>Ga0105047_10001214_pt1 | contig 45889 bp, 35 predicted proteins | sample MAT04_FD_78384 | JGI IMG/M metagenome (GOLD analysis project Ga0105047, IMG submission 78384) | Freshwater microbial communities from Lake Fryxell liftoff mats and glacier meltwater in Antarctica - MAT-04 (megahit assembly) | ecosystem: Environmental > Aquatic > Freshwater > Ice > Liftoff... | reverse complement strand
GCCAACGTTGACGTTACCGGGAATTCGGCGAGCGTTGCAGCACCTACTGGCACCCTTGGCTAAGCCCGATTGTGCCCACTGCCGCTCACCAGATAGACCCTCACAGAAAGTAACGGAGTAGTACTAAGCAATGTGCGAGAAATGAGCTACCAAGTCTGCGTTGTTTTGCCCTCCCCCCTTGTGGGGGAGGGTGGCGAGGCTTTGCGAGCCGGGTGGGGGGTAAAAGCATTTCGAGATGTTCAGGCTTGCCCCCCCACCCGCTCCTCGAAGACTCGGAGCGACCTCCCCCACAAGGGGGGAGGTTAAGAAACGGCCACTTCGCGGCGGGTATGCTTTTTCCCGCTGACTACCCTACTTCTTGGCCGGCCAGATCACGCGGCCCGGCGTTGTGGTGCGAATGCTGTACAGTGTGCCGCCCCCGGTAATGTACAGCGTCTTCAGATCATCGCCGCCAAACGCACAGTTCGTCACTTCATCGGTCGGCACACCCACGAACGCCAGCAACTTGCCAGATTCCGGGTCGATCACGTAGATACCGCCCTTCACGTCGGTCGCCGGCTCGGCTGGCGGGTTCGGCTTGTTCAACCCGCCAGCGACGTAGAGCCGACCCTTGCTGTCTTGCTTCAGCCCGTCAGGCCCGCGACCCTTGCCCCAGTCGTACAGCATCTTCTGACTCTTCGCATCGACGGTGCCGTCGGCTTTCAGATCGAACCTCCAGAGCTTGCGAGCGCCGCCGGTGTCGTTGTTGTTGTCCGCGACGAACAGATACTTGTCGTCGGCCGACACCAGCACGCCGTTGGCCCGTTCCACCTCACGGCCGATGACGCGATGCACCTTGCCGTCGGTGTCGATGCGGTAGACGCCCTCAATGGTCTTCCCGTCGGCGTCCTTCTGCTGCATATCTTCACGGCCGCCGTATCGCGGATCGGAGAAGTAAATGCGGTTCTTCGAGTCGATGGTGAGGTCGTTCGGCTGGTTGTACTTCTTGCCGCCGAAGTTGTCCGTCAGCACGGTTCGTTTCCCTTCGCGGTCGATACGGCTCACGGATCGCGACACCGGCTCGCAGCAGACGAGGTTGCCGTCGCGGTCGAACAGCAGGCCGTTGGTGCCCGCCTTCTCGCGCCAGATCTTCTTGGTGCCGTCGGGGAGCAGTTGGTGAATCCCCTTGCTGCCACTGGTAAACACGCCGAACTTCGGATCCCACGCCGGCCCCTCGCCACCCGCCCCTTCTTCGGAGAGCGTCGCAAGCTTCGTCCCCGGCTCGAAGATCGGCTCGTCCTTCTTGTTGTCCTTTCGCGCGATGCCGAACGCTTCGAGTACCCCCTCCGGGGTGGTAATGACGACCTTGCGGTTGTTCCCTCGGGACTTCGCAGCGGCGAACGCCGGCGCGTACGCCGCCCGGAGGTCATCCGCCGAGAGCGGCCGGCCCTGGGCGTCAGTCCCGCCGCCAATCACCAGCGGCGTCAACTGTTTCAGAGAGGCGAAGTGCGGCACGTCACCACACGTGCGGAGGAACCCGGGCTCGAGGGTACCGAGCCACTGGCCCTCGTACGGTCGGTCGGTCACCAGCGTCGCCGGGGCGTTCACGAGCGCCACCCCGCCCTCGATCGCGTCGGTGACGATGTTGTACGCGGCGAGGGCGACGAGAGCGGCCGGCCCCTCGCCCACGTACAGCACATCACGCCGGCGGATGGGCATTGCGTCGGACACGGCCTCGACCAGCGTGGCCACATCCCGCAACCACTGGCCGAGCATTGGCCGGCCGAGCCAGAGGCTCCACTCGGCCGGGTTGTGGTCGGGGGCGCGGCCGACGCGGCCGCCGGGCGGGGCCAGGGCTCCGGTCCCACGCAGGTCGAACGTGACCACCCGCACCCCGGCCGCCTTCGCCGCAGCGAACACGGCCCCCTTTCTCGCTGCCTCCGCCCCTTCGAGATTCAGCAGGATGATGATCGGTCCTGGGGAGGTGCCAGGCTCAACGCGGGCGGTCAGCACGACCCCTTCGGCTGGGTGCCAGCGGATGGTGCGGCCGCCGTCGGCCTCGGTGGTGACCACCGTCCGGGGCTTGTCGTCCTTGAACCACTCCTCGTCGCGCGCCATACGTGCCAGAGGCGTGAGCGCCACTCCCACCCCGGCTTGCGTGTCGCACAGCCGACCGGCCGCGTCCCGCAGTTTCTTCCCCTCCTGTGCCGCGAACTTCGGGATCGTCATGAAGTCCTTCGGGCGGGTGTCGCCGGGGTAACAGCGGAGGTCTTCCGGGTTCTCCGTCGTGAACTTCGGCTCGGGGATCGGGTCGCCGGTGCCTTCGCCCTTCAAGTGCAACGTCATGAAGCCGTACATTTGCTCACGCATCGCCTTGCTGTAGTCGTGCGGTCCCTCGAAGATCGCGTGCTTCAGGTTGTCCGGTTTGCCGAACCGCTTGAACACCGGCCCCGTCAGTGCCAGCGACTTCTTCGCCTCGCCTACCGAGAACTGAATGCCGTCCTTCGTCGCGTTCACGACCATGAGCGCTCGCGGGGCCACCAACCCCAACACGGCCCATTCCTCGGTGAACCGCAGCGCCCCCGGCACCACCTCGCACATACAGCACGCCGTCTGCAAATACGCCTGATAGTTCCCGACCGAACACACCGGCACCACGCACTTGAAACGCTTGTCCCACGCGCCCGCATACATCGTCTGGTTGCCGCCGCCGCTCGCACCCGTGATGCCGAGGTTGTCGCCATCCACTTCGGGGCGTGTCAGCAAGTAGTCCACCGCCCGCATGTTCTCGTACACCTGCAAGCCCGACAGCGGCGTGCCGAGCGGGAGCAGTGTCGCGGCGGTCATGTCGCCGTGATATTCGCCAAGGGCCGTGCCCACGCCGCGTTCACCCGCCCCAAACGCATCGACGCACAGCACCACGAAGCCGAGCTTCGCCGCGCCGATGCACCGCGATTGCACCGTGGGGTCTTGCTTCGCCCCCTTCCAGTGACCGTGAACCATCAGAATCGCGGGCGCCTTCTTCGTCTTCGCGGCGTCGGGGACGTACAGGTTCGCCGTCATGCTGACGCCGGGCCGCGTCTGGATGGTGAGCTTCTCGACGGTGTAGCCGTCGCGTTTCAGCGGCTCGCCGTGTTGCTGCGGATCGAGGTCGCACGGCTTCGGCAGGAAGCACGCTTCGCCGCCCCACGCCGCGAACAGGTTCTTGCGCAACTCGGCTTCCTGCTTCTTCCACGCATCCAGGGTTTCGGGTGCCTTGTCGTTCTTACGAAGCTCTGCCGCCTGCTTCTGGATGAACGCTTGATACTGCTTGTTCGCGGGAAGTGGGTCGTCGGCCCGCACCGGCGACGCGAGCAGCAGCGGCACAATCAGGAAAGCGAAACGCGACATGAGTTCACCGGCGGTTGTGAGGCGTGATGACGACAGTTTGATGGGCAACGTGAAGATGTGCAACGAAGAAGAGAAAACTAGCCACGGATGAACACGGATGAAACACGGATCAGAGAAGACAAAGAGTGTTCACCGCAGAGGACGCAGAGAACGCGGAGAGAAGAGTTTGTCTTCAAACCCTGCACTTTGCCTTTTGACTTTCTCTCTGCGCTCTCTGCGTCCTCTGCGGTGAACACTCTTCTCCTCAATCACGGCCGAGGTGGCGACCACGGGTTGCCCGCGAGATCGCGTGACCAGACGGCCTTGCCGTCCCTCATCGCGGTGAGCGTCACCGTTGTCACCATGGGTACACCGGGCTTGAAGGCCGGAATCTGCTCCTCGATCTGGAACTCCAACGCACCCACCTTGTTATTGAACGTCCCGAATTCACTGTCTTTGGGCTTGCGATCCTCAATGGTTGTCTTGCCTGTTGTCGCATCGATCACCACGCTGCCGAGGGCTTCACGTCGTGCGGCCTTTTCGACCTCGGGTGGTGGGGCCGCACCGCCCGCGTAGAAGGTGTTCGCCTGCCACACCACGACGACCTGCTTACCATCGGACCGGGCTGCCGTGCGGAACGAGAAACCATGTTCTTTCGCGGTGTTGGCCCAGTCGGGCAACGTGATCGCATCGGACTTGAACAACTCCTTGCCGGTCCCGGAGTCCATCGCCACGATGCTGAACGCGTTGGGCTTCTTGGCATCGGCAGCCCACGCGATGACCGTGGTGCCGGAGACACCCGCCAGTCGGTTCGCACCCTTGGTGACCCAGATGAGCTTCCCAGTGGCAACGTCGATCGCCTCGACACCATCTTTACCACGAGCGAAGATCAGTTTGCCATCGGGCGACGCAATGGTGTCGTTCCCGACCCAACTCCCAACCACGGGTGCCGGGTCCGCGGCGAGCATCGCAGCAAGCAATAACAGCGACATACGATTACTCCTTCAGGATGAGATGGCCAGGAACCAGTCTAACCGATTACTGTCACGGTTCCCCGGCCGCCGTCAACGCGGACGGTTTGGCCCGTCTTCAGGCGGTGCGTGACGCCCGGCAAACCCGCAACGGCGGGCAGGCCGAACTCGCGAGCCACGATCGCACCGTGCGACAGCACGCCGCCCGTTTCCATCACCAACCCCTTCGCACGCACGAACAGCGGCACCCAGGCGGGGTCCGTCGTCGGGCACACCAGGATGTAACCACCCTCCCCCGGCGGCGCGGCAGTTGGTTCCGTCAGAACGAGGGCTGGGCCTTCTGCCACGCCTGCGGAGAGGGGCACGCCTTCGAGCTTGTCGCCACCTTCCGGTTCCGGCAACGGGCGCCCAATCGCATCGAGGTCATCGCTGAAGAGCACGGCGGGCACTTCGAGCGAGAGTTCCGTTTGGCGGCGTTTGCGTGCGGTTCCGATTGGGCCGGTGAGATCCTTCCCCGCGAGGAGGTCGGGCAGGTCGCCAGGGGTGAGGAAGAAGATGCCGCCGTTCAGGCCGAAGCGACGGTCGAGTTCCACGAGCGCCCGACGGATCATGGCGTAACCCAGCAGGAGGTAGTTCTTCCCGGCTTCCCGAAGGCCGAGATACGTCCGCAATCGTTCGACCAACACCTTGAACTGATCGCGTGCCGGGCCAGCAATCTTCGCCTCGTCCGCGATCGCTTCCCAGTTGCCGTGTGAACCCACGGAGAGCGATTCGTGGGTCTTGTTCGGTTGAACCAGTTTGCTCAGCGCTTCGGGCACTTCCGACCAGCGCGGCTGTGCCAGTTCCATCTCGTTTGTGGTGCGGTGGCCGAACTGTTCGAGGAATGACTTGCGTTCCAGCGTCCCCGCAGCGAGGTTGCGAATCGCTTTCGCGAGATCCGCATCTGCAGGTGGATGCGCTCCCAGGCTGAGTTCACCGACAGCGATTCGAGCGCGCTCTTCGCCAAGCTTGGCGGTCAGGATTTCCGTGAGGTTGATCCACGCCTGATCCGCGAAGACCGTAGGTTTCAGGCTGTCGCGGGCGAAGTCGATCAGGGTTGCCTGGGTCCACTTCTCGAACTCGCGCACAAGGGCGGGCGGATCGAGTTTCGCCCAGTCCTGGCTGAGCGCTGCCTTTGCCGCGAGGATGTAGGGCGGGGTGATCTCTTGGGTGAACTTTTCTGCGAACCCGGCTGCCAGGTCAGTTCGCACCCGCTTCTCACGACTGAGTTGCATCATCAGGCCCGGCAAGCGGAACATTCCCATGAGGCACCCGCTGCCCGCCAGGGGATTGAGTTGGGGCTTCAAGTCGAGCGCCTTGCGGGGGTCTGCTTTGTACACGCCGAACGGGTACTCGATCGGTGGGCGAGTGAACTGCATCCGGGGCATTCGCGACAGATTCGCCATCGGCCGGCCGGCGACAAGATCGAACGCCGATAGCGAGCCGAGCGTCGGATCGGGCTTCGCACCGAGATCGCGGTTCATGGCACCAAAGCCGCCATCGGCCGCGAGGAGTCGCCGCACGACGGACCACGTCATCGGCGTTGGCTCGGGCAGCACTTCGCTGAGATTGTAGCGTACCCAGACGGTGCCCCGCGGATCGGCCTTGCGCTTCATGTCCGCGATGAGCGTTTGCCGTACTTCCTCGCGCTCGGCCACACCCGCAACGGTGATCGGGCGAGCTTGCAGCAGGAAGAACTTCCCCCCGGCGATGGCCCATTCCAGGTCACGCGGGTCGCCGTAGAAGTCTTCGACCTTGCGGCCGAGTTCGGCGAGTTGTGACAACGCAGTGTCACTGACGCAGAACACTTGTTGTTGCGCCGCGGGAACGTGCTCCTCGCCATCCTTCGTGATGCGAATCGACTTCAGCCCGAGGTGCTTCTCGATGACGGCTCCGGTGACGCGGTCGAGCTTGAAGCGGTCCGGTTGTACGCGACCCGAAACCACGGCTTCGCCCAAACCCCACGAGGCTTCCGCGAGCATCGTCTTGCCGTCGGGGTCCATGGGATCGCGTGTGAACAGCACGCCGGCAGCCTCGGCGGGCACGAGTTGCTGCACCACGACGGCCATCGCAATTCCGGCCGCATCCACGCCCTGCTTCGCCCGATATGCAATGGCTCGTTCCGTGAACAGCGAACGCCAGCATCTTTCGACAGCTTCGATAAGCCGGTCGTCGCCTTCGACACCCAGGATGGTTTCCTGCTGCCCAGCGAAGCTGGTGTCGGCCGCGTCTTCCGCAGTGGCGCTGGATCGCACCGCAACCGGGCCACGCCCGAGAGTGGTGTAGGCGTCGAGCAGCGATTGCTTGAAATCGTTGTCGGAGCGGATGCCCCGCTCGGAGAACCGGCGGAATGCCTGTGTGGTGAGGACGAACCCTGGCGGCACGGGAAGCCCGGCGGTCGCGGTCTTCCCGAGGCTCAATCCCTTGCCGCCAACGTGCGAAGCTTCGGCATCCGTGATCGCGTCGAAAAACAGGATGTGCGGCATGGAGAATCGCCTTGCTTGTAGGGTGGGTCGAGACCGGCTCTACGGGCGAGCCACACCACAACCCGTGCGAATGGTGGGGCTCGTCGCGAAGCGCGACTCGACCCACCCTACTTCTTTTTCTTTTTCAACACGTTGCCGTCTTCGAGCACCGACCAGAGCTGTTCCCACACAGCTTCGACCGGCACTGCCTTGAGCCCCTGCGTAGACCACGCCTGCGCTGCCGACTGCAAGATGATGAGTGCGTCGGCACGAACGGTGGCATCGGTTGTGGTCACACTCGCAGTAGGAGCCGCTGGCTTCCTGTCACCTGAATTGGCAAATCGCTCTGCCACAGACTCGACAAAAGGTTGTCCCCGTTTGCGGGGGCGACCGTCGAGGGCATCGTTGCCGATCTCGTCAGCTCGCTTGTTTTGTTCGCGGCGAACATGGGTGATCGTAAACTTCTCGAATGCAGCCAGGAGCTGCTTCGCTTCCTGATACAGCGGGATCATGTCCGGGTGCTTCACCTTGTACTCGCCGTTCATCTGCTTCACCATCAACTCGCTGTCGCTGAACACCGCGAGCTTCTTCACGCCGAGTTCCGCTGCGAGTTCCAGACCTTGAACGAGTGCCGTGTATTCCGCGACGTTGTTCGTCGCCTTCCCGATCACGTCGGCTTCTTCGACCACCGGTTCCCCCGGGCGTGCGAGCACGACGGCATACGATGCCGGGCCGGGATTGCCGCGAGATGCGCCGTCGATGTGCATCGTTGCCGTGTCGGACATCGAATGATCCGGGAAGACAAAGGCCGCTTCGGTGCGGAGAATGAACAAGATTCTAGGTCGATGAGCGGGAGGCGTAAGCCCCCCGAACGAAATGAACGACGACTGGTTGATTCTCGAAACGTCGGGTCGCGGCGCAAAACTCGGACTCGCACGCGCTGGGGTGGTGATCAGCACTGCGAGTCTGGACGACACCCGCCGCCACGCTCGCGACCTGGCCGCCACCATCGACGCGATGCTGAAGGCGGAGTCACTCTCACCGCGTGAACTCACAGGCGTGATGGTCGGTCGCGGTCCGGGGAGTTACACGGGGTTGCGGGTTGGCATCGTCTCGGCCAAGGCTCTCGCGTATGCGACCGGGTGCAAGCTCGTCGCCGTGGACACGTTCGCCGCGATCGCGGAACAGGCACCCGCCGAAGCGAGTAGCTTGTTCGTGATCGCCGACGCGCTTCAGGGGCATGTCTATCTTCAGCGGTTCACGAGAGACAGCAACGGGTGGCACGCGACACAGGAATTGGCGATCGAACGTGCCGATGAGAACGTGAACTGGCTGGCTGCGGGGAGTTGGGTCACCGGCCCGGGAATCAAGGTGTATGCGAATCGCATCCCCGCAGATTGCCTGCTGGTGCCGGAAGCCGATCGCGAGCCGCGAATCGAGAGCGTGTTCGCAGTGGGGACGCGAATGACCCCACTGACGCGAGAGGAAATGTTCGCGCTCGAACCGCTGTATCTGCGTGGCAGTTCCGCCGAGGAGAAAGCAAAATCGGGATGAAGTCCGGGAGCGGGAGACGTGCGTGTCTCCCGCTCGTCGGGAATCAGTTCCCGGTTTTGGGATTCACCGGCATCGGGTTTGGCAGTTCGTTCCCCATGCCAGGAATCGGCATCGGCTTACCAATCACGGGAGGATATCCCGCAGGCTGGTTGAACGTCGGAGGAGCGCCCATGCCGCATCCGGGGCAGTCCGGCCCTGGAACGATTGGTCCGTTCACGATCATTGGTGGTCGGAACGCCGGGCCAGGGGCACACGGCGAACACACCGGCCCGCAAGCCGGAGCACAAGGTCGGCACACAGCCCCCTGGTGCAACCGCCAGCCGACATTCGGGAAGCATTCGTGGAAGCAATAACACCCAGATGTCATCGACACGACGCCAACGAACACGGTATACCAAAGTGCGCGGGTGATCATCGGACCGAACCTCCTCTCCTGGAGCGCGGCAAAAGGTAAGGAGCACCGCTCGTCCGATCCTTCGGAAGCCGCCGGAATCCTTCCGTTCGAGGGCGTGTTTCGTACACGCCCCAATCGCGGCTGTTCCACTCAATAGCACAACAAGATCATGCGCTCTGGTCGCTGAGGGGCAAACACCCGGGGAAGAGAATCCTCAGGCAGGCAGCGGAATTGGGAAGAGCTGGCGCGACGGGAGAAACCCGCCGGATTGGCGAAGTGAGGATGAGTTGACGGATCACGCCGAAGGCGCGGCCTCGGCGAGACAGGGAGACAAAGGAGACAGGGAGCAACGGATTCTCAAGCTTCCGTGTCTCCCTTCATTTCAGCCTGGGTTTCTCACGGAGCAGGCGGAGGCAGGAATCCCGCAGGGGGGCCTCCCGCATTACAGCACGGTGGCGGTGCCATGCTGCTCGAGTTCGAGCAAGATGACTTGCGGCACCCGCATCCCGACAGTGGGAGCAAGGTGATGAGCGCGATCAGGGCCAACATCATTCGTCGGGTGAGCATCATATGGCTCCATCAGGTCTGGGACTGGAGTAAGTTGTCTCAACTGAGTAACCGGTTGATCCGGTGTACCTAGCCTTCTTCACGTACAACTCTAGGGTCCACTTACGGTGCTGCAGCACAATACTTGAACGAAACCGCGCCAAATCTGGTTTCATATGGGCGGTTGTGACGATGACGCTGAGGAGGGTGATTTGCGAACCAGGAGAAACCTTGCGGGTTGTGCCGATTGAGAACCCATGAGCACACCAACTCCACCATTCTTCGATGTCCGAATGCAGGGATTCCGCAACCGCGCGACAGTTGCGGAAGTCCTGGCAACTCTCGACTCGCGCGTTGTCGCGCTTCCAGCCGAGACCGTGGAACTGTGCGACCTCGCGGGACGCGTGCTGGCGACTCCCGTGAGTTCGGCTGTCGATGTGCCGGGGTTCGAACGTGCCGCAATGGACGGTTACGCAATTTGCGCAGAAGATTCGGTCAGCCCCACCCCAATGACCGTTGTTGGCGAAGCGTTCCCCGCACGACCTTACACAGGGCACGTCGAGCGCGGGCAGGCCGTGCGAATCACCACTGGCGCTCCGATACCCGATGGAGCAGATGCCGTCTTGATGGCGGAGTTCGCGAGCCGAGACTCCGATGCATGTGTGAGCGCAACCGCTCCCGTGGTAGCCGGCAAGCACATCGTCCGAGTCGGCGAGGATGTCGCAAAGGGTCGTGAGGTGTTGCCGGCGGGCCGGCAGCTTCGACCGCAGGATCTGGGTTTGCTCGCGTCGATTGGCGTGAGCCGGGTGTCGGTCCATCGCCGACCACGGGTGGCCGTTCTGGTTACTGGCAACGAACTGCTTCCCCCCGGCTCACGGCCCGAGAGCTTCCGCATTGTGGATAGCAATTCACCAATACTCGCGGCTCTCGTGGCTCGCGACGGCGGAGAACCCCTGCCCGTGCGGTACCTCCCGGACGATTACAATGCGGTCCGCGATGCCATTCGAGAGACCGACGCGGATCTGATCCTTGTCACGGGTGGGACATCGGTCGGCACGGAAGATCACGCCCCGCGAGCTGTGGCCGAGGTGGGTGAGCTTACCTTCCACGGGGTCGCCCTTCGACCAGCTGGCCCTCTCGGAGTGGGGTTCCTGTCGTCACCGGGTCACTCCAATCTCCCGCTCTTTCTGCTGCCTGGCAACCCGGTGTCGTGCCTGTGCGCGTACGATCTGTTCGCGGGGCGAATTGTCCGGCGACTCGGTGGGCGAGCCTGGGAATTGCCGTATCGACGGATCACCGCCCCCCTGGCAAGCGGGATCAACTCGGTGGTTGATCGAGTCGATTACGTGCGTGTGAAGGTGGAAAATGGTCTGGTGCTGCCGATCCTGGGAAGCGGGGCATCGAACCTGAGTTCCACCGTGACTGCGGACGGGTTTGTGCTTGTGCCCCACGAACGGGACGAACTGAATGCGGGCGAGTTGGTCGAGGTCTGGCTGTACGCGGGATGAGATCCCGCACCCTGTCACTTCTTCTCGCGCGAGGGCGGCGGCACCTGTGGCATGGGCGGCATGGGCGGCGGATACTGCAACCCCGCGATGATGACTTCGAGGAACTCTCGGGCACGCCGGGCGAGCACGTCCACGTCTTCAGGCTTTTCCGCTCTCGGGAGCAGCGGTGCGGAAATGTTCTCGCAGCAGAGGGGCATCGTCAGCCCGGTGAAGGCGACGGGGTGCAGGAGTTTGTAGTGGTCGATTTCGCCGAAGCCGGGGCCGCAGTCCTCGCTTTTCGGCCAGTTGCGATGGTCCTTGATGCAGAAACTCCGCACCTCGGAGGCGCACAGCTTGATATCCGGAAGCGGGTCCTTGTTCAGGTAATCGAGTACGTTCCCCGCGTCGTAATTCACTTTCACATTTGGGTGATCGACTTCCCGGGTGATCTCCGCGCAGGCTTCCCCTGTGCCCGTTTCGCCGCCGTGCTGCTTCACCACGAGCATGACATTATTGTCCTTGGCGATCGGCCCGAGCGCCTTGAGTCGCTCGACCCAGAGCTTGCGATTTCCGCCCTTTGTGTGGCCAAAGGTGAGCACCTGTGGGACACCGGCGGCTCCGGCTTGCTTGAGCCGGTTCGTCAGGATTTCGAGTCCATCCTTGGCTTCCGGGTAGATGCCGCTGAACATCATCACCGATTCAAGTCCCAGATCTTTGCAGCGTGTGGCAAGTTCCTTCGCCTTCTCCGGCATGGCATCGTGAGCCAGCACAGGTACCGTTTTGCCGTCCTCTTCCTTGTGGGAGGTTCCCCACGCGACGAATTTGAAACCTGCCGCGTGGACTCCCTTGAGTGCTCGCACAAGCGGGAAGCGTGCGTACGGTAGAGTCATGCACGCGATCTGGAACTTGGTTGGAGTTGGTGCGGCTTTTGGCTGCGCCCCAATGGCGAACGCGGCACCCGTTGCGAGAAATGCACGGCGATCCATGACTACGCTCCTTGCGAACCGCGACGCGAAGTGGAGCGTGTGAGGCCCACACACTCCGCTTCGCGTCGCGGCTACGCGAGACTCACTTCTTACTCAGGTCGGTGAACTTGATGTCGGTCACCTCGACCTTCATCTTCGGGTAGCCGGCGTGAACCTGGAGGGCGATGATCCCCTCGCTCGGGGCTGGCTTCGCGTCCTTGCCTGGGAGCTTGGGGAAGTCGGCGTCCACCATCGTCTCGCCGTTGATCGTGATGGTGATCTTGGTCCCCTTCGCAACGATCTTGTAGTCGTTGAACTCGGTCTCCTTAACGGCCTTCTTGATCGTCTCGGGGCTGGAAGCTTTCATCATGCCGCCGACGCCCTCGCCATACAGGCTCCCCCAGTAACCCTTGCCGATGTCCACCTGCGGCCCGTGGACGACGAACTTCTTGTCGTCCTTGAGCGCACTGCGAATCTGGAAGCCGCTGTTGCCGACGCCGCCGTGGAGCTTCACCTTGAACGAGAGCTCGAAGTCGCCGTAGTTCTTCTTCGTGCAGAAGAAGGTGTTGTACTTCGGGTCTTCCATGGTCTCGCCGACGATGGTCTTGGCCTTGGCGTCGATTTTGAACAGATCGGCCCGGCCTTGCCAGTTCTCGGCCTTGAGGAAGTCTTCGGTATCGTCGGCACGGGCACTCATGCTCAGAGCGGCGAACATCGCGGTCGCGAGCAACAGACGGGAGAGACGCATGGGGACTCCAACTGGGTGGGTGCTGTAAGGGTGGGTTTCCCGGCCGGTAATCCGCACCGGGACGCTAACATCGTTACGCTTTCGCTGTCCGAAAGCAACTGTCCCGCGATGAGAGACACTGGTCCCTCGGTTCTCTTATAACGATTCACACCGGGGGTCGATGCCCCCCTGCTCACAAAACCCCGCCCATCACGCTCGTCACGCAGGAGCCTGCCCCGTGTCGTCTGCCCCCTCAACCGTGCCGGGCCTTCCGCCACTCACCCGGTGGCTCGTGCTTCTTGTCGCTGCCATCGGCTTTCTCTTCGACACCTACGAACTCTTGATGTTCCCGGTGATCGGGGCACAGGCGCTGGCCGAACTCCTCAAGGTGCCACCGACTGACAATCTGGTCCGGGAATGGATCGGCCGGATGCTCTGGATTGCGGCACTCGCGGGCGGGATCTTCGGATTGCTCGGTGGTTACCTCATCGACGTGCTTGGCCGAAAAAAGGTGATGATCGGCAGCATCCTGGTGTACTCGCTGTCGCCGGTCGCAGCCGCGTACAGTACCGAACTTTGGCAGCTTGTGCTGTTCCGCTGCACCACCTTCATCGGCGTGTGTGTCGAGTTGATCGCCGCGGTAACGTGGTTGGCGGAACTGTTCCCGGACAAAAAGCAGCGGGAAGTCGCGATCGGCTGGACCCTGGCGTGTGCATCTCTCGGCGGGATCTTCGTGACGATGGTCTTCCAGGGGATCGTCGGGTACATGAAGGATCATCCGGACGGCGCAGCGTGGCTGCCATTGCCCACGCACGTCGCCTGGCGGTACATGCTGCTCACCGGCCTTATCCCCGGGGCGCTGATTTTAATCTTGATGCCGTTCGTGCCTGAAAGCGGCGTCTGGAAGGCCAAGAAGCTCGCCGGCACTCTGAAACGACCACGATTCGGTGAACTGTTCTCACCTCAGCTTCGGCGAACCACGCTTGTCACCACGCTGTTGTCGGCGTGCGGCTACGCAGCAGCATTCGGGGCGCTTCAACTCACGCCAGCTCAGATGGTCCCCGGGCTTCCGGTCATCGAACAGGTCAAGAAAGAAGCTCCTGAGAAGGTGAAGACCGCGACTGAAAAGGTGAAGAGTGCCAAGGAAGGGACCGACGAACGCAACGTTGCCGAAAAGGAACTCGCCAGCGCGAAGAACTCCGTCAAGAACGCCACGGACGCGAAACGAGGCGACATCCAGCTCTGGCAGGAACTCGGTGGTCTCACGGGGCGAATTCTGTTTGCGATTCTGCTCCTGTACGTCGCAAGCCGCACCCTCATCCGAATCTTCCTGCTGCCCGGCGTGATCCTGTTCCCGATTGCGTATCTGGTGCTATATCAGGGCGATTACACCGTGTTCGCCATCGCGATCTTCTTCTGTGGTCTGGTGACCGTGGCACAGTTTAGCTACGTGAGCGAATACTTGCCGAAGGTGTTCCCCGTTCACCTGCGAGGTACGGGGAGCGGGTTCGCCACGAATGTGGGCGGACGTATGCTCGGCACGATGGCGGCGATCCTGAACACCGAAATCCTGGCCCCGATGTTCTTCCCGGGCGAAGGGCCTGAGAAGAACCCGATGCGGGTGGCACAGGCGGCCGCGATCATCGGCGCGGTTGTCTACACCGTGGCGCTGGTGCTGTCGTTCCTTCTACCTCCCGCTTTGTCTGAGGAAGAGACGCCACCGAGAGCGTAAGAGCGGTGGCCGGAAGGCTCAATCTCGCTGGCGAGTGGTTGGGGAATTACCTGGGGAATTACCATTCCCCAACCACTTCACACGAGTTTAGCCGGTCACGCCCATTTCGAAGAACTCGCGGTCGGCACGGTATTTTCATGCTCTCCTGAAGGTGTGGTTATCTGACCCACAGTCACCGCTCCTGATCCGACAACCCGAATGGAGAACGTCATGGTCCGCAGGTTCCATGGATTCGCCGCCATTGCTCTGGCCATCGTGGCGGGGCCGGCAGCGCTTCCCGCCATCGCACAGGAGAAGGTCGATTACCCGCGCCTCCGTGCCGCCCTTCACGAACTGCGCGACGCTCGTCGCACGCTGGAGGGGGTCGCTGCGGGGCCGTTTGAACAAAAGGACTGGGCCTTGGCGTCCACACAGGACGCGATCAACTCGCTCAAGGCAATCCTGGCCGTCAACGACGTGAAGAACTTCCGCGGGGTGGACCGGACGCCGGACTTTTACAAGCAGTATCCCGACCACCCCCGTCTGCGAGCCGCTCTCGACGATCTGCGTGAGGCCCGCGACGAACTGCGTTTGTCCAAGGCAGACTTCGGCGGCCAGAAGCAGAAGGCGCTAGACGACATCGACGTCGCTGTGGGCGACATCATTCGCCTGATCCGGTTGACATCGAAGCCGAAGCCGTAAGCGGTGGTATTGGTCACTGACAGACACTGACCTCGGGGGTATTGTGGACGATACCCCCGAGGTCTTTCCATGCGCAACCGCCGACGCCTGCTCTTGCTCACGCTGGTGCTGGTGGTCCTCGCTGTCGTCGGCGTGGTGTACGCCACCCGAGGCACAAGAAGGATCGACGATACACCCGTGCGGATTAGCGTCTCGGACGTCGCTCAATTCTCGATTCCGACGGATATCAAGTTGGATCTGGTGGAAGCACCACTTACCGACGAGAAACCGAACCCAGATCACAGGTGCAGCATCTCAGTGAGCAATGACGGTGCTGTCGTCGTCTCTGCCCACACGGGGAGTAGTCGGCGAATCAAGGTCTGGGACGCGACCTCCGGGCGTGTGGTTCGCCAATCTTCCGACCCGACATCTGGCGGGGATGCGGCGCTCACTCGGGACGGCAGGACGCTCTATGCCGGGTTTCAAAATGTGCGTGATGGTGGACTTCCTTTAGGCTCGACGCTCCGAATATGGGATACCAAGACGGGTAAATTGCTCCGCCAACGGAACACAAACTGTTGGGCGCTATCAGCCGATTCCAAGACCCTTGCGACGCTGGACGTCCACGTTGATATCGACCCAATGTATTATGGCAGGCCGCACGCCGATCCGCCGCGGTCCATCCTTGCGGTCTGGGACGTCGCAACGTGGAAGGTGCGCCGGGCGTTCGTCTTTGGCCTTTCCGATCCGAACGCGATCGCACTTTCACCCGACGGGTCCACGGTGGCGCTGGACATCGGCGGAAAGATTCAGGTGATCGACGCCGACACGGGCAGCGTTCTGTGGCGGGCCAACAGCCAGACATCGTCGCTGACGTTCAGCCAGGACGGAAAAACCCTCGCATCGGCACAGATCCATCCAGGCGCTGTCCCTCGTCGTGTTGATGTGTCTCTCTGGGATGTTTCCACCGGGGTGAGCCGCCGGCTTTGCTCGTACAACGACAACACTCGGAACTGGTTCGATCCGGTGTTCACGGGGATGGGGTTCACCTCCGACGGTCAGACACTCCTATTTGGTACGCGATCTCTCGTCGTGCCTGTTAGCGTCGCAGACAAACTGCCCGAAGTCGGTCTCGCGATCGACGAGCAGAACGCGGACTTCGCCCGTCGTGGCCTTCAACCCGGAGATACGAAGGAGATCACCGCCTTCGGGTTATCCGGCGACGGCAAGACAGCCGTAATCAGCGGGCACTTCGGTGACGAGTGGGGAATCCGGGTTATCGATGTTGCCACGCGTGAGGTGCGATTCCCTCCGAAGAAGCCCTGAACGCGCAAGATGACTCTGAATCCTTTCCCGGCTGGCCCCCATCTCATCGGGAAAGGGGGTTGCCCTGCGGACAGTCGGCGAACTTCGCGGTATCGTGAATAGTGCCCAGAGTATCGTCGCGAGTTGCCGCATGTTTGATCCGCCCCCCGAGAAACTGACTCCCGAGCTTGTCTTCCGCGACTACGCGCCGCGCATCTACAACATTGCCCGTCGGATGCTCGGCAACGACGCAGACGCGGAAGACGTGACGCAGGACGTGCTCCTTCAGGTTGTTCGCAAACTCGACACGTTTCGAGGCGACAGCCAGATTGCCACGTGGTTGCACCGCGTGACCGTCAACGCTGCCCTCGCGCACCGGCAGAAGCGGGCGAATCGCCAGAAACACGAGAACGGCGAGATCGATGACGACACTCTCGGGGCTGGAGGTCCGATCTCGCCCGGTAAACGATGGAATGTGGGGCCGGAAGAGACTGTCCTCGCGGCCGAGCAAGCCAGCATTATCGAACAGGCCATCGAGCAGTTGCCCGAGCCGTTTCGCGATGTGTATGTACTGGCCGACGTGGAAGAGTTGCCGAACAACGAGATCGGCGAGATGCTGGGGCTTTCGCTCGCGGCCGTGAAAAGCCGCCTGCACCGTGCCCGGCTCAGGATGCGCGACCTGCTCGCCCCGCACTTTGAGGGGAAGGTGACGTCGTGACCTGCGAAGAACTACTCGAACTGCTGCAGGACTACATCGGCAACGGCCTCGTGGTTGAGCATCGAACCACGGTCGAAGTCCACATCCGAGGATGCGAACATTGCGGCATCCTGGTTCATTCGTACACGCACACCGTACGAGTCGCGCGAGCCTTGCCGAAATGCAAACCACTTCCGGCCGCGTTCGAGGCACGCCTGCGTTCGGTACTCGAATCCGAACTGAAGGACGACAAACCGAAGGGGTCGTGATTGAGCCGCGTGCCACCACGGCCTGGGTTCACGATCACGCCGATGCGACCAGGGTCTGGGTCTCGACAGGCTTCGAGACGAGCGTTTAGCCCTGTTCACCCAGCCCCAGGATCTAATTGTTCTTCAAGTCGTTGGCCATGAGAGCGGTTCGCCGGGCCTTGCTGCCCGTGTGCTCGAACCGCCCATACGGCCCCGCCGCCCGCGGCCAGTACCACGGCGCTGGCCACCCAAAGATAGTACCCGGCACGGAGCATGTGCCCCAGCCCTTGTCGATCCCACCCCAGCGACCAGTGCAGCATGGGGACGCCGGCGAGCAGGCCGCACAGAGCCGCGGCACGGCCGCGACCGGCCGCCAGGAGAACGACGCCGGCCCAGATCAGCGGGTTGGCCAGCCACCCAAACGGGTATTCGACCCACCCGAAGAGAGCGCACTCGAACCCGTAGACCGCGGCCAGGCGGAGCTTCCCGGCCTGGTACCCCTCGCTGAGAGCGACCGAGCAGCACGCCAACAAGTACACCGCAGCGGCGGCAGCGGCAGCAAGTTCGGATGCTTTCCGCCTGCCCGGCATCGGCCACCCTCCCGGCACCGGATTGAAAAACTCAACAACGTGTGCACGGCGTGCGGCGAACGGGTGAAGACCTGCGAGGGGGTGGTCCGAGAGCGCGGCTGGAAGGGCTGACGCGTCTGCCGCCCAGTAAGCCACGCCCCGCTTTGGATGGCCCGTGGTCTGCCCGGCCGCGATACCAACCGACGGCGACACCGGTAAGCGACCCCAGCAGAACGGCCGGGAGCCCGCCAAGGACAACGAACAGGATGGACCCGAGTACCGCCCCATCCAGCCCGCTGGGAGGCTTGCGATGATCACGACACCAGAACTATTTTGGCCATCGATCTAAGGCGTACAGGAGTCCGAGCCCGAGCCGCAAGGGAGGGTCAACGTTATTCCTCGCTTGGCGTTTGAGCTCGGACCAATCCCGGCTCGCCAAAACTGCCAACATCTACGGGCCTTTCGACTCGCTTGTACCTTTAATCCCAAGCCAGCCCCGCGAACACGATCTTGGCGGGTACCTCGTTCTCATACAGCACCACCAGAATACCACGGCCACGTTCGATCCGGTCCCTAACGGCGAAGTACTTCTTCCACCAGTCTGCTTCCGTGGGCCGCTCCGTCTGGAACAGCTTCAACAGCGTTTGCTTGGAAAGGGGCGTCACCGTGCCGGCCGTTTGGCGTTTAGTAACCGCCGTCATGTCAAGGACAGAGTGCGTGCCCTCCTCCCCGCCGCGTTCGATCGCCTCCTTGATCGTTTGGGGCTTCTTCCGCCCGGAGTAACCGTAGGCTCCGTCCTGAAAAACTTTGGCCCGCGCCTTCTGCAGCGCGGCGTCAAAGTCCTCTTCGAACGGGACCAGAGTAACCCATAGCTCGGAACCCACTGGTGTTCCCTCTGCCGCCGAAACGCAAAAGAATCGATGCGACGCGTGTGAGTGCAACGGAGAAGCGGCGGAGGTGAACTCCGCATCGTACCGATTCTCGCTCGACTGACACGCATTCCCGAGGCTCTTTTGCACTTGCCCCGGCTTATGGAGATTCGATCATCTACCATCGCTTGCGGACATCATTTCACACTACTGTCACGCTCGCAATACTCTTTGGGGTGAACGAATGCGAGCAGACTGGGCTTCAAAGTGCGTGCGTTTACCAACGATCGTCACGCGAACACGCCATCCGCACCGCCTCGGCTGTGACAGTCCGTTGTCACTCCGAAGAGATATGATGCCGACGGAAGAACTATCCCGGTGCGGCCAGGTGTGTCAGCGGAGTACAACCTGCTGCGAAGCGAGGCCTGCGAAAGTGGCCAGAAGCAGTAAACTGGCCCCTAGCAAGAGCGTGATCGCCATGATCCACAATCCCCAACCTACCTTCAATCTCGCGCTTTCCGAAGGTACTTCAGTGTTGTCGTCCAACCCCTCGAACTCCTCCGGGCGAGGCTGCTGAGCAGGGTTTGTCGTCGGTCGATTCACGACCCGATGACTTGGTGACTTCGTGGAGGCTCGTCGAACCCGAGTTGCTCGGACGTTACCGAGCGCACGGAGTTCTTCCGCTACAACCGCGGCCGAAGACGGTCGGGCTTCGGGCTGTTTCGAAAGCAGCTTGTGGATGAGCATCTCCAACGCGAGCGGGGCGGTCGCGTTCAAACTTCGAACCGGGGGCGGGTCATCTAAGGCTAATGATGCAAGTAAGGACATCGCGGTCTCCCCCTGGAATGGTGCCCGACCAGTGACCAATTCGTACAGCACCGCCCCCAAGCTGAACAGATCCGATCGCTGGTCCATCCGCTTTCCGAGTGCTTGCTCGGGCGACATGTAATCTGGCGTCCCAACCACGATCCCGGAATCGGTCAACCCTCGGCCGGGATCGGCGATCCGGCGAGCGAGGCCGAAATCCAAGATCCTGACCCGACCTTTTGGAGCTTCGAGCCAAAGGTTCCCCGGTTTGATGTCTCGATGGAGCAACCCCAATGCATGAGCCGCAGCCAGTCCCTGAGCGGTCTCCACACCAATCCGCACCGCTTGCGGAACGGTCAACTGTCGTTCTCGAGTCCAACGCGCGAGTAGCATTCCCTCGAGCAATTCCATCGCGATGAACGGAATGCCGCGATCCACGCCGACCTCATAAATGGTAACGACACTCGGATGTTTGATCGCGGCGGTGGCACGGGCCTCTCGGAAAAATCGCTTTCTAGCCGTTGGGCTGTCCGCCTCAGGGAGCAAAACCTTCAAGGCGACCCAGCGGCCAAGTCGTTCGTCGCGAGCCCGATAGACAGCCCCCATCCCACCGCAATCAAGCAACTTGATGACCCGATACCTCCCCAAGCGTCCGAGCAACCCGTCTGACTGAACAGCACCAAACACCGGGTCACGGAGGTTCGCGGGGGCGAGTCCCAGACCGGACGGCGGGGTTTCACTCTGGGACACAATCCGCAGGGTGACTGGGGTGGCTTTTGCTCGCGAAGACATAATCGATCCATCGATGATAAGATTATCTTAGACTCAGGCGATAGAGTGCCCCGTCACCGCTCCATTTGCTCACACTTAACGGCATCCCACGGAATGTGAAATCGTTGCACATCACAAACGATCTCACGTAACCAGCTAATTCGAAGTCATTTGCGACGGAATCAGCGATCCATTCCAGATCAGAACCAGCGAAAATATGCTGGCCATTCTTAACATCGACTATATTGATAGAAATGGTGATGAATAACAACCGCGATCCAGTCGATTTTGTCCGAAGCGTTGGCCACTTTGTCAGTTCCCGCTTCGAGAATCGGTTGTCCCAACGGCTTCCCTGCCTCGCCTCAAGGAACCCAGGTTATGTCGGACAGTTTGTTGCAGCGGAGCGTGACGACGTCAGTGGCGCGGAACTTGGCGAGTACGACCAAGACCACGCCGAAGATGATGTCGATTACCCCGCGGTGGGTGCTGAGTCTGTTGCCCTGGGTGCAGGTGGAAGGCGGCACATACCGCGTCAACCGCACCAAGGTCGAACTCAAGAAGGCCGAACGCATCGGCATCGAAGTCATCGGGGGCCTGCCGACGTTCGCACCGGAAGCCTTGCGAGCAGTGCCCCTGTTCTCGCGTCTCTCGGACACGATCATTGGTCAGATGGCGTCACGCTTCAAGACGGAGGAAGTCTCGCTCGGCAATCGCCTCATTGTGGAAGGTGAGGACCAGAGCAAGTTCTTCATCATCGCGCAGGGACAAGTGGAAGTGCTGAGCAAGGGGGTCCATGGCAGCAACCTCCGCATCGCACTGCTCACTGACGGCGAGTATTTCGGCGAAAGTGAGATCGTTTCGGACAAGCCGTCGGACGTTACGGTTCGGACGACGACGCCGTGTATCTTCCTCACACTGTCTCGCCAGGATCTGGATCTGCTGTTGAAGGAGATCCCCAGCTTCAAGGACGAGTTCCAAAACGCGATCGACGCCCACCTCGAACTCGCCTCGACGGTGAACCGCTACGGCGAGCGGAACATCGACCTGGTGTCGGGGTTCGCCGAGAACGTGGAGATTCCCGAGACGTTCGTCGACTACTCGGCCAACCCGCGTGAGTACTCGCTGTCCGCGGTGCAGACGATGGTCCGGGTCCACACGCGAGTGTCGGACCTTTACAACGGGCCGTACAACCAGCTCGAAGAGCAGATGCGGTTGACCATCGAGGGGATCAAGGAACGCCAGGAGTGGGACCTCATCAACAGTCCCAAGTTCGGATTGTTGCACTCGGTCGATCCTGCCATGCGAATCAGCACGCGATACGGCGCACCCACACCCGACGACCTCGACGAGTTGCTGGCGCTCGTGTGGAAGAAGCCGTCGTTCTTCCTGGCGCACCCGAAGGCAATCGCGGCGTTCGAGCGTGAATGCACCTGGCGTGGTGTGCCGCCCGTCACCACGAATCTGTTCGGCACACCCGTCATCATGTGGCGTGGCATTCCGCTTGTTCCATGCGACAAACTCGACGTGAAGAGTCGGCGACTGTCAAACCAGACCGGCACAACGAGCATCCTTCTGTTGCGAGTGGGCGAGGCGGATCAGGGTGTCGTGGGTTTGCATCAGGCAGGCATTCCCGGCGAGATCGCGCCGAGCCTGTCGGCACGCTTGATGGGGCTCGATAACCTCGGCGTCGCGTCGTACTTGCTCACCCTGTACTTCTCCGCTGCCGTCCTCACCGATGACGCTCTCGGTATCCTCGAAAACGTCGAAGTCGGGTACTACCACGACTACGAAAACAAGAAGCAGAAGGTGAAGTGATGGAAGAAATCACCCCGGAACTGATCGCGTCCATCGCCACGCGGCTATTCCGCGAACCGTCGCAACCGACTTCCGCACCCCTGCCCGGGTTCGAACCGCCGACGGGAATGCACGTTCCCGCCGAGGTTCCCGCCAGCGTGCCGACGCACCCGACCAGTCTGCCCGCAGCAACGAGTTCATCGTTGTTTCCGGGAGCTGTGCAGGGCTTCAAACCGGGAAGCAACGGGTTGCCCCTGCCAAGCGTGCCGAGCGAGTTGCCGCGTGGATTCAGCCTCCCGAATTCGCTCATCAACGGACCATTCGGTTTACCGTCAACCCCATCGCCCGCAGTGGCACCACCACCGAACGACGGGTTGCGTGGGTTCGTCGAGCGTGTGCAGTCCCACGAACAGCTAAAGACCTCGGGCGTCTGCACGCAGGATCGGTTCCTCGAACGATTGCGAAAGGTCACAGGTCCGACGGAAACGAAATCCAGCTACGCCTCGCGGCCTTTCGATGTGGACGCTGTTCGGCGTGATTTCCCGATCTTACAGCAGCGCATCCACGGCAAGCCGCTCGCATGGCTCGACAACGCCGCCACCACGCAGAAACCGCAGGCGGTGATCGACGCAATCACCAACTTTTACACGCGGGACAACTCCAACATCCATCGTGCCGCGCACACGCTCGCGGCCCGCTCGACGGATGCCTACGAAGGTGCCCGTCAGAAGGTGCAAAATTTCCTCGGCGCGTCCTCAGTGAAGGAAATCGTCTTCACACGCGGCACCACTGAAGCGATCAATCTTGCAGCTCAAACTTTCGGGAAAAAGTTCCTGCTGCCAGGCGATGAGATCATTCTTTCAACCCTCGAACACCACGCGAATATTGTTCCCTGGCAGATGATCGCTCGCGAAAAGGGTGCGGTCATTCGCGTCATCCCCGTGAATGACCGCGGCGAGGTGATGCTCGGCGAGTACGAGAACCTGCTCGGGCCGCGAACCAAGCTTGTCGCACTCACGCACGCATCCAACAGCCTCGGCACGGTGCTGCCAATCACCGAAATGTCGCACATGGCGAAGCGGTACGGTGCTCGCGTGCTGATCGACGGCGCACAGACCGTTGCCCACCTTGCGGTGAATGTGCAAGAGATCGACTGTGATTTCTTCGTGTTCTCAGGGCACAAGATCTTCTCGCCAACGGGGATTGGCGTGCTGTACGGTAAGGAAGAGTTGCTTGACCTGCTACCTCCGTGGCAAGGCGGCGGCAACATGATCAAGAACGTGACGTTCGAGGAAACCAGTTACAACGAGCCGCCGGCTCGCTTCGAGGCCGGAACTCCAAGCATTGGCGACGCAGTGGGGTTGGGTGCGGCGCTGGATTACGTCACACGGCTTGGGTTGCCGAACATCGCGAAGTACGAACACGAACTGCTTGAATACGGCACGGAGCAACTCTCGCGAATCGGTGGCCTGCGGCTTGTCGGAACGGCTCGTGAGAAAGTGGGTGTGTTGTCGTTCGTGCTTCCTGGCAAGCGCACCGAAGAAGTGGGGCGACTCCTCGACCTGGAAGGAATCGCAGTCCGAGCCGGTCACCATTGTTCGCAACCATCGCTTCGGCGTTTCGGCCTGGAATCGACTGTGCGCCCTTCGCTTTCGATTTACAACACCCGCGAAGAACTCGACCGCCTCGCCGAAGCCGTTCGCCGAATCCAACGGCGATAATTTCCGGTCTTTCACTCGAAGGAGATCGTTATGTCTCAAACGGCGCTCGCCACGATCAGTCCGAAGGAATTCGTGGAGTTGAAGCGTAGCGGCAAGACACCCGACCTGATTGATGTGCGAACCCCTGTGGAGTATCGCAGTATTCACGCGGAAGGTGCTCGCAACATTCCACTGGACCGACTCGATGCCGCCAGCATTTCCCAAGAGAAGCAAGACGACGGACCCATCTATGTGATCTGTCATACCGGTAGCCGCGCGAGCAAGGCGTGCGAAATGTTTAAGGCAGCCGGGAACGCGAATGTCGTGAGCGTCGAGGGTGGCACGAAAGCGTGGGAGGAGGCGGGGCTTCCTGTGGTACGCGGGAAGAAGGCGATGTCACTGGAACGGCAAGTTCGCATCGCGGCCGGCTCGATTGTACTTCTCGGGATTGGTCTGGGCTTCCTGGTCGACGAATACCTGTTCGGCCTCTCTGGGTTCGTGGGAGCGGGACTTGTCTTCGCTGGCATCACCGACACCTGCGGGATGGGGATGCTGCTCGCTCGCATGCCTTGGAATCAAGTCGCCAAGGAACCCCAAAGCCAATGCGCTTCTTAAATGTCTCGGAATGCAACCGTCTGGAACCGCACAGGTGCGGGTCAGCGTTCCACCCTCACGGCCATTCTGCGCCGCACTTCGCGGGCTTGCTCAAGACTTGGGAGCCTACTTTGTCACGTTGAACCTTTCACCTGAGGTTACCTGCTGTGGACAGCGAAATCCCTCCCGGCGATGATGCGGAATCCCTCATGTGGGAATTCGCGTGTCTTCGAATTCTGGAGGAAGCCGCATGGTTCGCGAACCATTCACGGTGGCCATCGTCGGGGCCGGGTTCAGCGGCGTCATGACCGCGACGCATCTCCTGCGAGCGCGAGCGAACGTGCCGATTCGCATCGTGATGATTAACCGCTCCGGGGTATTCGCTCGCGGGGTAGCATACGGCACCAACTCAGCCACCCACCTGCTTAACGTGCCCGCCGGAAGAATGTCCGCGTTTCCCGACGATCCCACGCACTTCTTTCGCTTCGCTCAATCGCGCGACCCCTCCGTGGCTCCAGGCACGTTCGTCCGGCGTTCCGTATACGGCGAATACCTCGAAGACAACCTGACCGCTGCCATCGCTGCCGGGTCACCGAACACTCTGGAGCAAATCGTCGCCGCGATCAAGTCGGTCGAGCCTGATCCCCAGGGTGTCACCGTGACCACGGAGTTCGGTGACGAAGTGCGGGCCGATCGCGTCGTGCTGGCAGTTGGGAACTATCCGCCCGCTCATCCGCCGGGGTTGCCCGAATCGTTCCTCGCGTCGCCACTATACGTGCGTGATCCGTGGAAGCCCGGTGCCCTTTCAACTGTGCCGACGGATGCGACAGTGCTGCTTGTCGGCACGGGCTTGACCATGTATGACGTCGCGCTCGATCTGCATACTCGCGGTGTGCGAAGCGCGATTGCCGTGTCGCGCCGTGGTCTTCTCCCGCGACCGCACGATCCGTCAGTGTCGCCTGCCGAAGCGACACATCGACCGCCTGCCATCGAGAGGACGTACAAGGTTACCGATTACGTTCACGCAGCGCGACAGCGCATTCGCGAGTTGGAGAAGGACGGCGGGAACTGGCGGCAGGTGCTCGACTCGCTGCGACCGATCACGCCATCGCTGTGGCAGCGACTCAGCATCACAGAGCGGGTACGCTTCCTCCGGCATCTTCGTCCGTACTGGGATGTTCACCGCCATCGTGCCGCGCCGGAAATCTGGGGAGCGGTCGATCAATTACGAAAGAAGGGCTGGCTCGCGATCCATTGCTGTCGGCTTCAGAATGCGGAATACGTCGGCAGCGCTGCCGTGGTAAGTTGGACGCCGCGAGGAACGGACCACGTGGAGGACTCGCGGGTCGGCGCGGTCGTGAATTGCACCGGACCAGCGACCGACGTGCGTGGAACCGACGACGCACTTCTCGGTGATTTGTTCGCGAAGGGGTTGGCAAAGCCCGACTCGCTTGGCCTTGGAATTAATGTCGCGATCGATGGGCGAGTGCTGGGAACCAGTGGCGAGCCGTCGCGGGTACTGTACTACGTCGGCCCGCTGATCCGTGCCCGCGACGGCGAAGGAACGGCCGTGCCAGAGCTTCGAGTGCAGGCCGCCGGCGTTGCTCGTACCGTCCTCGATTCGCTATCAGCACTTCGTGCCGCTGTGTGATCTTCAGATCACGTAGTTGTCGGTGAAGACGCGAACGCGGCGGGGCGTCACATACACGATGTCGCCCTTGCAAACGCCGAGTTCCGCGAATCGCTGCGGCGACAACTCCACGCTCACAGGTGACTCACGGTTTGCGATTCGCACCGACACCCGCGTCACCGAACCGGCCGGCGCGACGTGCATCACCTTCGCCTCAAGGCTTTGCTCGCCGTTAGGTGCCGACGCCAGGTCGAGTTCATGCGGTCGAATGTAAATGTTGGCTGGCCCGAACGTGAGTCCCGCGTAATCGGGGCAGTCGAACTCCAGTTCTCCGACCACGGCTTTACCATCGCGAACGCCCCCGTGGAACAGGTTCGCCTGGCCGAGAAAGTCCATCACGAATGCGTTCGCGGGCTTCTCGAAAACCTCGGCGGGCGTGCCGGTCTGCTCGATTTTCCCGTGGTTCATGATGACGACGCGGTCGGCAACCTCGAACGCCTCCTCCTGATCATGCGTCACGAAGATCGTGGTGACCGGATACTCCTCGTGAAGCCGACGGAGCCAGACTCGCAGTTCGGCCCGCACCTTCGCGTCGAGCGCGCCGAATGGCTCATCAAGAAGCAGCACCCGCGGCCGCGCGGCCAATGCCCGAGCGAGAGCCACACGCTGGCGCTGCCCGCCGGAGAGTTCGCTCGGATAGCGGTGCCCCAATCCATCGAGGCGGACGAGTTTCAGCAACTCTTCCACTCGACCGCGAACATCGCCGTTCACCCACTTGCGAACCCGTAGGCCGAACGCCACGTTCTCGAAGACGGTCATATGTCGGAACAACGCATAGTGCTGGAACACAAAACCGACGTTGCGGCTCTTGGCCGTCTGGTGGGTCACGTCGTCGTTTTCGAGAAGCACGGTTCCGGAATCGGGATGCTCCAGCCCCGCGATGATTCGCAGCAGCGTCGTCTTGCCGGATCCGGAAGGCCCAAGGAGGGCGAGGAGTTCCCCCTCGGGAATGGTCAGACTGACGCCACCGAGAGCGGTGAACGTACCGAACCGTTTTGCCACATCGCGGACCGAGATACTCATGCTGAGTCTCCAGCGTGGAATACAAACCGCCCGCACCGCCCGTTCCTGCTCCTCAACAGAACCGGGCCAGTGACAGCGGACTGTCACTGCTGCTCGCCGAGTGCTCTCTCCTTCACCCGGCTCGCTGCGGTGCAGACGGAGGTTCAGGACAGCCCAGGATTTGCTGGGCCGCCGCATTGTTCACAAAAGTCATCATGATAGTAATTAACTTGAAAGTCTCGTTTGGTCAATGGCTAGAACCGGAAGGGCCAAGATTGGATGTCCACTTCGTCAAGTTGGATCAACATGGTTGTTGTGAGCGCCGGGTTTTATCCCCGTTGGGTTACTCCAACCAAAGCCAAGGGGATAAACCCGTGGCTCGCATGGCAAGGCTCAGTTGCCAAGCCCTTCAAACAGCGGCGTGGAGAGGTAGCGCTCGCCGAGGCTGGCCATAATCGTGACGATGCGTTTGCCGTGGAACTCTGGCCGGGCGGCGACCTTCGCAGCGGCACACATGTTCGCACCACTGCTGATGCCGACCATCAACCCCTCGTGCCTTGCGAGTTTCCTCGCCCACTCGAATGCCTCGTCGTTCGTCACCGTCACAATGTCGCTGAGAAGTGACGTGTCGAGGTTCTTCGGAACGAATCCGGCGCCGATTCCCTGAATCTTGTGCGGACCGGGTGCGCCACCGCCGATCACAGCGGAATGGACCGGTTCGACCGCGATCGCTTTGAAGTTCGGATTGAACCGACGGAGGTACCTCGTAACCCCGGTGAGGGTTCCGCCCGTGCCGACGCCCGCGACAATCGCGTCGATATTGTGCCCGCTGTCTTCCCAGATTTCCGGGCCAGTCGTGGCTTCGTGGATCGCCGGGTTCGCCGGGTTCTCGAACTGTTGCGGCATCCACGCATCGGACGTCTTTGCCACCAACTCGGTCGCTTTGTTGATCGCTCCCCGCATCCCCTCGGCCGCGGGCGTCAGAACGAGATTCGCCCCGAGTGCCCGCAGTAGCGCACGCCGTTCCACCGACATCGACTCGGGCATCGTCAGCGTGAGTTTGTAGCCACGGGCCGCGCAGACGAACGCGAGCGCGATCCCCGTGTTCCCGCTGGTCGGCTCAACGATGTGCGTTCCGGGTGCGACCTTTCCGTCACGCACGCCAGCCTCGATCATCGCGACCCCGATGCGATCCTTCACGCTGTTGAGCGGCTGGAAGAACTCGCACTTCACGAACACGGTGGCGTGCGCCGGTGGAATCAACCGATTGATGCGAACCATCGGGGTGTTCCCGACAGTGTCGTTAACGCTGTCGTAAGTCTTTCCGCGGGCCATTACTCACTCCTTGAAACTGCTTCATCAAATGCCGCCAACACCAACCAGTTCGAGGTTGAAAATTTCGCGGTCGGCGACGGGTTCCTTGTGGGCCACTTCCGCGAGGGTCGCATTGTCCATGTTCGAGGAACCGCTTCGGCACGTCGTTCTTCTTCGCCAGCGCGGTCATCGAGATGGGGCGTTGACCCCAACGGTCAACCCGCGTGAACAGCATCCTCAGGGCATAGTCCGCCTTGCGCGAGAGTTTTACGACACACCCCGTTTCCTGTGAGAGCTCGAACCTCGACCAATCTAGTCGATATTTAACTGCGGGGAATCCTTATGTCAATTATTATGGTAAAGAAAGTGATGATTTCGAAATTCGCGGCGAGATCTGCCGTAAAAATGAAGCGACCCGCCGAGGAGTTGGCGGGTCGTTGCGCGTTCGCAATACCGGGATTATCTTCGATTTTGGTGCAACAGACAGCGAATTCCCCCACGAGAATGTGACAAAGTACACCCTCGCGGCAACGAAAATTGAGACTTCCTCCGAGTTGATCTTGATTAAATGAATCGAAATAGTCATATTTACCCGCCTGGTAACCGATGATTGGTTTACCAGTGAGCCGTTCGACACGGACCAGATCGACCTCGATCACATCAGGGTTCGTCAGAAGCTGCTGACCCACAGCGAATCCTGTCAATTGCAGATAAACACGACTTAATTGCTAATCTTAGTAGATATTTCGGCAACTGGGTCGTCCACTCTCCCGAAACGGTGCTCGCCATGTCCCACTTTGTCAGGTTGGCAAGGCAGAAGGTGTCGCGGAAATGACGATGTTGTGGATAACGTCGAATAGGGAGAAAAGCATGAGCGCCATGGCCGCCACCAAAGCTGGTCGTGTTCTGGGACTTCGCGAGTTGGAGCAGTTCGCGAACGATTACGGCTGCGATGACGCGGACCTCCCAATTCACTTCAGTTCTGAGCCATACACGCGAATCGTGCTTCACCGGGACGAGTCGATGGAAGTGGTGTTGATCTGCTTCGCGGCGGGTCAGACAAGTTCGGTTCACGACCACCGTGGCAGTGCGTGCGTGATCCGGGTGCTTCGTGGCAAGATTCTGGAAACGCTGTTCGAGCCAGCGGAAGGCACGACGCTCGCGTCCACAGCGCAGCAGTATCTAGATGACCGTTTCACAAGTTCACCGCCAGTGTCTCGACTTTGCGGCGGTAGGGACGAGGCGGGTACAGTTTCCGTATCCAGAGCGACGGACGGGTAGCGAATCCGGCACGACCTCGCCGTTGCTGTTGCCGCGTTTGGCAAAACGGCGTGGCCCGCACCAACGGTTCTCCCGTGTAGGTCCACCGATACGGATGAGCGTGGTCGCGATTGTAGGTCGTCAACCACCTCTGGATTCGTTCCTCGAATGACTCCGCGTTGATGAAGTCACCCCGCTTGAGGAACCGGCGACTCAGGACACTGAAGAACAGTTCCACTTGGTTGAGCCACGAACCGTGAATGGGTGTGAAGTGGAATACGTGCTTGTGGCTCGGGTCGATCAGGAACTTCCGGCGTTCCAGACCGGTCTGTAATGCTTTGCTCACGAAGGGAATCCCACTGCGATTGGCAACCCACTGGCAAACCTCCAAACTCCAATGCGTGTTCAGATTGTCTACCACCCAGTCGAAGCGTTTCATGAGTGGGAACTGGGTGGCGACGTGGTCCAGGTGACGGACCCAATCGACGCTGGTGCGGGTCGGTCCCAGGTTCCAAACGACCTGACCGGTGGGGACACAGAACGTTGTCAGCAACGCTCGGGTGCCGTGGCGGATGTACTCAAACTCGCGTTTCTCGGGGTATCCGGGCTTGGCCGGTTGCGTGGGATACTTCCGCTGGAGGATTTGCATCCCGGTCTTCTCGTCGCTGGACAGAACGAGGCGTCCCTGCTCGTGAAGGCGTGGGGCGTCGAGGTACAACTGGCAGATGTTTCGGGCCTTGGCGTCGAAGTCGGGGTCGTGACTGTTGAGCCAGTAGACGCTGCGGTGGGGCTTCAGATCGGCTTCGGACAGGATGCGTCCGATGGTGCTGCGGCTCATGTCACGGTGGTGGGCATCGCGGAGGATATCAAAGGCGATGTTGTCCAGGCTCCAGGACGTGTCGGGTTGCTGATGGTCTTCAGTTTGACTGCTGGCGAGCGTGACGACGTGGAGTCGTTCGGAGGGGGGAAAAGCTCCGGGGTCGGCCAGAACGTGGAGCGTCTTGAAGGCCGGTTAGTCCGTGAGCAACGTAGCGTTCACGCCACTGACCCACGGTGTGGCGGTCGCAGTCGAGGGCGTCGGCCACCTGTTGGTTGGTCGGTTGCTCGGGCTGTGAGGCCATCAGGACGATCCGGCAGCGGAACACCATCGCTTGCGGCGTGGAGCGAGCACGGACGAGTGAGTCGAGCGTCTCGCGTTGCTCGGCGGAAAGAACCACGGTGGACGCGAACGGACGGGGCATTGGCGGCATCCTGCGGCCTTCAGGTCAGGCGAGGGTGCAGTTTATGCCAACAATCGAATCACTGTCCAGCCCACTGGCGGCGAACTTGTGAAACGGTCATCTAGTGCCGGGCGATGTTTCGGGTTTATCCGGCGAGCAGATCCATCAACTGAGCAACGTCGATACCGCAGGCAGTGTGCTGCTGAACTTCTACTCCCCGCCATTTCAGGTTTGAGAGCGAACCCCGACGGCGCAAATCTCGAATTCCGTTGCTTTATACGCCACAAACATCGCGCGACGGTGGAATAGTGGGAGTTTGATTGGCAGGTCAGCGAAAGTGCAATGTCTGGGGCGGCACGCTTTGAGATCAAGCACGGAATCTTAGACCCTGCGCGTTCAACGCAGCTCGGAGCAAACCGATGGCCTTTGGCCCCATGCCGTGCAGCGCCGCCAGCTCGGCCTCGCTCACGCGCGTGAGGTAGTCAAGGGTGGTCAGCCCTGCAGCGTGGAGTGCCCGGAGTGCCGGCTTGGCCACCCCGGCGGGGAAGTTATCCTTGATCGAGTCGGTCTGCCGATCCGCGGCCAGCCGCAAGCGGGATTGTGCCGTGATCGGGCACAGACTCTCGGAGCTGCCGCCTGTCAGGTTCGCCTTGGGCTTCCTCGCCATCGCTCCCTCTCTGTCGCCAAAGGAATCCATGCAAGCCCGTGTGCGTTAGTTAGTGTGAAGGGTGGTCGCCCTTCATGACGTGGAGGCTTGCGATGACACCCCAACGGACACCATTTTGGCCATCGACCGCGGGCGGTCCAAGAGTGTCGCGTGCGTTTACCAACGATCGTCACGCGAACATGCGTTCCGCACGTTCGACACAGCAACCTGCTGTTCATTTCTCGCATGATTCAGGCTCACACGCGGAGATGAATTGCCATTTGGGATCACACCGCAAATGCTTATCTGATTTCTTTTGCGTCACTTAAATGTGTTCCTGCGGGGCGCGAAATTGTTCTGATGAACTTTCTTCCAGACAAATCAAATGGTTCCAGGGCTGAAATGATGGTTCCAGACGTGTTTCAATTGGTTCCAGACGTGGGGTGTGCATATCGCGTGGAATCAATTTCCAGCACACTCCTGGTTTGACATTCCACAATCGTTAAGTCACCCGGCGACCCCCGGTCACGCGATTGACGCCACATCTCCAGCGAGCAACCCCAGCCTGGGTGTCCAGTTAGAGCCGTAGCCCGATGCATTTCCGGTCTTTCCGGGTTTGCCGAGTTTAACGGGCTTGAGGGCGGTCTGTATTGACCCAGTTTTCCCACATTCTTAGAGTGAACATCTTGACCCGGTGTTGCTGGATATGTCTCCGCGCCCCCGGTGCGACGGCAGGACGGCAGGAGGACGAGCGATGGCGACTGTGACCCCGATGGCGAAGACGAGCATGGAATCCGGGTTCTTCGAGCGAATCGGAGACAAGTTCAACTCCTTCGTTGAGGGGTGCGTCGGCCTCATCTCGCGAATGATGGGCGGGAACTCCGACGAACGCACCGCCAAGGCTCTCGGCTTCGTTCGGCCGAAGGGAGCCGTAGTTCACACCGTCACGGCGGGTTCCGTCCTCCACAAGATCAACGCCCTCGAAAGCAGGATGACGGCGCTCACGGACGACGAACTGAAAGCGCAAACGGCGAAGTTCCGCGAGCGGCTCAACAAGGGCGAGACGCTCGACAGCTTGCTCCCGGAAGCGTTCGCCGCGTGTCGTGAGGCGGGTCGGCGTACCAAGGGGATGCGGCACTACGATGTGCAGATGGTCGGCGGAGCGATTCTCCACGGATACGGCACCGGTCGCGGAGCGATCGCCGAAATGGTCACCGGCGAAGGGAAGACGCTCGTCGCCACGCTGCCCGCATATCTGAACGCGATCACCGGCGAGGGCGTGCATGTCGTCACGGTGAACGATTACCTCGCCCGCCGCGACTGCGAGTGGATGCTCCCGATCTACAACGCCCTCGGAGTGAGTGCCGCTTACATCCAGTCGGATATCGAACCGGAAGCCCGCCGCCGGGCGTACGAGTGCGACATCACCTACGGCACCAGCAGCGAATTCGGGTTCGATTACCTTCGCGATAACATGAAGATCGCCCGGTTCGACGACGAGGGCTTTCACGCGTACTACCGGCAGGTTCAGCGCAGCCACAACTACTCGATCATCGACGAGGTGGACAACATCCTCATCGACGAGGCCCGAACGCCGCTCATCATCAGCGGCCCGGCGTTCTCGGATGCGAAGCGATTCGCCGAAGCCGACAAGGTGGCCCGTGCGCTCACCGAAATCGAACGCAAGGCCCGCAAGGATCTCGTCGCGCAAGGGAACGTGGTGAAGGCCACCGGCACCGAGGGCGACGGACTCGTCACGCTCGGACCAATCGACCCCAGTCGCGTGGACCCCGCCGATCCGCCCCCGAAGGGCGTCTACTTCGAGATCAAGGAAAAGGAACGGACCTGCCACCTCACCGACCGCGGCGTGCGTGAAGCCGAGAAACTCGCCGGCGTCGAGAGCTTCTACACCGCCGGGAACATGGAGTGGCCGCACCTCATCGATAACTCGCTGAAGGCGCACCACCTGTATCACCGCGACCGCGATTACATGATTGACCGCGATGCCCGCGAGAACAACGAACTCAGCATCGTCATCATCGATAGCCACACCGGTCGCGCCATGTATGGCCGGCAGTGGTCGGATGGCTTGCATCAGGCGGTCGAGGCGAAGCACGCCAAAGAAGGCGTCCAGATCAAGCAAGAAACGCAGACGATGGCCACGGTCACGCTGCAAAACTTCTTCAAGCTGTACAAGAAGCTCGGCGGGATGACCGGCACGGCGAAGACCGAAGAATCCGAGTTCTGGAAGATCTACAAGCTCGACGTGGTTCGCATTCCCACGAACAAGCCGCTCCTGAGAATCGAGCACCGCGACCTCGTTTACCGCACCGAGAAAGAAAAGTGGGACGCGGTTCTTGCCGAAGTGGAAGAGACGCACAAGTCGGGCCGCCCCGTGCTGATCGGCACGAAGGACGTGGACAAGAGCGAAAAGCTCTCCGTGATGCTCAAGCGACGCGGCATCAAGCACGAACTGCTCAACGCCAAACCCGAGAACGTCGGTCGTGAAGCCGAGATCGTCGCGCAGGCAGGCCGCATCTCGGCCGTCACCATCAGTACGAACATGGCCGGTCGTGGTACCGACATCATCCTGGGCGGTAACCCCGAAACGCTCGCATGGGCACGGCTCAAGCAACTCAAGGACGCCGACAACCGCCCGCTCTACCCCACACGCCTCGAAGTGCCGAACGATGTCTGGACCAAGACGATCACCGAGATCGAGACCAAGGAAAAGATGAAAGAAGAGGGCCGCAAGGTCGCCGAGATGGGCGGGCTGCACATCGTCGGCACCGAACGGCACGACTCCCGCCGAATCGACAACCAGCTTCGCGGCCGGGCCGGTCGGCAGGGCGACCCGGGTTCGTCGCGGTTCTTCCTCTCGCTACAAGACGACCTGATGCGAATGTTCGCGGGCGAATGGGTGAGCGGCGTACTCACGCGGCTCGGGATGCAGGAAGGCGAGGCCATCGAATCGGGCATGGTCACACGGCGCATCGAGAAGGCTCAGAAGAAGGTCGAGGAATGGCACTTCGAGTCGCGGAAGAGCCTGCTCGAAGAAGATGAGGTGATGGACCACCAGCGGAAGCGGATCTACCGCGCCCGCCAGGATGTGCTCGACGGAAAGAACCCGCGAGCCGAAATTCTCAGCATGATCAAGAGCCAGGTCGCGAAGATCGCCGATCAGTTCCTCGACTCGGACTACGGCCCGGCCAGTTTCGCGGAGTTCGCCGGCATTCGCCTCGGGATGACGTTCGACGCACGCGACTTCCGCACGGGCTTCGACGATGCCAGCAAGGAAGCAGTCGAGAAGGCGATGAACGAAGTGCCGACCAAGATTCAGGAGCTGGTCGAGGCGAGCCTGAACCCGGACGAAGATCCGAAGGACTGGGCCTGGGGCGAACTGTGCCGGGCGATCAACGCGAAGTACGGCTTCAAGTTCACCGAAAAGGAACTGAAGAAGTTCGACCCCGACCAGATCACCGAATACCTGGTGGCGAAGGGCGTCGCGGCGATGAAGGAAGTGGATCTGGCCGAAGGCGCTCGCTACCTGTCGCCAACATACGGTGCGGAGGCACTCTCCGACTGGCTGCGTCAGAAGTTCGGCGTGAAACTCACCATCGAGGAGATCGCGACGAAGTCGGGCGACAACCTGAACGAGTTCCTGTACCAGAAGATCCGCACCGCATACCGCGAGAAGGACATCGAGTTCCCGGTTCGCGTGGCAATGCAAAACTTCATGGCCGACAAGGCCGTTCAGGGCGGCGGGCAGCGCTACGACCGCGACGGGTTGTACAAGTGGGCCGCGCAGCGACTCGGTACGGCCCTGGCGCTCAAGACTGGCGGCGGGGATGCTCTCGCAGGCGAATCCGGCTTCTTCGCCGGCGCATTCAAGGCAGTCGAAGCGGAGGGTTTGACCGAGGAGTTCATTCGCACCGAGCCACGCAGCAAGCTCCGCGAAAAGCTCATGGAAATTGCCCCCAAGGCAGTGCCGACCGGCGACATCGACCAGATCGAGGCGAAGGTTGCCGAGGTCTTCAGCGGGGCAAAGGTCGCTGAACCCGAGGACGCAAAGGAACTGACCGAGTGGGTGAGGACGGAACTGGGGCTGACACTTGATCCCAAGAAGATCACGGGGATGACCTCGGAGGCGGCACGCGACACGCTCCTCAATGCCTACGACCAGAAGTATCGCCCGGAGATGCACTCGGTCGAACGCTCACTGCTCCTGGAACAGTTGGATAGCGCGTGGAAGTCGCACCTGCTGGTGATGGATAACCTGAAGTCGGGTGCCCGACTCGCAGGTTACGCCCAGGAAGACTACAAGATCGTCTTCAAGCGCGAGGGCATGAAAGAGTTCGATGCGATGTGGGCAGGGATTCGTGACCGCATCACGGAGTCGGTCTTCCGCATGGAAGAGATCGGTGACGAGGAAGCCCAGGCGGCAATGTGGGCCGGGCAGAAGGAATCGCATGCGGCCGCGATCTCGGCATTGCAGGCAAAGCAGGCTCAGGACACGGAAGCCCAGATGCAGACAAACGCCGGCGGCGAGGTGAAGAAGACGGAACCGATCCGCAACATCGGCGCTCACGTGGGCCGCAACGACCCTTGCCACTGCGGCAGCGGCAAGAAGTACAAGAACTGCCACATGAAGATGGAAGCCGGCAAGAAGTAGTGCCGTGTGGGTTGTGTGAACGAAGCGGGAGCGGGAGCGACTGGATTTTCCAGCCCTTCCCGCTCCCGCTTCGCCATTCTGGGCGACCGGATCACTCCTTCCCGGACATTGCCCCGACTGGCAGATCATCGAACGACGTGGGGCCAAGGACGAACGACGAGGGGATCGCCTTCGTGGAAGGGCTTCTCCACGGAGGACACCAGTCATTCGCATCCATGATGTCGGCAAGTTGCGCGATCGACGGCACCACCACATCGGGCCGATACGCATACCGGGGCAAGTCCTCGGCCTTCGTGCCGCCGCTCAGAACGAGAACGGTGTGGAATCCAAGCTGTGCACCGCCGAGAATGTCCGTCTCCATCGTGTCGCCGATCATGGCGGTTTCGTCGGTCGTCAGCCCGAGTTCCTTGCGGGCCGCTCGCATCATCACGGGGCTGGGTTTGCCGACGCTGAACGCCTTCACGCCCGTGGCGGTTTCGAGCATCGCGACCATCGCTCCGCAACCCGGCCGCAGTCCGTTCTGCGTGGGGCAATTCGGGTCCATGTTCGTGGCGATCAACTTCGCCCCTCCGAGGATCATCCGCACGGCAGCCTCGACGAGTTCGAGGTTAAACGTGCGGCCTTCCCCGACAACGACATAATCCGGGGCGTGATCCACCACGGCGTAGCCATGCTGGTGCAAGGCGGTGAGCAACCCGCCTTCGCCGATGACGTAGGCTGTGCCCCCGGGCTTTTGCTGTGCGAGGAATCGAGCGGTTGCCATCGCGCTGGTGAAGACGTGATGATCTTCCACATCCAACCCCAACCGGTTCAGGCGAGCAACAACATCGCGGCGCGTTCGCTGGCTGTTGTTCGTCAGGAATCGGAACGGGATATCGCGCCGACACAGTTCGCGAATGAATCGGTCCGCGCCGGGAATCAGCTCGGTGCCGCGATAGAGCACGCCATCCATGTCAATCAGGAATCCGAATTTCGGTGTAGCAGTCAGATGCACGAGGAATCCTCACAAGCAATACAGGTGCAGCGGGCGTGTGCCCGCATGAGTTCGAGAGGTTACCGGGAGGGTGGGGAGATAGGCTTGCGACGTAGAGCAGTCCGCGTGCCGCTTCGAAGCGACCACCCGTTCATCCGTGGTAACCTGAGAAATGGGCGCGGCTTCGGACAAATGTGAAAGATGAGAGTGCGTCTCGCAGATGCCCATAAACTGTGCACATAGCACGTTTTCTCGGTGCGAGTCCTCTGTGCCTTAACGAGACGGATGAGACGTCGACGGTGGATTCGCGTATTGAGATGAACTGGGAACCTTCCTGCTCGTGCTTTCTGGAGGGGCAACCACGGTTGCCGTGTCGTTCGTGTCGTCAGCGTCCATCACCAACACCCCCCGCGTGACCTCAGACGTGGCCTGCACCGTCTGCGGGTGCGTCTGCGATGATCTCAGCGTGACCGTGGAAGGTCAGCGAATCACCGCCGCTCGCGGGGCGTGCTCGCTCGCCGAGCCGTGGCTCTTGTCGCAGAACGCAACCACGCCACCACCCGCCGAGGTTGATGGCGTTCCGGTAGAACCCGCAGTCGCTTACACGCGCGCTGCCGAGATTCTTCTTGGCGCGAAATATCCGCTCATCTTCGGTCTGTCGCGAAGCACCACAGAAGGGCAGCGAGCCGCGACGGCACTGGCCGACCGACTCGGCGCGACCATCGACACGACCGCGAGCACCGGGCACGCCCCTTCGATCATGGCGCTCCAGCAAGTCGGCGAATCGACCTCCACGCTCGGCGAAGTGAAGAATCGAGCCGATCTCGTGATCTTCTGGGGGAGCGACCCGGTTCGCACGCATCCACGCCACCTCGAACGCTATTCACTTGAGCCAACAGGCCGCTGGATTCCCAATGGCAGGGCGGATCGCTTCCTGGTTGTGGTCGATGAGGCGGAAACCGAGACAGCGAAGCAGGCGGACTTGTTCATCCGCGTGCCACCCGGGAAGCACTGGGAAATGCTGTGGGAACTGCGAATGCTCATTCGCCAGCCAGCAGGGGGAACGACTCCTCTGGCCGCTCTCGCCGATCGCATGAAATCCTGCCGCTGTGGGAGCGTGTTCTTCGGGTCGGGGCTAACGGCGGGGAAACTCGCACATCGCACCATCGAGGCGCTGCTCCAACTGGTTACGGACCTGAATCAGTACACGCGGTTCTATGCCCGTCGGATGCGGCGCTATGGCGATGTCGCCGGGGCCGATTCGGTACTGACGTGGCAGACCGGTTATCCGTTCGCCGTGAATCTGAGCCGCGGTTATCCCCGGCACAATCCCGGTGAGTTTACCGGCCCGGAGATGCTTGCTCGCGGGGAGGTAGATGCCTGTCTGATTGTTGGGGGCGAAACCGCGACGGACTTCCCGGCGGCAGCAATGGAGCACCTGCGGCGAATTCCCGTAATTCTTCTCGATTCGCCCGGTATCCCCTCGGTAGTTCCGGCGACGGTGAAATTCACGACTGCCGTGTACGGTGTTCACCGACTGGGTACCGCTTACCGCATGGACGAGGTGCCCGTGCCCTTGCGTGTTCTCCTGCCGACTGATTACCCTGGTGATGCCGAGGTGCTGAACGAGCTTCTCACGCAAGTGGGGTGAACGAATACACCGCCGTGCTGGGCCGTCTACAATCGCGAGTATCTCGCATTCGTTTGGTTTCGTGGAACGCATCCTTGCGCGATGCAGGAATGCCCTTCCCGTAAACTTCCTGGAGGTTAGTCGATGAGTCGTAAGCTGCTGGCTACCGCGGTTGTGGTGGCTCTGGGTGGTGTGGTGTTCGCTGCCGATCTCAAGTCCGGCCCGCAAAGCGGCGACCGGGTGCCCGGCCCTTTCCACCCGCTAAACATCAACGGTGAATACGCTGGCAAGAAGAACTGCCTGTACTGCCAGGCCGGCGACGATCCCACGGTCGCCATCTTCGCCCGCACCGCCGACGATGCCGTTCTCCAGAAGTTGATCTCCACCCTCGACGCGATCACCGAAAAGAACGCCAAGGCCGACATGTACAGCTTCGTTGTGTTCTGCTCCGACGAACAGAAGCTCGAACCGAAGCTCAAGGACATCGCCGAGAAAGCCAAGCTGAAGAAGGTTGTGCTGGCGATCGAATCCGCTGAAGGCCCAGAAAAGTACGGGATCAGCAAGGACGCCGATGTGACAGTCGTGATCTACAAGGATCGCACGGTCGTGGCGAACCACTCGTTCGCAAAGGGTAAACTGACCGAGAAGGACACCGAGAAGGTTGTCGCAGATATCGCCAAGATGATGAAGTGACATGGCCTTTGCGAGCCGGGCGTGTCCGCGACTGGAGAGTACACAACTCCCCTCGCTGACATGCCCGGCTCGATGCAGACGCTGGCAAAGGAAAGGGTTCTCGACTGGTTGCCCCAGAACACTTCACATGCACTTCTCGCGTTCTTCACACGGTCCGATTACAACGAACATCGCCCGGATCGAAACTCGCTTCCCGGAACCCCCACCCAGACAACCACCTCGATCGAGGGTAGACTGGCAATGGGGAGCCGATGGATTGGCTGGAACATCGCCGGAAGCCGGCTTCCCAACAGGGAGACACATGACCCCGACTGCCACGTTGCCTTCCGCTCCCCCCATGAGGGACGTTTCGATGGCTCAGCCACGCATCTTGATCGTCGAGGATGAACGAGGACTCACACAGTCCCTGTCGTGGTACTTCAACAAGGAAGGTTACGAAACGCATATCGCCGAGAATGGCACCGACGGCTTGCGGAAGGCCCAGACCATTCTGCCCGACGTCGTGTTGCTCGACATCATGCTTCCGGGGATGAACGGTCTCGATGTTTGTCGGGAACTGCGTGCCGGCGAGCGGACCAAGGAAATCCCGATCATCATGCTCACGGCCAAGTCCGAGGAAACGGATCAGGTGGTTGGGTATTCACTCGGGGCCGACGATTACGTCCCCAAGCCGTTCAACAACAAGGTGCTGCTCGCCAAGGTGAAGGCGCTGCTGCGGCGTGTGCAGGGGTCTGGTGAACCTGGCGACGTGGCCGAGTATTCCGGCGTAAAGATCGACCGAATCCGCCACCGCGTGACGTTCAACAACGAGATGCTCGACCTGACGCCGACCGAGTTTCGATTGCTCGAGACGCTGGTTCGGCAGCCGGGTCGGGCATTCAGCCGCCATCAACTTATGGACACCGCCATCGGCGAAGGGTCAATTGTGTTAGAGCGGACCATTGATGTGCACATCAAGACGCTGCGGCAGAAATTGATTCAGGCCGGCGGTGAAGGTGAGTTGATCGAGACAGTTCGTGGTGTTGGCTATCGATTCCGCGAAGATCAACCCGACGCGAAGTGAGCTGATCGTGATCGGTCACAACTGGGTAACAGTGTGACCAGTCACAATGCCCCCATTTCGATTCACGTTGGTTCGGCATATTGTGGCTTCACGGTGAGCACGGGACAGGGAGCCTCGCGGATGATTCGCTCGGCCTGGCTTCCCAGAATCAAGTGCGCAAGCCCAGTGCGGCCGTGAGTGCCGACGCAGAGCAGATCGGCTTTCAGATCTCCCGCTGCCGCAACAATTTCCGAAACGGGTGAGCCGATGCGCACCTCCACGCGAGGCTTCAACCTCGCGAGATTCTCCCGATCAATCAGGTTTGATAGAGCTTCCTTGGCCGCATCGCTGAGCTGGGTCAGATCTGGTCCTGGTAGCGGTGTGGGCATCACCGCATCGGGCATCGCCAGCGCGAGATCCTGCACGACGTGCAGGAGGATGAACTCGGCCCCGAACTTGTCCGCGAGTTCAGCAGCGAGCCGAACCGCCGGTGTCGAGCATTCACCAAAATCAGTTGGCACGAGGATACGGCGGATTGGCAGCATGGGAGAACCTCCGTTGGGGTCGAGGTAGTTTATCCCTGGCCGTGCGTGATGGCGTGATAGCGCTCGCGGATTCCCCGGGTGATTGGCCCCTCGGTACCGGTGCCGATATCTGTTCCATCAACGCGAACGATCCCGATCACTCCACACGCCGTGCCTGCGATGAAGGCTTCTTCCGCAGCAAGGAGGTCGGGCAGTTTCACTCCATACTCGACCACAATCAGCCCGGTCTGCCCCGCGAGCGCGGCCACGGCGAACCCGGTCACATCTTGCGGTTGATGGCCCGCGACCACCACCGCCCCGTCCTTGACGAGGAAGAAGAACCCCTCGGTCGTGCCGACAAGGTTGCCACTGCGATCGGTGAAGATCGCTTCGAGGCAACCGTTCCGGAGCGCGTGCTGTTTCGCGAGGACGACGTGTGGTTGCCCCAGGGTGCGAACGCGATTGGCGGGGTGTTCGGTGTCGAGCGGCACGGGGAATACGACCGCGTGCAAGCCATGACCGTACAGTTCGTCCGGGAACGGCCGATACTCTTCCGCGATGATGATGATCTGCGGCACAACCTTGCGGGGGTCGGGGCCAATGGTCCCCGGGCCACGGCTCACGATCACGCGAACGTAGCCCTCGGTGCGGTTGTTCGCCTTCGCGGTCGCCTCGATGGCAGCTACCAATTCTTCGCGTGACAGTGGGATGTCAATGCCGAGCGATTCGGCTGCGAGGAACAGGTGGTTGAGGTGATCGAGCGGGCGGAAGGGTTTGCTCTCAAAGATGCGGAGAGGTTCCCAGACGCCGTCGCCATAAAGGAACCCGTGATCGAACGGGCTGATCCTCGCTTCGGTTTTGTCGGTCAGCGTGCCGTTGATCCAGAGCAAGGACATGTGTGTCTTTCAGCTCTCAGGGTGAGTCGCTCAGGCTCTCCGACATTATTGGAGAGAAGCAATGAAGTGGTTTAATGGGGCAGGCAAGAATGCCTGCCAGTCAGAGCTTGGGCAGGCAAGAATGCCTGCCCCACTATTACCAAACCTCCACAAGCATGGCGAATGCCCACGTGCTTTTACTTCGCTGCCACGCGGGCAGCCTGTTCTTCCTTCAACGCACTGGAGAGGTGCGCGGCCGCAACCTCGACACGGAAGCGGGCATCGCCTGCGTGAACCGCATCCATGTCAATCGTGAATGTGAGCGTTTCGCCGGGTCGCAGTTCCTCCAGTGCCGGGAAGACCATCCGCCCCGTGCCCTCGATCCGGGCCGTGAGCGGGGCCGGCGCGTTCTGGATTCCCAGCACTGCTCCCGTGCCGCGAACTGGTCTCATCTCCGATGGCGCGAAGCCGGTGAGTTCGATGCTCCGTGCCGAAACCGTTCCCTCGTTCTTCACTCGAATCGTGTACGTCGCCCGTTTCCCAACCTCGACCAATCCAGAAGGCGCAACCACCACGAGCGATAGCGCCGGCGTTCCGATGATCGCCACGGCAGATTCGCTTCTGGCGTTCACTGGTTCGCCCACCGTGCGAGTGCCGCTTGTCGCGTCGCCCAGCACGGTTGCCGTCAGTGTCGCGCGATCGTTGAGGCGATTTGCGGTCGCCGGGATGCGGTAAGTCTTCTGGTCGCCAGCTCGCAGTTCCGGGAGCGTCCACTCGACGGAACTGGCCCCGAGTTTGCCACCCTCGGCAGCTTTCACCCGTGCTTCTGTTGGCAGCGCTGCTCGCACCACGACGTTCGCCATGTTTGCATCGCCGGTGTTCCGCACGGTCACATTCCACTCGAAATCCTGGTTCAGATACACCAGCCGTGGCCCGGTCGCGGAAATGCTCAGTTCCGCTCGCTGCACTGTCACTGCGACTGGTTCGCTGGCCGCCGTTAAGCCTCCGTCTGCCGTAACGGTGGCTCGCACTCCGAATCGGCCCGACTTTGTCGCGGTCAGCGGCAAGTCGAGCGTCTTGGTCTGGCCCGGAGCGAGTGAACCGGCCGCGAGTTCGACCGGGTTGTTCGGTGCGGCATATCGCAATCCGTCGTCGTAACGTGCCCACACGGTGACGTTCTCGGCCTGGATGGAACCGCCGTTAGTAACCGAAACCTTGAACGGGATTTGCTCGCCCGCAATCGAAGTTGCCGGGCTTTCGACTTGCAATTGCAGCTTCCCCTGCTCGACGCGAGTGGTCGCCCGGTTGTTGGCCTGCAATCCGTCGGCCGTGACGACTTCAGCGTTCACGTTGACCGATCCGAGCCGCGCCGGCTTCACTTGAAGCGTGATTTCCTGCTTCGCTTTACCCGAAACTGGGGGAACATCGAACGTGAGCGAACCGTTCGCGTCCTGACGTGAGGGTGGTGGCTCGCTGCTGGCAAGCGTGGCACCATCACTCAGCGTGACCTTCACCCGGGCAGCGCGACTATCCACGGAGCCATCGTTGTCGAGCGACACCGTGACCGGGAACGCCGCACCCACGCCCGCTGTGGTCGGAGCGTTCACCGCAAGGTGAATCCGCGGCTCGGCCCATTCGATCACGGTCTCGCGGCGACTCACTACGGTGCCTGGACCGGTGCCGGTCTCGGGTGGCTTCACGACTTCGACCGCGACGCGAGTCTTCCCGGCTTTCGGGTTGGCTTGAACAAGCCGCACTGCAGCTTCGCCGTTGGCATCGGTGAATGCCTCGGCTTCGTTGCTGTTACCAGACTGGCTTGTGCTGGTGCCGGTCCCCGAGCGCGACACGAGGACCGCCGGCGGGCCTTCGAGCAACTTGTAGCGGATGCGGTAACCGCTCGGGCTCCCCTCGGCTGCGGTGGTGCTCACGGTCGTCGTTAGCGTGTGTTCGCCGCCGTACCGCACAACCGCCGGTGCCGGGAACGAGAAGCGGCCATCGCCCCACAGGATTTTCACGACGACGCGGCCGTTATCCCAGTTGAACACTTCCGGAGCGTAACCCGTGATGACCGTTTCGCCCGGCACTGCGGAACTGATGACGCAGAATGTTTGACCCGGTGCGACGATAACATCGTCGCCTGCATCGGTGTTGCCGCGCGTGATGGTCTTGGTGATGTAGTTCGTGTACGTGACGGCGTACTTGTTATCCTTCTTGTACCCGCGGCCGGGGAATGTGCCCGATTCGTCGGCCTCGACGATGTTCCCGGGGCCATCGACGATCCACTCGATTCGCCGCGAGCGCCGGGGCTGGCCGTCCTTGTCCATGACGGTGCCGATAAGCACGATCTGCGAGCCAAGCGGGGCGTTGATCTGCTGGTTCGGCGTGATCTCAAGTTTGACGGCTTTCGGGTCGAAATTCTTGAAGTAGCCGCGACCGCCGGGCTTGGCGTGCGACTCGCTGATTGGCCCGCCGGGGATCAAATACGGGAAGTACCCCGGATTGTGCGAACACCCGGCGAGTGCGAGCGCGGCGGCGATCAGGATAGTTCGAGTGTTCATGCGGCAACTCCGCGCGGGACAACTCCCGGACGCGGGGCGATACGCCAATGTGGTAAAAAGTGCAAGACGGAGTGAACGGGGGCGCAGGGTCGTTTAATTCTCGGACTTGGAGAAAGTAGGCGACTCTCTCCGAGAGTCGCCAATTCTTACTGCTTTCAGAAGTGGTCACTCTCGGAGAGAGTGACCTACTCTCCAAAGAGAATTAAACGACCCTGAACGGGGGCAAGACTCGAGCAACAGGCCGGTGTCTCAGGTTTGGCATTTTATGCCACTAATTGGTTCCAGACGGGTGGGACACCCCTCTCCAGAGACTCCAGAATCAACGCCAACTCCTCAGAATCAACGCCAACTCCTCAGAATCAACCCGAACTCCTCAGAATCAAGGTCATTCGTCTGGAAGAATCAACATTGGAGCAATACGAATGGGCACGAAAAAACGGCCGGGACTGATGAGTCCCGGCCGCGTGTGGTTTGCGATCGTTATCGTTACGCACGAATCAGTCGTTGCGGCCACTGCTCATGAACAACATCAGGATGTAGTAGAACAGCATCGCGAAGGAACCGAACAGAGCCATGCTCGCGGCCACGTGTTCGTTCGTGTTGTAACGATGGATGATGTTCGAGGTGTCGTAGATGATGTAGCCCGCGAACAGGGCCACCATCAGCGAGCAGAACACCAGACCCAGGCTGAACCCGCCGATCATCGCGGCGATAATCACACCCAGCGCCAGGAACGAACCGACCATGAGAACCGGGCCCATGAACGAGAAGTCCTTGCCCGAGACGAACACGGCCGTCGTCAGACCCGCGAACACCATCAGCGTCACGATACCGGCCTGGATTGGCAGTTGCGCGTTGCCGACGCCGTAATCTGGGTTCGACGCGAGTGTCAGGATTGGTACGAACAACAGGGCATACAGCAGGACGTACAGCGCCAGACCCGCGTACTGAGTTCCGACCGAGGCACGCGAACGAGCCATGTACTGAGCTGCGGTGGTTCCCACCATGAACACGACCATGGTTCCGAGCCACGCCATCCGACTCGCCATGAACACGTCACGGAGAATCTGGTCGGCCAGTCCCGAGGCAATCAGCCCTGCCGAGATGCCGACAAACGAAAGCACAGCAACAGCAAGGTGAGCGTAGGTTCGTCGAATGAACCGCACGCGTTCACTCACTGGAGCCGCGGCGACCGTTTCGCCGTAGTATCCATCAACTGAGTAGCTCATGTTGGCACCTTTTCACGAAGGCCCAGCGGACGCCAGGCGATACACAGGATTATATGCAGGTGGCATGCCCTGCCACAACTCGAATGGGCAAGCCACGTCTGAGATCCTAACACCGATTCTGAGGGTTCAACCGGCTCCGGGGATTCCGTGACCGCTTCGTAGATCGCTCAGAACAAGGCGAGCCACGGGGTTTACTCCTATCCTGTTCGGCTCGTTTGTTGCTCTCGGGCCTTGGCGATGGCGGCGTCGAGTTCGTCATCGTCAGCCCAGCCTTGGAGGTAGAACATGATCATTCGCCACATGTCCTTGGTCACTCTTC
>Ga0105047_10001212_pt1 | contig 45955 bp, 45 predicted proteins | sample MAT04_FD_78384 | JGI IMG/M metagenome (GOLD analysis project Ga0105047, IMG submission 78384) | Freshwater microbial communities from Lake Fryxell liftoff mats and glacier meltwater in Antarctica - MAT-04 (megahit assembly) | ecosystem: Environmental > Aquatic > Freshwater > Ice > Liftoff... | reverse complement strand
GTGTGGGATGGCAACCATCCTTACATGAGCCACTGGTGGGTGCCCGGCTGTGCGATTGGCTACGAGCACACCTTTATTCATCAGGTATCGGATTTTCTGGACGGGCTCGAACGCGGCGAGAAGCGGGTACCCGACTTCCGCGATGGCTACGCCACGCAGCTTGTCTGCGACGCCGTGCTAACCTCGGCGCGTACGGGGGTGTGGCAGACGGCGCTATAGCCGGATCATCGTCGCACCAATTCAGTCGGCAGTACGCTCATCGTCGCTATCTTCCCCGTCTGCCTCCTGCTCTTTTTTCACTAGCACTTCGCGCCCGCGACCGGCGCCGAGGTCCGGCCCGACGACACGGCGCTTTTCTAGTTCCTCCATCAGGCGCGCGGCCTTGGGATAGCCCAGCCCCATGCGCCGCTGCAGCATGCTGGTGCTGCACGAACGCATGCCGCGCAGCACGTCGGTCGCTTCCAGGATTAGCTCGTCTTCGTCCCCCAGATGATCCATGATGCTGTTCCACGGCGGCGGTACGGCGCCGGTTTGTGTGCCCTGCGTCTTCCAGTAGGCGACGACGCGGGTAATCTCCTCATCGGAGACGTAGCAGCCTTGCAACCGTGTGAGTTTGCCGGCATCGGGGCGCATGAGCAGCATGTCGCCGCGGCCTAACAGGGTCTCGGCGCCCGGTGTGTCGAGGATGACGCGGCTATCAATCTGGCTGGTGACGGCAAAGGAGATGCGCGTCGGAAAGTTGGCCTTGATCAGCCCGGTGATGACATTGACGCTTGGCCGTTGCGTGGCCAACACAAGGTGGATACCCGTGGCGCGCGCCATCTGCGCCAGCCGGCAAATCTGGTGTTCGATGTTTTCGGCCGCCGTCATCATCAGGTCGGCCAACTCATCGATGACGAGCACCAGGTACGGCAGCGGCTCGCCGCTTTTTTGTTTGCGCACAATCGCGTTGTAGGCGTCAATGTTGCGCACGCCCTTGTCGCGGAAAAGGGCGTAGCGGTCGTCCATCTGTAGCAGCAGCCAGGTCAGCGCGCCCATGACGTGCTCGACATCTGTGATCACCTTGCCGTACAGATGCGGAATGCCATTGTAGCCGGGTAGTTCCACCATCTTGGGGTCGACCAGGATAAAGCGCAGCATCTCCGGCCCATGCTGCATCAGCAGGCCGGTGATGACGGTATTGATACAGACCGACTTGCCCGAACCGGTGGAGCCGGCGATCAGCAGGTGCGGGGCACGGGTCAGGTCCATGACCACGGGGTGGCCCGCCGTGTTGCGGCCAAGCGGAATGGCTAGAATGCCGCCCTTGCGCATGTCCGGGCTTTCGACAAGGCCGCGCAAGCTGACCAACGATTTGCTGGGATTAGGGACTTCGATGCCGACGTAGGGCCGGCCCGGCACCGGCGCTTCGATGCGGATGGCCGGCGCCGCCAGGGCGAGCGCCAGGTCGTTGGCGAGGCTGACGATGCGGTTGACGCGTACCTTGCGTTTCTGGCCGGCCCGCTCGACATAGAGCGGTTCCACGCCAAATTGCGTGACGGTGGGGCCGCTTTCAACGTGCACGATCTGCGCCGGCACGTTGAAATCTTCTAGCGTTTTGAGGAGGATCTGTTTGAGTTGGGTGACATCGGCGTTGCTGTATACACCCGGGTCGACATCGAGCAGGTCGATCGGCGGCAAGCTGGCGGCAGCGAGCGCCGGGCGTGGCGCAGGGGCTGCCTTGGCTGGCTGCGCCTGTTTGCTGGCCGGCGCCTTTGGCGCCGGCGTGGGTTCGGCGGGTGCGTTTGCGGAGGGTGTGGGCTTTGCGCGGCGCGTTGCGGCTGGCGGCCCTATGGCCGGCGGCGCCGCGGCCGACACAAAGGCTGGCGCCGCCGTGGTGCGAGTGGGCATCGTTTCGGCGCCGGCCGGCAACACAAAATTTGGCGTGTGGGGAAGCGGCGGATACCCCGCGGGCGCGCCGCGATCCAGGCGCAGGAAGTGGCTGATCTTCTGGCCAGTCGCCGGCAGCACGGGCAGCCAGCGCCCCACCGCGACCGCGACATAGACGAGCGGCGTGTAGCGGAGGAGCATGACCAGGCCAATCAAGACCGCACACACGACCACCATGAGCGCCAGCCAGCGATCGAGCGCGGCCATAAGCAGGCTGCCGGTGGCCCACCCGATCAGACCGCCGCCGTTGCCATCGAGACGCATGGCCCAGTCGACCACATCGTTGGCGACGATAAAGGTGCCGGCTTGCAGGCCCAGCAACAGCAGTTCGCTACCCACCAGGGCTTCGGCGCTCCAGTAGCCGGCGCGCCGGCGCAGCAGCAGCACTCCCCCCAGCACGATCAGCGCCAACGCCATCGGCAGCGCCGTCCATCCCCCTAGAACGACGAGAAAAGGCGGCGCGGCGCCGCTGGCCGGATCATAGCGCAGCACGGTAAACGCGAGCAGTACGCCCAGCGCGGCGATGACGGCGCCGGCGATTTCGCTCTGCAAGCCACCGCCGGCGGTTCGCAGTGGGTTGTCCAGGTTGGAGAAAGGGCTGCGTTGCGGCATAGGCTAGGCTGATTCATCCAGAAGTCGCTCGATTACGCAGGCCACGCCGTCTTCGTCGCTGGTCGGTGTGATCCAGTCGGCAATGGCTTTGACCTCGTCGACCGCATTATCCATGGCGACGCCGATGCGCGCCCGGCGCACCATTTCCACGTCGTTGACGTCATCGCCGACAGCAATCACGTCGGCGTAGGTGGCGCCGCGCTGCGCCAATAGGAACGCCAGGGCATCGGCCTTGTCGGTCGTGTAGCCGCACAGTTGCACCATGCTGAACTTGGGCGTGATGAGCGCACGCGTGGTGGCCGGCAGGGCAGCGAGCAACGGCGTAACGTCGTCGCGGCCATTGGGAAAAAGAAAAATCACTTTGGCCGCCGGTTGATCGCACAGGGCGGGCAGATTGGCGACCGTGTACGCTCCCGGCTTCGCCGTATCGCGGTTTAGATAGAGCTGGTCGTCGATTTCAAGGCCGATGTGCCAATGGGGCATGGCGTCCTGAGTCCAGCGCACAACGGCGCGCACATCCTCCGGCGCAATCTCGTTGCGGTAAACGATCGTCCCGTCCACGATTACCTGCGCCCCATTATAGACGATGCGTGGCACGTCACTCAGCTCGTCGGGCAGCACGCCCCCCACCGCACGCGGCGGCCGTCCCGTCGCAACCACGACGGTGTGTCCCGCATCCAGCCAACGACGCAGCGCTGCGCGTGTGCGCGTCCCAATACTCTTATCCGTACGCAGCAGCGTATCGTCCAAATCGAGCACCAATATCATAGCGTGATTCCTATTCCCCCACTTTATACATCAGATCGATCACCCGTTTCAGCAGTTCGTTTACTACCCCATGCAGCGGCATCGTCGCCGCCATGCCATAGACCGGCGCCATGCCCCCCTTTTCGGCCGGGTGCGCCTTGACGTGGGCGATGGCGGCGTGCAGGTCGTCCATAAAGCGTTGGGCTACGCCGGGGGCCGCGTGGCGGAGCGTCACGCACAGGTGGACGGCGGGCGGATGATGCAGCCCGTTGAGGCTCCAGCCGCTGCGCGTCATCTGATCCAGCACACGGTAGATATCCAGCGTAGGCGAGGCAAACGCGATCACAAAGAGTGGGTCGCCCAACACGACCAGGTCGGGTGTCTGTTCGATCCAGCGGCGGATGAGTTGGGCCGTGGCCAGGATGCGGCTGGTGGCGTCGCGATAGCCCTGCTCGCCCATGCTGACGAGCGCGGCCCAGCAGGTCGCACTCAGCGCGCCGGGCCGGCTGCCGGCGAACGTGGGGGAGAAGTAGAGCCCGCCCGGCCAGTCGGCCACGGTGTAGTACTGGTAGCGGCGCAGTTCCTCGCCTCGGTACAGGATGACCGATGATCCCTTGGCGGCGTAACCATACTTGTGCGTATCGGCCGACATGGACGTGACGCCGGGCAGGCGGAAGTCAAAGGCGGGGACAGGATAGCCAAGCTCTTCCGCCCACGGCAGGACAAAACCACCCAGGCAAGCGTCCACGTGCAGGCCGATTTTGTGCGCGTGGGCCACGGTCGCCAACGCTGCGATGGGGTCAATTGCCCCGTGGGGAAACGACGGCGCCGAGCCGACCAGCGCAATCGTGTTGCGGTTGATCGCGGCGGTCATGGCGGCGGCGTCCCCGCGGAAATCCGGCGCGACGGGCACGCGCACAAGGTTGATATTGAAGTATTGGGCAGCTTTGTCGAACGCCGCGTGCGCCGTGGTCGGGATGACGATCTCTGGCTTGGTCACGTTGCGCAGGGCACGTGCCTGGTCGCGATAGGCGCGCATGGCCAGCAGGATGCTTTCAGTGCCACCGGAACTGACCGTGCCCACAATTGGATCGGCTGTACGGCTGGCGCCGAGCATGTGCGCGGTCATCGCCACGATCTCTGCCTCATATTTGACGCCGCTGGGCCAAAGGTCAAAATGGAGCGGGTTGCTCTGCGAATTGAGGGCGTAGACCCGGTTGAGAAAGTCGATGTGGCTTGGGTCGCCGTTGTAGACGGCGCCGGAGACAAAGCCGTCGCGCCAGCGCGCACTCTCCCGCAGGTGCAGCGCCTCCATCTCTGCCAAGAGGTCGGCGCGCGGTCGTCCTGCACTCGGCAGACGGGTGTATGCGGGCAGTTCATGTTTGTAGGGATGAACGTCATCGTCCAGCGTAGCGACCACTTCGGCGTATTTGCGCTCAAGCCGCTGTCGTGCGCCGGGTATCTTGTTTAGCACGCGTTCCAGCGCCTTTGCGACCGTTGGGTTGAGGCTGCTGATCGTTGTTGTTGGTTGTTTCACAGGGCTAGGCCCCCATGCCTTCATGAATCCCGGTTGAGTCTGCGATAGATGCTGCGGTTCTTCTGGTAGATCTCCACGAATTCACCGTAGAGTTCGCTGTAGAGTGCCTGGTGGGTTGGGTTGGGTTCGTAGACCGCGGCGATCGGGGTGCGTTTGCCGATCTCGTCGATCGTCAAGAAGCCCAGGCCGAGCGCACCCAGGTAGCCGGCGCCGCGCGTGTTGGTATGCATGGGATCGGCCACCTGCAGCACGGTACGCTGGAAAACGTCGGCATGGATCTGGCACCAGATGTCCGAGCGCGCGCCGCCGCCGACCATGCGGATGCAGTTGAACTGGCGCTTGATGAACTTTTCCACATATTCGAGCAGCCAACGGGCGTTGAGCGCCACGCCCTCATAGATGGCGCGCACCATCTGGCCGCGCGTCGTGCGCATCGAGAGGTTGTGCCAGCCGGCGCGCACCGTGCGATCATCCACCGGTGAGCGCTCGCCATGCAGCCAAGGCGTAAACAGGACACGTTCGCTGCCGGCCGGCGTAGCGGCCACGAGGTGATCGACGCGCGCGTAGAAATCGTCCGGTTTGTGCGCACCGGTGAGGTTATCCTCGGCAAAGAGCACCTGGTCGCGCAGAAAGGTGAGGCAGGCGCCGGCCGTCTCGTGTTCGTTGAACAGAAAATAGCGGCCCGGAATGGCGGAGGGCAGCGCGGCCATATTGTGCAGCAAGTCGGTTTTCTTGGTAGGGACGTGGCAGCCCAGCCAGGCCGAGGTGCCGATATAGGCGTGTGCCGCGTAGTCCTCCACGGCCCCCGAGCCAATTGCCGCCGAATGGATATCGGGCGTGCCCGCCACGACCTGGACGTGCTCACCCAGCCCAAGATCAGCCGCGGCCGCCGGGGTGAGCGGCCCCAAGATGTCTGTGGCACGGCAGAGGTCGGGCAGTTTGGCGCGGTCGATGCCGGTCAGGCGCAACAGGCCGTCGTCGTAGCGCACATGGTGAATGTCGCGGTTGTCGGTGACCCAGTGCAGGGTGATCGATTCCACGGTTGCCGCCGCGCGCCCGGTCAACTTGAGGTTGATATAGTCTTTGGGTTCGAGAAACTTGTGGGTGGCGCGGTAAACATCCGGGCGCTCATGCTGGATATAGAGAATGTGGGCGATCGAGTCCTTGCCCGAGTGGGTTGGGATGCCGCCGGTTTTGTGGAGCCAACGCCATAGTTTGGTCGCGCCGTAGCCTTGGAAGGAGGGGAAGCCGTCGGTCACTTGCCGGATGTAGCGGGCGCCGCGGTCGTCCATCCAGATCATCGCCGGCATGAGCGGGTCGCCTTTTTCGTCAACGGCCACGGTGCCGGACCACTGCGCCGTTACGCACACGCCCACAATGGCCGTGACTGGAACTGGATTGTGGGCCAACAAGCGCCGCGTGGCCGTGCAGATGGCCGCCCACCATTCGGCGGGGTCTTGTTCAACGCCGCCGCCAGACAGCAGATGCAGGCGCGTCGCCTCCATTTCGCCGCCGGCGATGACACCGGAGGCTGAAAAGAGCGCCACTTTGGGGCCTGACGTACCTAAATCGATGGCCAGAATGTATTGTTCACTCATGCGTTGTTGCCGGTTGCCGTCCGCAAACCATCCTTTGTTGCCTATTATAGCCGCAAATGGCTGGCGCGCCGAAGCCGCGTCAGCCTCTCCACGCCAACACAGAACAGACCCGTCAGGATGGCCTGATCGGGTCTGTTCTGTGTTGCAAGAGCAAGGTGTATTTGGTTAGCAATTCAGCGGTTGGTTGCACCGCAGCAATCTACGCAATCCTGGCGCCTCGATCAGGGTACCGTGATCAATGCTAAGAAGAGGTTCTTCAGGCCAAAGCCGTATGGGTCTGGATCGTCGGGCGGGGGCTCCACGCCGTCATTGGCGGCGACCATCGTCCGGTAGGCGTTGATGCGGCCATAGCCGAAATAGGCGTCTTTGCCGGCTGTACCGAGGTCGTCGGCGTTACCTGTGATCAAGGCGGCTACGTCGGCGGCTGCCATGTCGGGTTTGCGGCTGATGACGAGACCGGCAAGCCCGCTGACGAAGGGGGATGCCATGCTGGTGCCTGTCATGTAGGCGTAGCCGCCGGTGGTGACGAAGTTATGATAGGTGCTGTACACACCGTCACCGGGCGCTGCTACGTCGATGTAGTCGCCAAAATTGCTGAGTGCCCAGCGTTCGTCGGCTTTGTTTGTGGCGCTGACGGCGATCACGGTTGGAATCGCCGCCGGATAGAACGGCAGGTTGCTGTTGCTGTTGCCGGCCGCCGCAACGACCACGACGTTGTTTTCTTCGGCGTAGGCGACGGCGCTCTCCAGCGTAGGCGAACTCACGGCGGCGCCAAGGCTCAGGTTGATAACACGGGCGCCGTGGTCGACGGCGAACAGGATGCCCTTGGCGACCAGGCCCCACGTACCGGCGTTGTTCTGGTTCAGCACCTTGACCGCCATGAGGCTGCACTGCGGGCACATACCGACCGTGCCAACGCCGTCGATGCCGGCGGCAATCGTGCCGGCGACATGCGTGCCATGACCGTGGTCATCGGTTGGGTCGTCGTCGCCGTTGACGTAATCGTAGCCGGGCACGAGGCGGCCGGCAAATTCGGGGTGTGTTGGATTGATTCCACTGTCAACCACAGCCACAATGGTCGTGCTGATGCCCGCGGTCACATTCCAGGCTGCCGCAGCCTTGACGATCAGCAGCCCATATCCCTGAATGGGGTCGAGGAACGCCGGGTCGGCGATGGTATGGTCGCCGGTTACGACGGCATCCGCTTCGATAAAGCTGACGACGGTCATGTCGGCCGCGCTGGCGGCGATCGCTGACGGGTTCGCTTCGAACTTGACTTCGGCGACGTTGATCTGATCCATCCAATCCACTTCCACGGCGCCGGCATTGATGATCCAGGCGGCTCGCTCAGCCTCAGTAACGGTGGGGTGGAACTGGATCAGGTAGGTGGCGGGGTCAGCGACCGGCACTGCTTGCGCCTGCGCCGGCAGTGGGGCGAACAAAGCGGCTGCGATGACGATGACAGCGAGCAATCTTGGGATACGGACATTCTTGGTTGTGGTAATCATACAGCGCCTCTCACCCCATCCTGTGCCTTACTCTGCCTACAGGATAGTCCGAAACGCGTACGGTTACATCGGCTTAATGACTGACTTACGACTTGTCGAAGGGTGAAGATATTTCAGGTGCAAGGGTGTGCGAACGGCATACACACAAGGGACAAATGTCCTGAGTGAAGATTACAAGCAATGGAGATATCATTCAGCTTTGCTGGCCCTTTTGGGGGGCTTCGGCGCCTATGTGCGAGGCCTTCTTGCGCCTGCTGGACAGAGCTTACAAACAAACATGCGCAAGAAAATCGCACCAGGCGTCCATGCCCTGTCCCTTGCGCGCCGAGAGCTCAAAAATGCGCGCGGTGGGGTTGATCCGCCGGATGCTGGCAACCGCTGCCGCTCCGTCAAATTCGACCGCCTCCGCCAGGTCGATCTTGCTGATCACAACTACGTCGGCAAACCGAAAGAGCGGTGGGTATTTGAGCGGTTTGTCCTCACCCTCCGTGACCGACAGCAGCGCGACCCGCAGCGATTCGCCAAGATCGAACTCAGCCGGACAGACCAGGTTGCCCACATTCTCGATGAACAGAAGATCAAGGTCATTGGCGTCCAGCGCCCCAACGGCACGCGCGATCATCTGGGCGTCAAGATGACATAAGGTGCCCGTCGTAATCTGCACGACGGGTGCGCCGGTGGTACGCAGGCGCTGCGCGTCGTTGTCGGTTTCCAGGTCGCCGACAATCACCCCGGCGCGCAGCCGGCCGGCCAGGCGCTCGATGGTTTTTGTCAACAGCAGCGTTTTGCCCGAGCCGGGGGAGGAGACCACGTTGAGCACGTACGTTCCCCGATCCCGAAAGAACTCCCGGTTGCGCATAGCCATCGCGTCGTTGGCGGCAAATAACGCGGTATGCACGGCCACCTCGCGGTGCGGGTGAGCGTGATCGTGGTCATGCGCGGTTGTGGGCGTGTCGCTCTCCATCAATGGAGAAATCACATCTTCGGCGGGAACGCCGTTGATCCGAGTTGGGGCGGGCAAGCCGCAGCCGCATTCAACGCACATGGTCAACTTACCTCCAAAGAAACCAGTTCCATTTCATGGCCTTGCCGCACAATTAAGCTTGGTTCGCCGCAGGTGGGACAGTCGCTGTATAGACCGTCCGCCGCAAACTCCTGCCGGCACGCGTCGCACCAACAGATCGCGGGGACATAGTCGATGTCCAACTCAGCCCCGGCCGCCAGCGTTCCGACGCGCAAGATGGTGAAGGCATGTTCGATGGCTTCGGGCACGACGCCAGTCAGGCGGCCAATGCGCAAGCGGATCATGTGAATGCACGTTGCATTGGCTGCGCGGGTCTGCTGTTCAGCGATCTCCAGGATCGATTGGACGATACCTACTTCGTGCATGTCTCAACTCAGGCGGCCAGGTTCTCGCTAACGCTGGCCTCGATGACCGTGGCGTGCAAAACCGGCGGAAAATTGGTTCGTTCAGGGCATATCTAGTTTGGCGACCTCGGTAACATCCGGGGATTCTGGTTGCAGCAAGGAAACCGCTTGCGCCACCGTGCGAATGTTCAGCCAGGGTTGTGATTTCGGTCGCCGGGTGCCGGGTTCCATCAGGCTCGCCAGATCGGAAAGGTCGGTAAATTCGATCTGCCCTCCCCGCCGGCCGATCGCCAGGGCGGGCACCACCCGGGCATTGGCTTGCTCGATGAGATGGGCCAGCGCCCGCGATGCCAGCCGTGTGGCCTGGATGCGGTCAAAAGGCGTAGGCCGGCCCCCTTGTTGAATGTGGCCGAGAATTGTGCGGCGCACTTCGAACAGATTGCCGCCTTCTTTCTCGAAAAGCGTGGTCAGGAAATCGGTGCTGTAATAAGGATCCGCGTGTTCGCTGCGGATCATCAGGCCGAGTCGTTTGCCGTGGGCAAAGCCTTCGTTGAGTCGCGCCACGTCGGTGCGTAGATCGTCGAGGGTGATGCCTTCCTCCGGTAAGTAGATGCGTTCTGCCCCCGTAGCCAGGCCGCCCATCAGTGCTAGATAGCCGCAGTCATAGCCCATCACCTCCACAACGTAACAGCGTTGCGATGCCACCGCCGATTCTTTGAGCTTGTCGACATTTTCGACGATCGTGTTGAGCGCAGTGTCGGCGCCGATGCTCAGCTCGGTGCCCGGCAAGTCGTTATTGATCGAGGCGGGCACACAAATAATCGGGATGCGCAGACCCGGATACTCCGCCTGGTGACGGCGCAGATCATGGGCCAGTTGGTACCCTGACCAGCCGCCGATCATGAGCAGGCCGTCGATGCGGTGCTCGGCCAGCCGTTGCGCAATCAGGACATATTCGTCCTTGTTGGGCAGTTTGCGGCTGGTGCCCAACTCGGCGCCGCCCTTGGCCACCCACCCGTGTACGCTCATCCAGTTCATCTCGTGGATGTCGTTGGCCAGCAACCCCGCCACCCCATTGCCGATGCTGAGCAGCGTGTGCCCGGCGTCGATGCCAAGGCGCACGGCGGCACGCACGGCCGTATTCATGCCCGGCGCCGGCCCACCGGCATGCATGACGGCCAGGCGCAGTTGACGCCGATCCGGCTGTGGCGCGCGTGGATGGGCGCGCAACAGCGTGTTGAGGGTGGCGTAGGCGTCGACAAAGCTACGCCCGCGCAGGGCCATCGCCGCCGCATAGTCGCCTGCCCCGATCAGTTCGGCCACCTTGTGCGTTTGATGCACGTTTCCCATCAGCGGCGACAAGGCCACCTGGTTGTCGCGGATGCCGATCAACTGTGGCTCGCGGTCCGGTGTGCTGGCGAGGATCTCTTGGACGGCGGCGTACCCCAGCATGGTGCTCATGTTGCGGTCAAAGGCGCTGGGCGAACCGCCGCGCTGTACGTGGCCCAGGATGGTGACGCGGGCGTCTTCATGCAGGCGCTCGGTCAGCAAATTCTTGACATACTCGCTGCTGATCGGGCTGCCGTGGCGGTCGGTGGCGCCCTCCGCCACGAGGACGACATTGTGGCGGCGCCCGCCCTTGCGGCCGGCATAGACGGCGTCGCACATCGTATCTTCCCAGCCATCTTCGGGTGGGCTTTCCGGGATGAGGATCCAGTTGGCGCCCGTCGCCAGCCCGGCCATCAGCGCCAGGTAACCGCAGTGACGCCCCATGACCTCTACCACAAAGGATCGTTGGTGGCTGGCCGCGGTGGCAGCAATCGCGTCTACCGCCTCCACGATGCGGTGCAACGCCGTGTCGGCGCCAATCGTCATATCCGTGCCAAACATGTCATTGTCGATCGAGCCGACCAGGCCGACAATCGCCAGGCAGGGATGGGCGTCCGCTGTTGTGGCGTCGATGGCGCCTTCCTTCACCAATTCTTCAAGCAGTTCGGGCCACTCCTGGCGGAAGAGGTTGGCCCCCGTCAGGCTGCCGTCACCGCCGATGGCGACTAACCCGTCGATGCCGTTGGCGATCAGGTTGTAGGCGGCTTTGCGCCGGCCTTCGCGCGTGCGGAAATCCTTGGAGCGCGCCGAGCCGATGATCGTGCCGCCTTCCTGCAGGATGCCGCCGACATCGCCCCAGCCCATCGAGCGAATGTAGGCGCCACCATCGATCATGCCTTGATAGCCTTCATAGATGGCAAAGACCTCGGCGCCCAGATTGAGCGCGGTGCGCACCACGGCGCGCACCGCGGCGTTCATGCCCTGGGAGTCGCCGCCGCTGGTGAAGACGCCGATGCGGCGAGTGGGGTGTGTTTTGCTCATTTCTATTCCTTGTACTTAGGTTGTCGCTATCGCCAGCTAAAAATGCCCACCTGTAGTGTAGCGCATGTTCAAACTCTTGTCGTCTTTGGCCATTGCGTAGCTGCGGCTTTTTTGCGGATTGGTGATCTGTCCAGCATGCGTTACACTGACTTGGCCCGCACGCAGGTCGACGCGCGGAGGACACGCAGTCAGGAGAAACCGTGACGATTGCCATTGAAACACAGGGACTTTGCAAACGGTACGGCGACGTAGTGGCCGTCGACACGGTGAACTTGCGCGTCGATGCCGGTGAGATCTACGGATTCGTCGGCCTGAACGGCGCCGGCAAGACCACCACGATCCGGGCGCTGCTGGGCATGATCCGGCCCAGTGCCGGGCGCGTCATGCTGCTGGGAGAGCCGGTCGGGCCGCGCGGTCGCGGTCCGTGGCGGCGCGTCGGTCACCTGGTCGAACAGCCGGCCGCTTATCCCGAACTGACCGTGCGCGAAAATCTGGAGGTTGCGCGCCGGCTGCACGCCGTCGCGAACCCGGGCGCCACTGACCGTGTGATTGATCGCTTTGGGTTAGCACCCTACGCCGGCCGGCGCGCCGGCGTCCTCTCGACGGGCAATCGCCAGCGGCTGGGTCTCGCTCGCGCCCTGTTGCATGAACCAGAACTGCTCCTATTGGACGAACCGACCAACGGCCTGGATCCGGCCGGCGTGGTCGAAATCCGCGAACTGTTGCAGACGCTGGCCTCCGAACGCGGTGTCACCATCTTCATGTCCAGCCACGTCCTGGCCGAGGTAGACCGGCTGGCGACGCGTATCGGCATCATCCACCAGGGACGTCTAATCGAGGAACTTGACACCGTCGACATCGAACGCCGGCGGGCCAGGTGGCTAGTCGTGGATGCGCGTGACCGCCCGGCGGCGGCTGCTGCACTGGTCGTGGCGGGCTACGCCGTCTCCGGGACCAACGCGGAGGGCGCGTGGGTGCTCCACCAACCGCACGCCGTGGCGGCGCCTGAGGAGGTTGCGCGTGTGTTGGTGCTGGCGGGGACGCCGCCGACGCGGCTGCTGGTGGAGCAGGACGATCTCGAGCAGCATTTTCTGCGGTTGATCGGAGCGCAGGCATGAACAATTTTCGAGCAGCCTTGTGGGCCGAAGGGCTCAAGGCGCGCCGCTCCCTCGTGCCATGGCTGGCGGCGCTCGGCATGACCATGACGCCACTGGTCGGTGGCTTGTTCATGATCATCCTGCAAAACCCGGAGCGCGCAAAGTCCATGGGGCTGATCAGCGCCAAGGCCCAACTCACCGTTGGTGTGGCCGATTGGCCCGCCTACTTTGGCCTGCTGGCGCAGGCGATGGCGGTTGGCGGGGCCTTGATCTTTGCGCTGATGACGGCCTGGCTCTTTGGCCGTGAATTCTCCGACCACACGGTCAAGGAGTTGCTCGCCCTGCCCACCCCGCGTAGTGCCATTGTGGGCGCTAAGTTTTTGGTGTTGGCGCTGTGGGTTGCCGGGTTGACGGCGCTGATCTTTGGCCTGGGCCTGGTCGTGGGCGCCGCCGTCAAGCTGCCCGGCTGGTCGGTGGCGCTCGGCTGGCGCAGCGTCGTTGACGTGGTAGGCACTGCGCTGCTTGCCCTGGCGCTCATGTCGCCCGTCGCGCTGCTGGCGAGCCTGGGACGCGGCTACCTGGCGCCGCTTGGCTGGGCAATCCTCACCTTGGCTATGGCCCAGATTCTGGTTGTCATGGGGTGGGGGGCCTGGTTTCCGTGGTCGGTGCCGGCCTTGTTCAGTGGCGCGGTGGGGCCGCGGGCACTGCTCGTAGACTGGTACAGCTACGCGGTCGTTGCGTTGGCGTCGCTAGCCGGTCTTGCCGGCACCTTTGCGTGGTGGAGCAGGGCAGACCAGACGCGGTAGGATTGGGCAACATGACCCTGCCTTGCGGGTCTGTTTGATCACTCTCCCAGAATCTGCACGACATACGTGCGGTGCTGCGGACCATCTAGCTCCACGTAATAGATCGTTTGTCGCGACCCTGTGACCATTTTCCCATCCTGAATGGGGAAAAAAACTTGGAAACCGAGTAGTGCCCCGCGCAAATGCGAAGGTGCATTGACCCCCATCTGGCCGTCTGAAGGCAGGAAGAGACTATGGCGGTAGGTCTTTTCCTCCGGCACCAGATCCTGGATCATGCTAGTGATATCGGCTTCCAGGTCCGGCAAGCCTTCATTGACCGTGATCGCGGTGGTTGTATGCAGGCTGAGCACAAACACGGTGCCGTTCTGGATTCCGGAAGCATTGACCAGGTCAACAACATGCGGCGTGATATTGATCAACTCAATCTCGTGATTGGTCGCAACTTCGACACGATTGACAATTGATTTCATTTCGACCTCACGATCTTCAACAGGCGCGACGCATTCTCACCGAGGACTGCTTTCTCCGCCGCCGGGCTCAACCCAAGGGCGCGCAGGCCGCGTACGCTGCGCCGAATATCGATGCGCGGGTAGTTAGAGCCAAACAAGACCTTGTGATAGAGGCTGCGCTCCATTACGTCCAGACCAAGCTGTTCCGCCATGACGTGGCGGTAGACATCTTTGGGCGTACCGCTGTAGAGGATGGCCGTGTCCAGATAGACATTGGGGTACCTGACCGCGAGCATGGCGGCTTCCAGCACCCAAGGCCAGCCAAAGTGGCCTACAATGAAATTCACGGATGGAAAGGCCTGCACGGCTTCTTCGAGCAGCAAGGGTTGGGCATATTTGGCCAAGCTGCCCGGCGCCCAGCTCATGCCGCACTGGACAAGTACAGGGATATCCAGCTCCGCGCACGCCTGATATACCGGGTACGCGGAGTCCGGGTCGTTCGGATAGAAACGCTGAACCGCTGGATCCAGGTTGAGCCCCCCCAACCCGAGTTGGCGGATGGCGTGATGGAGTTGGGCGGGCGCCTCTGCCTGGCGGGGATCGACCGAAGCAAACCCAATCAGACGCGATGTGGCGTTCGTCAAGTCGGCGATTTGTTCGTTCGAGACAATCCGGCAGTGATGAGCCGTACTGCAATCCAGGGGTAGAATGACAGCTTTTTCCACTCCTGCTTCGTCCAACTCGCGCAAAAAACAGTCCAGCGGCTGGGAAGGAAAATGGAAACCGAGCACTTCGTGGATATTTTGCGCCAGAACCTCATCTGCATCGGTCAGTTCTTTGACCATCACGGGGTAGGTATGAAAATCAATCATGGTGTCCCTCCACAAAACGGGTGATATCATCCAACGCCGAAAGAGCAGGATACTCTCTGCCTGTCTGCGCTACTTCCACCAACCCAGGAAAACGATCTTGGCGGCGCGAGATATATAAGGATGCTGTCGTATTCCCAAAGGCCAGGCAGGCCTCTAGCGACCAACCCCTTTGCAGACCAAACAAGAAACCGGCATCGAAAACATCTCCGGCGCCAACGGCGTCGTGTACGTGCACCGCGCGGGGTGGAACATGGCAGGTTGCTGCACCGCGCCGTGCGTAGCTGCCGTTCTCACCACATTTGATCACCACGGTTTCCGGCCCCAGGGCCTGCAAAGCGACAGCCATGCCGTCCAGTGTCTCCTGGCCACTGATTGCCTGCGCTTCATCCTGGTTCGGCATAAACAATGAAACCTGCGACAAGAGCGTGCGCATCCCGGCCTGGGTTTCGCTGGCCCAGTTGCCGGGGTCCCAGCCCGTATCAAGCATCGTGATTTTGCCCGCTTGCCTTGCCCGTCCCAACAGCCCGGCCGCCGCCGTGAAGGACAACCCCGGGATGCAGAACAGACCCACCAGGCAGACGATCGCGGCGCTTTCCACGCGGTCCCAGTGCGGTTCGATCAGGGTTGGCGAAAAATCAGCCAGACAACCCAGGTCGGTGACAAAGGCACGTTCGCCGTCGGATCGCACGATCGCCACACTGATGCCCGTTTTGGCCCCGGGCATTACGCTCACACCGTCGATGTTCACCCCTCGCGTACGCAAGTCGGACAAGATCTGGTGTCCGTAGAGATCGTCGCCCACATTCCCGATCAAGCTGGTGGCAACGCCTAAGCGGCGGAGCGCAAACGCCAGGTAGCCAGCCTGCCCCGAAGAGAATTGGTCACGGCTGGCGCCCATGACTTCCTGGCCCCACGCCGGCAGCTTTGGGACATTGCGAATGATCAGGTCGATATTGAGGTTGCCGATGATGCAAATGGACATAGGGTTGGCTAGATTAGACATAAGTTATTATTTATGCGTGTATATGGGTGCTTGACAAATGCGTTGTTCGGTCTATAATATACTAAAGTCGAAAATAAAGATAGTGATCGATAAATATTCGTTTTCTTTTGTTATCTATTATGCTACGTATTGAGCGTCAGGCGAAAATCATCCATATGATCCGCGAACGCGGGTTTATTGAAAACCGCGAACTCGCCAAGTCCCTTGGTGTCACCCTGGCGACCATTCGCAGCGATCTCAAAACGCTGGGCGAGCAAAGACTCGTCCGCTTGGATCACGGCGGCACGACGCTCTGGGACCTGCCGGACAGCCCGATTGAGCCCAGTTACGAGACGAAGTTCTACATTGCGCATGAGATAAAGCGCGCGATCGGGTTGGCTGCCGTTTCCTTGTTACACGACGGTGATACGATTATCCTCGACTCCGGTACTACGAGTGGGCAGATTGCCCGCAGTCTGCACATGACGCATTTGAGGAATCTAACGGTGATCACCTGCGACATCATGATTGCCAAAGAACTGGGCCAAGAGCAGAACATGAACGTCGTTGTGCTCGGCGGGCAGATGCGCAAGTCGTACTACTCTACGTACGGGCCTTACACCGAATACGTCATCAGAAATCTGCGCGCCAATCGGTTCTTTTTGGGAATTGATGCGATGGACACTGGCGGCATCACCAACATCGTTCTCGAGGAAGTGCCGATCAAGCAGTTGATGATGGAGGTCAGCGAAGAGGTAATCATGGTGGCGAATTCCACGAAGTTTGATCGGAGCGCGCCTCACCGTGTTTGTTCTTGGGATTCTATCGATCGGGTGATCACCGATACGCACATCCCCCAATCATACGTGGATCTGTTCAGCACACACGACATCCCGGTTCATACGGTTGACTATTGCGACGATCTCGCATGATTCGTCCGTGCTTGCTCGTTCATTGTGGGTAAAAAATCATGAATCTGTTCAGCTTCTACTTTCCCACCCGCCTGGTCTTCGGACAAGGGCAGTTTTCTACGCTTGGTGAAGAGGTAGGCAGGCTGGGAAAGCGGGCGATGCTCGTTACCTATCCCAGCAAGAGCCTGGCGGGAACGGTGGCTCAGGCCGTCGACTTGCTCGCACAAGCCGGGGTCAGCACCATCATTTTTGATCAGATCACCGCAAACCCAACGCACACCTCGATCAACCAGGGCAGCCAGATTGCCCAACACGCGGGCGTCGATGTGGTGGTCGGTCTGGGCGGTGGGACCCCGATGGATGCCGCCAAAATGATTGCCATCGCTGCACCGCTCAAGGAAGATATTTGGCGGATTTTTGAGGACTCCATCCCGGCTGTGGGTTCGCTCCCCATGGTCGCGGTGCCCACCACGGCGGGGAGCGGTTCCGAAGCCACCCACTACGCGGTGCTCAGCAATCGTGACCTGAATCGGAAAGAAGGGTTTGCTCGCCCACAATTCTTCCCCAGGGTGTCCATTCTCGACCCACTGCTGACTATCTCCTTGCCCCCGCGCATGACGGCAGAGACGGGGATGGATGCGCTCACGCATGCGATCGAGGCGTACACCTCCAGGCTGGCCTCGCCAATCTCGGACCTGTTCGCCGCCCAGGCCATCCGGTTGGTCGGCGCCTACCTGCGCCGGGCGGTCAGCGACGGCACTGATCTGGAAGCTCGCGAGAATATGCTGATGGCAAACACCCTGGCGGGAATCGCTATCACGCATGCTGACACCTGCCTGGCCCATGTGATTGGCGAGGCAGTGGGGGCGGTTTTTAACACGGGGCATGGGGTAACTGTTTCCCTGACACTGCCCGCCGTGATGGAGTTTAACTGCCAATCCAGCGTGGAGAAATACGCCAGCATCACCCGCCTGTTGGGTGGCGGCGACGGCTTGAATGACCGCGATGCCGCCGCCCAATCTCCTGCACTTGTCCGCGCGCTACTGGGCGATCTTGACTTGCCATCTGGCCTGGCAGCGCTTGGGGTGCGTGACTCCAGCTTGGTGACTGCACTCGTGAACCGACCCGGCATGGATGCTTCTAATCCGCGCCCTGCTGACGCCGAAGCCTATGCCTTGCTCATTCAGGGCAGCCTATTGCCCGCAATGTCGTACTGGGCGGTTGGTGGGAATTGACCTGCTCGCCGATTGATTCTTCTTTTTCGCATCATCGCAAAGGTGCCTTTCTATGAAAGCTGCCGTTCTCTACAAGCCGGGAGACATCAGGGTGGAAGAAGCGAAGGACCCTGAGCCTGCGTCCGGCGAGGTTTTGATTCGCATCCATGCCTGCGGTGTGTGTGGTACCGACCACTCTCTTTTTGTGGGTGGTTTCCCTGCGATCTATCCCGTGATCATCGGGCATGAATTCGCGGGAGAGGTCGTTGCCGTCGGGACAAACGTGAAAAACGTGAAGGTTGGTGACAGGGTCACGGTGGACCCCAACCGGGTCTGCCATTTGTGCGACTACTGTCGCACCGGCAACGAGCATCTGTGCGAGAATCTATCCTCGATGGGGGTTCATTCCAACGGCGCTGATGCCGAATTCTGTGTCATGCCGGAGAGCAATGTCTATCGAATCCCGGACACGGTCAGTTATGTCGAAGCGGCATTTTGCGAGCCGCTTGCTTGTGCGCTGCACGGGGTTGAACTTGCCCATATCAAGCAGGGCGATACGGTGTTGGTGCTGGGCGCCGGCGGGATGGGCAACTTGATCACCCAGTTGGCCGTGCTGGCCGGGGCAGCCCAGGTGATTGTCAGTGAGCCCATCCAGTACCGGCGCGAGAAAGCACTGGAGAATGGCGCGACGGTTGCCATTGACCCACTTCAGCAAGACGTGGCTGCCGAACTGCGCAAGATTCGGCGGATCGGCGCCGATGTGGTGTTCGAGGTGGCAGGCAATCTCAGGCTACAAGCTGCAGCCGTCTACTACGCACGACGAGGTGGGCAGATTGTCTGGTTTGGCTGCAGCCCGTCGGATGGAAAAATCGAAGTGAATCCCTACGATATCAATGACGCAGAGCTAAAAATTGCGGGTTCTTTCAACAACCCGTTCGCCACGGGGCGGGCGGTGAGTATGCTGGGATCTCGCAAAGTTCGCGTCGACAACCTGATCTCGCACCATATTGCGCTCAGCGAATATTTGGATGTCTTCAAGCTATTCGGTGGGCCGGGCACGCTGAAACTGATGGTCCACACGGACTGATCGTTTGACTTTACTTTGCTAACTCAAAACCAAACGCAACTCATGATTGCCAAGTCAGCAAGAGGAAACTATGGAACTCGAACAACTCGTCGATCAGGCTCGCGAGAGCCTGCTGTTTACTGCACCTGTACTCGGACCGCATCTGGAGCGTTTCCTGGCCGATCAAGGCCCTACTATCCGCGCGATGGCCAAACGCGCCGTCGATGAGAAAATCCAGCATATCTACTGGGTGGGCGCCGGCAACTCGTGGGTCAACCTCTATTCCGGGAAATATCTGCTGGACGCCTTTTCCGACCTGCCGAGCGATGTCTTTACCTCTTACGAATTTGTCTGGCTCAACCCAGCCCGGCTCAATGAAAAAGCCTGGGTGTTTCTGGCATCGTTCTCCGGCGCCACCGAAGATACCGTAGCGGCGCTGCGCCATGCCAATGCGCACAAGGCGCACACCATCGCGATCGTGAACCAGGCGGACTGCCTGATGGGGAAGGAGGCCAGTGAGGTCGTGGCTTACAACTCCAAGGCGTTGTATATCCTGCCGTTGGCACTGGCCTACCTGTTCGCCCTCGAAGTTGCACGGCTCAAGGGTGCCCAGGGCGTGGACGAGATCATCGAGGGTCTGTACGCCCTGCCCCCTCTGCTGAGCCGTCAATATGTGGAAGAAGAAGCCCCTGCCCGTAAACTGGCCGAGGAATTCCAGAACGAGCGCCTGATTTACACCTTGGGCAGCGGACCGCTCTATGGATTGGCGTACAAGTTCGGTCTGACGGTCTTCATGGAAAATATGCGCATCAACGGCTCTTTTATCGAAGCGACCGAATTCAGGCATGGGCCGGCCGAGATGTTTGACAAGGAAAAACCCGCGATCGTCATCCTTATGGGCACGGATGCGTCGCGCTCAGTCGTGGAACGTGTTCGCCAACTCTGTGAGGCCAACGGCGCCCACCTGCTGGTCTATGATCTGGCTAGCTACCCAGGTGTCCATCCGCTGCTGGCGCCGTTCGTGTTGATGATTCCCTTGCAGTGGTTTGCCGTTTGGTCATCCTTGCTGCGCGGTGTCACGGATATGGACGCCCGCGTGCTCATGGGACGCGGCATTCTCGGACAAGGCAAGGGCGTCACCTGGCCCTAGAAATGCTCCTGGACATACGATAGAGAAGGACGCTATGCTTGCTGCGCTCACCAACCAACAGATCATTGACCGCTATTCTCCGTTGATAGACGCGGAAACGGCCAGCTTCTTGGACCTGGCCGTTGAGGCGATGGTCAAGACGAAGAACAAAGATGGCAAAGTGGTGGTGGTAACCGGTAGCGGCCCCAACCTGCACGAGGGGGTGACCACGCTCATCGCCGAGTTGATGTCGAAAGGGCTCATCGACGGTGTAACGACCAGTTCAGCGGTCGTCGCGCACGAAATGGCCGGGACACTGGATCGTGTGAAGCGGCTCGACGGTCGTGAGTTGGGATTTGATTCCCATACGCTGCCCAAGGGTTTCACCTTTGAGTTCACCGAGTTGACCGATCCGGAACTGGCGCAACTCCGGCACGAGATGCAGATCGACGACGATCTACTCGCACGCGGCCATTCCCTGGCCGGCACCACGATCATCAAGGCCGCCGGCAACATGGCGTACCCGATGGGGTTGCGCACCGAGCAACTGGCGCGGGAGATTATGAGCATCGCCCATGCCTATGGCCTTCCGTTTGAGACAGTGGCGGGATGGGGCGCCGATCCGCGCACCATGATCGGTGTAGGTGCACGCAAAGGACTGCCGGTGCTGGTGAGTGTGCCGCAGTTGGTGGGAGGCGGGGGCGTGGGGCTGTCGATCGCCGACAGCACCACGATCACCGAGCGCAGTATGCGTGTCGCCGAGATGATCGCCGCGGCGGATGTCATCATCGAATCGGCGGTTGCGCTGACTCAGGAGATCCACGATGGCCCGTTTGAGGTCTACACGGGCCACGGCATCTGGGCCACGTGGACCGGATACCGCACCTACTCGCTGGAGGGCAAGCACCTGGTGCGCATCGATCTCGACCCCAACCTGAGGAAGGCGTGGCAGGCGGAGCGGCAGGGGAAGACCGTACAGGAGGCCATCGACCAGGGCTTGCCCAAGACCAAGCTGACGGGGATTCCCTTTCGTATGGAAATGTCCGGGTTTGCCCGCCTGGAGGGCAGCTTGCCCTTGGTCGGCGATATCGGTGTAATCTGGCCGATCATGGCCTGCAAGCTGGCCGAGAGGTTGGGCATCCGGCTGGATTTTATCAGCCATCCGCAGCAAACGCCCGAAGGGCAGGCCATGCGTGCCTGGATCGTGGACAACGTCAGGCCTGTACAGCGCGAGCGCCTGCTCCAAATCAGCCGGGGCTACCGGAGAGGCGAAAACGCGGTAGCGACAAATCGCGCCGTCTGCTAAAGTAGCGGCTGGCCAACAACCTGCTGGTTTTCCAGCAAGTATCCATGCCCCTGCGGGGCACAACCAACCATGAAAATGTCTTTGCGTTCTTTGCGGCTAAGCATTATCAGGTCAGACAACAGGGAAAGGGCTAAGCATGAAAATCGTTGGCGTCATACCTGCCCGCTACGGTTCGACCCGACTGGAAGGCAAACCCCTGCAAGATATCTGCGGCAAACCGATGATCCAGTATGTCTATGAAGCCGCGCACAATGCCCGCCTGCTGGATGAGGTTTACGTAGCCACGGATGACCCGCGCATCGTCGATGTGGTCGAGAAGTTCGGGGGCAAGGCCTGGTTGACCTCTCCGCACCACAACACAGGAACCGACCGGGTGGCAGAAGTGGCTGCGGCGGTAGAAGCCGACGTGGTCGTCAATATCCAGGGCGATGAACCCCTGCTTGTGCCAGACATGATCGACGAGGTTGTCCGGCCTTTCCTGGCTGAGCCGGATTTGCCGATGAGCACCCTGTGTGTGCCGATTCTGGAAGAGGAAAAGCTGCAGAGCCCGCATGTGGTCAAGGTGGTCTTTGACCTGCAGGGCAACGCACTCTATTTCTCGCGTTCCTTGATCCCCTACCCGCGCAAGACAGACAATTTCCAGGCGTACGAGCATCTGGGACTCTATGCGTATCGCAAGGACTTCTTGCTGAAGGTAGTGCAGATCCCTCAGACCCGGCTGGAGATCAATGAATCGCTCGAACAACTGCGCGTGCTCGAGTCCGGTTATCGGCTCAGGGTGGTGGTCAGCGCCTGCGCCTTTGACGGCTTGAGTGTGGATACCCAAGAAGACCTGGACCAGGTTCGCCAGATCATTCAGAAGCGCATGCAAAGCTAACCGCAAGAAGGCGCAGCAGAAAGAGGATGTTATGCGAGGCTCTTTTTCGTTACAAGGTGTTATCGTGCCGCTGGTCACGCCGTTTGACGACCAGAATCAGATCGATTTTCCCGCCTTCCGCCAAGTGGTCGACTTTGTTGTCGGCAAGGGCGTCCATGCCGTGATGATTGGCGGGACCACCGGTGAGGGTATGCTGCTCAGCCTCGACGAGCGCAAAGTGCTGGTCGAAGCGGCGGTTCAGCAGGTCAATTCGCGCATTCCGGTCATCGCCCATACCGGGTGTATTGACACACGCAGCACCGTGGAGTTGTCCCGTCATGCGGGGCAAGCCGGCGCCAACATTGTCTCTGTGATCGTTCCCTATTTCTTCACCCTCAGTGATGAGCAACTCTATACGCATTTTTTGACCGTAGCCGAAGCCATCCCTACGACCCCGCTGCTGCTCTACGTCTTCCCGGGCAATACCAAGAACGATATTTCACCGGCCTTGCTGGATCGTCTCTTGCGGGCGGCGCCAAACATCGTTGGGATCAAATCAAGCAACGATGATTTGGTGAAGTTCCAAGACTATATCCACACGGGCGGCGAAGGATTCACCGCTTGCTTGGGTGTGGATGAACTGATGCTGGGCGGCTTGGCTTTTGGCAGCCATGCCCAGATCTCAGGAAACGCAAACTCCTTCCCGGAACCCTTCATCCAACTCTTCGAGGCTTTTCGGGCCGGCGATATCCACCGTGCCCAGCAGTTGCAGCAGGTCGTAAATTCTATCGTGCGCATCCATCGGGCGGGGCGGACTACTGCTTTCTTTAAGGCCACCCTGCAACTTAGAGGTGTCCCCGGTGGCCGGGTGCGGCCACCGATGTGTGAGTTGAGTCCTGTAGAACTGGAGGAGGTGAAAAGCGAATCAATGCAGAGCGGATTGGTGTAAGGTTTCACGGAACGTCACGACCGCGTGAAAAACCGATCAAATGGGTACGTCTGGAATGAGAGATAGAAAGGAGCGCTATCATGCACGGCACGAAGACAAGCCGCCGGGACTTCCTGAAAGTAGTTGGCCTGGTCGCTGCGGGAACGACACTCGCAGCCTGCACCCCCGCGCAAATCGCCACGACCACCGGCGCTGGCAGTGCGGCGCCTACCAAGGAGCCGATCAAGCTCAACTTCTTCAATCGTGGTGGTGAGTACGTATTTCAAACCATGGATCTGCAGATCGCCGAGTTCCAGAAAATCCACCCCGAGTACGAGTTTGAACTCAACTCCGTGGCAGGCTATTCACACCAGGAAGCGTTGTTGATGATGCTGGCCGCCGGCACCGGTCCTGACTGTTGGTTCGATTCGGTGCGGACGACGGGCATGCTGGCCCGCAAGGGCGTAGTAGAGCCGCTTGATGAGTATCTTGCCGCCAACCCAGATTTCAAGTTGGAGAATTTCACCGACAATACCTTCTCCTGTCAGACCTTTGATGGGAAAGTCTGGGGTATCCCGTGGGACAGCGGCGCCTTGCTGCTCTTCTACAACAAGAATCTGTTTGACGCCGCCAAGGTGCCCTATCCGGATCCCAGCAAGTGGATGACTTGGGATGAGCTCATCGCGCTGAGCAAACAACTGACGTTCGATATGTCCGACAAAACGCCTAATGATCCCGGTTTCGATCCGGCTCGGGTAAAGCAATATGGCTTGCGGCCGGACACCGGTCATGGCCGGCAAACCTATATCTGGTCGAATGGGGCTGAGATCATCAATGCGGACATGACCATGCCGATCGATACGCCCGAATTCATCGAAGCCATGAACTGGTTGGCGGATTTGGGTCTCAAGCATTACGTGGCGCCGTCCCCCAAGTATCAGGTCGCGCAAGAGGTTATCCTCCCCTCACTCAATGTCGCGATGGAGCACGGCGGTGTCTGGAGCATCGGGGAGTATGTCGATGCCGGTGTAAACCTCGGCATGATCCAGGTCCCGTATAGCAAGCAGCCGACATCGTACGGGCAGTACTCGCCGATGTGTGTGTTCACCGGGAGCAGATTCAAGCCCGAAGCGTTTACCTTCATTTACTTCTGCACGGCCGACCCTGTAGGGCAGAAGATCATCGTCGACCGCGGCCAATTGCAGCCCACGCTCAAATCCCTCCGTCAGGATTACATCGACGGCACTCCCCCGCCCACCGCTGCCGAACGCCAGTTGGCCTTCGATGTGTTTGAGAACAAGGAAACCTATCGCTGGCCTGGCGATACGCTCAACTCGTTCTGGAATGGCTGGTACCAGTATTTCATCGACCTGTGGGGTCCCTATCTGGATGACTTGTTGATTGGCAACAAGCGCTGGGAAGACATTGCCTCAGAGTTGCGTCCCAAGTCCGAAGCGCTGCTAAAGACGGGCGAAATTCCGACATCGTAACCCGATCAGATTCAGCCAGTTGCGCAGTCCAGCCGTGGCAATGTGGCCGGCCTATTCTGCATTAGGCCACGCTCTGTCTGATCTCGCAGCACAGGTGCGCGAGACCGACGATCGCTCATCGGCGGAAATGACTTTGTAAGGAAGAGTCATTTTCGCCGGTGAGCGACGCAGCATGATGTCATGGCTCGTTTTCACCTGTACTCTCACTTGGAGAATCAATGAATACCCAAACCATTCCTCTAAATGCACCCAGAAAGCTGCCGTTTTATCGCCGGCTGAGTTTTGAAGAGGCTTTCTGGGGATGGGCGTTAATCATGCCTGCCGTGTTGGGATTGCTTCTCTTCAAAGTGGGTCCGGTGATTGCCAGCCTGGGGCTCAGCTTCACGAGTTACGATATCATCAGCGCACCCAAATGGATTGGGTTCCAAAACTACAGCCAGTTGGTGGTGGACAATTATTGGCTAAAGTCCATCCAGGTTACGCTATGGTATTCGGTGCTTTTTATTCCGCTGTCACTGATTATCGCGTACATCATCGCGCTGCTGATGAGCCAGGATCTAAAAGGAATTTCCATCTATCGGACAATGTGGTACCTGCCCTCATTGGTGCCAGCGGTCGCCAGCGCCGTGGTGTGGCGCTGGGCGTTGAATCCTGAATTCGGGCCGGTGAACTACCCGTTGCGCGTCCTGGGACTTGATGCACCAGGCTGGCTGACCGATCCAAAGTGGATCATCCCATCAGTGGTTCTCATCCAGTTGTGGGCGCTAGGAACCGGCGCCCTGATTTTTCTAGCCGCGATCAAGGGCGTGCCGGACACCTATTACGAGGCTGCTGAGGTGGACGGCGCCAATTTTTGGGTCAAATTCTGGAATATCACCCTCCCGATGACTTCATCGGTGATCTTTTTCCAGTTGATTATCAGCATCATTGCCAGTTTTCAAGTCTTTGGCGTGGCCTATATTCTCTTTAGTGGGCAAACCACGAGCGATCCGGCGGGTCCCGGCAATTCTGCCCTCTTCTATGTGCTCTACACCTACCGCAATGCGTTTGGCTACTTCAAGAATGGGTACGCCAGCGCCATGGCTTGGGTCATGTTCATCGTGATCATGCTACTCACCTTGTTGCTCTTCCGCTTACAAAAGGCATGGGTTTATTACGAAACGGCAGGAGACGAATAATCATGCGCAAAGGGAGCCTGATGTCCAAGACGTTCGGACTGATAATCGTGGGTGGCGGCGGTCTGATCATGATGCTGCCCTTCCTATGGCTGATTTCATCCTCGTTCAAAGCGGCGAACAAGATCTATGTCTTTCCCCCCCAAATGATCCCCGATCCATTTCGCTGGCAGAACTATGTGGAGGTGTTTACGGCCGTCCCCGTGCTGACCTATGCCCAAAACACATTGATCGTCACGGTCTTTGCCACCATCGGCACCGTGCTCAGTTCGATTCTGGCGGGTTATTCGTTTGCCCGGCTACGCTTCAAGGGTCGCGATGTCGTCTTCTCGTTGTTGATTGCGACCCTGATGTTGCCCTATGTAGTGACCATGATTCCGATTTATATCATGTTCTCGAAGATCGGGTGGGTCAACACGTTGTTGCCTTTGATCGTGCCCGCCTTTTTTGGCGAGGCCTTTTATATCTTCTTGCTCCGGCAATTTTTCCGTACGATTCCCATGGAACTGGAGAATGCCGCCCAGATCGATGGGGCCAGTCGCCTGCGCATCCTCTTTCAGATCATGGCGCCGCTGGCGCGCCCCGCCATCGTCGTGGTCACCATTCTATCTGTCCTCGACAATTGGAATGCGTTCATGCAACCTTTGATCTTCCTGACCAAGCGCAATGTCTGGACGCTGGCGCTCGGGCTGAACTCGCTGCAGCGTTTTGAGACGGGCCGGGATTGGACGCACTATATGATGGTGCTGGGTGTGTTCATGGTTGTCCCTGTGGTGATCCTCTATTTCATCGCGCAACGTGAGCTGATTGAGGGCATTGTGATGACCGGGCTCAAGACCTAGGCTCCTGGTGCAGCGAGAGGAGATCCAGCCGATGGCTACGCGGGATAGAGCTGAATCGCAGGCAATCGATCTGGCGGGTGCCAGCGTATGGCTGCCGCCTGATCTCAGCCGGCGGGAGCGCAAGGCCGCGATTGTACTGGTGGAAGAAGTTGAAAAACGCACCAACATCCGCTGGTCGCTCATTTCCGAGTTGCATCGTGGGGAGGCGCCGCTGATCGTGCTTGGCCAGCTACTGGAAAGATGCACACCCGATCCGCAGATCTTGGCGCGCCTATACCGGCATGTTGGACGATGCGCCGTTTCGGCTGCACTTTCCCGACCTGGACCCAACGGCACGCTATCGAGGGCGCGTCGTCTATTCAGACACCGAAGAGGAGCTGAAAATCCGTCTGCTGGCCAATGATACCATCGAAATTCACCCGTTTCTTCTGAAGCCCATCCCACGTGAGCCAGTCGAATTCGACATCCCCTGGGAGGCAACCTGCCAGGGAACGCTCAACCTGTCGTTGTCGCGTGAACCCGGCCGGGGAGGATTGGGCGCCGGGCACGAAATCTCGGAAATCTGGATCATCAAGAAGCAACCATGAGGGGGTCGATCGTATGGAAATCGAACATGTGACTGTCTATCGCGAAGAAGGCAAATTTGCTGGCTGGCCGGCCAATTACGGCATGTGGGCGTGGGGCGATGAAATCGTGGTTAGCTTCACCCAGTGTACTCACCTGGCGCGCGCTGGCTTTCATGCCCGCACACACGAGCTGCCGGCCTATCCGCTCCAATCGCGCAGCCTGGATGGTGGGCGCACCTGGACTACCCTAAGGACCCCAGCCCCATCCCCCGGTCAGCGCGGCTTTTCCGCCGACGAGCACATGGTGCCTGACCTACGGGTTGCCAAGGCGATCGCCATGAAGATGGAGCCTCTGCCCCGACCCTGTCCGGGCGGGATCAATTTCACCCATCCTGACTTCGCGCTGATGTGTGCGCGTACTGGCCTGGGCACGGGCACGACGGCCTGGTTCTATACCTCGTTGGACCGGGCGCATACTTGGCAGGGACCGTACAGTTTCTCGATGTTTGGCCAGCCGGGGATTGAAGCACGCACGGACTATATTGTGAATTCCCCCGATGACTGTATGTTCTTCTTGACGGCTGCCAGGGACAACGGTGACGAGGGCGCAGGCGTGTTGATGGCGCAGACCACGGATGGCGGCGCAACCATCAACTTCGTGTCATGGGTCGGCACGTCCCCTGACAATCATATGATCATGCCCTCCAGCGTACGCCTGGATGAAAAGACCCTCTTGACCGCCATCCGCTGCAATGTCGCCGTCGGTGAGTTCGAAGAAGTTCCTACCTGGATCGACCTGTTCGAATCGACCGACAACGGGACCACCTGGCATCACCTCAACCGTCCTGTGCCAGACGCCGGTTCGGGCGGCAATCCTCCGGCCATGATCAAGCTGCACGATGGCCGGGTCTGTTTGACCTACGGCTATCGTGCCGCGCCCTTCAGCATTTGCGCGCGCTTGAGTGACGATGGCGGAAAAACTTGGGGAGAGGTCATCCATCTGCGCGACGACGGTGGTTCTTCTGATCTGGGATATCCGCGCACCCTCCAGCGTCCCGATGGGACCATCGTGACGACCTATTACTTTAATGAACATCCCGATACGGAACGGTATATTGCGGCTACGCTGTGGAGACCGTCCTAGCGCGGTGTTTTATCCGAACGACCGGAGACGCTCCCAGATCTTTGGCCACGGCAATCGTGGGCCACGGCAAAGGACGTCGACCGTGGCCAACTCGTCGCGATGAAATCCATATTGGTTGTTGGTGAGCGCGTGCAGCAGCACCACGGCGGTGGCAATCAACACCAGCACGCCGAGGTCGCTGGAACCCGCACGGCAAACGCACATTACTGCCAAAGTGTTTACGCTGCTGTTTCTGTGCTACACTGTGTTACGGGCACGAAGTTGTACGGAAAGGAGGGACGAGCTCATGGATGAAATCTATCATAGCCCCCCGTTAGCAGACCAGACGGATATTGCGCGCCCGTTTCGGCGACAAAGCGCGGCGGTGACAACGCCGGTGTTGCGCCCAGAAAATCTACGCGCCTTAGATTTGTTGGATGCCTGGATGTCAGAGCCTGACGATTTGGGTGAGGCGTGGTGGGACGATTTTGAGCGCGAGTTACAGCAACACCGCTTTTCACTGCTTGACCCATAATGGCCAGCGCAAGATACATTCTGGACACGAACATCCTAACTGCGATCCTGAAAAGAGATCCTGTAGCAACCGTTCGTGTGAACCTGGCGTTGCAGGCGAACGCCGAATTTGTGATGTGTCCGGTCGTGTTTTATGAAATCCGCCGCGGCCTGCTCCACAAAGATGCCAGGAAACAACTTGGTTTTTTGCTGCGCTACGTCAGCACCTATACCTGGGATGACCTGAAACGAACGGACTGGGAACAGGCGGCTGAACTATGGGCCGAATGCGGCGACCTCTGCGGGCGTGCCCATGCGTCCCGACGGAATCGAATCGATCACGCCTTGGACATAGTCAGGATCCTGTTGCTTGGCGGCCGCCCACGTGCCGCCCTCAAATGTAATGGCGCAGGGAGCGATCACATTGACCCGGATTTGCTGCGGGCCTAGCGCAACGGCGAGTGTTTTCGAGTAGCTGATCAGCGCTGCTTTGGCGGCAGCGTACGAAGACTTGTAGCCGGCCTCAAGACCGGCAATCGAGGAGATTAACAGGATACTGCCACCTCCAGCAGCACTCATCCAGGGAATCACTTGGGTGCAACCTCTCACGGCGGCCATGACGTCGACGGTGAAGCAGGATTCCCATGCGGCAAGGGTATCGTCGAACATGAAGCCGGTTGCGTTGCTGACGAACACATCCACGCTGCCAAGGTGCTGCCGGCGCTCGTCCAGAAAGGCGTCCAACTGGTCGGCCTGCCCTACATCGCACAGCGCGGCAAAAGCATACACGCCGGTTTGACGGATCTCGGACTCGGTAGCGCGCAACGGCCCTTCTGACCGTGCGCAAATCGCCACATTTGCCCCTTCCGCTGCAAAAGCCAGTGCGATGGCCTTGCCAATCCCTTTGCTGGCGCCCGTGACCACTACATTCTTGCCGGTAAGAGCTAGGTCCAAAATTGAATACCCTTTCGCGCCCGAGATGTGAAGAACAACGCTAATTGGGGTTCGTCAGGCATTTTCGGCATCTTTTCAAACCGCCGTCTTCGTCGCGCCACCATGCTGTGTCACCCGCGGCCGGCAGCGGATTTTCTCCGCCTTGCGGTGGAGCGCCGGCCGGACCATCGGATTTCGACGCTACGCCGCTATGTCACTGCTTTGGGCGGTGAGATCGAGATTACCGCAGTTGTGGATGGCAAGCGTATCCGTTTGGCCGAGTAGGCCGTACATCGATCGTGTCTTCGCATCAATGTTCCAGGTCTTCATTCGCCTGCGACGTGAAGAAAATCTCAAACTGCGGCGCCTCAGGCAATCTCGGCCTCGATCTCTGTCATCGCCGCTTGTAGGAGATTTGCGTTGGTCGCAGTCGAGAGCAGATGCGCTGTTTTCATCAGCGACTCATCAGCTTGCGTCTGCTCGTCGACGCGACCGACCTTGCCGCAGTCCAGCATGCCCAGCTTGCCCCCGGGTTGCACGAACACGTTGCCTGGGTGCGGTTCGACGTGATAGAAGCCATCCCGAAAGACCATGTCCAGCATGACGTTGGCAAAGAGCTTGGCAAAGGCATTGAGATCGATGCTGCCCGTCAGCACATAGAACGGCTCACTTTCGTTGGGTTTGCCACGACCGTCCATGGCGTTTTGCAGGGACGTGAGCGGCGCGCCGTCTTCACAGACCAGAGGAATCGGTTCGCCGTTCGCCACCAATGCCCCACACGCTATGAAAGTGGCGCTGATGGCGGTATCCGCGCCACCGGGAGTTCGGCCAAAGCACACCCCTGTCCCATCAATTATACCATTTGTCGTGGTCAACGCACCGCTACTGTTTGCAGGGCAGCGGGCGTAAATACTTCATAGAGACGTCCGGTCGGCGCGGCTTTCCCGCGGGCATCCACCACCTGTAAGAACGTAGTCAACAGTGCATGTTGAAGTAGGGCAATGATGGTCGCGCGCAGCTTTGTCGGCGCCTTGGCAAGTCCATCCAACACCAGCGGAGTCCGAGCGGTTGCCTGCACCAGCGCTTGATAGCTGATCAAGATTAACTGCAACGGCTTTCCTGTTTCGGGATTGTAATAGAGTACGATATTGTCCGTCAGTTCGATGCCCGTGTGCGTCTGGTCACTCGTTTCAGCGAACGTCACCGAGAGAATATCGCCTTCCGCGTCATAGTGGATTGCTTTCATTCGATCACCATTTCTCGATCAAATAGGCCGTGAGCACGAAATTATTGGCCTCCGCAGGGTAACCTTGCCATCCAAACTTCACGACGGCCACCATATGCGTATACGGCTCTGGTTTCATCCGGTCTTCGAGCGTGGTTGACGTGGCCTAAATAACGGATTCGTCTGGCCGCGCCACCAAAGCCCAAGATGAGTCAACCCACACCGGGCGCCGCCAGTGATTTGCCCATGTGCGCGACGGGCAGCGTTTGCCCGTCCGGCATCGTGACCTCAAAACGACGCGTGGTTGTGTAGCCCATGGCGGCATAGAGCGGTTCACCGGGTAGGGTGGCCACGAGTTCCATGCTGTGAAAGCCAGATCCTTGCGCTGCTTCTTCGCAGAGCTGGATGATTTTCTTGCCAATCCCCTGGCGTGCCCATTGCGGATCGACAAAAAATGCTCGAATGCGTGCCGGGTCACGGCTGGGATCCAGCAGGTCATCCTGGCTGGTCTTGGTCTGATCGCCGCCGAAGAGCGTCCTGCGTTTGCTCCAGCCGCCGCAGCCTACGATGGCATCGCCGGCTACGGCGGCGTAGTAGGTTCCGTCGGCAATCAGTTGGCTGTCGACGCCAAAGATGTAGAGGATCGCGCTTTCAATTTGCTGAACGGAGTAATACCCTGGGCTGAGCGCACGCACAGATGCCGGGATCAACTGCTGGAGGCTCGGCATGTCTTGTACGGTGGCTAGCCGGATGTCGATCGACATGAATGACTGGGCCTTTCTGTTTTTTTAGAACGAACGACCAGGGATCTTGATGGGTGGCGTGGCGATCTGACCCGCGATCCTAGCCGGAGCGCAAAATCAAGAAGAGCACGTGCAGCCCCATCACTACGGACACCCCAACCCCCAGAAAACCAAAGACGGAAATCCCGAAGAGGGTGGGCGGCGCGGCCATGGCCCAGAGCAGCGTCGAACCGATCAGCAGCGCGGACGCCAGCATGCCGTAGATGAGGCGGTTGATTGGCCCCTCCAGCCCATGCTGATGCACGTTGATCTTGAGATCGCCGTGCTGGATGCGCTCGATCAACTCCAATGTCTCGCGTGGCAGCGCTTGCAGCAGCCGGCTCCAATCGCGGTAGGAGCGCACCACTTCGCGCTGCAGCTTGGCGGGCGTGAAACGCCGCTTGAGCAGGTCGGCGCCGTAGCTCTTGAGGGTGCCGGTCAGATCGAACGTGGGGTCAAGCCCGTGGGCGGTGCCTTCGGTCTGCACGATGACAAGCATCAACATGTTGACGCGCGGCGGCACAGCCAGGTGGTGCTTGCGGATGAGCGCAAACATCGAGTTGAAGGCCTGGCCGATATCCAATTGGCCATCCGGCGTGTCGGCAAACTCGCCGATGAAGTCGGCCACATCCGCCTGGTAGGCGCTGCGGCTGAGATCGGCCGGCACGTCGCACATCCGGATCAACTCGTCGGTGAGCGCCATCGCATCGTGGCCGAGAAAGGCAATCACGATGTTGATAAAGTCATCTTGCGTCTGCTCGTCGACGCGACCGACCTTGCCGCAGTCCAACATGCCTAGCTTGCCACCGGTCTGTATGAACACATTGCCTGGGTGGGGGTCGGCGTGATAGAAGCCATCGCGAAAGACCATGTCCAGCATGACGTTGGCAAAGAGGCTGGCAAAGGCCTTGAGATCGACGCCGTCCGCCACCATCTGGTCGGTCCTGGCGATGCTATACCCCTCCAGCCGTTCCATGGTCAGCACGCGGCGTGACGAATACTCGGGGTAGGCCAGGGGCAGGTGTACGTTGGGGTTATCGGCGAAGCTGCGGTCAAACTGGAGCAGGTTGTTCAGTTCGGTGTGGAAATCCAGCTCGCGCAGCAGGCTGCGGCGGAACTCGGCGACCGTGGCGGTAGGCCGGTAGTAGGCAAGCTCGCGGCTGTTGTTCTCTGCCAACTGGGCCAGGCTGCCTAGCAGGTTGAGGTCGCTGCGCACTTTTTCTTCGATGCCGGCATGCTGTACTTTGACCACGACCTTGGTGCCGTCAGGCAATTCGGCCAGATGCACCTGGCCCACCGAGGCGGAGGCCAATGCCCGGTAGTCAAAGGCCGCAAAGATCTCTTCGGGCGGCTTGCCCAATTCGGCGGTAATCGTCGCGCGCACGGCGTCTGGAGGATCGGCCGGCGTATCGGCCTGCAGCGACGAAAGCTCGGCGGCCATCTCCGGCCCCACCATGTCGGCGCGCGTGCTCATCATCTGGCCCAGTTTGATAAAGGTCGTGCCCAGCTCGGTGAGCGCCAGACGCAGGCGAACTTCAACGGCGAGGTCTCTGACTTCGACCCCATCGGGCATGACAAAGCGGCGCCGGATGAAGCCCGGCGTGCGTTCGCCAACCCAGTCAGCAAGACCATATTTGGCCAGGATACGGACGATTTCGTCCACACGCCTGACGTTACTCTTGATGTTGCTGACGCCAGAAATCATGATTGTCGCTGGTTGTGTGCGGGTATTGCAAGTACCCTAGGCTATTCGTTATAGTGGTAGTGTACATCAAAGTACCTACAAGGAGGAACGAGTGGACACGTACGAAATACTTGGCCTATACGACCAGCTTTGTTTCACCGCCGATGATCCCGGTGCGCAACGCGAGGTGTTGCCGAACCTGGTGCGTTTTATCGACCCCGCGCCCGGCAAGGGCTTTATTTTGCATACGCGCCTCGATGCAACCAATGTCGACGCCGCGATCCAGGAGCAGGTCGACTACTTCAACGCGTGCGGTCAGTCCTTTGAGTGGAAGGTGCTCGACCACGACACGCCTCCCGATTTGAAGGAGCGTCTCGCCGCGCGTGGCTTTCAGATTGAGGATGCGGAGGCCGTGATGGTCTTGGATTTGCAGGAGGCGCCCGCCGCCTTGCTGAAGCCGGTGACGGCCGACGTACGCCAGCTTACCGAGCGTGCCCAACTGGAAGATGTTGTGACAATCGAGGAGCAAGTGTGGGGCGATGACCACGGCTGGGTGCGTGATCGCCTGGGCGATCATCTGGCGATCCCTGGCTATCTCAGCGTCTATGCCGCCTACGTGCAGGACGAGCCGGTCTGTGCCGGTTGGATCTATTTTCATGGCAAAAGCCAATTCGCCGACCTGTGGGGTGGGTCGACGGTGCCGGCATACCGCAAGCAAGGGTTGTACGCTGCCCTGCTGGCCGTGCGCGTGCAGGAGGCGATCCGGCGCGGCTTTCGCTTCTTGGCGATCGACGCCAGCCCCATGAGCCAACCGATCGTGGCCGCGCATGGCTTTCGTTTTCTCACGCACGCGCACGCCTGCGTGTGGAAAGGCGAATAATGGGCTTCATGTGCCCGATCACCTTTCCTTTTTTCGGTGGTGAATCAAGTGTTGACACTTGTGCTGCAAACGACTATCCTATACGGGTACAATTACGACACTGAACTGAATGGCGCGAAGGGGTTGTTCCCGCAACGATTTGGCTGGGGGCACCCGTGCCAGTGCTTCCTGGCACGATAGTTGCGCCGTCATTGAACCGCCGCAGCCGCCGGACGGCGCTCCTGCTATGCGAATCCTGTAGTAGCATATGCTTGAGATAAAGTCGGTCAGCAAGAGCTTTCCAGGGGTGCGGGCGCTGCACAATGTCTCATTTGACGTGCAGACCGGCGAAGTGCATGCGTTGGTCGGCGAAAACGGCGCCGGCAAATCCACCCTGATGAAGATCCTCAGCGGCGTCTACGACGAGTATGAGGGTGAGGTCTACTGGCAGGGCCAACGGCTCGCCTTGCGCAATCCACGCGACGCGCAAACGCAAGGTATCGGGATCATCCATCAAGAACTGAACCTGATCCCCGAATTGACGGTTGCCGAGAACATTTTTCTCGGCAGCGAATTGCACACGCCGTTGCGCACGCTCGATACCAAGCGCATGGATCGGCAGGCAGTGGAGTTGCTGGAGCGCTTCAATCTGGCCATTCCACCAAACCGCCCCGTCAAATGGCTGCGTGTGGGAGAACAGCAGTTGGCCGAAGTTGCCAAGGCATTGGCTTTGGACGCACGGTTGCTCATCTTCGATGAACCCACCTCTGCCCTCAGTGAGACTGAGATCGAGCGGCTGTTTGCCGTGATCGCCGGTCTCAAAAGCCAGGGCGTTACGATGATCTACATCTCGCACAAACTGGACGAGGTTTTCCGCATTGCGGATTGCGTTACGGTGTTGCGCGACGGCGAATACATTGGGACGCGCAGAGTCCAAGAGACCAATCCGCAAGAGTTGATTCGGATGATGGTTGGGCGCACCCTGGCCGAATTGTTTCCCAAAGAAACGGTCGCCGCCGGCGAAGTCGTGTTGAGCGTCGATAACCTGAATCTGGCCGCCGACAAGCGACGGAGCAGCCGTTCGCTGCGCGATGTGTCCTTTACCGTACGGCGGGGTGAAATCCTTGGAATCGCCGGCCTGATGGGCGCCGGCCGCACTGAGTTGCTGGAGACGCTCTTTGGCGTCTATCCGCCGGCACGCGTCAGTGGGCAAGTCCTGATCAACGGCAAGCCGCAGCAGTTCAGATCGCCTGAGGAAGCGATTGCGGCCGGACTGGCCTTTGTCACGGAAGACCGCAAAAACCAAAGTTTGATCGTCCGGCTCTCGGTGGCGCAGAACATGACGCTGGCCGCGCTCAAACGTTTCCTGTCGATGGGTTTCATCCGTTTCGCCGCAGAGGAACAAGCCGTCGAAAACGCGATCCAACAGTTGCATATCAAGACGCCCAACAGCGAAGTGGATGTGGACACCCTGTCCGGCGGCAATCAACAGAAAGTTGCCTTGGCGAAATGCCTGATGACCCGGCCAATCATCTTGCTGTTGGATGAACCGACACGCGGGATCGACGTCGGCGCCAAGGCCGAGATCTATACGTTGGTCAGCCACCTCGCCCAAGAGGGCGCCGCGATCGTGATGGCATCTTCCGAATTGCCGGAAATCCTGGCGATGTGCGACCGTGTGTTGGTGCTCTGCGAGGGCCGGCTCACGGGGGAGTTTTCGCGCGCCGAAGCGACCCAAGAACGAATCATGGAAGCCGCAACGGCGCGGCAGATCGTACGGCAAGCAGCAGAATTTGAAGTCCAAGCATAGCGAAAGCCTGGTTTATGGGACAGACAACGGTCGTTCAGCCGACGCAGGAGAGTAGTCGCCTCAGCAAGTTCTGGATCTTCATCCTGCGCTTTCAGAGCTATTTTGGGCTCATTGCCATCCTGGTTTTGTCGGCGATGTTGTCACCGGTTCGCAACGGGCACAACATATTCCTCGACCCAAACAATCTGCTCAATATCGTGCGCTTTGCGTCTGAAAATGGCATCATTGCCATCGGCATGACGCTGGTGATCCTGATCGGCGGGATTGACCTCTCGGTTGGCGCCGTGCTGGCTCTTAGTGCCGTCGGCGCGGCGTCATTCATGATGCGCAATGGTCTGGGCACATTGCCGACGATTTTCCTTGTGCTATCCCTCGGCAGTCTTTGTGGGTTGACGAACGGCCTGATCATCACGCGGTTTTCCATCCAGGCGTTTATCGTGACGCTGGCCATGCTGACCATCGCGCGCGGGATCGCATCGTTGTGGTCAGGCGGCTATGCCATTCCTCTGGCCTTTGGCGACGCACCGGGCGTGGCGCCAGCGAGCTTTAAGATGTTGTTCGCGGGGTCATTCACCGTTGGCGGCGTCGACATTCCGGTCCAGATTTTTTACTTCATCGGCGTTGGGCTGATTGCCGGCATGTTTCTCAAGCGGACGGCCTTTGGACGGCACGTCTATGCCGTCGGCGGCAACGAGACCGCCTCGCGGTTGTCCGGCGTCAACGTCAACCGGGTGAAGACGATTGTCTTCACGATTTCTGGTCTCTTGGCTGGGTTGGCGGCCTTGCTGCATGCCGCCCTCGTCAATCAGGGCAGCCATATTGACGGCAACGGGTATGAGTTGAATGCCATCGCCGCCGTGGTGATTGGCGGTACCAGCCTGGCCGGTGGTGTCGGCACGATCGTCGGCTCGATGGTCGGCGCGCTCATCCTGAGCATCCTCGACAATATTCTAGGCTTGCGCAATATCCCATCCGAATATCAGATGATTCTCAAGGGTGTCCTAATCGTGGCGGCGGTTCTGTTACAACGGCAGAGGAGGTGATGCCAAGCGCAGAGGGTTCGAAGGGTTGGCAAGTTGTAAACAAGTCAAACGTTCTATGTCGATGAGAGATCAGAGGAGAAAAGTGATGAAGACAGTTCGTATGTTTGCATTTCTGGCCCTGCTAGTCGTGTTGGTCATGACGATGACCGCATGTGTTGCGCCGGCGACCACCACCACGGCGCCAGCGGCCGGCGCAGAGGTTGCTGCCACGGAAGCAGCCCCGGCGGCGGATGCCCAGGCGCCGGTCAAAAAGGACAAGTACTTGATCGGCATGTCGCAGGCCAACAAGGGCGAGCCGTGGCGCCAAGCGATGAACGACCAAATTGCGGCCGCCGCTGCCGCGCACCCTGAATTTGAAGTGGTATTCGCCGACGCCGCGCAGAACAATGCCAAACAGGTCGCCGACGTGGAGAACTTCATTCAGCAGGGCATCGATCTCTTGATCATTTCGCCCAATGAAGCAGCGCCGCTGACCGACGTGGTGGCCAAGGCGTACGACAAGGGCATCCCGGTGATCGTCCTCGATCGCAAGGTCAATGGCGACAAATACACGATGTGGATCGGCGCTGACAACCAGTTGATTGGCCAGAAAGCCGGCGAGTATATTGCCACCTGGTGCAAGGATCAGGGACATACCCCTTGCAATGTGATTGAAATCCGCGGCCTCGAGGGTGCAACCCCGGCCAAGGAACGCGGGGATGGCTTCCGCGCTGGCATTGCCGGCAACCCAGACGTCACGATCATCGCCAGCCAGAATGCCGATTGGCTGCGTGAAAAAGCAATCCCGGTGTCACAGGCGATGTTCCAGGCCAATCCAGTCGTCGACGTCGTCTATGCCCACAACGATCCGATGGGCGAGGCCGCCATCATTTCGGCCGAGAATGCCAAAATCGATCTCAGTAAGATCGCATTTGTCGGCATCGATGCCTTGCCAACGCCCGATGGCGGAATCAAGTCCGTCATGGACGGCAAATTGACCGTGACCTATGTCTATCCGACCGGCGGCGCGCAGGCGATTGACTGGGCCGCCAAAATCCTCGAAGCCGGCGAGAAGCCGCCAGCAACCGTGGTCTTGGAGACCGAAGAGGTGACCAAGGACAACGCCGCGGAACTGTATCAAAAGTACGGCGGGAAATAAACCGTCAGCATACCACCGATGCTTGTCACTGGGTCGGTCAATCCCGCTGTCCGGTGGGATTGACCGACCTGATTTTTTTGTCCCCGCGCGCTAGATCGTCCACGCATCCCTGCGAAGGGCGCTTGTTTTTTGTGCAGCGGGCTTGAATGTATCGGGTTATGACGGTCACAAGAAACGCAAAGGGTCGAAAGTGCATCTGGCCGTTGATACGCTGGGTCAACTGTTGGCGGTCATCGTGACGCCTGCCAACGAACAGGAGCGTGCACAGGTGGCGGAGTTGGCTGAGTTGGTTCAGGACGCCACTGGCGACTCGGTCGAGGTTGCCTTTATCGACCAGGGCTACGCTGGCGAACAGGCTGCAGAAGCAGCGGCACAACATGGCATTCGTCTTGAAATTGTCAAGTTGCCAACCGCCAAGCGCGGCTTCATCCTGTTGCCTCGCCGCTGGGTCGTCGAACGCAGCTTTGCCTGGTTGGCTCGCTTTCGCCGCCTCGCACGTGACTACGAGCGCCTGGACAGCACCTTGGTTGGCTTGCATTTCCTTGCCTTTGCCATTCTCTTGGCTCATCGCTTCGTAACCTTCTCGACCGCGATTTCATGCACGTGCACGGGAAAAAAGGGCGTAACCGCTGGCCGCATTCCCCAGTAACCATCGGTGAATTTCATGGGATTGCCTTTCTGTTTACTCTTTGACGGAGCCGGCGGTAAGACCGCCAACGATATATCGCTGCAAGCTGGCGAAGACAATGATAATCGGCAGTGCAATCGTGGTTGACACTGCCATCAAGTTGTTCCACTGGGTGCCGTACTGGCCGATGAACTTATTGAGCGCCGCCGTTGCCGGCTGGATAGCTTCGTTGGTGGTGAGTGACATGGCGAACAAAAATTCGCCCCATCCCATCAGGAACGCGAAAACGGCGACGGTGATCAAGCCGGAGCGCACCAGGGGCAGAATCACCTGCCAAAACGCGTCAAACTGGTTGCACCCGTCGATCTTGGCGGCCGCCTCCAGCTCGCGCGGCACGGATAGAAAAAATGGCCGCAGCACGATCACGGCGAAGGGCAGGGTAAAGGTGGTGTCGGCCAGGATCAACGCTGGGTAGGAGTTGATCAGCCCGATCCGGCTAAAGGCGACAAACAGCGGGGTGGCAATCACGATCGCCGGCAACAATTGGGTGATCAATAGAAGGAGCATGATCACCGTGGCGCCGCGCAACTGCAGCCGTGCCAGCGCATAGGCTGCCGGTGTGGCCAGCACGAGCGTCAGCAACATAGTGCCGATGCCGACCACCGCACTGTTGAAGATCGAGCGCAGCGTCAGGGGGTTGGTGATGACGGCCTCATAATACGAGCTGAAGATCGGCGGCCAGGGAATGATCTGGGGCGGCGATGCATAGACCCCCGCATTGGTTTTTAAGGAGGTGGCCACCATCCAGTAGACCGGAAATAAGTAGGTGATCACGATCAACGTGGCGAGCAACGTCCAGCCGTAACGTGAACGGCGGAATTTGGTCAAAGCACTCATGAGGCTGCCTCCTCGCGTTGGCTCAACCACAGGTAGCCGATGGCAACGACGCTCAGCGGAAGCAGCAACAAAATGGCCGCCGTCGAACCATCGCTAAATCGGAAGAAGCTAAATGCCAATTGATAGACGTAGATCGGCAGAACCGTCGTCGCATCCACCGGCCCGCCGCGGGTCATCACGTAGACGATGTCGAATACTTTGAAGGTGTAGATGAACCCCAACAGCAGCACACTGAGCGCCACCGGCCGCATCAGCGGCAGCGTGACATGGCGAAAGCTCCGCCATCGCGTGGCGCCGTCGATACTGGCGGCTTCGTAGAGCGTGAGTGGAATGCTCTGCAGACCGGGCAGCAGCAGGATCATGTTAAATGGCACGCCCACCCAGATATTGGCGATGATCGTGGCGATGAGGGCGGTGCCCGGCTCGATCAGCCAAAAACGCGGGGTGTCCAGCATGCCCAGGCTTTGCAACGCATAATTGATGATGCCCATGCTGCCGTCGAACGTCCAACGGAAGATACTGCCGCTCACGACGGTTGGCAGCATCCAGCCCAGCAGCAGCAGCGCCCGCAAAATGCCGTTGCCGGGGAAGGCGCGATTGAAGAGCAGCGCCAGCGCAAAGCCAATCGTAAACTGAAAGAACAGGGATCCGGCGGTAAATAGGAAGGAGATACCCATGGCGTGCTGAAAAGTGGGGTCATTGATGATCTTGACGTAGTTGTCAAGACCGACAAAGGGCGCCGTGTCCGACAAGAACGTACTGACATTCACGTCGTAGACGCTCATGCGCAGATTCGAGGCGATGGGGTAGATCATCGTAAAACAAATGTAAAGCAGCGCCGGTGCGACAAAGAGATAGTCGTTCAGGTTGCGGAAGCGTGCGCCGCGCGCCTTGGTTTGCGCACGCCCCGGCGGACCGGCTTGGATCTGAGATTGGGCCATCAAACTATCCTCCGAGTAGAAACTGCTCAAGTAGCAGACACGACGACACGAAGGAACCTGTTATGTCCTTCGTGTCGTCGTGTTGCGGCGTTTCAAACAGTCTCTTAGGCGGGCAGCAGCGGGGTGATCTTCGCCTGTGTTTCAGCCACGGCGGCATCCACCGGCTTCTGGCCGCTGATGGTGGCCTGCATCATGTCCTGAATGGCAGCCGAGATTTCGGGATACTTGGGACCGTAATTGCGCGGCTTGGCAACCTTGAGCTGTTCCATGAAGACATTCAGCACGGGGTCGCTCGTCCACGTCGCGTCCTTGGCCATCTCGGCGTTGCTGGGCAGCTTGCCGGCTTCAATCAGGTAGGCCTTCAGATTTTCGGGCTCTTGGCGCCAGGTTAGCAGTTCCCAGGCCGCATCCAGGCTCTTGGTGGCCTTGACGATGGCGGTGTTCTCGCCACCCAGGATGGATGCGCCCTGCTTCTCTTCGGGCAGCGTGGCAACGTCCCATTGAAGATCCGGGCTATCCTTCTTGAGGGTCGGAATTTGCCAGGGGCCGTTCACCATCATGGCCGCCAAGCCGTTCTGGAACTGACCCAACACATCGCCCTGCGTCCAACCCAGAATGCCCGGCGACATGTTGCCGTTCTTGACCAGGTCGACCCACAGTTGGATGGCGGCCCGGCCACCGTCGCTGTCGAGGGTGGCGAGATCTTCACCCGTCATCCAAAGGAAGGGCAACCACTGGAAGGTGCCCTCTTCGCTCTTGACGCCGGAGACGGCCAGGCCGAATCGCTGGCCTTCGGTGAGTGCAGCCGCGGTCGCCGTCAGTTCAGCCCAATTCTTGGGCGCCTGCACCTTGGCTGGTTCGGTGAATGCCTTGTTGTACCACTGCACCAGGCAGTTGCTGTTGTCCGGGATACCGTAGTTCTTGCCCTGATAGACCGTCGAGTCCCAGGGACCCGGGAAATATTTGTTGGCCTGGCCCCAGGTCTGAACTTTGTCGGTGACGTCGGCAAACACGCCCAAGGAGGAAAACGACGAGTGGTCCGGGTTGTCAATAATCACAATGTCCGGTAGTTGACCGGCAGCCGCGCCCTGCAGCAGCTTCTGCTTGAGATCGGCAAAAGGAATGTACGTGCGCTCGACTGTGACATCAGGGTGGCTGGCCATATACGCCTTCATCTGCGTATCCAGCGCTGCGCCGTTTGCACTGTCCATATAGTCCCACCATGCGAGGGTTGTGGCGGCCACGGCCGCTGCGGCACCCGCGGCTGGGGCCGCCTGACCGCCGGTCGGGGCGGCGGCCGGGGCGCAAGCTGCCATCAACACGGCGCCTGCACTTACGGCCATGCCGCCCAGGAACGTACGTCGAGATATTGCGTTTTGGTTCATCGTGAGATCTCCTTTGTGCATTCATTGGTGCTTTAACAAAATTGTAAATCGGATCAACTTTTCTGCGCGCGAGTTCTCAGCAGCCAAGCCTGAGTCCACGTATGGTGGCGACAGGGGGTGACTGACGCGAGCCAGCAAGATGATCGGAATACCTACGGGTTTGTGCCGTCGAATCGGCAGGTTGCTCGATTCCTGCCAGTGGAACAATAAACGTTCGCTTTGCTATGGTGGTGTTCAGTAAGGGATACGACTGACACTAGCACCCTTGGTGTGTTTTGTCAAAATATAGGCGCTTGATGCTATTTCACGGCAACTGTGCCGGCGGCCAGAACCACGCCATCACTGGCCGGTGGTCGCTCGTGGTCGTATCGTCCGGGAAGTCGCCGGGACGCACGACGATCGCGCTCGCCGCCGGCCACGTGCGCGCCGCACCAGCCGCAAAGATAAAGTCCAGCACGGAATTATACCGGCACGGCCACCCGGAGCACTGTGTGGTCGTGAGGATCGCCGGCTTGATCCACTGCCACACGCCGCCGGTGGTCATCAAATCATAGCCGAGGTCGTGGTCGGTGGCGCCCCCCTGCGTTTCCCAATCGAAGTTGTAGTCGCCCACAGCCAGCACCGGCAAGGTCTGTGTTGCCGCCCACGCGGCCAGCAGGCGCGCTTGTTGGTGCCGTTCTTCCTCACGCGAGCGGTAAAGGTGGTTGACCATGAAGAGAAAACGCAGACCGCTGGCGCGGTCGCGCAGGTCGAGCACCAGGGGGGCGCGTGCGTTGCCCGTGGTGTTGATCGCGTCGATCTCTGAACTGCCCAGCAGTTCGAAACGGTCGGCGTCATAGATTGCGAGCAGCCGCATGCCGCTGCCGGATTGGCCGAGCACGTGGGCGAAATCGGCGCCTTCACCCTGTTCGGCGGCTTGTTCCAACCTGCCCGCCAGATTGGCCTGGTTGACTTCGGCGAGGCCCCAGAGGTCGATATCGTCGATGGCGGCAATTTCCTGGGCGATCACGGCCGGGTCGGCGTCGTCCATGCCCACATTCCAACCGGCAATGCTGATCGCGCCAGGTCGCGGTTCGGCGGTCATGTTCGTTGTCGCGCTGCTGGTGGCGCGCTGCGTCACACGGGCCGCCGGCGTGGTCGTGGACACAGACTGAACAACCGGTGTGGATGAGCCACAGGCCGCCAACCAGACACTGCCGAGAACGAGCCAAAAAAGGAGGGCAATAGGGCCGCGCCGCTTGGGCGCGCACAGTGGGTAGTGGGTAGAACGCGATTTGGGAGACCGACCACGAATGCGCATGGCGCGGGGGCCTTTCTGGAAATGCGGGAGTATTACGGATATCGTATCGCATATTGGCCTAACCGGCGTAACCGCGCTTACTTCGTTTGCCGTGTGTCTCGTCCGTACGCCGATCAATCCGGGGAGCCGAGAGATCATGGAACGTCCGCCGTTGCCGTCAATCGAAACAATCAACACACATCCCAAGGGGGCCGCTCCCTCTTGGTGGGCCCGACACTGGCAAAAGCTGGTGGCCGCGGGGCTGTGGATCAGTGTAGCTGGCTGGTTGGTTTGGACCCTGCGCGCCAACGACCTCACCCTCTCCGAGTTGTTTCTGGCAGCCATGGGCTGGGTGCAGAACAATCCGATGGCGCCACTGGCCTATATTGTCATCTACGCCATCCGTCCGCTGACCCTCTTTTCAGCGGTGCTGCTGACCATTGCGGGCGGCTTTCTATTTGGGCCGGCGTGGGGCGTGGTCTACACCGTGATCGGCGCCAACCTCTCGGCGACGGTAGCCTTTTTTGTCGGACGCTACTTCGGCCAGGGCGTGCTTGAAGACGAGCACGCCGAGGGGCTGCTGCAGCGTTATGCGCGGCGGATGCGCACCCACAGCTTCGAAACCGTGCTGATCATGCGTCTGATCTTTCTGCCGTATGACCTGGTCAACTATTCGGCTGGCTTTCTGCGCATCCACTACTGGCCGTTTCTTCTCGCTACGATCCTGGGTTCGATCCCAGGGACGATCGCGTTTGTCCTCTTGGGGGCGTCGCTTTCGCGCAAGGAGATTACCCAACTGTTTCTCACGGGTGACTTGCCCAGGCTGGACTGGCGTCTACTGGCGGTTTCCATCGCCATGTTTGCCGTGAGCATCGCGTTGTCGCGTTACTTCAAGCGCCGCGAGCCTACCGATGCCGTACACGCCTGACCAAAGAGGTGGTGTGGGATCTGGTCGAACTGCCGCCACGTCTGGCCGTTATCGGCGCCGGCCCGATCGGCGCAGAACTGGCGCAGGCGTTTCGTCGCTTTGGGAGCGCGGTGACTGTCTTCGACGTCATCCCGCGCCTGCTAGGGCGCGAAGATGCCGACGCCGCCGGCGTCCTGCAGCAAGTGTTTGCGGCAGAAGGCATTGCGCTCGCCTTGGGCGCCGCCATCGCGCGCGTCGCGCGCGCCGGCGACGAAAAACGGATCATCTACACGGTGGACGACGAGGTCCAGACCCTTGCTGTGGACGAAATCCTCGTGGCCGCCGGACGGCTGCCAAACCTTGAGACGCTCAACCTGGCGGCCGCCGGCGTGGACTACAATCCGCGCGGGGTAGAGGTGGACGACACGCTGCGCACGACCAACCCGGCCATCTACGCCGCGGGCGATGTGGCCTCACGCTTCCAATTCACGCACACGGCCGACGCCACCGCGCGCATGGTGTTGCAGAATGCGCTCTTTCCCGGCTCCAAAAAAAAGCTCAGCGCCCTGATCGTGCCGTGGGTCACCTATACCGATCCGGAAGTGGCGCATGTGGGGGTGTACGATTGGGAAGCCGAAAAGGCCGGCATCGCGCTGCACTCATAATGCGCGCACTTATGTGGAGAACGATATCTGCATAGTCGCTGTCCGGCATATCGGATGTCACGGTAGGCGATACGATGAGAACACTCATTTTAGCCTCCTCCAGCACAAGGTACACTCACGCAAATTGCCACATTCTACCACGGGCATGGCCTTTTTCACTTTGTGTTATCGTCCGAACTGTGATAGATAATTGTTGGTGCCGGTTTTTTTGTGGTCGGTGTCGATTGTGGGGCGAGCGCGAAATTTAGGAACAGGGAGAGCATCGATGGCTGAACCAACGGTTGTGGGACTCGAATCCGCCGGCGCGGCGGGCGCAGAACCCGGGTTGCCTGCGCAGCGGGCGGACTGGGCGGCGTTGGCAGAGGAGGCGCGGTCGCTGGGGTTTGCCTATGAGCAGACCTACCACGGCTGCGGCCAGTGTGCGGTGGCCGCCATCCTCGAGACGCTAGGCCGTTTCGACGACGCGGTCTTCGACGCGGCGACGGGGCTTGCCGGCGGCTTGGGCCTTGTCGGCGACTCCACCTGCGGCGCGCTGATGGGCGCGACGCTCTGTTTTGGTGTCGTGTCGCCGCGCCGTCGTGACCGCTTCGACGGCGATCGTGAGAACAAATACCGCACCTTCGCCATGGCCCAGAAACTGCGCCAACGCTATCTCGACGCCTACGGCAGCATCATCTGCCATGACATTCACCGCCAGGTATTGGGCCGGCCCTTCGATCTGCGCGATCCCGCCGAGCGCCAGGCGTTTGAAGCCGCCGGCGCCCACGACGACAAATGCACGGGAG
>Ga0105047_10001211_pt1 | contig 45955 bp, 50 predicted proteins | sample MAT04_FD_78384 | JGI IMG/M metagenome (GOLD analysis project Ga0105047, IMG submission 78384) | Freshwater microbial communities from Lake Fryxell liftoff mats and glacier meltwater in Antarctica - MAT-04 (megahit assembly) | ecosystem: Environmental > Aquatic > Freshwater > Ice > Liftoff... | reverse complement strand
TCGAGCTCGTCGTCGAGCGGGAACTCGTCGAGGTCGATCGGTGCACGCGTCTGCTTGCGTGCCAGGACCACCGCACCGATGACCGCCACCGTCAACAACACAGCAGTGATCTCGAACGCCCAGATGTATCGAGTGAACAGGACGCTGCCGATGGCACCGACGTCGTTGTTCGTGTCGAGTTGTCCCGAGGTTGATGGGGTACCCGTCACACCATCGCTCGCCAAGAACACTGCGATCAGGACTCCCGACACCAGCGCCACGCCGATGATTCCCGCCACAGGTCGCCGCCACCAATTGCGTTCAGAGATGTCCTCTTCGGTGCGGTCGACACCCAGCAACATGATCACGAACAGGAACAGGACCACGATGGCGCCGGCGTAGACCATGACCTGAATGGCGGCCAAGAAGTAGGCGCCTTGAGCAATGAAGATGACGGCCACGCCGAAGAGCGTTGCGACCAGCGACAAGGCGTTGTGAACGGGGTTGCGCATGGCAACCACGCCGACTGCCCCGAGCACACAGATGCAGGACGCCACGGCCCAGACGGCCTGTTCGATTCCGAAGTTGAAGCTGAGGGCGAACATCAGTGATGGCCCCCGTCGTGATCGTTGTGATCGTCGACCGCTGGTTCGATGAACTCCTCGAGCTGCGACGCCTCGGGGGCGCGGACGCCGTAACCGAGCTCACCTGACCAGGCAATGATCCCTTCGAATTCCGCGGCACCGGCGGGCGAGGTGGCCCGCATCCACCCGGAAGTGTTGAGGTCTTCGCCGTCGCGCCAGTCCTCCCACGGGAGCTGTTGCGGCATGCCGTTGTCATCCACCAGCAACTCGTCCTTGGTGTAGATGGCGTCCGCACGGTTGGTGAAGCTGAACTCGAAGAGCTTCGACTCGGTGATGGCCTCGGTGGGGCACGCCTCCACGCAGAGATCGCAATGGATGCACCGCAGATAGTTGATCTCGTAGACGAAACCGAACCGCTCACCCGGCGAGGTGGGGTTGGCGGGATCGTTGTCCTGGCCGCGCACGTAGATGCATCGCGCCGGGCACACACCGGCGCACAGCTCACAGCCGATGCACTTCTCCATGCCGTCTTCGTAGCGATTCAGTACATGGCGGCCGTGAGCCCGTTCGGGCTTCGGGCGCTTCTGGTCGTCGTCGCCGCCCCGACCGCCGTAGTAGTTGCGGGTAACGGTGGTCCCCGTCTCGGTCTTGTGCAGGAACTTCTTGATGGTGACCGCGAAGCCTCCGAGGTACCCCATCAGCGCATCACCCCTTCCGACTCACGACGATCTGCCGCTGTACGCACCGACTTCCAGAGGAGGAGGGTGGCGACGGCCAAGCCCCCGGCAGTCGCCGGCGCAATGGCATACCACTTCCATCCCTGATCGACGGCCACCCGGATCACGGCCAGCAGCACAAACCATCCGAGCGCCAGCGGGATCAGCACTTTCCAACCCAGATCCATCAGCTGGTCGTAGCGAAGTCGTGGAAGAGTCGTGCGGAACAACACGAACATGACGAGCAATGCCAACACCTTGACGAAGAAGTAGGTGAAGCCGAGCACGTAATCGGCGAGAAACCCAGTGAGACCGAACATGGGCCCACTCGGCCCGCCGAGGAACAGCGTCACGATGACACCGCTCATGGTGATGACGTTCATGAACTCGGACAGGTAGAACAACGCGAACCGGACACCGGAATACTCCGTGTGGAACCCGCCGACGAGTTCCTGTTCGGCCTCGACGAGGTCGAACGGAGGGCGATTCAGCTCGGCGGTGGCGGCGATGACGAAGATCACGAACGGCACCACACCGGTCATCCAGAGATTCCACTGCCACGTGCTCTGGGAGATCACGATGGCGTTGGTGGAGAGACTCTCGGACCGAAGCAACACCGACAGGAGCGACAAGCCCAGCGCCGCTTCATACGACACCATTTGCGCCGTGGCCCGCACCGAACCCAGGAGCGGATACTTCGAGCCGGAGGACCAACCCGCCAACATGATGCCGTAGACCGCCATGGAACTCATGGCCAACACCAGCAGGATCCCGATCTGTGGATCGGCGAGCTGCAGGAAGGTGTCGTGGCCGAGGATCCGCACCACACCGTTGTTGCCGTCGTCGAAGTTGCCGCCCAACGGGATCACGGCGAACACGACGAACGCCGGGATCAACGACAGATACGGCGCCAGACGGAAGACGAACGGATCAGCATTCGCCGGAAGCAGGTCCTCTTTGAAGAACGACTTGATGCCGTCGGCCAGCGTCTGCAGGATGCCGAAGGGGCCCGCGATGTTGGGGCCCACCCGGTTCGAGAAGTCAGCGTGGAGCTTCCGCTCGAACCAGATCATCGCCATCACGGAAACCATGAGGCCGACGAAGGCAATGACGACCTTGAGGAGCACCACCACCACGGCGGTGACATCGAGGTCGACCAGCATCGGGTCGACGGCGAGCAGGGCGCTCATGATGCGACCTCGACACGGATGTCGCAGACGACGTCGGTGGCCGCGATCAAGGTCGTCGGCCCGGCATCGGCGCGATGATGGGGAACCACGACAGAACCTCGGGGAACACCGGCATCGGAGCGAGTCGGCATGGTGATCGACCGATCACCAGCAATCAGCTTCACGCCAGCGCCAGCTTCGATCCCCAGGGTTTCCAGATCCGTCGGGTTCATGCGTGCGGAAGCAGCGTCCGCCAAGCCGGACGAGGAAGCTGAGTTCGACAGCAACACACCGCGGTCATACATGGTCCGGTTGACGACGAGGCGGAATCCGTAGGCATCGAGCGCTGGCACCACCGTGGTCGACGGCGGTACGAACGAAACGAACGAAGCGGCCGTCGACACGGGCTCGACGTCGGACACCGAAGTAGGTTCGGCCTCCGGCTCGACGTCGGCTGCGGGATCCTCGGCGGCGACCACAGCGGTTGCCAGCAAGGCCGGGAGCGGCAACACGACACCATCCTCGTTGCCGCTGGCGGCCAGGAACTCCCCGGTGACGTTCGCCCACGACGGCGACACCATGACCATCTCGGCAGCGATGCCTTCGACGTCGGTCACACCCAGAGGTCGACCGAGACGAGCCGCCAGATCAACGGCGATCGCCCAATCGGCACGGGCCGTCCCAGGTGCGGTGACCTTCTGGGCGAGCACCGACACTCGACCCTCGATGTTGGTCGTGGTGCCCGAGACTTCGCCGAAGGCGGCGGCAGCCAACACGATGTCGGCCCGGCGGGACGACTCGGTCAAGAAGGTATCGATAGCGATGACAGTACGTGCGCCGGTGATGCCGCGTTCGGCCAACGCCCGATCGGGGAAATCCGAGACAGGGTCTGCGCCCAACAGGATGAGCGTGTCGATGCGCCCTTCAGCGGCAGCGGTGAGAATGCCGTGGGTATCGAGGCCGTCGTGGGCGGCGATACCGGAGCCCCAGACTGCGGCGAATTGGTCGTGGGCCTCGGATCGACGAACTCGACCCGGCAACATGGCGGGGGCGAGTCCGGCGTCGAGTGCCCCAATGACGTTGGATCGACGGAGCCCCGACAGGAAGCGAGCGCCCGGTCGAGCCGAAACAATGGCGGCGGCGGCATCGACGATGGTCGACGCCGACTCGGCCAGCGAAGGGCGACCCAACACTACGGTCACCTCGGTAGCACCAGCGAGGGCCGCAACGGCAGTGGGATCGGCGTCGGTATCACCGGCAAGCAGCGCCGCTACGGTGGCGGCGGCATCGCCCGGACGGTAGGTGACGGTGGCAGTGGCGTAGCGGCTGAGCCCCGTACGGGCGGGTACGACCTCGACGAGTTTGGCGCCGTCGTTCTGGACGGCGTGCTTGAGGCGGAGGAACAGCACCGGCAGTTCCTCTTTGGCATCGGGCCCGAGGTAGAGCACGACGCCGCCGGGCGCGCACACGTTATCGATCGTGGCGGCGGGGAGGCCGAACACCACGTCGGCCGGGAGACCGTCACCGAGTTGGGCGTCGACATTGTCGGTACCGATGACGCCCTTGGCCAGCTTGGCCCAGGCGTAGGCACTCTCGTTGGTGAGCCGGGCTCCGCCGATCACCGCAACACCAGTTGCGCCGCCACCAGTATCGAGACCGGTCTGGATGGCCACCGCCGCTGCCGCCAACGCGTCGTTCCAGTGGGCTGGTGCCAACGCGTCACCAGATCGAAGCAGCGGCTCGGTGAGTCGATCCTCGGAATTGATTGCCTCGAACCCGAATCGGCCCTTGTCGCACAACCAACCCCAGTTGACGGGATCGCTGTCGACACCGTTGAAGCGGAGCAGGCGATCGCGTGAGGACTGCACGGTGATTCGGCAACCGACCGAGCACCCCTGACAGGTCGACTCGACTTGTTCCAGATCCCACGGTCGGGCCTTGAAACGATACGGCTTGGCGGTCAGGGCGCCCACCGGGCAGATCTGCACGACGTTGCCCGAGAAGTACGAGCTGAACGGCTCTCCCGGGAACGTATTGACCTGAGTCGCTGCGCCACGATCCATGAAATGGATCAGCGGGTCACCCGCCACCTCATCGGCGAATCGGGTACACCGATCGCAGAGGATGCAGCGCTCACGATCGAGATACACCGTCTCAGAAATGGCGATGGGCTTGGTGTAGTGGCGCTTTTCCTCGACCCAACGCGACTCCCCGGGGCCGTAGGCCATCGTCTGATCCTGCAGCGGGCACTCGCCTCCCTTGTCACAGACGGGACAGTCGAGCGGATGGTTGATCAACAGGAACTCGAGGACTCCGTCCTGCGCCTTGCGCACTTTGTCGGACTCGGTATCGACCACCATGTTCGGTGCGCACTCGATCATGCAGCTCGGCTGCAGGGCTGGCCCACGACCGGTATCCACCTCGACGAGGCACATCCGGCACATACCAACCGGTGTCATGCGCGGGTGATAACAGAAGCGCGGGATGTAAGTCCCATTGCGCTGCGCAGCGTCGATCAGGAGTTCGCCCTTCTGGGCTTCGATCTCCTTGCCGTTGATCGTGACCGCAACGGCCTCGGTCATGACCGGCCTGCGGGGCGGTTCGCTCATCAGTGGGCTCCCGCGGTGCTGTGGTCGTGCGATGACACGGTCTCGGCCGTCACGGAGATGAGATCTCGTTTGGTGATCTTGGCCTCGAACTCGTGACGGAACCGGCGGATCGCCGACGTGATCGGCGCTACCGATGACGGACCGAGCGGACAGATGGTGGTCTGACGAGGGGGGAACGCAATGGCGTCGAGTCCGGCGTCGGGGTGCGATGCCACCGGGTAGGGCCCGGGCGAAATGTTGTCGGCCACATCGAGGAGGGCATCGATGTCGGACGGGCGACCGTGGCCATCCATGATCCTCTGCAGGATCTTCTCCTCCCACGATGTGCCCTCGCGACATGGCGTGCACTTGCCACACGACTCGCGAGCAAAGAAGCGCACAACCCGCAAGCAGGCCTTCACCGCGTCGGTGGTGTCGTCCATCACGACGATGGCCCCGGAACCGAGCATCGATCCAGCCGCGCTGACGATCTTGGCCTCGAGTGCCAGGTCGACCTGCTCGGGAAAGAACCACGGTGCCGAAGCGCCGCCGGGAATGAACATCTTGAGCTCGTTGTCGTCGCGGATGCCGCCGCCGTAACGATCGTCGTAGAACAGCTCGCGATAGGTCGTGGTGCCCTGCGGAATCTCGAACACTCCGGGCTGCTTGACGTGACCCGAAACTGCCACCAGGCGTGTCCCGGGAGAGGCCTCGGAACCAATGGCGGTGTACGCCTCGATGCCGTTGAGGACCAGCCACGGGAGATTCGCCAGGGTTTCGACGTTGTTGACGATCGTCGGCTTCATGTAGAGGCCCTTGGCCGCCGGGAAGAACGGGGGCTTGAGTCGCGGCATGCCGCGGTTGCCCTCCAACGATTCGATGAGCGCCGTCTCCTCGCCCACGATGTAGGCACCAGCGCCCCAGTGCAGCACGATGTCCACGCTGAAGTCGGTGCCCAGGATGTTCTTGCCGACAAGATTGGCGGCGTAGGCCTCGTTGAGCGCCGTTGCAATACGTTCCTGCGCATGGGCCATCTCGCCGCGGACATACAGAAATACCTGGGCGCAGCCAATGGCGTACGCCGCGATCAGGCAACCCTCGATGAGCTGGTGCGGATCGCGCTCCATGAGGATGCGATCCTTGTAGGTGCCCGGCTCGGACTCGTCGCCGTTGACCACCAAGTAGCGGGGCCAGACGCCGGGAGGGCAGAAGCCCCACTTGACGCCAGCGGGGAACCCAGCGCCGCCGCGTCCCAGAACCGTTGCGCCCTTGACTTCAGCAGACAGTTCATCGGGCGACATCGAGAGGGCGCGTTGGAGTGCCGCGTATCCCGTGTAGCTGCCGGTGTTCCGATAGCCGTCGAGGGTGTGGCCGGTTGGTTCGTCCCAACGGGACGAAACGATCTGGGGGACGTCGCTCATGAGGTGCTCCCACCGGACGGCGGAGCAGCGTTCGCCGAAGCTGCATCCGACAACTCTCGATGCCGACGGATCCACACCGGTTCGGACTGTTCCTCGGGCGGTGTGATGTTGGCGATCAGATCCGCCCCGAGTTCCTGGCGGGTGGTGCCGAGCGTCCCGTGTTTCGGGATGTCAGAGCGCGACCCCGAACGCAGATCAGCGACCAACTCGTCGAATTGATCGTTGGTGATCTGATGGAAGTAGCGGTAGTTCACCTGACACGCAGGCGCCTCGGTGCAGGCGGCGATGCACTCGACGTCTTCCAGGGTGAACATGCCATCGGTGGTCGTGCCGCCGGGTCCGACACCGAGGGTCGTCGAGGCATGCGCCAGCAGCTCTTCGCCACCGACGAGCTGGCAGGAGATGTTCGTACAGACGTTGACCACGTAGGTGCCGACGGGGTGCAGCTTGAACATCTCGTAGAAGCTCGCCGTCCCCATGACCTCGGCGGGCGTGATGCCGACCAGTTCCGACACATGCACCATGGCATCGTCGGACAGATAGCCGTCCTGCTCCTGGGCCAGATGACACAGCGGGATGGTCGCCGACTTGGCGCGCGGATAGCGCCCCACGATGTCGCGAGCCAACGCTTCGTTCTGAGGCGTGAAGCGAGCCATCAGCGATCGACCTCGCCCATGATGGGGTCGACGGAGGACACGATCGCCACGGTGTCGGCGATCAAGGAGTCCTTCATCAGATGGGGAAGTGTCTGGAGGTTCACGAAGCTCGGTCCACGTACATGCATGCGATATGGCTTGCCTGATCCGTCGGACACGATGTACACCCCGAGTTCCCCACGAGGACTCTCCACCGCCGCATAGGTCTCTCCCGCTGGCACTTTGAAGCCCTCGGTGAAGATCTTGAAGTGGTGAATCAGCGCCTCCATCGACTCGTCGATTCGGGCACGTGGTGGCGGGGTGACCTTCTTGTCTTGGATCCGGTAATCGCCGGCAGGCATCTTGTCGAGAATCTGCCGCACGATGCGAATCGACTCGCCGATCTCGGCCAACCGGATGGCGTAGCGGTCGAAGCAGTCGCCGTAGGTTCCCACGCACACATCGAAGTCGACATCGTCGTATCGCAGGTACGGCATGTCTCGACGGAGATCCCAGGCGAAGCCAGTGGAACGGAGAATCGGGCCAGTGGTTCCCAGCGCCAAGCACTCCTCGGCAGTGATGACTCCGACCCCTTGGAGTCTCTCGCGCCAGATGGGCTGACCAGTCATGAGGGTGTCGAATTCCTCGAGACGAGCGGGGAGCGGATCGAGCACCCGGCGGACCTCGTCGGCCCATCCCGGCGGAAGATCCGCGGCGACACCACCGGGCCGGATGTAGTTGTGGTTCATCCGGAGGCCAGTGACCATCTCGAAAAAGCGAAGGATCTCCTCACGCTCCCGCCAGCCGTACAACATCATCGACACGGCACCGAGGTCCATGCCGTTCGTGGCCATGAACAACATGTGCGACGAGAGTCGGTTCATCTCGCACATCAGCATGCGGATCCACTGGGCTCGTTCGGGGACCTCGATGCCCAGTAACTGCTCGGTCGCCATCGAGAACGCCAGCTCGGTGAACAGCGGCGAGGCGTAGTCCATGCGGGTCACGTTGGTGGCGCCCTGGACATAGGTCAGGTCCTCGCCCGTCTTCTCCATGCCGGTATGGAGGTATCCGATCACTGGCTTGGATCGAGTGATGACCTCGCCGTCGAGCTCCAACACCAGTCGCAGCACGCCGTGGGTACTCGGGTGCTGGGGGCCCATGTTCATGATCATGCGTTCGCCGGCGCCCTCGTCGGTCGGGGCCTGATAACCGGATCGCTCCTCGGCTTCGGTCTCCGACCAGCGGAGTACCGAGGCGTCCGAGGTCAGATGTTCCAACGCGGCATCGAGCTGCGAGGCATCAGAAATAGCGGGAGGAGGGTTCGTGGGGGCTGCACTCGTGGGGAGGGTGGTCGACATCGGACTATCCCTGCGCAATCGAGTTCTTGAACTGCACAGGAATTCGGCCGATGGCGTAGTCCTTGCGCAGGGGGTGGCCCTCCCAGTCGTCCGGGAGGAGAATCCGTGTCATGTCGGGATGACCATCGAAGGCGATGCCGAACAGGTCGTACACCTCGCGCTCCATGGCTTCGGTCCCCGGGTGGAGCCTGAACAGAGTCGGACACGTCAGGTCGTCCTCGCCGATCTGGACGCGGATCCGGAGGCGAGTTCGTGCCGAGTGGTTGATCAACAGCACGACGATCTCGAAGCGCTCGGGGGTCACCGACTCGGGGATCACGGGACGCGTCGGGTGGGTCAGGAAATCGACAGCACACAGGTCGAGGCATTGCCAGTAGCCATCGGTTCGGAGCTGCGTTGCCAGCGCCAGCAGTTCCGCCTTGGCGGGGAACACCACGACGACGTCGCCGTCGTCAGTTGCCGGGTGACCGTGGATCAGCAGTGGTTCGGGTTCCGCGACAACTTCGGTGGCGTCTTCGGCGACATCGCTCACGTCAGCGGGCCTCGAGCAGCACGGGCGTGGCGCCGGAGGTCTGGCCGTCCTTCTGCTCGACGGTGATCGCGGCACCGCCGGTCGGAGACACCTCACGTCGTCGGAGGATCTCGCCGTTCTCGATGGAGGCGTGCAAGGTCAAGATGGCATGCATGAGTGTTTCGGGTCCAGGGGGACAACCAGGCGCGTACACATCGACGGGGACGACCTGGTCGACGCCCTGCACCAACGCATAGTTATTGAACATTCCACCCGAGCTGGCGCAGACACCCATCGAGATGACCCACTTGGGTTCCATCATCTGGTCGTAGATCGTGCGCAGAACCGGCGCCATCTTCTGGCTGAGACGGCCCGCCACGATCATGAGGTCGGCCTGGCGAGGCGAAGCCCGAAAGACCTCCATGCCATAACGCGCCAGGTCGTAGTGGGCACCGCCGGCCGCCATCATCTCAATGGCGCAGCAGGCCAGGCCGAAGGTGGCCGGCCATGTCGAACGGGCGCGGGACCATTTGACGAGATCCTCGAGTTTTCCGGTGATGAAGTTGTGTTCGAGCCCGGCGAAGCCGTCTTCCTTGACGTTGTCGACGAGTCCCATCAGGCAGCTTCCTCAGCGGTCTCGCGGCCCTCGAGGCCGACCTTGCGCACAGTGGTGCGGGCCGTCCGTCCTGCATCGACCATCATGATCGACCGACGACGTTGCTTGGCCGGACCCCAGTCGAGCGCTCCGTTGGAGATCAGATAGACGAACGACTCGAAGACCGCCAGCGAGAAGATGGCAATCGCTGCGATGCCGAATCCACCCAGGCTGCGGTAAACGATCGTGAACGGGTACAAAAAGATGATCTCGATGTCGAAGACGATGAAGATCATGGCGATCAGATAGAAGCGCACCGGGAACCGCTCCGGCGCGTCAGTCTGGTCGGTGATGCCACATTCGTAGGGCGCAACCTTCGCGGACGTGGGTCGACGAGGTATCAGGATCTTCGTCGCGCCGAAGCTCAGTCCAGCGAAGAGACCCGCCAACACCATCAGCGCTACGACCGGAAGAAACTGGCCCATGGTCAGTGTGCCGCCGCGAACTCTGCCCGCGCAGCGATGGCTCGCTTATCGCGTGAGTGCAACGTCATGGCGAACACGGCGAACATCAGCCCGTTGCCGACCGCAAACAGGAACGGCAGGAAACGCCGGTTGCCGAGGTTGCGCAACATGATCACCGAGACGGTGGACGCACCCTCTCGACGCGAGGCGGCTGGTGGGGTCTCACCTGGTACGACCGTGACTGACTTGGCCTCTGTCACCGTGACCACCCCGAGGAGTTTCGGGTTCTTGGGCTCGAAAATCGACTTGACCCGGAACCACATCTGTCCGACCAGACTCTTTTCCTGCACGGGACTACATGAGTTCTTGCCGCCGTAGAAGAAGACATCGTTCACGATGTACTTGGAGCTGTTGGTGCCCTCACCGAACGCTTTCACCGAGACCAGCTGGGCATCTGCTGACGCCACTGCCTCACCGCGGCGAGGGTCGGATTCCGACAGCAGGCACCATCCGCCGAGCTGATCTTCGATCTTGTTGCGGAGTGTCACCGCCTCGGACCGGATCTCGTCCACGAGTTTGTCGCTCGGCAGGTCGAACAGCGCCTTGGTCTCCGGTTCACCCGCCAAAAAGTCCGATGCGTTCTTCTTGACGTTCTCGCGGATTCCACCCTCGATGTCGCGGGTGGTCACCAGTACCAGCGGCGTTGCTTCGGTCACCACGTTCGACAAGGTCTCCGGCGCCCAGTCCGGGCCCTCAGCGCCCTTGGCGATAGCGGTGATCAGAGGAAACCCCTTCATCGTCTCCACGGCATCCGGCAACGAATCCGCTGCTGGAAGCGAATCGACCTCTGGGGTCGCCAAGCCCGCGGTTCTCGTGAAGTTGATCTCGGCCGGCATCCACAACGGGTCGCGGCCCTTGAGGCCGATGCCATACATCCACCACACCAGCCCCATCAGGAACATCCAGCCGAACAAGCCGGCGCCAGCGATCAGGAAGCCGTTGCGCATCCCGGAGTTGGTCGCGAGGATCAGATAGATCGACCCGATGAGAATTGTCCCAGCCGTCACGATGACCAGCAGGCCTCGGATGTTGGGATCGAATTGGATTGCGCTCAGCAGCGTGGATGACATGGGATCTTCTTCGTGAGTCGAAGGCGAAGTGCCGGGGGTCAGTTACCGCTCGCCGACGCTGGAGTACCAGCTGCCGGCTTGGCGGTCGTGGTTGGTGAGGTCGATGTTCCGTTGGTCGATGTTCCGTTCAGCGGGCTTTTCCCCACCGCTGCGAGATCTGGTCGCTGCGTCGAGAGCGCTCGCTCGTACACAACGATGGCCCACACCTCTTCGGGTGACAGCATTCCCGTGGCCCCGAGTTGGGGCGTCTTCGCATCGTTGAGATTGGCGTTGGTGCCGAAGCCCGGCATGCGACCGGAGCCCAATGAGTTGGAGCCGTAGCTCTTGCCGAACTCGCTGCCCTTCATGATGAGTTGGAAATGCTGACGTACGGTCAGGTTGTTCTCGATACCGATCAGGTTCGGTGCAAATCGGCCGCGCGCCAGTTGGTCGATCGGCAACCATGGTTGACCATAGGATGCGCCGGGGACATGGCACCGAGAACAGGCGTACCCGCCTGCCGCAACGTCGCCAAGATTGAAGAGAATCTCACCGAGCCGCAGGTTGTCCTCATTGCTGAGACACGCGAAGTCCTTGGAATCGCACTCGTAGGCCAAGGGGTCGGTGAGTTTGCCGACGTTCTGCTCCTTGACCTTGGCCAGCCGTTCGGCCAAGCCGGAATCCTTTTCGACGAGCGCCTTGTCGACCTCGGCGGCCATCTGCTCGGGTGTGAGCTGGAACGTCCAGAGGTAGTCGATGACGTTGTCGAGTTGCTGGTCGCTCAATGCTCCGCCGCCTACGACACCCCAGGGCTGCATGGGTGATCCGGGTCGGCCGTACACGAGTACTTCACGAACCTCCGACACGCTGTAGCGCCACAACACGGTATCGAGCGCCGGCGCCTTCCAGTTCACGGTCGACTTGTATTCGCCGTTCTCGTCGGTGATCACGAACGTGGCTGCACCACCTGCACCAGTGGGGCCGTGACAGCCCTCGCACTTGGCTTCCTTTTCGTAGATCGCCTTGCCGCGTTTGGCGAAGATCGTGTCGAAGCTCGCTCGCGCTCCTTCTTGGCGACCGCCTTCAGCAAGCCAGTACACCGGCAGGGTCACACCGATGACGATGAGCAGCCCGAAGGCGCTCCAGAGCGCAAGGTTCAGCTTCTTGCCCTCGAGTTGTTCGTCGTTGATGTACTCCTTGCGGTTGGCAGCGAGCTCGATCTCCGAGCCAGCCTCCTTCCGCCCATGGCGGATCTGGTTCCACACGAAGAAGAGGGCACCGCCGAATACCACCGCGATGACGATGTACCCAACGGAGCGTTGCGTTGTCATGACTGCCGAGATCACTGGTCAACCGTTCGTTTCGAGATGATGTGGTCGTTCACTCGCCACCCACACAGTGAGGGCCTTCGGCCTCTTGGCCAGATGTATTGGTTCCGATGGCCGGACCCTGGATGATCTTGGCGGACGCGGTGTCCACGGTGACCGATCCGTCGGGTGCCACCGCAACCGGGAAGCGGTCGAGACCGCGGGGTGCGGGCCCACCCTTCTTCTCGCCGACACGGTTGTACTGCGATCCGTGACATGGGCACTCGAACCATTGCGAGCTCGAGCAGTTCGGAACACGGCAGCCGAGGTGCACGCACTTCTGATAGAGCGCAACGATGCCGGCTTCCATGCCCGGGAGGCACGCCAGTCCGGCGTACGCAACCCGTGCCTTGGGCAGCGCTGAGGTCGGGAACTCGGTGATCCACATGCGACCCTCAGGCTTGTAGAGGAAGCCCTTGTTCTTCTCGATGTCCGCCTTGATGTCGGGGATCTTGCCGACACGGATCTGTCCACCAAAGCCTCCGCCACCGGATGGCCACAGAAACGCAGTGAACGCCGCAGCCGCGAAGGTCGTGATGGAGAGCCCCATGAGGCCGACCATCGATCGGTTGAGGAACTGGCGTCGACTCACCCCGAACGTCGACGGATCCGGCGGCACCCAGATGGTGGGGGCCGTGGACGTAGCAGGAACGATCGACGAGCCAGATCGAGCGATGACCGCGGCCCGCTCGATCTCGCGGCCCTTCAGACCGGGCGCCGCATCTTCGGCGGCGTCGGCCTTCCGGCGTTTGGAGTCGCGCCGAACGGTCTCGCGAGCCAACGTGCCGGTGGCACGAGCGGTATCGCGCCGACGGACGCTCGACAAGATCGCGGCGGCAGCTGCTCCCACGATCAACAAGATGGCGATCACTACGAGAAAGCTCATCGGGTACCTCGGTTCATTCGGGCAGGGTCGGAGAAGTGGAGATCGGACAAGTGGAGATCGGACATCTAGAGATCGAAATAGATGCCGTCACGCCACGGAAGCGTGAAGTTGAAGCCGGGGCCTCGAAAGAAGGAGCCGATGATCACCAACACACCCCAGAACATGAGGTGCACGGTCATCAACGAGATCGCGAACTTGCGATCTTCAGGCTTGTTCGACGGGTTCTTGTCGAGGTACGGCGCCAGGATCAAGAGGAACAGACCCATGCCGGGGATGGTCACACCAGCGACCATCGGATGGAACATCGTGAGGAGTTCCTGCAGGCCGAGGAAGTACCACGGGGCCTTGGAGGGGTTCGGCGTCTTGTTGACGTTCGCGAGCTCCAGCAACGGAGCATTCACGAAGATCGAGAAGATGGTGGTGAAGGCCGTGATGAACAGGGCGGCGCCGAACTCGACGATCAACAGGTGGGGCCAGACGTGGACCTTGTCCTGCGGTTTCGCCTTGACGTCCTGAATGGAGCCGGACTTCACCACCGTCAGGAGCCGTTGGGTGTGGCCGCCGGGACCAGTCGCCAATGGTGGAGCGGTCAACGTGGCAACCGCTCCGCCAGACTCGGCGACCGCAACGGCACTACTGGCGGACACGGTGTCCTCGCCGCCGGCTTTCTTGGCCTTGGCGGCCTTGGATCGCTCCAGCAGATGTGCCGGTATGCGCGAGTCGCTGCTCGCCGCGGGGGCGGATGCTGCCGCCGCCACTGGCGCGGCCTCGGCCGGGGCGGACTCGCCGGCTGCCTTGGCGGCAGCCTTCTCCTTGGCAGCTTGCGCCCGCTTCAGGAGGTGTTCGGGAATCTCGGTCATGAAACTGCCTTTCGACCTAGAGCGGACCGGAGATGCCGCCGTCTTTGCGGACACGCCAGAAGTGGATGGCCATGAAGATGACAATGATGAATGGGAAGAAGAGCACGTGGAGTACGTACCACCTCAGCAGGGTGTCGGTGCCGATCTCGGAACCGCCCAGCAACACGAATCTGACTTGAGAACCGAAGACCGGCGTATAGCCCATCATGTTCGTACCTACCGTCACGGCCCACAACGCCAGCTGATCCCACGGCAGCAGGTAGCCGGTGAAGCTGAGCAGCAGCGTGAGCGTCAACAAGATCACGCCGATGACCCAGTTGAATTCCCGCGGCGCCTTGTAGGCGCCGTGGTAGAAGACCCGCGCCATGTGCAGGAACACCGACAACACCATCAGGTGAGCGCCCCAGCGGTGCATGTTCCGGACGAGGAGCCCGAATGTCACGGTGGTTTGCAGCGCCGCGATGTCGTCCCACGCCTGAGCGGCGGTGGGGCGGTAGAAGAACATCAAGAAGATGCCGGTCACCGTCAACAGGATGAAGATGAAGAAGCTCAAGCCACCGAGGCACAGCGTGTAGCTGACCTTGACGGCATGTCGTTTCACCTTCACCGGGTGCAGGTGGTACAGCACCGAGTTCATGATGACGTACGAGCGGTTTCGGGGGCTGTCGGAGTAGCCCTTCCGGAAGATCGATCCCGGCCGGAAGATGGAGTTCCAGGCTTGCGAGCCCTGGACGTTGTCGTTGAACTGGGTGATCTTGGCGCCCAGACCAGGGGTGGTATCGCCCTGCATCGTCTTTGCCACGGGTGTTCCTTACTGTGCAGTCGCTGTGAACGTCGGATGTATGTGCTGTGTCATCGTGGATCAGCCCAGTCGCATCCCATAGCCGTAGCCATGGGTGTTCGTTCGCTGATGGGTATCGCCAGCGGCACCAGGGTCGCCGATCTTTCCGAGGATGATCACCCCGGTGGGACAGCGATCGACGCAGAGAGCGCAGCGGGTGCACACGTCGTCGTCGATCAAGAAAACCACGCTGTCGGTCGGGTCGAGACCCGGCTGTTCGATTCCGATGGCATCGTCGATGCTGTCGGTCGAGACCATGTGGATGCACTTCCACGGGCAGATGTCGACGCATCCCTCGCACATGATGCACTCGGACTGGTCGATGTGGATGAATTGCTTCGGCTTGACGGCCTTGGCGAGATACTCCGCGTCGACTTCCTGCAGCACGTAGTCCGTTCGGAACTCGGGCATCGGGGGATTGGCGTCAGTACCCATGTCAGCTCTTGCCAGCCTTGGCGACGAGGGGTCGGCCATAGCGGGAGACGGGCTCGATGGCCTTGGTAGCCGTGGCGTTCTTCTCCCGATCGTTCCAGAACTTGCACATCCACATGAACCCGCCGAGGCCGATCGTGTAGATGACCACTGCCACGACGTCGCGGATCGTCTCTTTGGTGATGGTGAGGGGGATGTTCTTCCAGAACCCGAACCACTCCGCCCATGAACCTTCGGGGCCGATGATCTTCTTGTCGGGCCGCCACGCGAGTTCAGAGTCAGCCCAGTTGAGGAACTCGTGGGGCAGGACGCCATAGAGCCAGAACAGCACGCCGAAGACGTACACGGCGCCGACCATGGCTTCGCCCCAAGTGAGGAGCGTTCCGGGTGGCCGACGCTTGGCGATGACGAAGACGGGAACGATCAACACCATCTGGATGAGCACCGCCATGATGTAGCGGACGCTAATGATGTGCGCTTGAGTGAAGCCGACTCGGCTGCTGCCGTCGGCCGCCCACATGAGAAATGCCATGCCGGTCGGGATGCCGAGGAGCGCGACGAGCACCATTCCCTGGATCCTGAGATGCGCCTTGGTGATGTCCATCCGCCACGCCTTTCTCGTCTGCAACGATCAGTGATCATCGATGGAAGTCGATGATGCATTCACGGTCATGAGCGTTTCGTCGGCGGAACAGTCGAACCGCTTGTGAAAACTCTCACAATGGATGCTCAGGCAGGTGCCATCGCTGAGATGAGGTTTACCACGCGACTCCGCTTCCCGGCACATTCCGCGGCAGTTCCGCAGCGGTTCTTCGGCGCCGCACTCGAGGCGGCTGTCGAGCGACCATCGCTGTGCCGTCGACTGTGCCGTCGACCGTGCCGCTGACAGCGCCGCCACTCCGCTGATCCCTCGACTGAACGACGTAACCGTCTATGCGCTGGCGGTTGGTCCCACATGACGGCATCTGCATAACATGGCGATGCCGTTCCCGGTGCGGGCGGAGGGTGACACATCGAGCGGAGGCTTCGTTGACCGAGGTACCAGAACACCTGCTGAAGCGAGGGGCGGCACGACGTGCTGCGCTCTCTGGCGACGCGACCGCCATTGCTGCAGCCTCGGCTCCGAGCGATTCCGCTTCGATCGAGCGGGTCGGTGAGACCGCTCCGGTCGCCGCGTCCACCGAGTCGACGGCGCCGGCCACGCAAACCGACGGTGGTGCTCCACCGAACATTCCGGTGGCCCCCTACGTCGAGGCCGCGCTCAGCCGGAAGAAGATCCCCTACTGGGTCACTCCCGTACTGGCCTTCCTCCCGGTCTGGGCGATCATCTATGGGCTCACGCTCGACAAGCCGACTGCCAAAGAGCCAGGGCCGCTCGCCCAGGGCACCACGGCCTACGCCTCGTGCGCGGCCTGTCACGGAGCCGGCGGTGGCGGCGGTGGCGCCAACCCCGCACTCAACAATGGTCAGCTCCTCTCGGACTTCCCGAACATCGCCGATCAGGTCAAGTGGGTGCTCCTGGGAACCCAAGGATTCAAGGACGCGGGCATTCCCACCTACGGCGTCAACAACAAGCCGGTTGGTGGCAGTGGCGCGGTCATGCCCGGCTGGGGGTCGCTGACGGCCGCTCAACTCGTTGGGGTGATCCGTCACGAGCGCACCGTGTTCGGCGGCGAGAAGTTCGACGTCAAGCAGTACGAGGCGATTCAGGAGCTGATCGACAAGGAGTTCCCCGACCGATCGGCCGAGTTCAAGACCGTGCTCGAGGAGTGGGCGAAGCTGCCCCCCGAGGCGTGACGATCCGCCGCAGGACCAACCAGGTTGTCCGCAACGCCGCAATCATCGCGTTGGCAGCGATCGTGTCGCTGGCGGGTTGCACGAAGGACGTCACCCCCGGCGCCGACACCAAGACAAGCGCGGGGGTGGACCTCCCAGCGTCGCCGACGTCCGCCCAGATCGCTCAACGAACCGGTCTGTCGTTCCCGACCTCCATGCAAGACTTCCGGCTGGTGAACACCGGGGACGCGGTGGACATCTCCTTCAATATGGCCGCCAACGAGGTCGACACTTTTGCTTCGGGCTCCGGCCTCACGCTCACTGATGGCGGACGAGTGATCCGACATTCGTCGCCGGTGTTCGAGCAGAACCCGGCCGGCGGTGTGTCGAGCGGAACCATCACGAAGGACTCGCTGCGGGCAGACGTAGAGGTGGCATCCACGGGTGGATCGCGGGTCACGGTCCGCGTGGCCATCAGCAACGCCTGAGGCCCGGTGAACTGACGGGCTGCTGTCCCAGCCCGCGAGCCGGTCAGCCGTGGGCCACCAGCTCGGCGAGAGGAACGCGGAACGCTCGTCGCCCAGCGTGGTGGAGCGCTGCAATGTCCCCGTCAGCCTGAGCGCGGATCAGGCGTCCAAAGGTGAAGTCGGTCTCGGGGATGGCGAGGTCGGACTCGATGTCCCCCAGAATCTGGAGCACCACAATCGAGTTCGGACCCCCCTTGTGCAGCTGGCCGGTGGAGTGCAGGAATCGAGGGCCGATCCCGAGGGTGGTGGCTACCCCGAACTGGTCGCCGAGACGCTCACGTGTGGCATCGAGCAACGCCATGGTCGTGGGCGTGGCGTCGACGAACGCACACAATGCCAGATGATCACCCGGACGGACCGACTCGAGCGCGACCGCCAGCTCCGTGACCTCGACCGGGACGGTGTCGTCGGAGCTTTCCAGCACGCGCCGGGCGCCGACCTTCGCTGATTCGACGTCGGGTTGATCAAAGGGGTTGACCCCGAGCACTCGACCCGACAGCGTCGTGGCGAATTCCCAGAGAAAGACATGCGCCCCGAGATCGGTGGTCTCCTCCAACGACATCGAGATCTGTGGGATCGACGTCGACGCCACCTGTGCCCGTCCGGGCGCATCACCGACCATCACAACGAGGCGTCGATCGTTCGTCGCCAGGAGGTGCTCGACGGGTTCACCGATGACGGGAACCACGCCGATGCCCCTCTTCCCGAGCGACTCGGCGACAAGCTGCTCGATCCAGGGACCCAGGGGGTCGAGGCGGGGATCCAGAAGGACCGTCAACTGATCCCGTCCCTCCCGCGCGGCCGCTCCGACAGCCGCCGCAATTCGCACTCCGACGTTGAGGGCCTCGTCGTCGCCGAGCGGTTCCACGGCCTCAGCCTGATCGAGCGCAGCACTGAGGATGGCAACGCCATCGCAGCCCAACAGTGCCGCCGGAACCATGCCGAACAGGGACAACGCAGCGAACCGACCTCCGATGTCGGGATCGTTCTCCCAAATGTGCGCGAATCCTCTCGATCGGGCGAGTGAACCGAGGTCTGACCCAGGGTCGGTGATCACACCGAAGCGCGAGGGATCTCGGGAGCGCTCCCAACACCAAGCGAGGTGCGAGCGGGTCTCGACCGTCGATCCTGACTTCGACGCCGCGAGATGAAAGGTGCGAGCAGGATCGCACCCCTCGGTGATTCGGCGGACCGCGTCGGGATGCGTCGAGTCCAGGAGGTGCAGCGTCGGATGTCCGTCGGCGGCACCAAAAACTCGACTGAGCACCTCGGGAAAGAGCGAGGATCCCCCCATGCCCATCAGCACCAGGTGGTCAGCGCCGTCGATGATTGACGCCGCGTCAGCGATGAGCTCAGGCCAGCGCTCAAGACTGTCCTCGGCGGTCTCCAGCCACCCCATCCGGTTCCGACATTCAGCCGGGACATCGGAGAACAAGGAGTAGTCGCGTTTCCACAGACGCTCGACCGCCCGATCTCGAACCAGCGACGCCGCCGCGGCGTCGGTGGCTTGCGCCAAGTCGTGGAGGTCGAAACGAACAGCGATCACGGCGACAACTTAGGAGGCCGGCCTTCACGAAGTTGTCACCGTTGATGGTTTGACCGACGAACTTCGCGCGGCATATGGTCAATACCTGACGAATTTAGTCATGTTTAGGGAGTACCTCCGTGCCATCCTGGAATCGTTCAACCTTCACCAGGTTTGCAGCGGCTGTCGCCGCGCTGACGCTGCTCGCGACAATCTCGGGTTGCGGCGACTCCGACTCTGCGATGGCAGCGGGGTCCGGTCCCGTCACCCTCCGCCTCGGCTATTTCCCCAACCTCACCCATGCCACCGCTCTCGTGGGCGTCGACCAGGGGTTCTTCGCCCAGGCACTGGGCACGGACACCCTCGAGACCTCGACGTTCAATGCCGGACCCGAGGCAGTGACCGCCTTGTTGTCCGGCGCCATTGATGCGACGTACATCGGCCCCAACCCCTCCATCAACGCCTTCAAGCAGTCCAACGGCGCCGTCCGGATCATCTCAGGGGCGACCTCCGGCGGGGCTCGACTCGTCGTGTCACGGGACATCACATCGCCCGGGCAACTCGCGGGCAAGAAGCTCGCCACCCCACAGCTGGGCGGGACACAGGATGTGGCACTTCGATGGTGGTTGAAGGAGCAGGGGCTGTCGGCCGACACGACCGGTGGTGGCGACGTGTCGATCCAGCGACAGGAGAGTGCCCAGACCCTCGAGGCCTTCAAGGCCGGTTCGATCGCCGGCGCATGGGTTCCTGAGCCGTGGGCCACTCGTCTCGTCTCGGAGGGCGATGGAACGGTGCTCGTCGACGAAGCCACGCTGTGGCCGGAGGGCAACTTCGTCACCACCCAGCTCATCGTGCGAACTGAGTTCCTCGACCAGCACCCCGACACCGTGAAGCGACTGCTCCAAGGTCAGATCGACGCCAACGCGGCCATCGCCAAGGAACCTGGTGCCGCGCAGGCGTCGGTCATCGACGGGATCAAGAAGATCACCCAGAAGGAGCTCAAGGCCTCCGTCGTCTCCGAGGCGTGGACCCACTTGCGTTTCACCAACGATCCCATCGCGGCGTCGCTGCAGGCATCGGCCGAGCATGCGAAGGCGCTCGGCCTGCCGACCACGACCGACCTCGACGGCATCTTCGACCTCGATCCACTCAATGGACTCTTGACGAGCGCTGGGTTGACGGCGGTCGTTTCGCTATGAGCGCGTTCATCGACACGGCGAGCGCGAGTTCCACCGCCAGCTCCGCTCCACGTCCGATGGCGATCACGATCACGGGTCTCGAACACCGCTACAACACGACTGCGTCTCCGGTGCTCAGCGGGCTGGACCTGTCCGTTGCCGACGGCGAGTTCCTCTGCATCGTGGGAGCGTCCGGGTGCGGCAAGACGACGCTGCTGCATTTGATGGCCGGGCTGGGCGAGCCATCGTCGGGAACGATTGATCTCGGCGGGCGACAGACCTCGCTGATGTTCCAAGAGCATGCGCTCTTCTCGTGGCTGACCGCACAACGCAACGTGGAGCTGGCACTGAAGTTGTCCGGCGTCCGAGACCGGCGGGAGCGCTCGGCGCGAGCGCTCGAACTGTTGGCAACAGTTCGGTTGGAGTCGCACGCCGATCGTCGACCTCACGAACTCTCTGGGGGCATGCGCCAACGCGTTGCGCTGGCGCGAGCGTTGGCGCAGGATGCCACGATCCTGCTCATGGACGAGCCGTTCGGTGCGCTCGATGCCATGACTCGCGATCTGTTGCACGACGAACTCGAGCGAGTGTGGCAGGAGCGACAGCTCTCGATCGTGTTCGTGACCCACAACGTGCGAGAGGCGGCCCGGCTCGGCGACCGAATCATCTTGTTGGGGAGTCGCCCTGGTCGCGTCCTGTCGGAGTTCCAGGTACCGATCGACCGCCCGCGCCGCATCGAGTCACCCGATGTCTCAGCGCTCGCCGCCGAGGTCACCGCCGCGCTCCGGACCGAGGTGAGCCGGCATGGCCACTGATCTCTCGTCGCTCAACACCACCGCCAGCGAGGAGACACTCGCGGGGCTCGATGAACTCGACACACCAACCGGCCCCTCCCGCTCAGGTCCACGACTGCAACGAGTGTGGGCGCAGATGTGGCCACGACTTGGAGCCATGATCCTGGCGCTGGCCCTCTGGCAGGTGGTCGTCCTGTCGGGCTGGCGTCCCCCCTACGTGCTACCCCCTCCCCGAGTCGTCGCGTCAGCGCTCGGCGACCTGCTCGGTGACCCCACGTTCTACCGGGCGTTGGTGGTCACCCTCAGCCGAGCCGTCACCGGCTTTGCTCTGGCGGCCGTGATCGGTGGCGTCATCGGGTGCGCCGTCGCGCAGTCGACCATTCTCCGTCGTGCCGTCGGGTCGCTCATCACCGGCTTGCAGACGATGCCGTCGATTGCGTGGTTTCCGTTGGCAATCCTGCTGTTCCAGTTGTCCGAAGGAGCCATCACCTTCGTGGTCGTGTTGGGCGCGGCGCCATCGATCGCCAACGGCATCATCGGCGGGGTCGACACCGTGCCGCCAGTTGTTCGCAACGCCGCCCAGGTTCTCGGCGCCCGTGGACTCGCCCTGTTGCGATCGGTGATCATTCCAGCGGCGATGCCCTCGATCGTGGCGGGGCTGAAGCAGGGATGGGCGTTCGCGTGGCGGAGTCTCGTGGCGGGCGAGCTGCTGGTCATCCTCGCCGACCGACCATCCCTGGGTGCACGGCTCGACTTCGCACGACAGTTCTCGGATGCTCCCGGCGTGTTGGCGATGATGATCGTGTTCCTGGCGATCGGCCTGATGGTCGACAGCGCCTTCAACCGCGTCGATCGGGTGGTCCGCCATCGACGAGGTCTCATCCCGCCTCGTTAGGTCCGGCTGAGTCGGTTGATCGCGCCAGACTGACGGGATGCACATCTCGACCAAGGCCGACCACGCCGTCCGGGCGCTGCTGGTCCTGGCAGATGCACCCGATGAACGGCCCATCTCCGGCGCGGTAATAGCCGCCACTCAATCGCTCCCGGCCAAGTACACCGAGAACATCCTCGTCGACCTGCGTCGCTCGGGACTCGTGGCATCACATCGAGGTGCATCGGGCGGCTTCCGATTGGCGAGACCGGCAACCGACATCACCATTGCGGACGTGATCCGCGCCACCGACGGTCCGCTCGCAGAGGTCCGTGGCGAACGGCCCGAAGAAGTCAGCTACGACGGCGTCGCCGAGCACCTCCAGGATGTCTGGGTGGCCGTACGGACCTCGATCCGACGGGTTCTCGAAGAAGTCACCCTGGCGCACGTGTTGAGCGGCAAGTTGCCTTCGTCGGTTCGACGGCTCGCGGCCGAGCCGGAATCGTGGAGCACCCGCTCTACGCGACCCGGGGTCAGTGCGCCGCCATCATCTGGGCCACCTCAGCGGCTGCGGAAATCGTGACCTCGATGTCCTCGGCCGAGTGAGCGAGCGACGGGAACATCACTTCGTAGGGCCCGGGCGCCAGCGCAATGCCCCGGTCCAACATGCCGTGGAAGAACTCGGGGTATCGGCCCGTGTTCACCGCAACCTTCGCCTCGTCAGCGTTGATGGGCAGGTGCGACCCGAAGAACAACCCGACGAGCGGGCCGACCTGGGGAACCACGATCTCGAGCCCGGCAGCGCTGAACGCGCCACGTAGGCCATCGGCCAGCGCTGTCGCGGTGGCGATGAGCTGAAGGTACGCCGCGTCATCAAGCAGCGACAGGACCTTCCGACCCGCCGCGGTGGCCAGTGGGTTCCCCGACAGGGTGCCCGCCTGATACACACCGCCAAGTGGTGCCAGGTTCGCCATGACCTCAGCGGAGGATCCGAAGGCTCCGACCGGCAGCCCGCCACCGATGATTTTGCCGAAGCACCAGACGTCAGGTTGCACACCGAACCAGCCGGTCGCTCCGGATCGACCGAGACGGAACCCGGTGATGACCTCGTCGAACAACAACATGGCGCCAGCGCGATCACACGCTGATCGCAGGCCCTCGAGGAAGCCTGGCGCTGGGGCAATCAGTCCGGTGTTGGCAGCAACCGCTTCGACGCAGACGACCGCTACATCGTCGCCAACCTCAGGAACGACGTTGTATGGCGCGACGACGGTATCCGCAATTGCTCCCGGCGTCACCCCCTCAGACCCGCTCAGTCCTTGCGTGGCGATTCCTGACCCGCCCGCCACCAACAAGGCATCGGAGTGACCGTGGTAGTTGCCAGCGAATTTGATGATCGTGTTACGGCCCGTGGCACCACGAGCCAGACGGATCGCCGACATGGCAGCCTCGGTCCCCGAGCTCACGAGGCGAACATGTTCGAGACCTGGCACTCGCCGGCACAGTTCTTCGGCCAGGACCACCTCGCCCTCGGTGGGCGCCCCAAAGGTGCTGCCCCGTGTGGCGGCCTGCTGGATGGCGGCGACGATCTCGGGGTGGGCGTGGCCCAGTATCGAGGCGCCGTACGACTGGACGAAGTCAATGAAGCGTCGCCCCTCGACATCCCATACGTAGGCGCCCTCTCCCCGCTCGACGAAGTACGGGGTACCGCCCACGGATCGGAATGCACGCACTGGGGAGTTCACGCCCCCGGGGATCACGGCGAGGCCCCGGGCGAACAGACCCTCGTTGGTGAGCGGTGCAACGTGTGGGTGCGACGGGGCCATGAGACGCAGGCTACCGAGGCAACGCAGCGGGCTCCTGATCGAGGAGTCATCGGGCGCGTTCCGAACACGTCCGGTCGCGGATCAGTCCACGGTCAGGCGGTTGTCAGCTCAGCCAGGCGGCCGCATCCGCGGCGAAGTAGGTGAGGATGAGATCAGCTCCAGCGCGTTTGATGGCCGTCAATTGCTCCAGGGCCACCCGGTCGCCATCAATCCATCCTCGCTCGGCAGCGGCCTTGATCATCGCGTACTCGCCGGACACGTGGTAGGCGCCGAGCGGAACGTCGACGATGGCGCTCGCTGCGGCGATCACGTCGAGGTAGGTGATTGCCGGCTTCACCATGATCATGTCGGCGCCCTCGGCAATGTCGAGGGCGATCTCGCGCATCGACTCCGCGACGTTGCGAGGATCCTGCTGGTAGGTCGTCCGGTCACCACCCCCGACGATCTCCACGTCGACCGCCTCGCGGAATGGTCCGTACAACGCTGAGGCGTACTTGGCGGAATAGGCGAGGATCGACACGTCATCGAAGCCTCGGCTGTCGAGTCCCGCGCGGATGGCGCCGACCTGGCCGTCCATCATCCCCGAGGGGGCCACGACGTGGGCGCCAGCGGCGGCCTGCGCCAGGCCGACCTCCGCGTATCGATCGAGTGTGGCGTCATTGTCGACGGTGCCGTCCGGGCGAACGAGGCCGCAGTGGCCGTGGTCGGTGTATTCGTCCAGACACAGATCGGCCATGAGCACGATCTGGTCGCCGAATCGTTCACGCACCTGGTTCAGTGCGACTTGCACGATGCCGTCGGGATCCGACGCGCCAGTCCCGACCGCGTCCTTCGCCAGTGGGACCCCGAATAAGATCACGGCCGGTACGCCGAGATCCACCAGGCGCTGCACTTCGACCATCAGCGACGTCAGGTTGTGTTGCACGACACCGGGCAGCGACGAGATCGGACGCGCCTCGTCGATTCCCTCTCGGACGAACAACGGCGCCACCAGATCGTCGACCGAGAGTCGTGTCTCTGCCACCAGTCGTCGCATCGTTGGACTGGTGCGGAGTCGACGGGGACGCGACACGGGAACGGCCATGGCCCCCAGCTTAGGAAGCCGATCCGGTGACCCCGCAATGGCGGCGGAGCTCGGCCTCCAGCGAATCGAGGGACTCGATGCCAGCCGAGCGGCGACGGAGCATCGTCTCGTGACCGAGCGAGTACAGGATCAGTTCACGACCCGAGCGCAATTGCAGCGCCAGGTAGGTCGACGCCTGACCATCAGGGTCGGGGGTGGGGTTTCGCCTCGTTCCGAGCCCGACGCGAGTCACGTCGAGGACCTCATCGACCGGAACGCTGTGAATTAGCGCGCCGTTTCGGACCATCACACGCCCGTCGTCCAGCCGCACCACGCTGAAGGCGTACAACATCGCGCACACTGCCAACGCGGCAATGACCGCCCCGAAGAACGCGTCGATGAAGTCACCGGAGTTACCGCGCAACCGAAGCACGAACCCCACGGCCAGCAGGGTGACCACGACCATGGCCGCCGAAGCAAGCCGCTGGTGATCGATGGATCGGAGTTTCATGTGGCGCTCACAACCGCGCCCGCCGGCTCGCGACCAAGTCACCGAGGAGCGCCACGTTCAGTTCGGCAACAGAGTCGGCCATCACATCGGCGGCGGGGAAATCCCTGCCGGCCGTCATCGTCGATGGCACGGCGACCGACGCCATCCCCGCCGCCAGAGCCGCCTGGCAACCGGCCGGCGAGTCTTCGATGGCCACCGCCGTCTCCGCAGTCACCCCGAGGCGTTCGAGTACCAACAGGTAGACGGCAGGGTCTGGCTTGGTGCGACGAACCTCGTCGCCCGTCGCTGAGCCATCGACGAACTGCCAGAGATCGAGCCGACGGAGATGCGACTCAACCCACTCGTGACGAGGCGACGACGAGGCAATGCCGACCAGCACACCACGGGCGCGGGCCTCGACCATCAACTCCTCGACACCGGCCTTGATGGGCAGCGCCTCGACGAGAGGTCGATTGGCGGCGACACGTTCCGTTCGTAGACGTTCACAATCGAGGTTTCGGCCGAGCTGCTGTTCGAGGATCTCGGTCCAATGTGGGTGATCGGTCGTGCCGATGAAGCTTCGCCACAAATCCTCGTCGAGGTGAGTTCCGTGGGCTCGGAACACACCGTCGATCGAGACGTATTCGCACCATTCGGTCTCGATCACCAGACCATCGAAATCGAACACGATGGCGCGCAGGGTTGGACTCAGCGGGACCACTGGCGCAGCGCCTCGACCAATCCCGCAATGGTGTGGACAGACGCTTCGATGCTCGGCTCCAGCCCGAGGGATCGCGCCGTAGCAGAGGTCACCGGGCCGATGCTCGCAATGCGGGGCGGGACGCCGCCGACACCGACCAGGTCGACGAACCGTTGCACCGTCGACGACGAAGTGAACGTGACGAGCTCAGCGGAAGCGACCCGCTCGAGCGCTGCGGGATCAGGCGTCGCGGCGACGGTCCGGTAGGCATCGACGATGTCGACCGACCACCCAGCGGCACGAAGTCCGTCGGGCAGCACATCGCGGGCCACCTCGGCACGGGCCAAGAGCACTCGTCCGCCCCCGGTGACGGCAGGGAATTCAGCGAGCAACGACTCCGCCACGAACTCGGCCGGCACGAGGTCGGCCACGAGACGCGCTTCGGCCAGGGCAGCTGCTGTCCCGGGCCCGATGGCAGCGATTCTGGTGGTCGCCAGTTTCCGGGGGTCGCCCACTTCGTTCAGGAATCGAGCGGCGCCGTTGGGTGAGGTCAATACCACCCATTCATACGTTGCGATGTTGGCGACAGCGTGGCTCAGGCCCGCTCCCCCATCTGCTGGTTCGACGATCTCGATGACCGGGAACTCGATGACATCGGCGCCGAGTTCGCGCAGCGGCCCGGCGAGTTGTCCGCCCTGGTGGCTCGCCCGTGTGACGACGATCGACCGTCCGGCGAGCGGACGCCGACGAAACCACCCGAGGTCGACGGCAGCCACGTCACCGACCACGATCGTCGACGGCGCCCGGAGCGGCTGATCGGCTAACGCCGACAGGGGCGCACGGATGACCGATTGATCGGGTCGAGTTCCCCAGCGGATGGCCGCTGTTGGGGTGTCGCCGCTCAGTCCACCGGCCATCAAACGAGTGGTGATCGAGCGGATTTCGGCCACGCCCATGAGAATCACGATCGTCCCGCCGAGTGAACCGATCTTCTCCCAGGCGACGTCGCTGTCGGCCTTCGTCGGGTCCTCATGGCCGGTCACGATCGTGAGCGACGTCGAGGAGTACCGCTGGGTCACGGGGATTCCCGCCGCGGCTGGTGCGGCGATGGCGGACGTGACGCCCGGAACCACCTCGTAGTCGATGCCGGCGTCCTCCAACGCCGACGCCTCCTCGCCACCTCGAGCGAATACGAATGGATCGCCCCCCTTGAGACGGACGACGCATCGATGCTCCCGCCCCAGGGCGATGAGCCGTTCGTTGATATCGGTCTGCGTGCTGCTTTGCCCGGCCCGCTTGCCCACGTCAACTCGTTGGGCATCGGAGGGCGCCAGATCCAACAGCGATCGGGCCGACAACCGGTCGTGGACCACGACGTCCGCTCGAGCGAGGAGCTGGGCGCCACGGACCGTGATCAGGCCGGGGTCACCCGGTCCGGCTCCGACGAGGTACACGGTCACCGGCCCCACCCTACGCGACCCCCCACGCCCCCAGAACTCCCGTTCTGGGGTCAGGCCTCGGCCCGGGTGCGGAGATAGCGAGCGAGGGCGGCACCGGCATCAGGTCCGTTGACGTTGCGCTGGGAGCTCCGGTGCACCCGGCCGTCGGCGCCGGCCAGGAGACCTCGGATCTCGATGGGACCGTCGCCCGGACCGTCGCCCGTGTTGTTGCCGAGCGCGATCTCGGCGAAGGCACCAGCGGGGAGGTCGCAGTCGCCACCCAACTCTTGAAGGAACGCCCGCTCGGCCAGCACGCATCGTCGGGTCGGATCATCGTCGAGGTGGTGCACTCGGTCGATGGTGTCGATGTCATCGGCGCGACACTCGATGCCAAGCGCGCCTTGACCGACCTGCGGAATCATCTCGACGGTCGAGAGGTACTGCACGATCCGGTCCTCGTCGCCCAGCCGATGCAGTGCCGCGGCGGCAATCACTACGGCGTCGTGACGATCGACCGCGTCGAGGCGGGTGCCGATGTTTCCTCGAATCCCCACGATTTCCAGATCCGGCCGCAGTTCGCGGAGCTGAATCTCCCGCCGCTTCGAACCAGTTGCCACCCGCCCACCCGTGGGGATCTCGGCGAGTGCTCGGCCCACCAAGGCGTCCCTCGGATCCGCGCGGATCGGAATCGCCGCGATGACGAGTTCCTCTGGCGTGAGCGCTGGAAGGTCCTTGGCGGAATGCACCGCCAGGTCGGCGCGCCCGTCGAGAACCGCGGCCTGGATCTCCTTGACGAACACACCCTTGCCACCGATTTCAGCCAAGGGGACATCTCGTCGACGATCTCCTTCAGTCGACACGACCACGAGTTCAACATCCAGTCCGACGTTCAGTCGACTGAGCTCGTTGGCGACCCAGCTGGCCTGCCACAGCGCCAGGGCACTCCCCCGGGTGGCGAGTCGCAGCACGTCAGTCGAGGTGGAAGAGATCGCGCATCGCCGCTGCCAGGCGATCGCCGCGTGCCGTTCCAGCGGCATCCTTCAGCTCAACGGTGGGTGCATGGATGAGCTTGGCGACGATCGATCGAGTCAAGGCCTCGATCACCTCGCGCTGGGCCGGGTCGAGCGTCGCCATCTTGGCGGCGAACCGATCGAGCTCGCCGGTACGGACCTGCTCGGCAGTGCCGAACATTGCCGCCAACAACGGTGCGACCTGACGAGACGATGCCCGATCGGCCCACTTGTCGAGCTCGTGGTCGATGATCGACTGGACCGCCGGGAGCTCGCGACGACGCTCGGCCAGACCGCGATCACAGAACTCCTGCAGGGCCTCCATGTCGAGTAGCGAGATCCCGTCGATCGACTCGACGGACGGCTCGACGTCGCGCGGTACGGCAATGTCGACGATCAGCAAGGGCCGCCCGTTCCGCGCAGCCATCACCGCTTCCATGTCCGCGCGGCTGACGAGCGGCGTGGACGCACCGGTGGCCGAGAACATCACATCGGCTGACAGGAGCTCGACCGTCAGGTCCGCCAACCCAGCGGCGCGACCCTCGACGGAGGACGCCACCTCGGCGGCGGCAGCCGCGCTGCGGTTGACGACCGCGATTGCGGCCGGTCGATTGTCCGACAGCAGGTTCACCATGCCTCGGCCCATCGCTCCGGCACCGAGCACCACGACAGATGTTCCCTCAATGCTTCCCAGCCGATCGGCCGCCATGACGACCGCTGCTTGCGACACCGACGTGACCGATCGGGAGATGGCGGTTTCGGTTCGTGCCCGTTTACCGCATTCGAGCGCCGAGCGGAACAAGAGGTTCAGTTGCGGGCCCGCCGTCCCGAGGGTCCGGGCCGAATCCCATGCGGTGCGGACCTGGCCGAGGATCTCGTGCTCGCCGATCACGACCGAATCCAGCCCGGAGGCCACCGAGAACAGGTGGCGGACGGCGTCGGCGTCCCACGACACATCGAGATGGTCGGTGAACTCGTCGGGTGGGAGGTACGTCAGATCACTGACCAGATCTCGGACATCGCGGTAGGCGTCGTGGAAACGTTCGGCGACGACATAGATCTCGGTGCGGTTGCAGGTCGACACGATGACCGCTTCCGAGATGTGATCTCGGTCGGACAGGGCCGTCAGATACTTCTCGAGGCGTTCGCCATCGAGCGCCATCTTCTCGAGCAGGTCGAGGGGCGCCGTTCGATGGTTCGCTCCGATGACTACGACCGACACGTCAACTCCGGATCCTTCGACATATGCGGGGCCTTCATGATCCCAGCAGCGGCAACAGTCTGCCAAACCATCGGGGTGAAACCCAGGTCCCCTTGGTCGATGCCTCTCATCACCCCGCCGCATCCAGCGACTGGCGCCGTTCGTTGTAGAAGCTGAGAATCTGCAATTCGACCGCAAGATCGACCTTTCGGACCGAGATGCCCGGATCGACCGTGATCATCGTCGGCGCGAAGTTCAGGATCGAGGTGATTCCCGCCGCGACCATCCGGTCGGCGACTTCCTGTGCGGCTCCCGCAGGGGTGGCGATGACCCCAATGGAAATACCCCGTTCGGCCACGATGTCTGCGAGGTCGTCCAGATGCTCCACCGGTTGGGGGCCGATGACCGTCCCGATCTTCGACTCGTCGGTGTCGACGAGTGCCGCTACCACGAAGCCCCGATCATGAAAGCCCCCGTAATTCGCCAACGCCTGACCGAGGTTGCCCATCCCGACGATCACGGTCGGCGAATCGTGGGTGAGGCCCAGCTCGCGACGGATGTGGAGAATCAGATACTCGACGTCGTAGCCCACCCCACGGGTTCCGTAGCTGCCGAAGTAGGACAGATCCTTGCGAACCTTCGCGGCGTTGACACCGGCGAGTTCTGCGAGCCGTTCCGAACTGATCGTGGCCAGCTGCGCCGCAGCGGTGTCCTGCAGTGCCCGCAGGTAGACCGGCAGGCGTGCAACAGTGGCTTCTGGGATCTCGCGAGGGTGCGCCGCCGAAGCCATCCACTCACGGTATCGACTTCGTGCTTTACTTCACAAAGTCGGAGATGGCCGGGATCCTCACCATTCGACCTGAACCGCTTGCTCCGGCTAGCGCAACGCTCGGCGCAGCACCTTGCCGCCCATGCCTTGGGGTACTTCGTCCACGAACCACACCTTCTCCGGGCACTTGTACCGGGCGAGGCGTCCGGCACAGAAGCGAACCAACTCGTCCTCTTCGACCGACTGGCCCTTCACGGTCACGACATACGCCTTGACCGCCTCACCGGAGTACGGGTGGGGAACCCCGACAACGGCGCAAGCGTCGATCGCCGGGTGCTGCATGAGCACCTCCTCGACCTCAGCCGGATACACGTTGAAGCCGCTGACAATGATGAGGTCCTTCACGCGATCCACCAAAAAGAGGAACCCGTTGTCGTCGACGGTGGCGATGTCCCCGGTGATCAACCATCCATCGGAGTTCACGGTTCGCGCCGTGGCTTCGTCATCGTTCCAATACCCTGCGAAGACATTGGGACCACGAACCCAGAGTTCGCCCGCATCGCCGATGAGGACGTCATCGCCCGACTCGTCAACGAGACGCACCTCGAGCCCGGGGACCGGCACCCCAATGGACCCGATGGGTGCGCCAGTCTCCACCGACGATGTCACAACGGGGGAGGCTTCGGTGAGTCCGTAGCCCTCATGGAGTTTCAGACCGTAGCGACGCTCGATGGTTCGGGCCGTCTCCTCCGGCAGCCGCGCCGCGCCCGACACCGCCACGCGTACGGAGTCGAAGGCCCCATCGGGAAACTCGGGAAGCCCAGCCCATGCGGCCCACATCGTGGGCGGCCCGGTGACGATTGTGGCCTGGTGTTTCTGGATCGACTCGATGGCAGAGATGGGGTCGAACCGCTCGACCAACAGGGCCTTGGCGCCAACGGCGAGCGCTGAGCCCAGCACGACATTCAGTCCAAAGATGTGGAAGAGCGGCAGCACCGCGAAGATCACGTCATCGGGGCTCTGTGCGTTGCCCGGAGCCGACAGCATCTGAGCGATGTTCGTCCGCAGGTTGCCGTGGGTGATCATGGCAGCCTTCGGCGAGCCAGCAGTCCCGGAGGTGAACACGAGAACAGCAAGATCGTCGTCCTCGCGCTCGGTGATGGGAGCCGGATCCGAACCGATCAGGTCGTTGAGATCGTGTCCCCCGTCGGGAATGAACCCGCAGCCGATCCAAGAGGTGATGGTGGGCACGGCCGACCGATCGAGCTCCTCGAGGACCGGGCGTGCTGTCGGGCCGACGATGACCGCACTGGCACCGATGGTCGCGAGTTGGTGCTCGAGTTCGATGTGGGGACTGGTCGGGTTCAGGGGAACCGCCACGAGTCCAGCTCCCAACGCCGCCATATAGGAGACCACGAAGTACCAGTTGTTCCCGCAGACGATCCCGACCCGATCTCCCGGCTGGAGGCCGAGCCCTGCCAAGCCGCCTCGGAAGCCCGCCGACTGCTCGCTGAGTTGCCCATAGGTGGTGAACTTTCCCCGACTGATCAGCGCGACGGCGTCATCAGGATGACGGTCGAAAATTGCGGCAAGGTTCACGGGTGGCGGCCTCCGGGGTCAGATCGGACAGGCTAACGGTTCAAGCGCACCCCGATGCGAGCCGATGACTCTCCCACCGAGCGAGGCCGCCCGCAGCCGAGCGTGAACACCCCCGGACGTCACCGTGTCGAAGACCGTCGAACCTGCCGTACGCGCCATGGAACTTCGCCGCGAATTTCCTGGCGGCGTCGCCGTGGACGCCTTGACCCTCGAGGTCGCGACCGGTTCGGTGCTCGCCCTGCTCGGTCCCAACGGCGCCGGCAAGACCACCACGATCCGACTCCTCAATGGCATTCTTCGACCGCACGGGGGGTGGAGTCGAGTGTTGGGTTTCGACCCGGCTACCCAAGGCGACGAGCTGCGCCGGCGCACGGGCGTACTCACCGAGAACGCCGGACTCGATGACCGATTGACCGCTCGCGAGAACCTGACGATCACGGCCAGGCTCCGCGGCATCGACGCCACAGCGACAGGCCGGCGGGTGGACGATCTGCTCGAGCGGTTCGGGATGCGCTCACACGGCGATCAGCGGTGCCAAGGGTTCTCGACCGGCCAGCGACGCCGCGTGGCGCTCGCCCGTTGTCTCATCGGGGACCCGGAGTTGGTCTTTCTCGACGAACCGACGAGCGGGCTCGACCCGGCGGCGACTGACGACGTCGTGGGCATCATCTCGGAGCTGGCCCGTACACGGGGCGCCACCGTTGTGTTGTGCACGCACTTCCTGGGCGAGGCCGCGCGAGTGGCCGATCAGATGGCGATCCTGCACGCCGGCCGACTGATCTTGTCTGGCCAACCCCAGCAACTCGCTGCCGAGATGTTCCCGCGTCTCGAAGTGGCGATTGATGTCGAGCGTTCCTCCAACGCCGCCGAACGTGGCATCCCATCGCTCGTGACCGCAGAACTCGTCGACACAGCGGGAGTGGTGTCGATGACGACCGATGACCTCGACGGCAATCGGATCCATCTGGAGGTCGCCCACCGCGACGTCATCGCCCGGGTGAACGAATTGCTCGTTCGCCGCGGTATCGGCGTGGTCGGGATCACCACGCGGACCCGCGATCTGAGCGACGTCTACCACGCGGTAGAGCAACAGCTCGATCCCACCAGTCGCGGGCTGCGTGCAGCAGAACGGGACACAGCGGAGCAAGAGTCACCCGATTCCTCGCTCGTCGGAGCGCCGTCATGACCATCCTCGAACCCCGGCCCCATCCGACCATGTCAGCAACTCCGGTCGAGCCACCCGTGCCGCTCGACATGGCGTCGGGGCGCTGGCGGCCCGACGTCAACATCATCCGCACCATCATCGCCAAGGACCTCATGGCCATCCGGCGATCGAAGGCGATCGTCCTGCCCATGTTGTTGGTTCCTGGCCTCCTGTTGGTGGTGCTGCCAGCCGTCATAGCGATCTTCGCGCGATCGAAGTCCAGCCCCGATCTGTCGAACGCGCTCAGTAATCTCCCCGAGGCAATGACGGCCCCGATCCTCAGTCTCCCAGCGCGGGAGCAGCTCCTCATGCTGGTCAATGGCTACCTGTTGGCGCCGCTGTTTCTCATCGTCCCGCTGATGGTGTCAGCGGTCTTGGCAGCCGATGCGTTCGCCGGGGAGAAGGAACGCCGAACGCTCGAGTCGCTCCTGCACCTTCCCGTGAAGGATCGAGATCTGTACGCCGCGAAAGTCCTGGTCGCCTATCTCCCATCCGTGGCGTTGTCCTGGATCGGGTTCGTGGTGTTCGCCATCATCAGCAACGTCATCGGCTGGCCGGTGATGCACCGGATCTTCGTGCCCAACGGCATGTGGATCGCGGTCATCCTCTGGGTCGCCCCAGCGGTCGCCGCGTTGGGGCTCGGAATCATGGTGCGTGTCTCGGCGCGCGCCGACACCACCCAGGAGGCCAACCAGCTCGGCGGCGCCGTCATCATGCCGCTCATCCTCGCCTCGGTCGGCCAATCGACCGGGTTGTTGCTGTTGGATCTGCCAACCGTGTTCGTCGTCGGCGGAGTGATCTGGGCGCTGAGCCTGTGGCTGATCCGGGGCGGCATGAAACGGTTCGACCGGGACCGGATCGCGTCTCGCCTCTGACCTGGTCGTGTCGGTTACTGCTGGCAGGTCACTTCTTGAACGTCGACGCGTAGAGCTGGATGGCGCTGGCGGCGAACAGGAGCAACAGGAGCACCGCGATGGCAAGCGTGGTTCCGCGTCTCATGATGGCTGCTCCTGGATCGTGTCCTGATCGGTTTCGCCGCCGCGAGAGGCGCCAATCGTGACGGCAGTCGACACCGGAGTCGGTGCATCGGCTTCTGTCAGGATCACTTCGTCGCCAGTCTCGAGTCCGAGTTCTTCAGCCACCGAGGACCGGTCCGCCACCAGCGACATCAGCCCACTGGAGTCAACGACCAGTCCGATCTCGCCGGTCCCGAGCTGGGCGCTCGACGGCACTCGCAGCGCAGTCCGGCGCGTACCCGACATGGAAATCCCCACTCGGGGACCGAACGGCTCAACATCGTCGGCATCGACATTGAGCTGGCATCGCCCGAAGCGGTCGGTCCACAGGATCTCGCAGATGACCGAGCCGTCGTCCTCCCAACGGGCGACCGGCATGAGTCCAGGAACGAGGGTGGCCGTATCGACCGGTGATCCCATCGATGCCATCGGCACACCGGTGCACAGGTGAGCCGCCACCGGGACGAGGATGTCTCGGAGGGCATCTGATCCTGTGGACCCATCGAGGTGGAACTCGGTGTCATCGAGGGAGACGCCGCTGTCGGCACCGCCGATCATCGCGACGGCAGCCGCCATCACCCCGTTGTCGGGCCCCACGAAGACAGCGTTGCCGTCGGCAACCGAGAGTGCCAGGAGTCGCCGATCCGATCCGGCTCCGGGGTCGACGCCGACCACGACGATTCCCGGTGGCAGGTAACCCACGCTGCGGGCCAACACCAAGGACGCGGCCCGGACATCATGCGGTTCGATCTCGTGTGCCAGATCAATGACTGAAACGCCCGGTGCCATCTGATGCAGCACGGCATGAATCACACCGACTCGCTCGTCGGCGAGGCCTACGTCGGAGACCAGCGTGATGGTGTCGAATGTCATGATCGATCACTCATGGCGATGGACCGGTCGCGAGCCCCGATGACCGCATCGAGCAGCGCCGCACGAACGCCCCGATGCTCGAGCACTCGGAGTCCGGCAGCCGTCGTTCCACCGGGCGAGGTGACGGCAGCGCGGAGCTCAGCTGCAGATCGGGGATCGTCTCGCAACAACGTGGCCGAGCCCACGAGCGTCTGGATGGCCAGCGCTTCAGACGTTGGACGTGGCAGTCCCGCCAGAACGCCCGCCTCGATCAACGCCTCGGCGATCAGGAACACGTACGCCGGTCCCGATCCGCTGAGGCCCGTCACGGCATCGATCGCCGACTCGTCGATTCGCACCACGATCCCGACAGAGGACAACAGTTCCTCCGCCCAGTCGAGCGTCGAGTGATCAGCGGACGTTCCGGCGCAGATGGCGGAAGCCCCTTCACCGACGAGCGCTGGCGTGTTCGGCATGCAACGAACAACCGCTACGCCAGGACCGACCGCCGTCTCGAGCTGCTGAATCGACACGCCAGCTGCCACCGAGAGCACCGTTCCGCCGCCCGCCCGGGCGACCGCCGCAGCCACAGCTTCGGTGTCGGCGGGCTTCACGGCGATGACGGTCCCATCCGCCGGCCCAGGCACCGCAGCGATCTCGACCCCAGGAAACGCCGCGGCGATCGAGTCATGAGCTGGAGCAAACGTCTCGACGATGCGCACCTCGTTCGGGGTGCACCACTCGGAGCCGAGGATCCCGCCGAGCAGCGCTCGGCCCATCTGGCCGGCGCCGACGAGTTGGAGACGAGTCGAATCAGTCACGCCGTCACCCTACCGGCGCGGCCTACATCGGCATCGCCCGAGGGTTCGGCCAGGCTGCTTCCCCAACACTCCGTCCAAACCCTCGGGACGAGCATGAGACTACATGAAATGTGCTGAAACATCAACCCTGGAATCTGCTCTCGAAACCGATCCGCATCGCTGGCCGGAAGAACCGCTCGGTGTACTCGTAGATGGAACCGAGCAGACGATCCAATTCTTGGGCGGTGACGGTCGGGTTGGGGACCTGCCCGATGAGGTACACGCCATCCTCAGCACCGATCGCGAATGTGAATCCGAACATCTGAAGATTTCGTCGAAGTAGGTGCTCGTAACAGGCAGCGATGTTCTCTTCGGGAGCTGGCATGAGATACGCCTCCATCGACAACGTCCGCTGTCGCAATACGTACCAGATCGAGAAGACCCCCTTCTCCTCGCCGCGTAGCCGGACGAACCACCGCCGCTCGTCTGTCTGGGTATCACGCACCACCTCCTCGATGACCGGATTATCGGCCAACTGCTCGTGGAGCCATGAATCGATCAACAGCTCGAGACGATCGAGACTCTCGGGACTCTGGGGATCAGTGTGCATCCGCACAGCATGGCGCGCCGCGCCGGCTCAGCCCAGAGCGCCGCGCCGGCTCAGTCGCAGCTGACCAACGCCCGAGCAGCCAGATCGGAGTAGCAGCGACGAAGTCGCGCGGCAGTCGCCGACCACGTGAAGCGTTGCGCCCGGGTGGCAGCCGCCGTTCCCATACGATCCGCCAGCGAGGGGTGCCCCAGGACGAGATCGAGCGCAGATGCGAATCGCTCCGCCGTGCGCGGCACCAAGAGGCCGGTCTCGCCGTCGACCACGAGCTGGCTCAACCCGCCGACATCGGAAGCAACCACAGGCGTGCCGCAGGCGGCGGCCTCGAGCGCTACGAGCCCGAACGATTCCGAACGGCTCGGGACCACGACCACATCGGCAGCTCGGTAGTACGACGACAGCAGATGATGGGGTTTCGGAGGACACCATGTGACGCGATGCTCGAGTCCCAGCTCAGAGATCCGCTGTCGAATCGCGCGTTCGGTCGCCGCTCCCTCATCACCACTGGGCCCACCAACAATGACCAGTTGCGCATCCTGATGTCGCAACAGCGAGATGGCATCGACCGCTAGATCGAGCCCTTTGAGGGGTTGTATCCGCCCGACGAACAGCACCGTTGGCGACGCCGTCAGCCCGCTGGCGCGGCGGGCGGCGTTCTGGTCCCCCGGCGAGAAGAACGCCCGGTCGACGCCCGGCGAAATCCACTCGATTCGCGCCGGATCGGCTCGGTAGAGATCACGAAGTTCGGCCGCCTCCACTGCCGTCGCCGCGGTGACGATGTCGGAGCACCCGATGATCGCTGCTTCCGCCTCGGCGCGGGCGCTCGATTCGTCATCGTCATCGACGTCTCCGCCTGCCGACTTCACCCGGGCGAGCGTGTGAAACGTCGTGACGAGCGGCAGTGACAACTCATGTTTGATGCGATGAGCAGCCTGCGCCGACAACCAATAGTTGGCGTGGAGCACCTGCGCTTCACCGAGCTGCTCGATGTCCTTGCGGACGCCATCGGCAAACTCATCGATCACTCCTGGCAGCTGGTGCTTGTCGAGGTCGAACGCCCCAGCCGTGATCTGGCAGACCTCGAACCCTGGCTCGACGGTCACCACGTCGGGCGTCGAGGCATCCGCACGCCGGACGTAGGTCCGCACCGACACGCCCGCTTGCGCCAGCGCAGCTCCGAGTTCGCGCACGAACACGTTCATTCCGCCACTGTCACCACGGCCAGGCTGGGCCAGCGGCGACGTGTGCATCGAGAGCATCGCGACCTTGTTCACCGAGGCATTCAACTCCATCGAGGCGAGGGTGATTCCCACGAGACCGATTCCCACGAGACCGATTCCCACGGGCGAGTCAGATGTTCAACGATCTGACTCGTTCTCCTTGCAGAACGATTCGTAGATCCGAATCAGCGTCTTCTTCTGATCCTCGGTGATGGTCATGTCCCGCCGGATCTCGCGGGCGAGATCCACGACGTCAGTCGGTTCATCGAGGATGCCAGCGCGCACATAGAGCGTCTCCGATGAGATCTCCAGGGCACGCGCGATTTGTTGGAGGATCTCGGCTGATGGCTTGCGGAGACCTCGCTCGATCTGGCTCAGGTATGGGTTCGAGACCCCGGCGAGCTCGCTCAGCTTTCGCAACGAGAGCTGGCCGACGTTGCGCTGCTCACGGATGAACTCACCGAGATCATGCCAGCGCTTGTCGATTTCGTCCTTCATGCGTGTTCCCTTCGAAGGGATCAGCGTACCGCGACGGTCGCGAGCAACGACAGAACCAGAGCAAGCTGTGTCGGTCAGCGCAGCAAGTCGTCGACCGACGCCGCTCCCGATCGATACCGGGAGACGATCTCCTCTTGAAGCTCATCGATGACACGGTGCAGTTCATGTCGCTTGGCAGACACTCGCCGTTCGAGCGCTTGGAGCTGGTCGATCATGCGGTCGATGTGTTCACCGTCGAGCTCACTGAGCCGGCCGATGTCCGACGGCGCCACCATGCGGTCGAGCTCGAGCGAGAGCTCCTCGGTGAAGGCAGGAAGTTCTTCATCTCGGACCGGACGAGGTGTTCCACCGCCGCGGGTGTGCTGAGCCAGGACCGCAGGCAAGCGGCCCATCAGTTCTTCGGTTGACGTGGACCCACCCGTGGAGCGTCGTTCGACCTCCAACATGACGATGTCGAGTCGACCCTGCACCATTCGGCGTCCGAAGCTCAGGCCCGCCTCGACCTGTTGGCATCGGTCTCGCACGTCACGGAGCTCTGGCAGCGTCCGTTGCGAGACAACACCTGGGTCGATGTCATCCATCAGGTGATTCAACAAATTCGACACGTCGTTCCTCCGGTCCACCGGCATCTCCCATCGCGAGCGACGCACTGTGGCGACGTTCCTATCGGCTGAGTCTTTCAAGTCCTGAGCGGTTCAGGCGGCCACTGCCACCACCAGCCAGAAAAAAGGTGCCGCCACGAACCATGAATCGAGGCGTCGTAGCCCAGGGGCGGGAGTGTCGGCTCGTGGCAGCAGCCATGATCCGAGCCATTGCCCCATCGGTGCCAACAGGGCCAGGGCGAGCCCGGTCAACCAGATCGACGCTCCGTCGAATGGATCCGGCCCGATCACCTGCATGGACGCCGTCACTACTAGTACCCCGAACATCCCGCTCAACGGGCCGATCAAGCGCGAGCTGAATCCGGCGCCACACAGGTGATCCCCCGCGTCGTAAGTACAGAGGGCGGACCCGAGGAACACCAGCGACATGGCGTCGATGCGATGGACCTGGACGACGGAAGCAGCTGCGAGCCCGGGGATGAAGATCGCCCCGAGGGTGACCCAGCCGTCGACGAGGCCAGCGGCAAGGTCGATGGGCGAACTCGGCGTGCCCTGCTCGCCTTTGCTGGAGGTCGAGCCGACGACCGTCGGAATCACGAAGCCAGCGGGGAACAACATCACCGCTGCCACCAACAACAGAATGGCCGCGCCCAGCACACGGTTCGAGATGTACGCCGCCAAGGGAAGGGCTGCCGCACCGAAGCCGGCCAGCACGGGATTGCACGCCTGGCGACGCTCAGCCCAACGCCCGCACAACTGCAGCGCACCGATACCTGCGGTGGCCGCAAAGAGCACCGCCAATGCCCCCGAGCCAACGAAGAACGCCATCAGCAACAGCACGAACCACCCCGCCGAGAGGATCAGTTCCGAGGAGCGTGGCTCGTGGACGACGACGTAGCGCTGCACGAGGCGCTCCGGGGTCAGCGATGACATGGTCGGCTCAGACTTCCGGGAACCGCCAACAGCTCCAGGCGCGCCGGCGAAGAGGAGGCCGACTGCGACATCATTTGTCGCCACCGGACACCGGCGGCAGGACGGCCACCTCGTCGTTGGATCCGACGACGTCTGAGCCCAGAGCTGGCTCTCCGTTGACCCACACCTTGGCGGTGGCCACTACCGCGCGGAACCCGTCGCCATAGCGATCGCAGGCAGCGTTGAGTACCTCGTCGACGGTGGTGGCTTCGATCACGTCAGCGCTCACCCCCGCAGCTTCACGCGCCTGAGCGAACAACCTGAGCGTGGCCACGGGCCGAGCGTAGTGCGACCACTGCGGGGTCCCCCGTAACGTGTCCCGCCATGACCCGGATCCTGCTCGTGCGACACGGCCAATCAGAATGGAACGCCGATGGCCGATGGCAGGGCCAGGCCGACCCCGCCCTCACCGAACAGGGCATACGTCAGGCTGACGCTGCGGCTGCATCGCTGGGTTCGGTCGATGCCATCGTGGCGTCGACACTGGAACGGGCCCATCACACCGCCCAGGTGATCGCCAACCGGCTGGGGATCGAGCCCGTGATCACGATGGCGGAACTCATGGAGCGGCATGCGGGCGAATGGCAGGGATTGACCCGCGTCGAGATCGAGGAGCGCTATCCAGGCTTTCTCGATGTGGGAAAGCGGCCGCCCGGCTGGGAATCCGACGTGGTGCTGGTGACTCGGGTGCTTGTAAGTCTCGATGCCATTGCGGCCGTCGTCGGCCCTGACGCCGACGTGGTCGCCATCACCCATGGTGGAGTGATCATGGCCTTGAGTGAACACCTGGGCGGGAGTCGTGAACGGATTGCCAATCTGGGTGCCCGCTGGGTCGAACGACAGCCAGACGGATCGTGGCTACTCGGCGACGATCTCGACCTGCTGCACGGCGTCGACGTGACCGTCCCCGACCAGATCTGAGCCGGGGTCGACGTTGAATCGGCCATCGAGGATGGCGCGGGCCGACTCGGCGCCATCAGCGGACCCAGCGCGTCGACGGATGCCATCGAGCGCGGCGAGCGCTTGATCGACATCGGCAAAGTCCGCTTCGAGCTCCTCGAGCGCAGCTTCGTCGACGACAACCGGCTCGGCGTCACTCAACGGCAGTTCCATCTCGTCGATCGGTCCGTTCACCCCGGTGACACTACCGTGCGACCCATGGCACCATTCGAGCAGTTGCTCACGACGCCGCAGTTGGGGAGGATCGTCGCTCTTCTCGCCGTCGATGAGGACCGATTCGCCACCATGGGCCGGTTCTTCCTGATCGCCGTGTTGGTGCTCTCGCCGTGGTGGCTGCCCGGTGCGGTCCGGCGGATTCGGGCGCGTTCCGCCGAGCGGGCACGGGTGAAGTCCCTGGCGTTGGGGTCGGCGACCGTGGTAGCGCCCCCCGGTTCCCTTGCCGAGGTCTTGGCGGAGTTGGAGCGTCACATCGACGCCGACGACGTCGAATTCGAGCTCCACATCCCGACCGAGGTCACCATTTCCGGCGGCGTGGCTGATCCGGTGATCGTCGAGTCGGTCCTCGCTGACGCCTTTCGCCGATCCCGCGTGTCCCTCACCAGCGAGAGGGCCGACGGCGCCGGTCGAACACTCTGCTGCAAAAAGATCATGCGAGCGGCCGAAGAAGCGTGAAGAATGTCGCCACACCGACGAGGAGGTGTGGAGGATCATGGCGGTGCTCTTGTTGAATGCATCGTTCGAGCCGCTCCGGGTCATTCCGTTGCGGAGGGCGATCGGGCTCATCCTCGCGGGTAAAGCGGAGGTCATCGCTGAGGGCGAAGGCCAGCTCAGATCGGTCTCCATGACCATGGCCATGCCGGCGGTGGTGCGACTGCGATACATGGTGCGCGTGCCCTTCGCCGCCACGGTTCCGTTGTCCCGCAAGGCGGTCCTGGCGCGTGACCGTCGGAGTTGTCAGTTCACCCACTGTTCGCGCGTCGGCTCGACCGTCGATCACGTCGTTCCCAAGTCGCGGGGTGGTCGCCACGAGTGGACCAACGTGGTGGCAGCATGCCCGACCTGCAACGCCAAGAAGGGTGACCGGCTGCTCGGCGAACTGCACTGGCATCTCAAGGCCACCCCCGTCGCGCCGCGGGGCCCCATCGTGCTGCTCACTGCCGCTGGCGTCGCCCACCCACCCGACGAGTGGGTGGATTGGTTGCCCGGTCTCGCATCGGTGGCCTGAATCGCGAGACTGTTCCGGTGACACGTTCCCCAGTCGATGAACCAGCCTCAGTGGCGGCGGATCTCACGCTCCCGACGTGGTCCGACATGGAGGCGGCCGCGCTCCGCATCGAGCCGCACGTCCTACGTACCCCGTTGCACCGGTCGCGCCAGCTCGATGAAGCGAGCGGCACCGAGATTGTGTTGAAGTGCGAGAACTTCCAGCGAGTCGGAGCGTTCAAGGCACGCGGCGCCGCCAACGCGGTGTTCTCGTTGACGGAGTCGTCGGCAGCGCGTGGGGTGGCGTGTCATTCGTCGGGAAACCACGCGGCGGCCTTGGCCTGGTCCGCCAGACGCCGGGGCATCCCGGTCTGGGTGGTCATGCCGTCGAACGCGCCCGCAGCCAAGCGCGCCGCGACGCTCGGCTATGGCGCGGAGATCATCGACTGCGAACCGACCCTCGCCGCCCGCGAGGCAACGCTGGCCGAGGTGCTCCAGCGCACGGGCGCCGTGGAAATCGACCCCTACGACAACGCTCAGATCATTGCCGGAGCCGCGACCTGTGCCATCGAACTCATGGCCGACGACCCACTCCCGTTCGACGTGGTGATGGCCCCCGTCGGCGGTGGAGGTTTGTTGAGCGGCACGGCGCTGGCGGTAGCAGCGACGTGTCCAACCACAGTCGTCTGGGGTGCCGAGCCGCTCGGCGCCGACGATGCCGCCAGGTCCCTGGCAGCTGGACATCTCATAGCGCAGACCGCTCCCGACACCATCGCCGATGGGCTTCTCACCTCGCTGTCACCGCGCACCTACCGTGCCATCAGTTCCCACGTCGAGCGCATTGCCACCGTCACCGACGACGAGATCATCGAGGCCATGCGCTTCGTCTGGGAACGGATGAAGCTCGTGATCGAACCATCGTGCGCGGTACCGGTCGCCGTGGCGTTGCGAGGCGAAGTGGCCGGCCGCCGATGCGGCATCATCATCTCGGGCGGCAACGTCGATCTTGCGGCCCTGCCATTCTGAGCCGGCGATCGTGCTGAGCCTGCGATCGTGCTGAGCAGGCGGGATGTCGTTCAACGGCAGGGCTTGAGGGTGCTGCTCGGGGCTGGTGGCGCGCCGGGAGTCGTGGTGGTCGTCGGGTCGTTCACGTGCTTCAGCTGCTCGTTGATGATGGCTTCATTGGCGGCGTTGTTCTCGCTCTCGCAGGCATCGAGCGCTGCGAGCCCGCTCTCGATCGATGCCTTCAGTTCATAGAGCCGATCCACCGTGATGCAGGAGTCGAGTACCTCTGTGGGCGAGCTTCGATCCAACGCCTTCATCGCTGGAGTCACGATTCCGACGAGCGACGATGCGTAGTCGCCGGGATCGAGGTCCTTCAGCAGGGTGTCGGTGTAGCAGGCGGCTTCGGTGTCGGTGAGGCCAATCGCCAGGGACTCGCCGACGCCGACCTGTCGGGCGATGGCCATGATGGTCGACACGTCCCGATCCGGTGCCGGTTCCTGCGCGGTCCGCCGGGCTGCCGATTCGGGAGAAACACACGCTGTGACCTGCTTGGCGATAGTGGTGTCGGGCTGACTCACCCGCGTGATGAACTTCCCGATCCGATCGAGATCGACGGCCCCATCTGAGTCGGGTCGCAGATACTTCGTGATGTCATCAGCCGCGCAGGCGCGATCGGTTTGGTTCAATCCGAGACTGGCCAACGCCACGGTGATGAACGTCGATGTGTCGGAGGCCGCTAGGCGAAATCGGACTGAACCGAGCTGTTGGATGCCTTGCTGCACGACGGCGCTGGGCGGGTTGGCGACCTTGGCCGTGGTTGCCGCGCCCGACGTCGAGGAATCGTTCGAACACGACGTGGCCAACACAGCGGCAACGGACAGCGAGACAACAGCAGCGAACTTCATTGCGACAGAGGGTAGGGGTCGTTCGTACCGCCGTTCGAGTCAGCTCCTTCGCCGAACGCCAGATCGCTGACGCCAGTACAGTCCGCCACGATGCATCCCGTCTCGCTCCGGCATCCCACTTCGACCCAGATCCAGGCGCCCTGGACCGATGGTGTGGCCTGGCGCATGGCGGCTCGTTCGTGATGAGTGTCATCTCCTACGCCGCTCGCTTCCGCCAGCTCGCCCTCGATGACCCCGATCGCCCCCAGGTCAGCGACGCCCGACGAACCTGGACCCGCTCCGAGCTCGACCTCGAGTCCGATGCGTTGGCGCATCATCTACGTGATCTCGGGGTGGCCGCTGACGACTTCGTGACCATTTGTCTGCCCACCGGAGGGCCGTTCGTGCGAGCCCTGATGGCGTGTTGGAAGTTGGGTGCGATCCCCCAGCCCGTGTCGTCGCGGCTGCCAGCTCCCGAGCTGTCGGCCATCTGCCAGCTGGCTTCGCCGACGGCCGTGATCGGCGCGGCCGAGGGCATGGATCTCGGCGCCACCGCGGTGTCGGCCGAATGGGATCCCGCATCGATCGCACTGACAGATCGCTCTCCGTTGCAGGATCATGTGTCACCGGCGTGGAAGGCGCCGACCTCGGGTGGTAGCACCGGACGACCGAAGTTGATCGTGTCCGGCGATCCGTCGTTGCTTGACCCCGACGCCGAACCGATCTTGTTGATCCGCCGCAACGGAACCCTGGTGATGCCCGGTCCGCTCTATCACAACGGTCCGCTGAGCTGGGCGGCGATCAGCTTGTTGGCGGGCGGACATGTGGTCGTGTTCGATCGCTTCGATCCGATGACGACGTTGGCTGCCATCGAGACACACTCGGCCGACATGGTGTATCTGGTTCCAACGATGATGCGCCGTATCTGGAGGCTGGCGCCCGACGATCGCGAGTCGTTCGATCTGTCGTGTCTGAAGGTCGTGTGGCACCTGGCGGAGCCATGCCCGGCGTGGCTCAAGGACGCTTGGATCGAGTGGCTGGGCCCGAAGCGGATCTGGGAGCTCTACGCGGGCACCGAGAACCAGGCATCGACGGTCATCCGCGGCGATCAATGGTTGACCCATCGCGGCTCGGTGGGTCGCACGACGGTCGGCGAGATGATCGTGTTGTCCGCATCAGGCGTTCCCGTGCCGGCGGGGATCATCGGCGAGATCTTCATGCGTCGCGGCGAGGGAATCGCGGCGCCGTACCGCTACGTCGGCGCCGACGCCAAAACGTTGGCCACCGACGAGCTCGGCGAGGGTTGGGAGTCGCTCGGTGACATGGGCTGGATGGACGATGAGGGGTACCTGTATCTCGCCGATCGAGCGACGGACATGATTCTGTCGGGTGGGGCGAACATCTATCCGGCCGAGATCGAGGCGGCATTGTGCGAACACTCGGTGGTCGAATCTGCGGCGGTGATCGGACTTCCTGATGACGACCTGGGCAACGTGGTCCACGCCATCGTCCAGGTCGCAGCGACATCGTCGGCCGATGCCAACCCGGGTGAACTGATCGCCGAGCTGTTGTCGTTCTGTGGGGAGCGACTGGTCCGGTACAAGGTGCCGCGCTCGATGGAGTTCGTCACCGAACCGTTGCGAGACGAGGCTGGCAAGGTCCGACGAAGCCAGCTCCGCGCCGAGCGCCTGGTCTCTCGGGGAGTTGGCCCGAGCGACTGATCCGGAACGCTGGCGCGCGAGTGGCCCCCTGTGGGGGTTGTGCTCGGTGCTGGTGGCAGTGAATCTGGTGGTGTGGGCGGGGGCGTTCAGGAACGCTCGGGTTGTTGGTGGTGTTGTTGGTGGTG
>Ga0105047_10001210_pt1 | contig 45958 bp, 40 predicted proteins | sample MAT04_FD_78384 | JGI IMG/M metagenome (GOLD analysis project Ga0105047, IMG submission 78384) | Freshwater microbial communities from Lake Fryxell liftoff mats and glacier meltwater in Antarctica - MAT-04 (megahit assembly) | ecosystem: Environmental > Aquatic > Freshwater > Ice > Liftoff... | reverse complement strand
GCTCGATCGGCTGGTGACGACGACGCGTCCTGACGGGACGACGGAGACCGCGACGTACGACGCCGAGAATCGCCGGACGTCGAGCACCGACGCGGCGGGGAACACGACGCGCTATGCGTATGACAACGTGGGCCGCCTGACACGGACGACCTTCGCCGACGGGTCGTCGACCTCGACGGTGTACGACAGCGCCGGTCAGCCGGTGCAGTCGATCGACGAACGCGGCCGCCTGCGCTGGACCTCGTACGACGCGGCGGGACGCACGGCGAGCACGACGGACGCCACGGGAGCCGTGACGCAGTATGCCTACGATGCGGTGGGCAACCAGGTGAGCATGACCGACGCGCTCGGCCGCACGACGCAGTTCGCCTACGACGCGGCGAACCGGCGCGTGGCGACGACCTACGCCGACGGCACGGCGGACTCGACGCGGTACGACGCCGCCGGCCGCACGACCGCGAGGACCGACACGCTGGGTCGCTCCATGAAATATGGCTACGACAACCGGGGACAGCTGGTGCGCGTGGTCGACGCGCTGGGCAGCGTCACCCTGTACTCGTACGACGAAGCGGGCGCGAGGCGGTCGCAGCAAGACGCCAACCGCCGCGTGACGAAGTTCGACTACGACATCGTGACGGGCATGCTGACGTATTTACTCCGGAGCGTGGAGGGCCGCTTTGTTCGGGGCTCATGGTCGACGTTGCGAACAGACGCATCTACCAAACCGATCCGGCCCCAATGTGTGAGGGCGTTGCCCATCACCTGTCCTGCACGACGTTTCGCTGAACTTGGCGGGTTGGGAAGTGCTGAGACCCTTGTGGTCCTCGAACGTGAACTGCCGGCGTGCGACGAGCCAGCCCTCGAGTCGGCTTCCAGTTGGTGGTCGACGTCGAGCAGAAGCACGAGGAGTCGATCGCGCTGAAGTGGGTCGCCGGCGAGCCACGCGGCATCCACCTGCGCTACGATCTCAGTTCGGCATCGTCCCGGGGGTCGCCGTCGGGCTCCTCGAGTCCATGCGACAGGCCCTCGACATGCCGTGATTTACGGCCATTCGTGGTACGGACTGCAATTCATGCGATGGCGGGGCTAGCCCCGTAGCGTAACCTCCGGCCTCATGAGGCGATCTGTTTTCGTTGCGGCTCTCTCCTTCGTCCCGGTGCTCACCGCCGGAGCCTGCGGGCCGAGCCCCGACCCGAAGCCGAGCGGCATGAGGTGCGCCGGCGAGGACCGGCCGCAGCTCAACTGCGAGAGCGAGTTCAAGTACGAGGGCCGCAAGATCGAAGGCGGCTTCTCGCTCGCCGGCCTCGGCGGCGCGAATGCAAAGACCGACGAGACCGCCCTCCGCGCCATCGACAAGGAGACCGAGCAGTACGCGGCCCAGTCGCGGCGCCTCTGCGACGAGTACAACAAGTGCGTCATCGAGAAGGAGGCGTACGCGACCCGGAGCGAGAACCTGCGCCGCCGGATGAGCAAGGTCCCCGAGCTCTACGACGCCGTGAAGGGCGCGACCGACGACGAGTCGCGGCGGAAGGCCCTCGGAAAGGCGTACCGCACGCTCGTTCCCGACGAGGCTCGTCGCGAGCTCGCGTTCGACTTCTCCGTCGATGCGCAGAAGCCGAGCGACGGGAGCGCGCGACCCATCGCCGCCGGGGAGAAGCTGCCGACCGGGACCAAGGTGGCCTTCATCGTGCGGCCTTCGAAGGCCGCGTACGTCTACCTGTTCCAGAAGAGCCCTGACGGGAAGGTCAACGTCCTCTTCCCTGACACGCGCATCGGGACGAAGAACCCGCTGCCCGCGGGCTCCGGGCTCCGCCTGCCGCCGGCGGCGGGCGCGAGCTTCAAGCTGAACGACAAGGACGTCGGCACCGAGCGCGTCTACGTCGTCGCGTCGCTCGAGCCGATGACGTCGCTCGAGGGCGCCATCGCCAAGGCCGCGGGCGGCGCGACGCCCGCCGGGGCGATGGCCTCGGTGACGGAGGCCCAGCCCGAGGCCGCCGCGCGCGGCTGCACGCGCGCGCTGGAGCTCGACGAAGGGCCTGCGCCCAAGTGCTTCCGCTCGCGAGGCTTCGAGCTCGACGAAGGGTCCTCGGAGAGCGGAGGCGCGGCTCCCCAGCCCGCCTCGTTCCGCGCGCGCACCGAGGCCGCCGACTCGGTCATCGTCCAGGTCTTCGCGTTCGAGCACACGCGATGATGCCGCGCCGTCCCTTCGTGCGTGCCGTCTCGACGCTCCTCGCTCTCTGCGCGCTCGGCGCAGTCGCCGCCGCGCCCGCGCCTGCGCACGCCGACGAGAAGAAGCAGGTCTACGTCAAGCCCTCCGACATGGCGGCCGCGACGGCGGCGCGGGAGAAGGGCGTCGCGGCGCGGAAGCTCCTCAAGGAAGGAAAGCACGCCGAGGGCGTGAAGATGCTCGACGAGGCGGTCGGCGAGCTCGAACGCACGACCGGCCCCGACAGCGATTTCTCGCGGGTGAACCGCGACGTCGTCGTCTCCGTCTACAAGTCGCTGAAGCAGCCCGAGAAGGCCGAGGCGGCGCTCAAGCGCGCCGAGACCGCGCGCAAGACATGGAAGGCGCCCGTCTCCGAGCCGGCCAACGCGAACACCGCGTCGGCGATGAAGAAGATGGCCGCGGGCCTCGAGGCGCTGAAGGCCAACGACTTCCCGAGGGCCGCCGAGCTCCTCGAGCAGGCGATGCCGGACCTCGCGAAGAGCGACGTCGGAGGGCAGACGTACCTGCTCATCGCCGGCGTCCTCGCGAGCCTCTACGACTACTCGCAGCAGTTCACGAAGGGCGAGGCGCTCCGCAAGGACGTCATCGCCAAGATGGAGAAGTCGCTCGGCGAGGACAACCTCGACGTCGCCGAGCAGTACCAGAGCCTCGCGACGCACTACATCATGCGGCTCGAGACGCCGAAGGCGATCGTCGCCCAGAAGAAGTCGGTCGAGATCACCCGGCGGAAGGCGCCCGGGTCGACCCTGCTCGGAGACCGGCTCCTGCAGCTCGCCAACCTCCAGGTCGAGACCGGCAACTACGACGTCGCGGAGCCGACCATCAGCGAGGCGATGCTCGTCGTCCGCGGCCTCAGTCCGGTCGACCCGCTGCGCATGGTCCGCATCGCGGAGCTTATGGTCACGCTCGCGGACGCCGAGATGAAGTTCAAGGAGGGCGACCAGGCCGCGGAGATGACGTGCAAGATCGCGCAGACCTCGGGCAAGGCTGAGGTCCTCGAGGAGGCGGAGGACGAGTGCATCCGCACCGCGATCGCCAGGGGCGACACCAAGGCGGCGGGCGAGCTCGCGGGCGCTCGGTTTGCGCGCGTCGAGAAGCGCTACGGCAAGTCCGGTCCGTTCTTCGCGCACGCCGCGCACGAGCTCGCGATCGTTCGCTGGGTCGAGGGAAGGAAGGACGAGGCCACGAGCCTCGCAAAGCGCGGCGCCGACGCGCAGGAGGGGCACCTCGTACGGCTGCTCAACGCGAGCGGTGACTCGCAGAAGCGCGCGCAGATCGGCATGCTCACGGTACAGCAGAACGATCTGCTCACGATGGGCGGCGCCGGGATCGACGGGGGCACTCCTCAGGTCCGCCTCGCGCTCGAGACGATCCTCCGCAGGAAGGGTCGCTCGCTCGACGCCTCGGCAGATGCCGCTCGCACCGTGCGCCTCTTCAAGGGCTCGACCGAGCGGGGGCTCGCGTCACGACAGGTCGAGGTGCGCCGGCAGATCGCCGCGCTCGGACTGCGCGGCGGTGGCGGCGGCGGTGGCGGTGGCCGGCTCGTCGACCCCGTCGCGCTGCTGGCGCGGCTCGAGGCCGAGGACGACGACATCAGCAACAAGCTCGCCGCCGCGAGCCCGCTCTATCGCGCACAGAGCCGGCCCGTGACGATCGAGGCCGTGCAGGCGACCATCCCCGACGACGCGGCGCTCCTCGAGTACGTCTTTTACCAACCGCGCGACACGTCGAGCGCGCGCTTCGCCCCCAAGGGGATCAACTTCGTCGCGTTCGTCCTCCACAAGACGGGCGAGCCCGCGGTCGTCGACCTCGGTAGCGCGCTGCCCATCGACTCCTCCGTCGAGGAGCTCCGCAAGGCGCTCTCGAGCCGCGGCGACGTGCTCCCGAACGCGAAGCGCGTCCACGACCTCGTGTTCGCGCCGCTCAAGAAGCACCTCCGGCCCACCGACACGCGCCTCATCGTGTCGCCCGACGAGGATCTCAACCTCGTTCCCTACGCCGCGCTCGTCGACGACCGCGGGCGCTTCCTCGTGCAGGACTACGACATCTCCTACGTGACGAGCGGCCGCGACCTGCTCCGCATCGCCGCGCTCGGCTCGCAGACGGCGGCGAGCAGCAGGCCCGTCGTCCTCGGCAACCCATCGTTCGACATCGCGGGCACCGGTACGGGCGCGGCGGATGCCTCGAAGACCGGCACGACGACGGCGACGCGTGGCGACCTCGACAACGCCAGGTTCCCCGCGCTGCCGGGCACGGCCGTCGAGGTGAAGGCGATCGCCGACATGCTCGCGGCCTCCGCGTTCACGGCGGACGACGCGACGAAGTCGAAGCTCGCGGGCGTGACGAGCCCGATCGTGCTCCACGTCGCAACGCACGGCTTCTTCCTCGCCAAGCAGAAGGACCCGGGCGGAGCCAACACGCGCGCGCTCGAGTACGACCCGGGCAGCACGGTCACCGTCCCGCAGCGCACGGAGAACCCGCTCGTTCGCTCGGGCCTCGCCCTCGCCGGCGCCAACAAGAAGGGCAGCGCCGACGGCCTCCTCACGGCGCTCGAGGCCTCGAGCATGTCGCTCGACGGCACGCGCCTCGTCGTCCTCTCGGCGTGCGAGACGGGCGTTGGCCAGAGCGAGGTCGGCGACGGCGTCTACGGGCTCCGCCGCGCGCTCGTCGTGGCCGGCTCCGAGACGCAGGTCATGAGCCTGTGGAAGGTCGACGACGACGCCACGCGCGATCTCATGATTGCATACTACAAGGACCTCAAGGGCGGCGCAGGTCGCTCGGCGGCGCTCCGGAAGGTCCAGCTCGGCATGCTGTCGAGCAAGACGACGCAGCACCCGTACTTCTGGGCCGCGTTCATCCCCTCGGGCGCGTGGGGGCCGATGGGCTTCGCCCTGGACGCACCGACCGCCACCCCCGAGTCGAGGTCCCCCGTCGCGAAGGATCGGCCCTCGGAGTCGCGCTCTCATGACGACGGCTACAAGCGGAAGGGGTCGGCGGGCTTCGTCGCGCTGGGCGCCCACTACGCCACGCTCACGAACCTCCGCGACCAGCCGGACCGCACCGGGGTCATGCTCGGCTTCACCCTCGAGCACAGCCTGCTCGGGGAGCACCTCGCGAAGGAGAACGGCCTCGCCCTCCACGATGCGGTCAACCTCGCCGTCTACGCCGGTGCGCGCACCAGCGACGGCACGAAGTACGTCGACGCCCAGGAGGGTGACTTCGCCGCGGCCCTCCGCGCCGGCTACGAGATGGCCCTCGGCGTGCGCGGAAACGCCTTCAGCCTCTACGGAGGCATGCAGGCCTTGTACACGTCGCTCATCATCGGTGACGCTCGGAGCTTCGGCCTGACGCTGCCGCTCGTCGGCCTCTTCGACTTCCGCGTCGGCAAGACGTTCGTCGGCCTGCGCGGCACCTACGGAAAGTTCATCGTCGACCAGGAGACCGTCGGCGGCTCGCTCTCCATCAACTGGGACGACGTCTTCCTGCTGGGCGGCATCGAGCAGCTGAAGATGCCCGCGACCGTATCGCTCGACGGCAAGGAGGACCGCACCACCGCGGGAAACCAGGTCTCGACGATCGGCACAGTCGCAATCGGCGGGAGGTTCTGATGAAGGTCCACGCTCGTACACGCTCCGCGATCGGCGGAGCGGCGCTCGCCTTGCTCTCGCTGCCGCTCGTCGCGGGGTGCCTCGAGGGAGACGTGAACCCCCTGAAGCAAGGCTCGTCCTCCGGGACGATCACGCCCGGGTCGTCGGGGTCGTCGGGCACGCCCTCGGAGATCCCGACGGTACAGCCGAGCGGCATCTGCTCGCAGGGCTCCACGGTGGCAGCCTCGATCACATTCCGCAACCAGACGAACCGGAGCGTCGACCTATTCTGGGCGGACTACCAGTGCAAGGAGCTCAACTACGGCACGATCGGACCGGGCGCGAGCCGGTTCCAGCAGACATACACGAGCCACGTCTGGCGGCTGCGCGACACCGAGACGGGTGCACTCTACAAGGAATACATCCCGAGCTCGAAGGTCCCCGTCGATGTGGTCATTCCCTGAGGCCGGGCGCACGAGGGAGTGGTGACTCGACGCGATTCATGCGGGACGCGTCGCGACGAGCGCGAGGTTCCGCGCGCTCACCGCCGCGGGAAAGAGGGTACCGAACGCGACGTCGAACCCGCGCTCCTCGAGGTAGCGCGCGCGATCGAAGAGCACCATGACCTCGAGCACGCGCGCGAGCATCGCGCGCGGTAGCGAGAGCCTTCGCTGACGAGCGTGATGCGCTCGCGCCCAGCTCGCCGCGTGCTCGATCGCCTCGGCGGAGGGCGCGGGACGGCCACGCAGCACGAAGGCGCGACGGACGAGAGAAGCGAGATCGGCCTGCGCGGCGCGACGGTTCAGGCCTTCGATCTCGGCGCCGAGGCGGAGCGGCGCGGAGCCGTCGCCGGAGAGAAGGCGGTGGAGGGCGAGCCGTCGCTCACGGCCCGCGAGGTTCTCGGCGCGCGTCGCCTCGACGCCGTCGTCGCGCGCGGTGAGGTTGCTGAGGCCGAGCAGATCGCGCGGGAGGTCGAGCGCGGCGTCGAGCGACGCCTCTCCGCTCGGCGCGGGGCAGAGAGGGCGACGCGAGAGCGCGCGGCGCTTCTGCAGGCAGCAGCCGACGAGCGCGATCGAAGCGCGAGAGCGCACGGCGCTCTCCACCATCGCGTCGCCGAGCTCTCCGCAGGCGTGCAGCCCGATCACGCAGTCGCCGGCCTCGAGCGGGAGGCCGTCGCGGAGCACGTCGGTCACGGCGAACGACGGCGACGCGGCGGCGACGGCGGTCAGCGCACGTGCACGCGTCGCGAGCGCCGTGTCGCGCTCGAGACCAACGACTGGAAGCGAGAGCCGCTCCGCGATCTCGCGCGTGAGATGCCCGTGGCCGGAGCCGACGTCGACCACGCGCGTCGCGCCCTTCGCGAGGGGCAGCACGAGGCGCGCGAACGCGTCGATCTGCGCGCGCTTCCGTGGTTTCTCCTGGCGACGCGCGGGGCCGAGCAGGCCGGGCTCGAGGCTCAGCGGCGCGATCGCGCAGAGCTCGCGGGCCCGCAGGGCGAGGGCGGCGAGCGAGGAAGGAGCTCCGTCGGGCCAGGCGGCGTCGTGGCCGCCGATCTCGAGCGCCTCGAGCTGCGTGTCGTCGAGCGAGGAGAGGAAGGGCGCCCACGCGCGCGTCACGAGCGCGGCCGGCGCGTCGTCCTCCTCTCCCGGGCGTGCGTCGAGCACGTCACGATGCTCGGCGACGAGGCGTGCGGCGCTCTCCCAGCGCGGGATCACTCGTGCCCGGAGCGCAACACGTACTGCTCGACGACGTTCTTCGCGGCCGCGAGCGACGAGGCGAGCCCCGTCGCCGTCGGGTTCGGCGTGTCCCCGGTGTGGATCGACCACGCCCAGCGACCGTCGCCCCTCGGCTCGATCGTGATGGCGAGCGGGCCGACGGCCGCGAGCCACGTATCCCCCGGCTGGGGCGGGACCTTGGCCCTGGCCTTGGGCGGGGGTTTGGGCGGTGCTTTGGTCCACTTCATCTCGAATTCAACTCGCCGGCCGCGCCAGCGTATCATCGGGAGCGTGGGAATGACGTGACGACGCTCATCGGGCCCACGTCGCTCGCGCTCGCCGCGCTCGCCGCCGTCTCGTGCGGGCCCACGGGTGGCGCAGCCCTGCCCGCGAAGGCTGCCGCCGCGCCCGACGCACCGGCTTCGGCTGCCGTTCCCGCTCACGTGCCGGCGCCCCTCCCTGCTCCGACCGCGCCCGCGGAGGCGGCGGTAGAGCCTCCCGTCGAGGCCCCGGCGGCCGTTGCGCCGGCTTCGCCTCCGCGCTTCACGATCACGAGGGGGACGCGCGTCCTCGTCTTCGGCGACTCGATGGTGACGTCGGGCCTCGGCGTCTATCTCCAGGAGCGCGTCGTCGCGCGCGGCGGGAAGCTCGTCTTGGTGTCGAAGGGCAGCTCGACGACGGCGACCTGGAGCGAGGGCCGCGAGCTCGACAAGCTCCTCGCGCTCACGCACCCGGACATCGTGCTCGTCGTGCTCGCGTCGAACGAGCTGTTCGTTCCGAATCCGCGCGCGCGCGACTACGCCGTGCGCTCGATCGTCCAGCGCATCGGCTCGCGCCCTTGCCTCTGGATCGGCCCGGCGCCGTGGCTCCCCGAGAAGGGCATCATCGGCGTCGTGCGAGACGCGTCCGCCCCGTGCCGCTTCTACGACTCGACGTCGCTCACGCTCGAGCGACAGGCCGACCGGATCCACCCGACCTTGCAGGGCGGAAAGGCGTGGGCCGAGGCCGTGTGGCAGGACGCCTTCGCGGACTGACGCGAGCCGCGGCCAGGATGCTCGCACCATGACGACCCCCACTCCGACGCTCGCAATCACGCGGACGACGGCGGCTTCATGGGCTGGCGATGAGGTAGCACAGGCCCTTCGCTGGTCGATGCCCGGCGCGCGGCCCGGTCACGGATCGCAGACGAGTGCTGCGCCGGCCCAGTCCGCGTGGTCGAAGTCCGCGTCGCCGGCGCCGCGGACGACGAGCCGGAGCTCCTCGCGGCCGGAGACGTCCACGTCGAGCGTGCGGATCGATCCCTTCCGCATCGTCTCGCTGATCGCGAGGCGCGTGGCGTCCGCCCAGACCTCGAAGACGACGGCGCCGCTCAGCAGCGTCTCGTCGTCGAGGCCGACCTCCGTGCGGAACCTCCGGCAGGCCTTGCCGAGCCGCACGCGCACGTCCGACGGCGCATGCACGCCGAGCCCCTTTGCGAAGTGCCTTCCCGCGACCGAGAGCGGGCGCCCGTCGTGCGCGCCGCGGCCGCCGACGCTGCGACCACGCTCGACGAGGCCCCAGTAGTTCGCCGCGTGGGTGAACGTCCGATCGCTCACGAAGACGTTGCCATGCGGCGCGTCCGGCGCGTCGCCGTCGACGCGGAGGAGGACGACTCCGTGCGCGGGCACAGTCGCGCCGAATCCATCGAGGGTGCGCGTGGCCCCGTCGCGCCAGACGTCTCGAACGCGCGCGGGCCGATCGGCAAGACCGATCGCGTTCCACCGGATCGAGGTCTGCGCGGCCTTCGACGTCGGATTGAAGAAGGCGACGGCGCGCGCGGCAGTGCCCGTCAGCGGCTTCGACCAGACCTCGAGCCCCTCCGGCGTCTCGGCCACCTTGGTGCCCTGGATCATCCGCGCGTCCTGGTCGATCGCGATGACGTCGCGGTTCAGCAGGATCGCGCGGGTCTCGGCGTCCATCGTCCGGAGATCGTTACCGGCGATGAGCGGCGCGCCGGCCATCGCCCACATCGAGAGATGCGCGCGCGACTCCTCCGCCGTGAGCTTCCCGTTGCCGACCTCGAGCGCGTCGGGATCGTTGTAGCGACCGCGCGACGCGGAGGCCGCCCAGTCGTTGGCCTTCGCGAGGTTGTTCGTGACGCCCACCCAGTCGTTCGTGATGTCGCCGCTGACCCGCCACATCGTCCCGAGCAGCGGTCCCCATTCGCCGATGTGCTTCTCGGGCATGAGCATCACCGCCTCGCGCGTGCCCATGCTCGCGATCGAGAGCACGATGTCGCGCCCTGATCCGTCGAGCGCGGTCTTCATCTTCGCGTACGCATCGCGCGGCGAGATCGCCCCGACGAGCTCGAGCGCGCCGGCATGCCAGCACCAGTCGTCCTTCAGGAAGTCGACGCCCCAGGAGGCGAACGTGCGTGCGTCCTCGGTCTCGTGGCCGTAGCTTCCGGGCCTCAGCATGCAGGTGACCGCGCCCGCCGCCGTATAGATCCCGAAGCGCAGCCCGCGCGCGTGGAGCGCATCTCCGAGCGCCTTCATGCCGCGCGGGAACCGCGCCGGATTGGCGGTCAGCCGGCCCGCACCGTCGCGCGGCCCTTGCCAGCAGTCGTCGAGCACCAGCAGATCGTAGCCAGCGTCGCGCATCCCGCTCGCGACGAGCACGTCGGCCTGCGCGAGGATGGCCCGCTCGTCGAACTCGCAGCCCAGGCGGTTCCACGTGTTCCATCCCATCGGAGGCGGTCGCGGCGGCGGCGTCGGACGTGGCGCTGTCGCGAGCGCAGCTTCGCTCGACGTCTCCGCCTCGCTCTCGACGGTGCACGCGGAGGTCGTCGCGGCTGCGCCGAGGGCGAGCGCGGCGAGCGACGCACGGAGCACGGCATTCCTCTTGGTCATCGGGGAGGCGCGCTGCAGGCCGTGTGCCGAGCCCCCCCCGTCGCTCGCGGGCCAAAGAGCCGGCGTGACGACGGAGGGCCCGGCGCGATCCGTGGTCAACGCACGGACTGCGGCCTGATCGACTCGGGCCCGGATGGCCGGAGCGGCCGAGAATTGACCGCGTCGGCCATCGTCCCACATCGGCGCAAGGGCACAGAGACGCGCATGTAATCGACAAGGGCCCGCCCGGAAGGCACGTTTGGATGCCGATGAAGCCCGCCGCCGACGACGTGCCCAAGATCCGGCCGAAGGTGAAGCCGATCCGACGCGAGTCGTTCGTCTCCCTGCGCGCGTCGGCGCCCGTCGCTCCGCATCTCGCCGAGGCCGTGTGGCACGTGTGGATCGAGGGCGGAGAAGAGGTCGGTCCCGTCTCCGCCGATCAGATCGCGCGGGGCATCCGCGCGGGCAAGGTGCCGACCGACGCGAGCCTCCGCCACGTGAGCGAGACCTTCTGGACGGATCTGCTCGACGTGCCCGACGTCATCGCCGCGCTCAAGGGCGTGAGCGAGGAGAGCGAGCCTCCGCCCGCGTCGATCACCCCCACGCTGCTCGTGCGCGAGTTCATGGTTTGGTCCGGCGACAGCGAGCCGGTCGGCCCCGTCTCGGCCGACCAGATCGCGCGCGGCATCCGCGCCGGCAAGGTGCCGACCGACGCGAGCATCCAGCGCGTCGGCGACCTCTTCGCGTTCGACGTCCTCGACGAGCCCGACGTCATCGCCGCGCTCAAGTTCGCGACGACGCCCTAGCGGTCCTCATCTGAACGCCGACGGCGCGCTCGGAGGCGCCGGGCTCTTCAGGCTCGCGTCGACGCTCGGCTCGCGCGAGAGCTTCTGGAGCCGCGCCGGCGGCGACGCCGCGAAGTAGCGCGAGGATCACCGCCATCAGCCCCACGGCAAACGCGGCGATGAAGACGAGCGCGCACATCCACATCGCGCGCCCGCTTCGCATGGGGTGTGAGGCACACGCATCGAGGCGGGCCTGGGCGGCCCTGCTCGGCTACTCTCGAGAGGTGGATCGATGACCCCGCTGTGCGTCCCGGTGCGAGCACGCCCGTGTGCCAATCGACTTGATTCGTCAGCGGGCAGTGGGTCACGCTATCGGGCGCAGGTGCCTAACTTGACGAAGCCGGTACAGAGCAGTCCTCGACTGCCCCAGGACCACGACGAGGTCACCGAGGCCGCGATGCTCGCGCAGGCGCACGCGCCCGCGTCAGGAGCCGCCGGATGACGACCGTAGAGCGACTCGAAGACTTCGCGCCGCGGGTGGCCGGGCCCTGGCCATGCTCTGCGTTGCTCGTGCACGGGCCGACGCGTCTCGTCGCCTACCACGGACCGAACTTCACCGAGGGGCACGTCGAGGGCGCGGCGCGCCGCATCGTCGCGTTCGACGTCGCCACGCGCGCGGTCGAGCAGCTCCTCGAGCCAGCGACGACGATCGAGCGCTTCATCGTCTCCGATGACGGACGCCGCTTCGCCGCCCTCTCGGTGTACGGGGACGCGCACGTGTGGGACGCCGACACGCTCGCGCCGCTCGGCACGTGGAACCCGTACCTCAAGAGGGACCTCTTCGGCGACTTCCTCCCGCAGGCGATGTTCTCGCCGGATGGTCGTTGGCTGATCGCGGTGCGCCACCAGAACGACGTCATCATCCCCGAGTCCATCGTGCGCGTCGCACTCGATCGCCCGATGCCGAAGCAGGTCGCGCGCGCCGACGCGATCGCGCTCGCCGATCTCCGCCGGCCGATCACGATCGTGAAGGTCGAGCCGAACGCCGCTGCGGTGTGGATCGCGCACCATTGGCAGCCCGGGGTCGAACGGATCGCGTTCGGCGGCGAGGAGCGCCGGTCGCTCTTGCGGAAGAACGTCGTCGACGCGGCGGTCCCGATCGCCGGATATCGCTTCCTCCTCACGTCGCGCCCTCGCGACACGAGGCGGGCGGCTGGTGGCTCGCGGAGAAGGCCCCAGGCACGCGGGGCTCCGTCACGCGCCTCGCCGTGCCACCGGACGCGAACCTCGGCTGGGCAGCGAGCCCGTCTGGCCAGTACCTCGCGTCCGTCGACGAGCACGGCAACGTGGCGGTACGCTCCCCGGTGCGCCCCGTGCGCACGCTGAAGCGCGCGACGGTCCAGGCGCCAGAGATCACGGCGTTCCACCAGGCGATCGCAATGCGGGACGACGGGAGCGTGTGGACGCTCGCCGCGGACGGGACGCTTCATCGGGTCATCGAGTCGTAGCTCTTGCACCGAGAACGACGCGGATCGTGAAGACGAAGGAGAGCAGATCTGGTCCTTCCGCCAGCTCCGCCACTCCTTCTGCGGCACGCTCGTACGGAACGGCGTCAGCGTCGAAGCGGTCCGCGTCCGCGCAGGGCACGCGGACCTCAAAACGACGCAGCGCTACGCCAGCGCCGCCAACCTCGAGGCCGCCGTGCTCACGCTCGCACGCTAGATGGGCGAGCGCGATTCTCGTCCCTCGAATCGCACTCGGCGTTTAGCTGTACCCTTGCGGGCTCCGCCCCCCGCCACTTCGTGTCGGGCCCCCCTGGTTTCGCCTTCGGCGACCAGCGTGCTTCGCACGCCGAGGGCGCCGTGCGAAGCACGGTTCGCCGAAGGCGAGTCGGGGAGGCTCGGGAGCGAAGCGAGCGAGGGGAACGAAGGTCCCCACTTGAGTAGAACTAAATCTCCGAGCTCGATTCGAGGGACGAGAATCGTGCTCGGTGATTTAGCGAACGAACTTGCATCGACTACGTGCACTTTGCAGCCTCACTGCTCGCGAGCGAGGGCATTCACTGCGACGACAGCACGATGGGCCGGTACGCCGAGGGTGCGACGGCACTTCTTCGTCGTGCTCGCCGATCAGGACCACATCTTCTTCGAGTACCAGCCGAAGCACACGAGCGACGCGGTGTGCGCGATGCTCGAGGGCTTCAAGGGCTACCTCCAGGCCGACGCGCACTGCATCTACGATGCCCTCTTCCGAGGCGACACGCGTGTCGATCAGGACGACAAGCCGCCCGACGAGGTCGGCTCTTGAGGGGGTCTTCGAGCGCGTGCGCGATCCTCGTCATGCGATCCCTCGCTGGCGTGGGTGCCGCGACGACCTTTCCCCGACCCGAGCGCGAAGACGATCCCACGTGGCGAGCGCGAGCCGACAGCTGCACGCGCCTCCTCGTTCGGGGCGGCGCTCGCGGCCGCGTATCGGGCGAAGAAAGTTGATTGCTGCCATATCGACCTCGGCCGTGACGACATCCCAGACATTGGCGCTGCCTGGGCGCAGGGACGTCGGCCGAGCGCCGATCACTTGCCTGCCGCCTGGCCCGTATTGAAGGCCGATGGCGACCGGCCCGGGGGAAAGAATGATCCAGCGGAGTGGTGCGCGGAAGGAGCACAATGTGTGTACCGAACGACAAATTGCGCGCAAATTCGCTCCGAATGGCACGGCACGGGGAGTGCAAATAGGCTCGACATGCTCCCCCGTTCACTTTCGTTCGTCCTGTCGATCATCGTGGGTTGTGTTGCCCTTGGCGGCTCAGCTGCCTGCACGGCTGAAAGCGAAGACGAGGGCACGAGCTCGTCGGGAGACGCTCTCAGCGAAAAGAGCAACACCATCGTGCTCGCGGTCGCGAACACCGCCACGGAGGACACGCTGGATCTCGACGTCGGGCTCACGCCCGGAGCGGCGCGCCGCATCGTCAGTACCCGGCCGTTCGCGACGATCACGGCGTTGCGGGCGATCGTCTCGAACCCCGACATGAAGCTTCTCCTCCTGTACGGCCAGAGCCAACCGATCTACGGCGACGCCGGCGCCGATGCCAGCGCCGATGGACACGCCGATGCCAGCGCCGATGGACACGCCGATGCCAGCGCCGATGGACGCGCCGACGCCAGCCCCGATGGACGCGCCGATGCCAGCGCCGATGGACGCGCCGACGCCAGCCCCGATGCGAGGTGACGGTAGGCGGCGGCACGACGTCGCGCCGACAGCAAGGCCGAAGGGCGACGTCGCGCCCGAGACCGCCGACGCGGCGAGGCGCGTGAGCCGCGCGCGCGCGCTCGTGTCGCTCTCCCACGGTCTTCGACGCTCTTAGACGACGACAGCAGGCGACGGCACGTCGAGCCTGGAGCAAGCCAGGGCCCAAGGCCCGACGCTGCAATCTCGCATCGTCGTGAGCTCGGCGGCTCCCGACCGTGCTCGTGCCCGCGGTCCCGCATGCAGGTTCGTCCAGCACGTCGCCGTTCGACCCCTCGCGGAACATCTGCACCAAAATGTGATCCCAGGTGCGACTTGCCTCGCGCGAAGTGCACGCGCCGTCGTCGTCACTCCCCGCGTGCGGATTCGCGGTCGAACCTGCGCTGAAGAAGCGAGCCGAGGGGGCGCGTGCTCGAGATCGACCACCTCCCGCTCCAAACTCGCTATCGTAAGGGAGTGCGTCGGTCCGTCCTGTCAGCTGTGCTCGCACTGGCGACGGGGTGCAGCCTCCTCATCCCGCTGGACGGCCTCCAGGGTCAGGAAGAGGCGAACGGCGTCGAGGCGTCGAGCGACGGGGGGACTGCGTCGAACGACGCGGGAGCTCCGTCGAACGACGCCGATGTGTCCGGCGACGCGGGCGCTTGCGTCGAACCGGGACTCGTCGCCTACTACCGCTTCGACGACACGGCCGACGTCCTGCATAACTGCGTGCCCGACGCCGGCCTCGACGCGGTGATCAAGAAGAGCGCCGCGCTCGTTCCGGGCGGTATCTCGGGGTCGGCGCTCAAGCTGCTCACGCGCGACGGGTACGCTGAAATACAGGGCTCGCACCCGGTGTTCGCGCAAGGGCCCATCACCGTCTCCGTTTGGATCAACGTGCAGAGCTACGACAACCACGGAAGGATCCTCTCCAATCGAGCGCCGAGCGACGCGGGCGGTTCGCTCACCAGCACCAGCCTCGATCTGGCAGTGGAAGGGACCAACGTCGCGGACGGGGGCGTGGGATTCTACGTCTCGACGAACGAAAACTGGGTGCTGGGGCAGCTCGCGCGGAGGACCTGGATGCACGTCGCAGGCGTTTACAGAGTGTCTTCCGGCAGCGCGACGAGCGAGATTTGGGTCGACGGGAAGCTCGTACGCAAGCTGCCGGACACGCGCGAGTCGTCGTCGGTCGCGATGCGTATCGGCAACGAATACCGCCCGCAATCGTACGGCTTCGACGGTCTCATTGATGAGCTTCGTATCTACGACCGCGCGCTCGAGTCTGCAGAGCTCGAGGCGCTGGCGAAGCGATGAGCGGCGTCTCGAGCGCGCGCTCGAAAACGTGCGCTGCCAGTCTGATAGATGCCGATCATCCCGCGAAGAGGGAAGATTGAAATGCTGGCCCCGGCGTGTCGTCCTGTGCCGCGATGAAGCGGCAATCCAGCTGGAGACGGCACGTCGTGCACCGGACGGAGTATCCGGAGAGTTGGCATCTCTCGCGCTCGGCCTACCTCGGCCTGTACCTCGCGACGCGCGTGGAGCCCTCGTCTCCGGAGCGCGCGCGTCCGTTCCGCGATCGCGAGCGGTTGCTCGAGGCACTCGCGCGGGAGATCCTCGCGGTCGACGATACGGTGCGCGTCGGCGGGCGGGTGACGACGGCAGGCCGCTATCTCGTCGCCGAGTGCGTGCCGCCCGCGTTCCGCGACGAGGTGGTGAAGGAGCCGTGCACCGCCAAGCGCCTCGAGTTCGTCTTGTCGCGGGTGCTGCGCGACGAGCACGTCGAGATCGCTGCCCGCGCGGCGGCGGCCATGGAGTCCCTCGGTCGGGCGTATGCCGATCGATCCGGCGTGTCGCCGGCACACGCCGACTTCGCGCCAGCCGAAGAGAACGACGCGCTCGTCGCCGAGGGCCGGGCTTACGTCGCCGGGATCCTCGAGCAGTATCAGGGGGGGCTCATCACCGACGGCGAGCGCTACGACAAGACGGTCGACCAGTGGGCCTATACGCACGACCTCTCGTGCATGAGGGCGGCGCAGCGCGCCGCGGCGCGCGAGGCGCTCGATCCGCTCGCCGCCGTTGCCGCGACGGATCGCGACGCGCCACGGCCGGACCGCCTCCGCGGCATCGTGGGCCTCGTCGCGAAGTCGTCGGGCGAGATCGTCGAGGTCCCGGTCCTCCATACGCGCGGCGAGGGTCTCACCGCGCACGAGTTCATGATCACGTGCCGGGGCGCGCGGGGCGTGACGCTCTCGGCGCACGAGCGCGATCGCGTGGCGGCGACGCTGCTCCACGACCTCGACGCCGTGCTCGGCGGCACGAAGATCACCGAGCGCGACTGCAAGACGACGCGCGGCGTCCGCCTCGAGGCGGTCCTCCTCGACTTCGACACGATGGTGTCGCTCGCGTCGCGCATCGAAGGCCGTGTCGCCGCCGCCGACGTCGTCTCGCCGCGCGGCGTTCTGCTCGCGCGAACGGGCTCGCTCCTCGGCCGCCGCGTCGCGCGGGCCATCGACGAAGCGTGCGTGCCCTGGGTGGTCGTCCGTGATCCGCTCGGGTGCGCGAGCGAAGAGGGCGTGTGCGCCGTGTGCTTCGGGCTCGATCCCGACGACGCGACGTGGCTCGCGGACGGCGACGCGATCGGAACGCGGGCCGCGACGACGATCGCCCACGAGGCGCGCCGGTTTTCGCAACGATGGCTTCACATCTGCTGAGGGGAGCGATGAAAACGATCGGTGGAGGAACGGTTCGTCACGGCGGCGGCCTCGCGTGGATCGAGTGTCCCGACCACCGCGAAGCGATCGGCGAATGCACGTCGGCGGGCACCCTCGACGTGCTCTGGAACGACAAGCCGATGGAGTCGTTCGATCTGCGCGCGGGCGACTATCTCCTCGTCGCCGACGGCGCGACGGTGCCGCCGAAGACGTGGCTCTTCTCGCGCGACCCGTGGTCGCGGCGGGTGCGCGCCGACATCCCGCGAGGCGTTACGGCGACGGTGCGGTGGAGCGAAGCGCCCCTTCGCGTGAAGGAGGACGACGTGACCGGGCTCGTGCGCCACGGCTTCGCTCCGGGCGAACGAGACGTGACGGTCGCACTTCGCCACGACGGCGGCAAGGTGACCCTCGCCGTACCGCGCGACGCCACACCGATCGTCATGGATGGCATCTTGGTCGTCCGCGGACAACTGCTCGCGGTGAGCGCCGCGGGCGTTCGTAGAGACGAAGCGCTCAGCGGGATCGACGCTCTTCGCGACTACTTGAATGGGCGCCGTGCCGACGGACGGTTCGCCGCTCCCGTTGCTCCGTGCGACGGCCGCGTCGAGACGATCGAGCCCACGCGCATGACGGTCCGAGCCGCGGGCGGCACGCTCCACACCGTCCGGAAGCGGCTGCGCGGGTACCCGAGCGTCCGCGAGGGCGACGAGGTGCGCGCCGGCGACGCCCTCGACCACGGCGAGCGCGACCATCACGCGCTCCTTCGAGTGTGGGGCGAAGAGCGCCTCACGCGTCACATGCTCGAAGAGCTCGAGATCGAGACGGCGCGGCGCTCGCTGTCCATTCCGCGCGGCTACTGGGTCCTCGTGGTCCGCGCGATGCTCGCGTGGCGCCGCGTCCTTCGGCCCGGCGACACCGGCCTCCGGCGACATCGTGTGCTGTCGCGACGCGACTTCGAACGCGTCCAGCGAGAGACCGGGGCGCGGGGCGGCGCACCCGCGGTGGCAGCGCCCGTGCTCCGGGGCGTCGCGAACATCGCGCGACAGCGTCTCGCGCGATGAGTGGCGTGAGCGAGTGGAAGCCTTCGCGGCGTGCGCTCACGTGACGGCCCAGAACGGGCCCAAAGGCCCGTACCGATCGAAGCGCGCCGCCGCCTCTTCACGCGTGCGCTTGCGCCAGGGGCGCGTAGCTCATGAAGGGCGGCGGCGGCCGTACGTGCAACGACACCGGGTGCAAGGGGCGCGTCGCGCTCTACGAGGTCATGCGCTTCACCGACCCCCTGAAGTGTCGCCGCCGGTCCTCGAGGGCGAAGCTACCTTCGCGAGGTGGTTGTTCTCGTAACGCGCGAGACGGGCATTCTCCTCTCGCGGCGAGCCGCTGACGAGGTCACGCACGCGTGCGTTTGCGACGCGCGAGGTCTGTCCAGGATTGGCGAACATCTCACGACTGACGAGTGTTTGCAGCTCGCGCAACGAGAGACGCCAGACATCGTCCGAGACGGGACAGGCATGAGTGTAGAGCCGGAATTCGCCTGCGCGGCCGTTTCCGGCGAGGTGGATCCGTCGCACGCGGTTCGCGGGAAGCGACTCGAGAAAGCGTTGCGGGATCGCAACGGTTGTTCGTGGAGCTGCGTGGAGGTTGTCGAGATAGAGCACCCGCGGCCCTTGCCTCCGCAAAGGGGGGGATTGTGCGTGGCCCCCGCGAAGACGCGCTTCTGTCAGCGCGCGGGCAACCCTGCCAGGATGTCTGCGTTCGCCTTCTGCAGCTCGGCGAGGGTGAGCGTCGGATCGATGATGCAGCGCTGCAGCTCGGCTGCGAGGAGCTCGAGCACGTCCTTTGGCCCGCGGATCCGGACACGGGTGTCGCTCGTGCCTTGGAACGACACCCGCGCGTTCCAAATCTTCGTCCCCAGCCGCCAGAGGATGCGATCGGCCAGTGCCTGCGCCGTCGCGGCGATGGACTGCGCGCCTACGCTCTTCGCCGGTGCCTTGAGGAACGCAAGGTCGTCGAGCGCGAGCTCGAAGCCTTTCCCCTGCACGCGTACCGCGAGCTTCTTCGCGGCCGGATCACCCGACTGCGCGATCACATCGGGCTCGCGTCTTCGGTTTGCGCGGCATTGCGCCGAGTCTATCCACGCGCGTCGGCAACAGGAAGGCTGACCGGGCGTCGCGGAGACTATCTGTCTGCTGGGCGCAGCGACGTCGCGGGCAAGACGCGCTCGGTGCCATCGAAGTCCACGGTCACGCGCGCGGCGGGCCCCTCCCCGTTCACGTCTTGCACGATCCCCTGACCGAAACGGGGGTGCGTCACGACTTGGGCCTCGGAAAATGGACCGTTCGACGGAGCGGGCGCGAGGCGCTTCGGCGGCGTCTTGGGCAGCGGCGCGGGTGGCGCGCTCGCACGTGGCATCGCCGAGTCGACGCTGCGTTTCTGGAGATCGACCTCACGCGCCAGCGCGTGTCGATGCGGCTCGACGGGAATGCGTTCCAAGAGCAGCTTGGCGAGCGCGTAGTGCCTCCGATCGATCAGTGCGCGCACGAAGTACAGCCACTCCGCGGCTTCGTCCCGCTCGAAATCGAGGCTCCACGCGCCGACCGACACGTGCGTTCGCGAGCCGTACGCGAATGCGTCGCCCGAAGGCGCGAATGCCATTGGTGAGCTGCTCGGTTGGCACGCAACTCTAAGCCAGAGATGCACCTGGTCGTTGGCCAGGTCGAACGCCTGTAGCTCCGTGGCTCTGCCGGGCGCGTCCTCGTCCCACGTCATGTTCACGACGACGACGCGGCCGTCGGATGCCGCGCTCGCAGCCCCCGCGCGCCGCCCGGAGCTTGGCGCTCCCAAGCACGGGATCTCCCGCACCGCACCGTCGTGTCCGACCACGACGAGCCCCCGCGTGGTCGGTACTACGAAGCCGACCTGGGACGCGTCGTGCCGTCCGCACTCGTTGGCGCTTTGCGCTACACGCACGCGGCGCACCTGTGCGCCCGCGGCGTCGTACACCACGAGGTCCCCTTCCCTCTCGAGCACCGCGAGCGACTCACCGTCGGCAGCCCACGCGACGTTCGAGTGGGCTTTACCGAGCACGTGCGGGGCCGCACCTTTGTCGCTCGTCAGAATGAGCTCGTAGCCCACCACGAGCGCCATTCTTTCGCCGCGCGGCGATACGCGCACGCGGAGCACCGGTGCGGTGAAGCGGTGCACGACCTCGTGCGTCGTCGCGATCGTATGCGCGGGCCCGCTGCGCAGCTCTCCGGTGAGATGCCCCGTCACGATGCGCTCGCGCCCGACGAAGTCGCCGGATACCGCCTCGGGCAACGACCCGCGTGGGCGATGCGGCACGGGTGGGTAGTCGATGATGGACTTCAGCGTGAAGCCGTGCCCGATGTTCTCCGCGCGCTCGCGGCCCTCGCCGCGCTCGGCGGTGCGTTCGAACACCTGCACACCGTCGCCCACCACCAACATGCGTGTGCCATCACGCGACCACCTGATGTCGCTGGGCTGCTCGTGAAGGAGGCGGAGATGCGCGCTGCTGGCGGCCATGCCGCTCTCTACGGGGTCACGAGTGCCGCAGCGCATGGCGCGAATCATCGGTGCGAGATCTCTCGCGGCGTCGCGTGCAACTGCACGACGCGGTGCGATGTCGTGCGCACTCGCCTCGGCGACACGCGCGATGCTCTCGAAGGAAGCCGCGCCCATCGCGAGCAGACGTTGGAGGGTCGGCGCAGTGAACCGCAGAGCGGGAGACGCCGCCAAGCGACGCTCTGCCGCGTGCTTCGTCCCGCGCAAGCGCCAGAGCGCCAGAGCGGCTCGGGTATGGCCAGAACGAGCTCCTCGATCAGGGATGGATCGTCGGGCTCCTTGCTCGCGAGTTGCTCCGCCGCGTGCCAGCCATCGGCTGCACGCTCCGACACGTCGCCAGGAAACGAGCGCACTTCGAACCCGCCGCGCGTGAGCGCAGTCACCGCGTGGCCGAAGGACAACCCAGCGTGAAACCCGAAGCTGAGCTCGTCGCTGTCGCCATTGGGCCATTGCTCTTCCAGGACGGCGGACAGCGCTTCGTCGATGGCCAGCAAGTCCGCAGTTACGGTTTCGTCGACCTCTGGCTCGGCGGTCGCAACGAACGCGTGCGCGCAGCCTTCGTCCGCGCAGCGATACACGTAGTGCGCGACGTCGCGCAGCTCGTTCGGCACGGCAACACCAAGCGCCCGCATCGTCGAAGCAACGAACGGAACCTCGTGGAGACGAAAAGCGAACGCAACGGGCTTCATGTTCGGCGAAGGTTACTATGAGGCTCCGACAACCGAGCGGGGTTTGCGCGGGTGCCCGTGCGCTCGCCGCCTGGAACGCCTACCCCGCCATTTCAGCGGCGCGGTCGTGCCTCGGCCAAACATATAGTCTCTGCGTGGCGGTGACTCGAGAGCTGTTGGATGGGGTGCTTGCGCGTCTGGACGCCGACGTCTTTCGCGATCTGGAGGAAGCGGACGAGGCCGAGCCACCGCTCACCGGCATCAAAGAGCTTTTCGTGTCGTTCACTCGCACGACCGACGAGAACGCATTCGAGGGCACTCGCTTGATTCGCGCGCTGCCGATGCGCTGGGGTGGTCGGAGGAGCGAGCTGCAGCTCGCATTCTGCAGACTCGGTCTCGCCGTCCGAATCGAGGAGAGCGCGCCGCCGCGGGGAGACTCCGTCGCTTGCGGAGCTCTCGTGGTCGACCCCTCGTCGGACGAGCGGACTTCCGACCTGGCGCGCGTCCTCTCGGCGTTCGACGCGCTCGAGAGCGCGGGGGTGATCGCGCTGCCTCTCGCCGGATTCACCGACAGTGATGCTTGGACCGATGTGGCCGAAGGAGCAAACGTCCGGGGTTTCGCTCCCGAAGCGATCACCGCGGTATTCTGGCACGAGCAGTGTCATGAAGCGTTCGATGCGATGGCCGACCTCCGTTTCCCTCTCGCGCTCGGTTGGAGGGGAGACCTGGACCTCATCGTCGAGGCGCTCGAGCGAGAAGGGCTGACGGTCGTTCGTCCCACCAGCGTCGATGAGAAGATCGAAGTTCGGAGCGCTGCGTCGGCTGCGCCCTTCGTGACGTTCGAGGCGGCGCGCGTCGCGATCGCGAAGGCGGCTCTGGCGAAGGTTTCGCCGAGGGCACGAGAGGCTACGAAGAAGGCGGCTGAAGAGCAGGTCGTTGCCCGCTTTCGCTCTCCGGAGCGCAAAGCCGGCGGCCATCTGGCCTTCGGACGCGGAGTTCTTGCCGTTGCGGAGAGGAGCTGGTGGGGTCGGGCGCGCGCGCGCCCGTGTATGTCGTGGACGCTGAGAGCGGTGCGGTACGTCGGCGCTTTCAGGCCGAGGACGGCGACTTCGACGTTGGTGGTCTGTGGTTTCTGCCAGACGGTCGGCTCCTCTTCGCCCTTCGGGACATCCTCTCCGGCGACTGGGTCCCCATGGGCGAGAAGCGGCGGCGGCTCCGAATCGTCTCGTGGGAACCCACCAGCGACGTGGAGAGAACGCTGGCTGTAGAGAAGGTCACGTCGATCGGCGACGCCGTTCTGACGATCGACGGGAACGGAAAGACGGCTGCCTGGCTCACGGAAACGGGGAAACGGGGCGACGTGTCTGCGAAATCGGGCCTCCGGAAGCGAGCGCCTGGAAGGACGTTGCTTTCTTCGGTCGAAGCCAGCCCGCCACCGAAGCGCTTCGCGTTCCAGCGATGGTCGCCCTTTCGGCGAACGGTCGCGCGATCGCGTGGACCGAGATGACGCTGAGGCCCGGAGTGCGCGTGCACGCCGTCAGCTGCGCCGACGTGAGCACTTCCTCTCCGGTGTTCCTTCACGAACGCGAGGGCCATGATCCGTACGATGGGACTCCCCGATTCGACCCGAATGACCAACAGCTCCTCCTGCGGCGTGGGGAAAGCCGCTACCTCGTCGGCGACGACGAGGATCGCCTCGCGATTCCAGGCGTCACCTCGCTCCAGAGTCACGCATTCAGTCCCGATGGCCGATTGCTGGCCGTGGGTGACGTCGACGGAAGCCTTCACGTCCTCCGCTATCAGGATCATGAGCTCTCGCGCGACACCGTGTCACTACCGGTGTCCTTAGCGCGCTCTCGTTTTCCGCCGACGGCAAGCACGTCGCGTGCGGGAGCTCCAAGGGCGAGCTCGTGATCGTGAAAGTACTCGGCTGATCTGACTCGCTGCGACGGATCGCAGGGCGAGGGCGCCCCCAGGTCGTGGACATGGAGCGTACGTGCGCTGAGGGTGGGCGAGTATCTCGTCAGGATCGTAATCGTCCACTCCTCTCCGCCAACTCCTCCCGCCAGTGAGCGCGTGGCCGAGCGCCTCGAGACACTCAAGCTCCTCATCGAAGCCGGGCACGTCAAGCCGGTGCTCGATCGGTGTTACCCCTTCGAGGATCTCGCCGAGGCTCACCGGTATGTGGAGCAGGGCCACAAGGTCGGCGGGGTCGCCATTACTGTGTCACCCGCGGAAGGTTGAAGGGGGGCGGCCGTTTCCTTCTCGCCGATGTGCGCACTTGCGGCTCGTCGATGGACCTGGCAATCATGTTTGGGTGGTGGAGAGCGTGTGGAGGAGCGTGGGACGAGGCGCCGGAGTGATTGCACTCTGTCTAGCGTCCGCGGGCAGCGGTTGTCTGCTCACGACCGACCTGTCGAACCTCACGTCCGACGCCGCCGACGCGAGCGATGCAAGCGCACGCGACGGCGGAGCAATCTCGGACGCCGCCGGTGCGCCGGACGCGCCCGACGGCTCGGCGCCGTATCGAAGCGTGGTGATGTCCGACAAGCCCGTGGCGTACTACCGCCTCGGCGAGACGTCGGGCACGATCGCGGCGGACGAGACCGGCCAGCACGCGGGGACGTACCAGGGCGGCGTCACGCTCGGGGTGCCGGGCGCGCTCGTCGGCGACCCGAGCTCTGCGATCGCGCTCGACGGCACCAGTGGGTATGTCTCCATCGGCACTACGCTCGATTTCACCGCACAAGCCCCGTTCTCGATCGAGGCCTGGCTGAAGCCCATGCCCGTCACCTCCGGCATCACCCGCGTCATATGCAAGCGCGCGCCGATGCAGGGGTACAGCATCTACATCGAGTCCACGGGCGTCGTCTTCGAGATGTACCGCGACAACGCGAACGCGAAGATCTTCGGCCCCGCGCTCGCGCCCGACGCGTTCACGCACCTGGTGGCAACGTACGACGGCTCGACCGAGCGCCTCTTCGTGAACGGAGCGCAGGTCGGCACCACGCCGTCGACGATCGCGATGAACGTCAACACCGGGCTCCTCGGCATCGGCTCGTACTCTGGCAACGGCGACTGGTACTCCGGAGCGATCGACGAGGTCGCGCTCTACGCCGCCGCGCTCCCGCCCGCGCGCGTCCTCGCGCATTACCAGTCAGGAAAGGCCCCGTGAGGCAACGTGACACGCGCGACCTCGCGTCGAGCGTGACGGAGGCCTTCCCCAGTTGCACCTCATCCATCGTCTTCGAAGGCTCAGCGCAAGTGGATGTCGTCGATCTGAACGTCGACGCTGGGGGTGTTCGACGGTCCCCCTTCGATCCCGACCGAGACGTAACAGGTACCGTCGGCGGTATACGGCTTGTTGGTTCCCTGGAAGGCACCGTCGATCGTGACGCGGCTCTCTGTCGGGGACCGACTGACCTCGACGGTGTGCCACTCGCTGTCCTTCGCGAAGCCCTGGTACTCGCCGTTGTTGTTGTCGAGCTGGAGCGTCAGCCCGCGGTGGTCGAAGAGGACGCCGACCGCGCGTGCTTGTGCCGTCCCGCAGTAGACGTTCGCCACCGACACGTAGCTGAGCGAATCGAATGTGGCGACGGACGAGACGGCGCGGATCCGCACCGAGAACGTGAGCGAGGACATCATCGGCGTGAAGGGCGCGACCAGCTCCGCCCGTGCCAACGTGGTCGATGCGGCCTTCGCTTGGAGGACGTGATTGCCGCTCCGCTTCGCATCTTCGACGACTCCGACAGAGTCGACGCCGGGGCTCTTGATGTGCGTCACCGTCCAAATGCTCGACGGGGACGGAACACCCTCGAAGTCCTCGCAGAGACGCCACGTTCCGGAGCTGCACGAACCGGGACCCGCGTCGCCCTTGTCTGCGTCGGGAGCTGCGGCCTCGGGAGCTGCGGCCTCGGGAGCTCCCCCCTCGGGAGCTCCTCCTTCGGTGGAGTTTGGTGGAGTCTCCGCACCGAACGACGAGCAGCTGACGATGAACGCCGCAGCGCCGGTCATCCCCAGCAGCCGCACAAGTCGTCGTTGGTCCACTCCTCGAGCGTAGGGGAGTGCTCCTCGCCTGTCCCGTGAAACGGCCTTCGCGTTCAGCTCAGGTGCGAGACTGCCTTGGGCCGAGCGCATCCTGCCGGTCGGCGGTGGAGTGTAAGCGCCGCTCGTCGTCTGCGAGCTGACGCCGGGCTCTCTCTCGGGAGCTTGCCGCCGGAGCTCGACGAGAAGAGCCCCTTCGGTCACGTGATGAAGAAACGTCGTCGAGCCCTACAACGACGCGCTGCGCGGCTACCGTCGCGCCTTGCAGGACTACGCGGCGGCTTGTCGCCAGTTCCTCGCGGGGATCGAGGCGCGCGCGGCGGAAGACGCGCGCGTCGCGAGCTCGGTCATCGCGGACGATGCCGATCCCGTTGTTCCGTGGGCAACTGTCCGCGACAACGTTCGCAAGATTCGCTGAGCGTGCCTCACACGATCCGCATCAAGCGCTCTGCCGCGAAGGCTCTCGAGGCGATCGATGACGCTGACACGCGCGGCCGCATCGCCGACGCGATCGATGCTCTCCGCGACGCCGCACAGCGCCGTGTGCGCGCGACCGCATGACGAACCCGTTCGCTGTCGACGCCAACGGGAAGCCCATCGGGGGCCTGACGAGCGCGGAGCGCCATGAGCGCTCCGCGACAAGCCCGCAGCCTCGCTAGGGCTAGGTGCTGGAAGAACGTGCCCTCCTGGCACTGCTTCCCGTTCACGTCGCACAGCGCGTAGACTGCGGTCCACGTCCCCATGTCCTCCGTCTGAGATCCGCTCGCGCGCGCGCGAGCCGAGCTCACGGTCGCGCGTGCGCTGCCGGCCGGAGAGCGCGAACGCGCGCGCCGGCTCGCGACCTCCGCGCGCGAGGCGGCAGCTCGCGACAATCGTGTTCCGAAGCTCGTGACGCGCATCGACGCGTGGCTCGCCGTTCCCGGAGAGGACACGCGAGCACCGTCGATGCGATGAGCGTTCGGGTCCCGCCGCCTGCCGAAGCGGCCCGCACGCATCGCCGCGCGCAAGGAGTGAGCCGCAACACGTCTGGACGTCCTGCTGGCGTCGTTGCTGATCGTGATCTTTCCGCTCGTCTCGGCCGTGACGCAGCGCGAGGCGCTCCTCAGGTGCATCCTCCGTCCTGCGGTTGCAGGAGCGCGTGACGCGTGGGCCTGAGGGCCTCGTGCGCATCTCCTCCAGCGAACCTTCGGGCTCCCTCTCCTCCACCTCCCGGCTCGCCGAGCCAGCCCCAAACCGACCTCCATCCCCCCTCGACGATCGCCCACCCCCGCTTCTTTTGCCTACGCTCTGACGGTGTGCGTATCGCGCCGTGTGGCGTCCGCTGGTATGCTCCGTGGCGCTCGGCCATGCAAGGCACCGTCATAGACTCGAAGTATCAGATCGTGCGGCGCCTCGGTCAGGGCGGTATGGGCACGGTCTACGAGGCTCGCCATCTCGGCACGGGTCGGCGCGTCGCGCTCAAGGTGATCGTCCAGGAGGTGCTCGCGGGGGGCGGCGACATCCTCGAACGCTTCCGGCGCGAAGCTCGTGCGAGCGGCGTGATCGAATCTCAGCACGTCGTCCAGGTGCTCGACACGGGGGTCGACCCCGAGACCAAGACGCCGTACCTCGTAATGGAGCACCTCACGGGTGAAGACCTGGCGGAGGCCGTCGCCAGGCTGGTGTTCCAGCCCAGCGCGTCGCGAGAACGTACGGATAGAGGGAGGTGTCCGCGAACTCCTCCCACAGCCAGGACTCGGCCTTGCCGCGGGCGTCGAGGCCCTTCGTGAGCGAACCAGGCTTCAGCTCCTCGATACGCCTCAGGATGCGCGTCGAATCGGCGACCTTCTCACCACCGAACGCGACGACCGGAAGCTGCCCGATCGGGTTCAGCTCCTTGAGCTTCGTCATGGCCGCGTAGACGTGCTCGTAGGGAAGGTCGGCCAGGCGAAGCGCGCGCGCGACCTCGAGGACGAAGGGCGAAAACGAATCCCAGCCCTCGAGGCCAGTCTTTGCCGGGAAGTCGTAGAGCGTGAGGTCGAGCGACATGCGCTCCACCCTACCAGGACTACCTCGCGTCGAAGACGCCGCGGCGGGCCTGATCGCGCTCGATCGAGCGGAACAGCGCGCCGAAGTTCCCTTCGCCGAACGACAGGTGGTTGTGGCGCTGGATCAGCTCGATGAAGATCGGGCCGCAGATCGGCTTCGTGAAGATCTGGAGGAGGTAGCCCTCCGCGTCGCCGTCGACGAGCACGTTGCGCTGCTGGATCTCCGCGTGGCTCTCGCCCACGTTCGGCACGCGATCGAACACGCTCGCGTAGTAGTCGTCCTCGATGTCGAGGAACTCGAGCTTCGCGCCGTCCTTCTCGAGGCCGCGGAGCGACGCGAGGATGTCGGTCGTGAGGAACGCGAGGTGCTGGATGCCCGGCCCGCGATACTCGTCGATGAACTCGTTGATCTGGCTCTTCGCCTCGGCCGCCTCGTTGATCGGGATGCAGAACGTCCCGCACGGCGAGCGCATCGCGAACGAGGTGAGCCCCGTCTTCGCGCCCTTGATGTCGAAGTAGCGGACCTCGGTGAAGGCGAACACGTCCTTGTAGAACGCCTTCCAGCGCTCCATCGTGCCCCTCTCGACGTTGTTCGTGAGGTGGTCGATCGCGAGGAAGCCCTTCGCCAGAACGCGGTCGGGCGTCTCGAGCGGCACGAAGCCGAGCGCCTCCCAGCGGCGCGCGTCGCTCCAGCGCTCGACCAGATACACGAGGCTCCCGCCGATGCCGCGCAGAGCGGGAACCGGAGCGCCCTCGACGCGCAGATCACCCGTGACGAGAGCGGCGCCGCGGCCCTCCGCGACCTTGGCCGCGGCCTTGGCGTCGGAGACGCGCCAGCCCATCGCGCAGATCGAAGGCCCGTGCTCCTTCGCGAAGCCGACCCCGAACGAGCTCGGCTCGCGGTTCAGGAGGAAGCGGATGTCGTTCTGCACGTAGACGTCGACCGCGCGCGTGACGTGCCGGAGCTCGCGCGAGAAGCCGAAATCGAGGAACAGGCGATGAAGCGCGTCCGGATCGGGGCTCGCGAACTCGACGAAATCAATGCCTTCGAGGCCGAGCGGATTCTGCGTGGTCATCATCACTTTCCTCCCTTCCAGCTGCGCCAGTAGTCCTGGAGCTCGATGCGGCGTGACTCCGTCACCGGACGGAGCGGCGCGCGTGTGTCGATCATGACGGCGACCTCTTCGGTGCGCGTGGCGTTGGCCGCGCGCTCGTTCGCGCCCGGCTGCGGCCCGTGATGGATGCCCTGCGGGTGCAGGGTCAGCATGCCGGGCGAGATGCCCGTGCGGCTGAAGAACTCGCCTGCGTGGTAGAAGAGCACCTCGTCGTAGTCCACGTTCGCGTGGAAGAACGGCACCTTCATCGCGGCCTTGTCGCCGTTCTCGAGCGGCCTCGGCAGGAACGTGCAGATGACGACGCCGTTCGCTACGAACGTCGCGTGCGCCGGCGGCGGCAGATGGTAGCGCTCGCTCGTCACGGGGCGGATGTCGCGCACGTTGATCTGCATCGGCGCGAGCGTGCCCTTCCACCCGAGCGTCTCGATGGGCGAGTACGGGTAGAAGATGCGGGTGACCTCGCCGTTCTGGAGGACCCGGAGCTCGAACTCGCCGTCGGTCGACGCGGTGAGCGAGGTGACCTCGCCCGGGTTCGGCACGCGGAGGACGGCCGGGTCGAAGAGCGCGTGCTGCCCGAGGATGCCTCGGTCGGGGAGACCGAGCGAGCCCTTCGAGGCGACGACGAGGACGCGCGAAGGGCTGGTCGGCGCGACGCGGTAGACCGTGCCGCGCGGGACGAGCACGTAGTCGCCGGGCTCGTAGGCGAGCGGGCCGAAGTCCGTCTCGAGGCGCCCTGCGCCGTCGTGGACGAAGAGGAGCTCGTCGGCGTCGGCGTTGCGGAAGAAGAAGGGCATCGCCTCCGAGAGGACGGCCATGTCGATCCGCACGTCGTCGTTCTCGAGCAGCGACGTGCGCGCGGCGAGCCAGTCACCGGAGGACGCCGCCTGCCCCGCCTCGAGCTTGCGCGTGTCGTAGGCGCGGGGCTTCAGCGGGCCCTCGATGCGCGTCCAGCCGACGGGCGAATTCTTGCGATAGAGGTGCGCGTAGGCGCCCGTGAAGCCGTCGCGGGCGTACTCCTCCTCTACGGTGCCCTCGGGCACTCCGACGTGAGCTTGGGTGGCGACTCGACCGCGGATCCAGGGCACTTGCATCGACAGACCTCGTGGGCAGAGGTCTACGGCCGCGCTCTCTCTACAGAAAGAACAAAGAACTGACGTCATTGTTCAAATGGTGAACAATGCTCCGAAGTGGCCGTCACCCTCGATCAGGCTCGCGCCCTCGACGCGCTCGCGCAGCACGGCACGTTCGCCGGGGCCGCGGCGGCGCTCCACAAGCGGCACACCGCGGTGCTGTACGCGATCAAGACGCTCGAGGAGCAGACCGAGCTCGCGCTCCTCGATCGGCGTGGCTACCGCACGCGCCTCACGCCTGCCGGCGAGAGCGTGCTCCTGCATGCGCGGAGGCTGCTCGCCGCCGAGCGCGAGCTCACCGATGCGTGCGCCGAGATCCGCACCGGCTGGGAGCCGAAGCTCGAGCTCGTGTTCGACGGCATCTTCCCGGTGGCGCCGATCCTCGACATCGCCTTCGCCATCGCGAAGGCGGGCGCGAGCACGCGCGTCGACGTCTCGACCGACTTTCTCGCGGGCGTGGAGCGCGCGTTCGTCGCGGCGGACGCCGATCTGATGATCGCGGTCTTGCCGCCGACCTCCGCCGATCTGCGCGCGGTGCGGCTCGCGCCGATCCGTGCGCGCCTGGTCGCGCATCGCGATCATCCGCTCGCGCGCGCGAAGGGCGATCTGTCGCCCGAGGAGCTCGCCGCGCACGTGCTCCTCACCGTGCGCGGCTCCGACCCGCGGCTGCATCTGTCGACCGGCGGGATCGAGCCGCCCATCGCGGTGCGGCTCAACGACTTCCACGCGAAGAAGGAGGGCATCCTCGCGGGCATGGGCTACGGCTGGCTGCCCGAGCACATCGCGGCCGCGGAGCTGAAGCGAGGCATGCTCGTGCCGCTCCGCTGGAAGAACGCGAGCGTCCACGTGTTCGAGCCGCGCCTCTACTGGCGCGCGGGGCGTCCCCCCGGGAGAGCCGCGCGCCTCGTCATCGATCGCCTGAAGGCCGACGCGCGGCGTCACTCCGCGTCGCGCGAGATATAACGGCACGACCTTGGGTGCTCGATCGCTTCTGACTGCGGGCGTGGGCGTTGCGCTCGTCGCGTGTGGCGCCGCAGGTGGCTCGGGCACGACGGCGCCGGAGCCCGCCACGACTGCGCGCGCGGTGAGCGGACCGGCCGGCGCGCCAGTGTCGACTCCCCTGCCCTCTCCACCGGCGCGCGCGTCGGCGCCGCCCGACGCCGCGGCGCTCTTCCGGTTGCTCCAGGCGGACCTCGTGACCTGCTACGAGCTCGGCAAGAAGGCGACGCCGGAGATGGGCGACGGCAAGCTCACGCTGAACGCGTCGATCGACGCGAGCGGCAAGCCTCTCTGCGTCATCCCGAGCGATCACACGGGGCTCACGCAGGAGGTGGAGGACTGCATGTCGGCGCGCTTCGCGGCGCAGAGGCTCCCGCCAGGAACGCCGTGGTCGGCGAGCGTCCCGGTGGCGGTCCGCGGCGGCGCCGTGCAGCCCGGCGAGCGCGGGTCCGACCTCGCGTCGCTCGACAGCGTCGAGACGTTCCGCATGCCCGACGCGTTCGACACGCTCGAGTCGCTCGAGCCTGCGCTCCAGGCATGCGTGCGGGCCCTGCCACCCGCGAGCGGCGTGAAGGGCCTCCTCGTCGGCGCGCGCGTGGGCATCGACGGCCGCCCGCAGTGCGCGCTCGCCACGAGCCGCGGCGCGCTCCCGGCGAGCGTCGCCGACTGCGCCGCGGGCGTCCTCTGCGGCGCGAAGTTCCCGCCCCCGAAGCGCGGCGCGGGCCTCGTGCTCGTCCCGATCGGCTTCAGCAGCTCGAAGTAGCGCCCCGTCTACTGTTCTCTAGTTCTGACATCTAGATAACAAGTTGCCCCACCAGACTTGTTATCTATACTTGTGACCTAGATAACAACGCCCCATGCACGTCTTCACACGCCACCCCTTGCTGCTCCAGACCGCGTTCTCGGAGCTGAAGCGCCAGGCGCTCGAGCTTCCGTCGGTCCTCGAGGGAACGCCGGGCTCCGTCGGCACGCGCAACGTGAACGGACGGCCCTTCTTCTATCGCCAGTTCTACGATGCCGAAGGGAAGAAGGCGGCGCAGTACATCGGCTCCACCGAGGACCCGAAGGCGGCCGCGCGCGCCGAGGCCCTCCGCGAGCAGATCGCGCTGACGAAGGCGCTCGTGAAGGACGCACGACTCCTGACGGAGCGCGGGTACGTACGGACGGATCCCCGAACCGGCGCCATCGTCGCGGTGCTCGCGAACCGCGGCCTCTTCCGCGCTGGCGCGTTCCTGGTCGGTTCGCACGCCTACGGCGCGCTCCTCAACGATCTCGGCGTCCGCGCGGCCGCCTTCGCAACGGAGGACGTCGACATCGCGCGCGGCGACCGGCTCGCGCTCGCCCTCGCCGAGGGCGGCGACGTATCGGTCCGCGCGGTGCCGGAGCTCCGCGCGCATGCCACGGCGCTCCCTCACCTGCGCTATCTGCTGACGGGCGCCCGAGAGGCCCTCTTGATCGGCCGCGAGGGCATCATCCCCGTGCGGGTCCCGCGGCCTGAAGTGTTCGCGTGGCACAAGATGCTCGTCTCGCAGCTGCGCACGACGACGAGCGAGAAGAGTGCGAAGGACCTGCTCCAGGCGACCGTGGTCTTCGCCGTCCTGGCGGAGGACGCACCCGATGCGCTCGAATCGGCATTTGCCGCGATCCCGCGCGCAGCGAGGACAAAGACCATGGCTGGCGCGCGGCGTGTCCTCACGAGGCTCGAGGCGGCCGGCCACGAGCGAGCGCGCGACCTGATGGAAGAGCTCGTCTGACGCGCTATGCTTCTCTCGTGGACCGCGGGGGCGACTTTCATCGGCATGAGCCTCGTCGTTCACGACGGTTGCTGCGCGTCGTCCTCCTCGCGAGCGTCAGCGCGGTCCTCGCGTGCAACGCCGTGCTCGACAACGAGAAGAAGTCCCTCGTGCCGATCCCGTTCTCGGACGACGACGCGGCGGCCCCTCGCGACCCGAATGCTCCTCCGGACCTCGTTCCGGGCGGAGGCGAGCCCCTCCCGCCCAACTGCACCGACGCGTGCCCGCTCGACGGCGCCAAGCGCTGCTCCGCCTCGAGCAGCGCGGGCGTCGAGATCTGCAAGAAGTCCACGGAGGGCTGCCTTGCCTGGACGCAGGACGCCGACTGCGCGACCGACTTCTCCTGCGACACCACCAAGAACGACGGCACCTGCAAGGCGGGCTGCACGAACGACGCGGGCTGCGACGCCGGCAAGGTGGGCACCACGCGGTGCATCCTGCCGACCGGCCCGAACGGCACGGCCGAGCAGACGTGCTCGATGGTCGGCGCCTGCTACCAGTGGAAGACGACGCGCTCGAACATCCCGCAGCAGTGCGCGATCTCGGGCAACTACTGCGTCTTCGACGTACGGAAGAACTGCATCGCCTCGGCGGCCGGCGCCTGCACCCAGCACGTGTCGCAGACGAACGCCTGCGCGAACGGCTCGACCTGTCAGCTCGCGGGGCAGTGCGTGCAGGCCCCGCTCTGCGGCGGCGGGCTCACGTGCTCGACGAACTATACGAACGGCGCATCGCCCTGCAATCAGAAGCTGCCGCCGACCGGCCCTGCCATCTTCTGCTGCCCCGCCGGCAAGACGATCTCCGGCGGCAAGTGCCAGCCCTGACCGATCAGAGCGAGCGCATCAACGCCGATGGCGCGCCGAAGATCGCCTCGTAGTCGGCCGCCGGTGCCACCGTCACCTTGATCTCGAGCTCGTGGTCACCTCCGCCGAGGAGCACGCCGCGCAGCGGGATCACGTCGTCGTAGTCGCGCCCCCACCCGAGCGTCACGTGCTCGAGCGACGGGAACACACCGTTGGTGGGGTCCGCGTCGACCCAGCCGTAGTCCGGGCAGTACACCGAGACCCACGCATGCGAGGCGTCGGCGCCGACGAGGCGCGCCTTCCCCGGCGGCGGCCGCGTGAGCAGGTAGCCGCTCACGTAGCGGGCGGCGAGCCCCATCGAGCGCAGGCACGACAGCATCAGGTGCGCGAAGTCCTGGCACACGCCACGACGGCGCTCGAACACCTCCATCACCGGCGTCGAGACCGTGGTGGCGGTCGGGTCGAACTTGAGCTCGGTGTGGATGCGATTCATGAGCGCTCGCACGCCCTCGAGGAGCGGGCGGCCCGGCGGAAAGCACGCGCTCGTCCACTCCGCGAGCTCGCGCTTGTTCCGCACGCGCGTCGACTCGAAGAGGAAGTGCGCGGCCTCGAGGTCGAACGGCTGCGGGCGACGGCCCGCGCGGTACTCGAGGCGCGCGCGCACCGCGTCCCACGGCGGCGTCGCGCGATCCTCGGGGTAGTTGCGCGCCGTGAGATCGACCCAGGACTCCGCGCGCACGGAGAGCGAGTCGTGATCGGCCTCGATGCAGAGCGACGTCACCGGATTGCCGAAGGCGTCGACCGAGGTCGCGAGGATCTCCGCGTCTGGCGACACCTTCAGCGAGTGCGCGCGACACGCCTGGTAAGGCGTCGTGCGCGGCGCGAGATGCACGATCTGCCGCGACAGCCCGACCGGGTACTCGTAGTCGTAGTTCGTCTCGTGGACGACGACGTAGCTTCGCGTCGTCACGGCAAGTCCGCCTTGGCGATCTGGGCCGCCTTCCACGCCTCGCTCGGCCTGCGCATCGTGCCCTGCCCCAGCGGCGCCGGAGTGCCCGCGTGGCTGAAGAACCGGCGCTGCAGCTCGTCGGAGAGGGCGACGGCCGCGCGCTCGGCACGCCCCAGGAGCACCGCGAGCGCGGCACACGAGCCCTCGAGGACGCTCCCCTCCTCCGGCTCGAAGCCCTCGAGCGATACGGCACGCAGCGCGAGCGAGATCGGGCCGAGCTGGTCGGTCGAGACCTCGCGACCGAGCTCCGTGGCCGTGCGCTCCACGGAGAGCCACAGCTCGCGCAGCTGGAACGCCACCGAGTGCGGATTCGTCTCGTCGAAGACGACGAGGTGGAGCACGGGCAAGAGCTCCGGTGCGCGCCGGTAGCGCGCTCGGAACGTGACGATGCTGTTCGCCGCCTCGAGCAGCCACTCGAGCGCGTCCGTACGCTCCGCGGGCGGCAGCCGGAGCACGTGCGCGACCATCGCCGTCACGTGCGCGAGCCGCTCGAGCCGGCGACCGAGGAGCAGGAAATGCCAGCTCTCGTCGCGGGTCATGTCGTCCATCGCGAAGCCGGCGAGCGAGACGCACGCGAGCATCACCTCGTCGAGCGACGCGAGCGCGGAGCTCACGGTCGCTCTCGGGCCCGGAAGGCGCTGCGGAAGGCGGTTGAAGACGTGCCAGTTGTCGGTCGACATGCGCTCGCGCACCTGGTTCGCCGCGGAGTGGAGGCGATGCACGTTCGCCGCGAGGCCGCCCGCCACCTTCGGGTCGACGACGGCGGAGACGAAGCGCGTCTCGATGGCAACGACGACGGGCGTCTCGACCGTCTCGGCGCTGGCGAGCTCCGCGGCCTCCTCCTCCGTGTGGAGGAGCTCGAGGCGCTCGCTCACCTTGATGAGCGAGCGGAGCGCGGGCTCGGACTGCGGCGCGGCGTCGGCCACGCGCACGAGCGCCGCGCGGAGGAGGCGCGCGAGGCCCTCGCAGCGCTCGGCGTATCGGCCCATCCAGAACAGGTTCTCGCCGACGCGCGAGGCGATGTCGACGACGCTCGCCGCGACGTCACCGGCGCCGAGCCTCGGTCGCCGCAGGGGGATGCGCGTGACGGGACGACCGGCGAGCACCCACGTGTCCTTGCTCGAGCCACCCGACTGCATCGAGACGACGTCGCCCTCGTGCGGCGAGACGCGCGTGAGCGCGCCCGGCATGACCGTGTAGCCGTTCGGCGTGGCGACCGCGAAGACGCGCAGCGCGGTCGCGCGAGGCGCGACGCTGCCGTCCTCGTTGCCCCACGTGGGCGCGTGCGAGAGGCGCACCCATTCCTGGGCGACGTAGGCGTGAGGCTGGCGGTTCATTCGATCGATGAGCCGTGCCCGGCCCGCGGCGTCGAGCGTGTGGCCGAAGACGGGATCCATCTGCATCGACGGATAGGCGGGCTTGATGACGAGCTCGTCGAGGTGACGGGAGACGTATTCGAGCGCAGGAGCCTCTCCGCACCACCACGTGGCGATCGAGGGCATGGCGAGCTTCTCGCGGAAGAGCCGCTCGCTCAGCGCGGGATAGAAGCCCGCGAAGGCGCCCGTCTCGAGGACGGCGCTGCCGAGCGCGTTCGCGACGAGCACGTTGCCCGCGCGGATCGCGTGGAGGAGCCCCGGGATGCCGAGCGCGGAGTCGGCGCGCAGCTCGACCGGGTCGCAGAAGTCGTCGTCGAGCCGGCGCAAGATCGCGTGCACGCGGCGGAGACCGCGCAGCGTCTTCAGGTAGACGCAGTCGCCGCGGACGATGAGGTCTTGCCCCTCGACGAGCGGAAAGCCGAGGTAGCGCGCGAGGAACGAGTGCTCGAAGTAGGTCTCGTTGAAGGGGCCGGGCGTGAGCAGGACCGCGAGCGGCGCCTCGCCACGCGTGGGCGAGAGGCGGTAGAGCGAGTCCTGGAGCTCGCGGAAGAACGGCGCGAGCTGCTCGACCTGCAGCTCGCGGAACGCGTCGGGGAACGCTCGCGAGAGCGTCATGCGATTCTGCAGGGCGTAGCCCGCGCCGGAGGGACCGCGCGTGCGATCGGCGAGGACCCACCAGCGGCCGTCGGGGCTGCGCGCGAGGTCGGCCGCGTAGAGGTGCATGAAGACGCCGCCGGGCGGCGTGATGCCCTGCGCGGGCCAGAGGAAGCTGCGCTGCCCGAACACGAGCGCGGGCGGGATGAGCCCCTCGGCGAGGAGCTTCTGCGGCCCGTAGAGATCGGCGAGCACCGCGTCGAGCAAGCGCGCGCGCTGCGCGACGGCCGCGCTGATCTGGCGCCACTCGTCGGCCGGAAGGATGAGCGGCAGGAGGTCGAGCTCCCACGGCCGGCTCGTGCCCTTCGGGTCCGCGTAGACGTTGTACGTGACGCCGTCGGAGGCGATCGCCTCCTGGACGAAGCGGCTGCGGCCGAGCATCGTCTCCATCGGTAGCGTCGCGAGATGCGAGAGGAACGCGCGCCAGTGCGGGCGCGGGATCTGGATGTCGTCGACCATCTCGTCGTAGCGAGACGGCGACGGCACGTAGTCGGAGAGGAGGCTCCTGGAGCTCGTCGACATTGCTTACGGCTTGCGGAGATCGAGGGTGAACGGGAAATCAAGGTTGGGCGTGGAGGGCGACACCTTCATCTCGCCGGGCGTGTGGCCGGTGCGGGAGAAGCGCGCGCTGCGCCGCCCCTCCGCCTCGCGGGCGTTGATTGGGCGAGTGTCGTGGGCCCGGCCGCCGGGGTGGCTCACGTGGTACTCGCAGCCGCCGAGGCTGCGCGACGACCACGTGTCGACGAGATCGAAGACGAGCGGCGCGTGCACCTTGATGTGCGGATGCAGGCAGCGCGGCGGCTGCCACGCGCGGAAGCGCACGCCGGCGACGAGCTCGCCCGTCTTGCCCGTGGGCTGGAGCGGGAGCGCGCGGCCGTTGCACGTGAGCGCGAAGCGCTCGGGCGCCAGGCCATTGACGAGCACCTGGACGCGCTCGAGCGAGGAGTCGACGTAGCGCGCGGTGCCGCCCGCCGTGCCGTCCTCGCCCATGACGTGCCACGGCTCGAGGGCGCAGCGGAGCTCGACGTCGATGCCGCGCGTGGCGAAGTCGCCGTACTTCGGGAAGCGGAACTCGAAGTGCGGCGCGAACCACGCCGCCTCGAGCGGGTAGCCGCCCGCGCGGAGATCGGCGAGGACGTCCTCGAAGTCGGCCCAGACGTAGAACGGCAGCATGAACCGATCGTGGAGCTCGGTTCCCCAGCGCGCGAGGCGTTCGGGCGCGTACGGCGTCTTCCAGAAGCGCGCGACGAGCGCACGGAGCAAGAGCTGCTGCGTGAGGCTCATGCGTGCGTGCGGCGGCATCTCGAAGGCGCGGAGCTCGAGGAGACCGAGGCGACCCGTCGAGCTGTCGGGCGAGAAGAGCTTGTCGATGCAGAACTCGGAGCGGTGCGTGTTGCCCGTCACGTCGATGAGGAGATCGCGGAAGAGGCGATCGACGAGCCACGGCGGCGGGACGGCGCCCTCCCCGCCGTCCTCGGCGAGCTTCCGCGTCACCTCGCGGAAGGCGATCTCGATCTCGAACACCTGATCGTTGCGCGCCTCGTCGATGCGCGGCGCCTGCGACGTCGGGCCGATGAACTGCCCGGAGAACAGGAACGACAGCGATGGGTGCTGGTGAAAATACGCGATGAGGCTGCGCAGGAGATCGGGGCGACGCAGGAACGGCGACTCGTCGGGCGTCTGCCCGCCGAGCACCATGTGATTGCCGCCGCCCGTCCCCACGTGGTGACCGTCGAGCGTGAACTTCTCGGCGGCGAGCCGCGAGAGGCGCGCGGCCTCGTAGAGGTGCGTCGTGTGGGCGACGAGCTCGTCCCACGACCTCGCGGGCTGGATGTTCACCTCGATGACGCCCGGGTCCGGGGTGACGCTGAGGTGGACGAGCCGCGGATCGCGCGGCGGCGTGTACCCCTCGAGCAGCACCGGCACCCGCAGCGCGGCCGCGGCCTTCTCGATGGCCGTGACGAGCGCGACGTAGTCGTCGAGCGTCTCGGTCGGCGGCATGAACACGTAGAGCACGCCGTTGCGGGGCTCGGCGCACATCGCCGAGCGCACGAGCTCCTCGGACTCGTCGTCGGCGACCACAGTGTCGCGCGGGACCCACGGCTTCGAGTCGAGCGGCAGACGGAGGCCGATCGGCGAGTCGCCCGGCACGAGAAAGCAGTGGTCGCCGCGGAAGGTCCACGGCGTGCTCCTCCACCGCTTGCTCGGCTTCGCGATCGGGAGCCCGTGCCCGACCACCTTGTCGAGGCCCACGGTGAAGAGGCGACGCAGGCGATCGCGCTCGAGCGCGTCGTCGAGCTTCGCGTCGTGGGGGTCGACATTCAGGGGCAGCCGCCGCTCGCGCCAGAGGTAGTAGTAGGCGTCCTCGTAGGTCGGAAAGACGTGGCTCGCCTCGAGCCCGAGCTCGGTCGCCACCGCGCGGAGGAAGCGCCCAGCGACCGCGTCGTCCGCGCCGCTCGGCGCGGCCTCGTCGGCGACGAGCGATGCGTCGTTCCAGAGCGGCGCGCCGTCGCGCAGCCAGTAAAGGTTGAGCGCCCAGCGCGGGAGCGGCTCGCCCGGGTACCACTTGCCCTGTCCGAAGTGGACGAGCCCCTTCGGCGCGTACTCCTCACGGAGGCGACGATGGACGTCGGTCGCGAGCTTCTTCTTGTTCGGGCCGAGCGCCGCGGTGTTCCACTCGTCGCCGTCGGGGTCGTCGATCGAGACGAACGTGGGCTCACCGCCCATCGTGAGGCGAACGCCGCCGGCCTCGAGGTCCTGATCGACCTTGCGCCCGAGCGCGACGATCGCCTCCCACTGCGCGTTTGCGTAGGGCTTCGTGACGCGCGGCACCTCGAGCACGCGCGTGACCTTCATCTCGTGCTCGAAGGTCGTCTCGCACGCGTCGACGAGCCCGCTCACCGGAGCGGCGAGCGCGGGCTCCGCGGTGCACGCGAGCGGGAGGTGCCCCTCGCCGGCGAGGAGGCCCGAGGTCGGGTCGAGCCCGATCCAGCCCGCGCCCGGCAGGTAGACCTCGCACCACGCGTGGAGGTCGACGAAATCGGTGGTCGGCCCCGCCGCGCCGCCGTCGAGCGGCTTCTCGTCGGCGGTGAGCTGGATGAGATAGCCGGACGCGAAGCGCGCCGCGAAGCCGAGCCGCCTGAGGATCTGGACGAGCAGCCACCCCGAGTCGCGGCACGAGCCCGCGCGCTTCGAGAGCGTCTCCTCGGGCGTCTGCAGGCCCGCCTCGAGCCGAACGCCGTACTCGATGTGCTCGAAGACTCGCCGATTCAGGTCGACGAGAAAATCGTTGGTCGCGCGCGTCTCGCGCGAGATCGTCGCGACGAAGGCGGTGAGCAGCGGTGTATCGGGCAGCGTCCGCCGGTACGGCGCGAGCTCGTCGACGAGCAGCGCCTCGTACGCGAACGGCCACTTCTCGGCGTGCGGCTCGAGGAAGAAGTCGAACGGGTTCTGCGCCGCCATCTCCGCGACGAGATCGACCTCGATCGAGAATTCGGTCGTGCGATCCGGAAAGACCAGGCGCGCGATGTAGTTCGACTGAGGGTCCTGCTGCCAGTTGATGAAGTGCGTGCTGGGCTCGACCCTGAGCGAGTAGCTGAGGATGCGCGAGCGACAGTGAGGCGCCGGACGGAGGCGAATGCTCTGCGGCCCGAGGTTGACGGGGCGATCGTAGCGATACGTCGTCCGGTGATGCAGTGCGACGTGGATGGACATTCCGCGGTAGCGAACGTAGGCCAACTCGAAGTGCCTTCGCCAGGGCCTGATAGAGTCCATGGAGCGTGAAGGTCTTCCATTGTGACCACTGCAACCAGCTTCTCTTCTTCGAGAACGTCACGTGCATGCGGTGCGGGCGGGCCCTCGCCTACGTGCCGGAGCTCGCCGATCTCGTGTCGCTCGACCGGGCGGAGGGCGACCTCTGGACCTCGCCGCGTGCCGGAAAGAGGCTCCGCCTTTGCGGCAACTACGTCGGCCACGACGTGTGCAACGTCGCCGTCGCCGAAGGCGACCCGAATGCGCTCTGCCGTGCGTGCCGGCTGACCCGTACCATCCCGAACCTCTCGCGGCCCGAGAATCAAAGGCTCTGGTACGACCTCGAGGTCGCCAAGCGCCGGCTCGTCTACACGCTCGATGAGCTCGGCCTGCCGCTCCGCAACCGCGCCGAGGACCCCCAGCACGGCCTCGCCTTCGAGTTCCTCGAGGGCGCGACGACGGGCCACAAGGACGGCGTCATCACGATGAACCTCGCCGAGGCCGACCCCGCCGAGCGAGTGCGCAGACGCCAGCAGCTCGGTGAGCCCTACCGCACGCTGCTCGGGCACTTCCGCCACGAGATCGGCCACTATTACTGGGACGAGCTGATCCGCGGCGGGAGCCGGCTCGAACCGTTCCGCGCCCTCTTCGGCGACGAGCGGGCCGACTACGACGCGGCCCTCCACCGCCACTACCAGGGCGCGCCGGCGGGATGGCAGGACGGCTACGTCAGCGCCTACGCCACGATGCACCCGTGGGAGGACTGGGCCGAGACCTGGGCGCACTACCTGCACATGACCGACACCCTCGAGACGGCTGCGGCGTGCGGCATCTCGCTCACCCCCGTTCGCGCGGACGAGCCTACGCTCGAGAGCGTCCCGGACCCGACCAAGCGCGCGGTTTCCTTCGAGCGGATGCTGGAGAGCTGGGGCGCCATCACCTACGTCCTGAACAACCTCAATCGCGGGCTCGGGAACGACGACGCCTATCCGCTCTCGCTCTCCCCGCCGTCGATCGCCAAGCTCCGCTTCGTCCACGAGACCGTCGCGGGAAGACAATCGTCCACCGTTGACGCCGGCCGAAACAGGCCCGAAACAGTAGACGGCGAAAGATCATAGACCGTGCCCTTCGGTTCCTACGAGACAGGCGACTTCTACGACGAGACGTTCGACGGAACGGGCCAGGCGCGAGGCCACACCTCGCTCCTCGTGCAGCGCCTCGCCTCGATGACCCATCGTGAGCTCCGCGAGCGGCAGAGCGCCGCCGAGCGCGCGCTGCTCACGCGCGGCATCACCTTCAACGTCTACGGCAGCAACGCCGGCGTCGAGAAGATCATGCCGTTCGACATCCTGCCGCGCGTCGTGTCGGCGAGCGAGTGGCGCACCATCGAGCGCGGCCTCGTCCAGCGCGTGCGCGCGCTCAACGCCTTCGTCGACGACGTCTACGGAGCGCGCAAGATCCTCGCGGCGGGGGTCATCCCGTCGTCGATCGTCGATAGCGCGACGAGCTTCCTGCCGGCGTGCGTAGACATGAAGCCGCCGAAGGGCATCTGGTGCCACATCGTGGGCACCGACCTCGTGCGCGACCGCGACGGGCAGGTCTACGTCCTCGAGGACAACCTGCGCTGCCCCTCCGGCGTCTCGTACGTGCTCGAGAACCGCCAGGTGATGAAGCGCACCTTCCCGCAGGTGTTCGAGCAGCTCCGCGTGCGGCCGGTCGACAACTACGCCGGCAAGCTGCTCGAGATGCTCCAGCACCTGAGCAGCGCGCCCTCCCCCACCGTCGTGGTGCTCACGCCCGGCGTCTACAACTCGGCGTACTTCGAGCACTCGTTCCTCGCGCAGCAGATGGGCGTCGAGCTCGTCGAGGGCCGCGACCTCGTGGTGATGGAAGGCCGAGTCCACATGCGGACGACGAGCGGCTTCAAGCGCGTCGACGTCATCTACCGCCGCATCGACGACACGTTCCTCGACCCCGACGAGCTCCGCGCCGACTCGATGCTCGGGGTGCGCGGCCTGCTCGACGTGTATCGCAACGGGAAGGTGGCGCTGGCGAACGCGCCCGGCACCGGCGTCGCCGACGACAAGGTCATCTACACGTTCGTCCCGCAGATGATCGAGTACTACCTCGGCGAGAAACCCATCCTGCCGAACGTGCCGACCTACCTCTGCGCGAACGACAAGGACCGCGCGTACGTGCTCGAGAACCTCGCGAAGCTCGTCGTGAAGCCGGCGAACGAGTCAGGCGGGTACGGCCTGCTCATCGGCCCCGAGGCCTCGCAGGCGGAGCTCGACGACTTCCGCACGCGGGTGATCGCGAAGCCGCGCGAGTACATCGCGCAGCCGATGCTCGGCCTCTCGCGGGTGCCGACGATCGTCGACGACGCCATCGCCGGTCGCCACGTCGACCTCCGGCCCTACGTGCTCTACGGCGAGGACATCTACGTGCTGCCCGGCGGGCTCACGCGGGTGGCGCTGCGACCGGGCTCCTCCATCGTGAACTCGTCGCAGGGCGGCGGAAGCAAGGACACCTGGGTGCTCGCAGACGAGGCCGCATGCTGAGCCGCGTTGCCAACGCGATCTACTGGATGAGCCGGTACGTCGAGCGCGCGGAGAACGTCGCGCGCTTCGTCGACGTGAACCTGAACCTCGCCCTCGACTTCCCGGAGGACGCGCCGCAGTGGGCGCCGCTCGTCGCGACGACCGGCGACACCGAGCTCTTCGCGAAGCGCTACGGCGAGGCGACGCGGGAGAACGTGCTGTCGTTCCTGACGTTCGATCTCGAGGCGCCGAACTCGATCATCTCGTGCCTCGCGAAGGCGCGTGAGAATGCGCGGAGCGTGCGCGAGATCATCTCTTCGGAGATGTGGGAGCAGGTCAATCGCGCGTACCTGATGGTGATGGACGCGGCGAGCTCGCAGAACCCGCTCGCCGCGCCGCACGATTTCTTCACCGCGGTGAAGCAGGCGTCGCAGCTGTTCGTGGGTGTGACGGATCTCACGATGAGCCACAACGAGGGCTGGCACTTCGGGCGCCTCGCGCGCTTGCTGGAGCGCGCCGACAAGACGTCGCGCATCCTCGACGTGAAGTACTACCTGCTCCTGCCGGGTGTCGGCGACGTCGGCGGGGCGGTCGACGAGGTGCAGTGGGCGGCGGTGCTTCGCTCGGCGAGCGCGTTCGAGATGTACCGAAAGAGTCATGGCGGCATCACGCCGGCGAAGGTCGTCGAGTTCCTGATGCTGAGCCGTCAGTTCCCGCGCTCGGTGCGGTTCTGCCTCGACAAGGGGGAGATCTCGCTCCACGAGATCACGGGCACGCCCATCGGCACGTGGACCAACGCGGTCGAGCGCGAAATGGGCCGCGTCGTGGCCGACCTCGCGTACGCGGAGACGTCGGTGATGCTCGCGAACGGCCTCCACCAGCAGATCGACGACCTTCAGCAGCGAATGAACCGCGTGGGCGACGCGGTGTACGCGACGTTCTTCGCGATGAAGCCGACGGAGAGCGAGATCGCGGCGGAGGAGCACCGCGCGGCGACCACGCCGACCCAGGCGGCCGTCGCGCCGACGCAAACGCAGTCGCAGACGCAGTCGCCCACCGACGCCTAGTTTAGGTGGAGGCGGGACCGAGAGTTGGAGGCCGCAGAGACGCGGAGGGGCGCGGAGGGGTCCCGCTGCCGTTCCTCACTGGACCCTCCCGGGATGCTCGGGAAAGTCCGCAGACGGAACTTCCCTGCGCGGTGTTTTTCCGCCTCTATCCCTTCCTGCTGGCCTCCATCCGGACGGCACCACCGCCCCGCCCAGGCGGCCCGGATGGACAGTCGATGGGGCGGGAGACGTTGCGGCCCGGAGCAGAGGCTCAATTCGCGCAGGGAATCGCCGCTTCGGCGATTCCCGAGCATCCCAGGAGCGCCCAGTCATCCCAGGAGCGTCCAGTAAGGAGTAGAGGGGAGACCCCTCCGCGCCCCCCCCGCGTCTCCGCGGCCTCAAACTCTCGTCTCGCCTCCCTCGTATGACGGGTTTCCGCATAGCCACACCTCGGATGCTGCCACGCGCGTGCGCGTTCGGTATTCAGGGCGAATGCACGCAACTCGCGCGCACTTCGACCGAGAGGACCTCCATGGCCACTTCGACCTCGTCTCGCATCGTCCTCGCGCTCCTCGCCAACCTCGCGCTCGCCAGCACCGCTTGCGGCGTCTTCAGTAGCGACGACTCCCCGTCGAGCCCGGAGACGCAGCCACCGCCGCAGCCCGGCGCCGATGGCGGCCCGGTCGAGGTGCCCAAGGCTCCTCCCGTCGGCGGACCCGCCGCGCAGAACGAGCTCACCGACGAGCTCGGCGTCTTCGTCGCGCCCAGCGGCTTCGACGGCGCGGACGGCACGCATGGACAGCCGCTCGCGACGATCTAGGCGGGCATCGACAAGGCGAAGACCGTCGGCAAGCGCGTCTACGTCTGCGCCGGTACGTACAAGCAGGCGCTCGTCCTCGCGGATTCGATCTCGGTGATCGGCGGCCTCGACTGCACCAAGCTCGAGTGGCGCACCGGCAGCGGAGTCTCGCGGGTCGAGTCGCCCACGAGCCCTGCCATCCTCGCGAAGGACATCAAGAGCGCGACCCGCCTCGAAGGCCTCGACGTCAACGCGCCGAACGCGACGGCTCCGTCCGGCAGCTCGATCGGGCTGCTCGCGGATCACGCGACCGCGCTCGTCGTGGCACGCACGAAGATCGTCGCCGGCGACGCCATGAAGGGCGACGACGGCCCCGAGGGCGCGCAGCTCTCGAACGCCGCAACGGCCGCTGGCGTCACGGGAAACAACAGCATCCAGTGCGGCAGCTCGACCTGCGCCCCGGTCAAGGACGCCAACACCGGCGTCACGGTGTACTGGAAGATTCAGGGTCTCACTCCCGGTGGTACCAACACCTGCGTCGGCGGGGCGGCCCACGTCGCGGAGTCGGGCGGCAGTGGCGGCAGCGGCGGGTTGCATCGGTACGGCTACGTGGGCATGCCCGCGTTCCTCCTGTTTCACGACTACGGAGGCCGCTTCGGCAATTCGACCGGCTATGACGGCACGGACGGTCCGAGCGGCGCCGCCGTCGGAACGGTCTCGGTCGATGGTTACGTCCCCGCCGACGGCGTGAACGGGGCCGACGGCGCGACGGGGCACGGCGGTGCGGGAGGCAACGGCGTCGATCCCGACAACGCAACGCCAGCGACGGACGGGGCCGTGTGGCGCGGCTGGATGGCGGCGAGCGGTGGTGCCGGCGGCTGCCCGGGGCTCGCGGGCGCGGCCGGCAAGGGCGGCGGCGCAAGCATCGCGGCGCTCCTCGACGAGAGCCCCGTCACCTTCGACGCGAGCGAGCTCGTCTCTGGGCAGGGCGGCGGCGGCGGGCTCGGAGCCCTGGGCAGCGCGCCGACACTGGGTGGTGCGGCTGGCGTCAACCCGCGCCCCGACCTCCCCGCGCTCAATGCTCAGCCGGGCGGACGCGGCGGCATCGCAGGAGTCAGCGGCAACGGCGGAAACGGCCCCTCCGCCGCCATCGCGCATCTCGGCGCCGCCCCCATCCTCATCGGCGCGAACAAGACCACGCCCGGCGCCGGCGGCGCGGAGATCCAGGAGCGCTCGACGACCGCGTTCGGCATCACCAAGACCGTTGCCGCGACGCCGGCCGGCGTCTCGAAGGCCATCCTCCCGCTCTGAATCTCTCCCCTAGGAGACTGGTGTGAAACGACCTCACGCGACGAGATCGTGGTGGTGCGAGGGCACGGTCGTAGCCTAGTGAGCTCCGAGATCGGGCACGGGCACGGGCACGGGCACGTCGAGACGAGACGAGACGAGACGAGACGAGACGAGACGAGACGAGACGAGACGAGACGAGACGAGACGAGACGAGACGAG
>Ga0105047_10001209_pt1 | contig 45967 bp, 36 predicted proteins | sample MAT04_FD_78384 | JGI IMG/M metagenome (GOLD analysis project Ga0105047, IMG submission 78384) | Freshwater microbial communities from Lake Fryxell liftoff mats and glacier meltwater in Antarctica - MAT-04 (megahit assembly) | ecosystem: Environmental > Aquatic > Freshwater > Ice > Liftoff... | reverse complement strand
TGGCAGCTCGATGCCACTCCGCACCGCTTCTTTCCCCACCACCCGGACCTCTTCCCGCTGCTCAACATGCTCGATGATTGCAGCCGTCTGCGCGTCGGCGCCCGGCTTTATGAAAGCGAAAATCTCCTCGCCTACTTCGACTTCCTGCCGCCCGCCTTCCTCGCCCACGGACTCCCGCTCGCTCTCTACGTTGACTACCATTCCTTCTTCTTCACCCACCTCCCCGGCGCGCTCACCCAGCTCGGCAAAGCCCTCCATTTTTACGGCGTGAGCTTCCGTTACGCCTCCTCGCCCCAAGCCAAGGGCAAGATCGAGCGCAGCCATCAGGACTGGCAGAACCGTCTCCCGGCGATCTTCGCCGCGGATGCCATCACCGACCTCGCCACCGCCAACTCCCTGCTCGAAAAACTCCGCACCCATCGCAACGCCCACGAGCGCCATCGCGGACTGCGCATGACCCCGCTCGCCGCCTGGCAAAGCGCCGCCAAAGAAAACCGTTCCGCCCTGCGCCCCGCTCCGTGCTGCCCGTGGTGGCCCTACGTCTGGAGCCTGCGCACTTCCATCCTCGTCGGCCCCGATGGCCGCGTGCCCATCGGCACCCAGCGCCTGCGCATCCAGGCTCCGCCTCGCACCCGCCTCGTCCACTGCCAGCATCCAAACGGTGATATCTCCATCCTCCGCCACCACCCCGACCAAGCCGCCAAACCCTCCCTCCTCCTCCATCACCCAGCTTGAAATCCCCTGTTCACCTTTGCTCGCAAGCATCTGTCCACGTTTGAATGCCGCGCGACAAGGGTCATCTTTGAAGTTGGCAAGCTGCGATGAAGGGGATATTGCCAATGGCGCAGGGTCTTGCTTTTGTTCGCCGAACGGAGCGACCCTGACCACGCAACATTTCGCCAGCCGTAATTCCTTTTCCTGTGAGTAATACTGACCCAAATCCACCCCACGAATCGCCGACTGCCGCTGCACCCCGAGCCGCGGGCACCATTCTCGCGGGTTGCTATGCGCTCTCTCGGCAGATGGAGGGCACTGATGGATTGGAGATTTGGCTCGCGCACGATGAGGTGCTTGGCAAGGATGTATCCCTTCATTTCATTCCAGAGGCGGTGCATAAGGACAACCGCGCCTTGCAGGAGTTGCGCGTGGACATCAAGCGGAACCGGCAACTGATTCATCCCAACATCGTTCGTGTCTATGATCTGGTCGAAGAGCCGGATTGGGTGGCGGTTTCCATGGATACTTTCGAGGGCGAATCGCTTGCCCAGCGACTCGATCGGCAGGCGGGAAAAGCGATCAAGTCCGATGAGGTCAAGGCTTTGGTGGAACAACTCGCCCAGACCGTCGAGGAGGCGCATAAGATCAATGTCCTGCACCGCGATCTCACGCCGTCCAATGTCTTTTTGACCCCCTCCGGCAAGCTGCTGGTGGCGAACTTTGGGATCAGCCGCACGATTCGTGATGCACAGGCGCGAGCGGGCGGAGGGGAGATTCCGGGGACCGCTTATGAGAGCCCGCAGTTGCTTGATGGGAAGACGCCAGCACGAACCGACGATGTCTATTCGCTGGGTGCCGTTGTGTTTGCCACGCTCACCGGCCAGCCGCCTTTCGTCGGTAAAGATATCGCGCAGCAAGTCCGGAATGGCGTGACGCCCGTGACGCTGGCCGCGTTGCGAAAGGAGGATCTGAGTGTTCCGACGAATTGGCAGACGATCGTCGCGGCCTGCCTCGACAAAAATCCAGAGGCGCGTCCGCAAACGGCGGCTGAGGTAGCGCGCCGCCTGACAACTGTATCGGAGCCTGCTCCTACTCCTGCGCCTGTGCCGGCAAAAAGCACCGCTGTCGAAACTGCTCCCAAGGCCGCCGCGGCGACCGTTGTCGAGTCGGCGAAAACCGCTAGCGAGCCCGCGACGGTCTTGAAGCCGGCGGAACCCGTCGCGAAAGAGCCCAAAAAGGAGATCGTCGTGACCAAACCGGCAGCACCTTCCCCACCTCCGAAATCGCCCGAGCGTCCGCTTTCCACAGACTTCGCCCCGCGCCTTTATCCCGAGGAATCGCGCTTTCCCGTAGTGGGGCTGGCCGCCGCGGCGGCGGTGATCCTGATCATCGCCATTATTTATCATTTCGCGACTTCCGGGAAGCCATCCGCGAACTCAAATGCCGCCGAGCAGGAGCCCGAGAAAGCCGAACTGAGGGCTCTCTCCCAGGCTACGCCGGCGGTTATCCCGCCGACGCCTGAGACCGGCTCACCGATCGTCCAGACCACCGCGCCGACAGTGGTGGCGCCTGCGCAGAGCGCGACGGCCAAAGTGGTCGGCGAGAAAACGGCGGCCTTGGAGAAGGTCAAACTCGCCGCCCAATCCGCGGAAAAGGCGCACACCGATCTGTTAAAGCAGCAGCAATTGGCGGAGGCCAATCTGGCGGACGTTCAGAAAGTCATCGACGAAAAAACGAAGGCGGCACAGCCCTTGAAGAAAGCGGCGGAGGAAGCTGCCGCCCAGCGAATGAAGCTGGAGCAAGAGCAGAAGGCCGCCGAGGCCGCCGCGCTGGAAGCGCAGAAGATCGCCGCGGAAAAAGTGCGTCTCGCTGAGGAAAGCGCGAAAGCGGTGGCCGAGTTGGAAAAAAAGAACATGGAAAAGATGACCGCTCCACAGCAGGTGGAAGGGGAAATTGCGGCTTTGCAAAAAACGTTGACCGAAAAGCAACAGGTGGTCGCCGACGGAGCCAAGGCGGTGACGCAGGCGGAAGCCGCCAGGCAACAGCAGATTGCGGTGGTCACCGAATACGAGCGTGAGATCGAGCAAATCAAATCCTCCGATTTGATGGCTCAGCAACAACGGGCAGCCGCCGAAGCTGAACGCGCTAAACTCGATGATGAGCTGGCAGAGATGCAGCGCGCCTTCAAAGAGCGAATGGCGGATCTGGAGAACAAGCGGAAAATGCTGGAGAACCCCACGGCGACGACGCCTGCGAGCAGGCCTCCGCAGACACCCGCCGCCACAACGCCTCCTCCGGCGATGACTCCGCGGGCCGCCACGCCGGCGGCCTCGATCAAAGCCGCCACTCCCGAGCCCATGAAGGTGGCGAGTATCCCGGCCACCCCCGCCGTGCCCCCGCCCTCCACACCTGCTCCTGCGGCGACCGCCGGTGGCAACAGCTTGGGAATGAAGTTCGCGCCCGTCGGGGATGTGGAGTTCTGTATCTGGCAGACGCGGATCAAGGATTTCGAGGTCTTTGCCAAGGCGGTGAACCTCCGTTCGACTTCCTGGAAAGGGCCAGGTTTCAAACAAGGGCCGGACCATCCTGTCGTCAACGTTTCCTGGCAGGAAGCGATCGCCTTCTGCAAATGGCTGACCGACAAGGAACGCAAAGACAATGTGCTTCCGGCCAATCAGTTCTATCGCCTGCCCTCGGATCTCGAATGGAGCAAAGCCGTCGGTCTGCCCGAGGAACCCGGCAAGACGCCGGAGGTCCGCGATATGAGCGTTGCCGATGTTTACCCTTGGGGAACCCAATGGCCACCACCGCCGGGATCGGGCAATTACACCGGTGAGGAGACCGGTTCTGATGTTGCCATCAAGGGTTATGACGATGGGTTCGCCTGGACTTCGCCAGTGGGGAGTTTTCCACCCAACAAGTTCGGTCTCTACGATATGGGTGGGAACGTGTGGCAATGGTGCATGGATACATGGAATGCCGAATCGAAGGCGAAGGTCTTGCGCGGTGCGTCGTGGTACAATGGAGCGCTCAAGCTGAGCCTCCTCTCGTCCTGCCGGGTGCATGCGGCACCGGACAGCAGTACGGATAATTATGGATTTCGTATTATCCGCGCCAGCGAAGCTGGGAAGCCTGGGAAGAGATAATTGGAGCCGGTGAGACTCTGACGCGATTTTAGCATTGCTATTTTCGCGCCTGCCTGAGATGCATTCGCACATTCACGACCTACGAACGGCAATCTATGAAAAAATCCCTCGGTGTTCCTGTCCTACTCCTTGCCGTGCTGGCAGTTACCAAGCCGATCGAAAGCCATGGCCAGGACTTCTTTCGCGAACTGGGAACTTCACGCTCGTCGGGAGGGATCGGACCGGTTGTGCCATCTGATTACAGCTATCAGGATGGGTCACCCAGCGGCTTGCGTGACCTGCAACCAGGACAGGAAATGGCTCTTCCCGATGAAATGGAAGATGCGGATCGGTATAATTTTGCACTTGGCAACTTTCGGTTTGGCCTCGCCGTGGGTGCCGGGCTCGAATGGAACGACAATATCACCCTTTCGGAAAACAATCGGATTTCAGACTTCGTCTTCAGGCCGGTGGTGAACCTCGAGGCGCTCTGGCAGTTGAGCGACCTGAATACACTCCGTTTCAATATCGGGCTCAGCTACGCGAAGTACTTCGAGAACAGTCAGTACGATACGGAAGGAGTGTTGATTTCACCCACCTCCGACCTGGCTTTTACCTTCTTTCTTGGGTCGGTGAAATTCACCCTGCGCGACCGCATCAGTTATCAGGAGGATACCTACGATGTCGCTCCGCTGAGCAATACCGCAGTCTATGGTCGCTGGGAAAACCAGGCCGGTATCGAGGCGGAATGGGCAGTCAATCAATCGTTCAACATCGCTCTTGGTTACGATCACTATAATCTCTGGGCTACGGACGATGAATTTGCCCTTCAGGATCGGGCAATTGACACGGTCTTCATCAGGCCTGGGGTGCAACTCAATCCCGCGATCAAGGTTGGGTTGAACGCCTCCTATAGCCATATCAATTTCGATAGCAGCGACCGCAGCGATGGCTACAACCTCCTTGCCGGGCCATTTATCGAGTGGCAAGTCTCAGAATACACCAACCTCTATCTCGAGGGAGGCTATCAGGCGCTGCAGTACGATGGGCCGAGCGACTACAATAACGATGCGATCAATGCCCTCGGATTGAGTTCAGACGATGCCGCCGCAGTCCAAGACATCCTGCAAGACGATTCCAACTCCAGTAGCTATTACGCGAAGTTTGAAATCAACAATCGTCCGAGCGAGTTCTTCCGGCACCGCCTTTCATTCTCCCGAACTGCAGAAGTTGGTTTTGCTTCCAATTTTTACGAACTCTACCATGTCGAATACAATGCCGACTGGAAAGTTGTTGAGCGTTTGGAGATCGGCCCGACGCTCTTTTATGAGCACTACAATACGTCCGGCTCAGAAAGCGAAGAAGCCGATCGAATCGGTGCCGCGATCGGGCTTCGCTATCATTTTTCAAGTTCTGTCACTCTTGGGCTCGATTATCGCTATATTTGGAAAGACTCCAATCTTGAGGGTGCGAATTACTACCAGAATCTCGCCTTCCTCAGCCTCTACTATAAATTCTAAATTCACCCTATGGCCTATGCCTAGCTTTCTCTTCCGTTCCATTAAGGTAGCTGCCGTCTTGCTGACGGTGCCGGTAACGGGAGGAGCACAGGGCTTGGCACCCCGGGCGCAGCCGCTTCCGCAACTAATGCCGCCGGGCGCGGGTTATCCGCAAGAGCGGATGTCGGTGGTGGATCCCGACAAAAAACTGTCCGCAGGGGACCAGGTGACGGTCGAAATCGTCGAGGATCGCGAAGTGGGATTGGCGCGCGTGGTAACGGCGACTGGGGAGCTTGATGTGCCTCCGCTTGGGCGGGTGAGGGTTTCAGGCAAGACGGCTGCCGAAGCAGCGGGGAGCATCAAGCAACTCCTGGAACGGGACTATTACTACACGGCGACCGTGCGTCTTTCGATCGATCAGGTGAGCAAAGTGCAGGTGGAAGCCGGGAGAGTTCAAGTTTCCGGGCAAGTTCGCATGCAGGGGCAACAATTGATTGTGGCCGGAGAGCCGCTGACCGTGACTGCCGCCATTTTAAAAGCCGGTGGCATCGGAGAGTGGGGAAACCAGAAATCGGTGAAATTGATGCGGTCCCGAAAGGACGGCACGACGGAGACGATCGAGGTCAATTTCAAGAAGATTACCGAGACGGGTGACGTGAAAGCAGACCCTGTGCTGCAAGATGGTGACCGGATCTTCGTCCCGAAAGTCGGCATTCGCTTCTAATACCCATGGATTCCGTCAATCCCCAAGCGCCATCCATGCCCCTTTCGACCGGGCTCGGGCTCAAGCTTTATCGCTATAAGTCACTCATCCGCCGTCATTGGTGGGTGCTGGCGTTGACCATCGGCCTGGGGCTGGCTTACGAGGGGTTTGTGCTTTTCAAGAAGCCGCAGTTGTTTGAGTCCTCCAGCCAACTTCTGGTGCGCGAAGAATTGATCTCGGGAGCGACTCGGGAGGGCGCGTTTCAGGATTCCTACGGCAATCTTTTTCAAACTTCGGTGGAGCAACTCAAGAGCGTCGTGGTGCTTGATAAGGCGCGGGGTCGTCTCGCTTTGGACGCTCCCGGGCTGGAAGGAGGTCGGGTCGATATCGCTCCCTCGACGATACCCCGAACGAATGTCTTTGTCGTGAGGGGCACGGGTTCAAACGGCGAATATACGCAGCGCTTTGTGGATGCGGTTGTTGCGGAGTTTTTGGCGTCGCGTCAGGGAATTCGCGACACCCAACTTGTGGAAGTTAAAACGGCCCTGACGGATCGAGCCAGCCAGTTGCGCAAAGAACTCGATCAGCAGCAGGCCAAGTTCCAAAACTTCATCCAGGAAAACAATATGGCTTTCTGGGCGGAACAGGGCAAAAGCGCCGCAGTCTTTTTGTCGGGTTTGAAAAACCAAGAGGCGCAACTTCGCAACGAATTGCAGCGTCTGCAGATTCTTAGCCCGGACGAATTGCTGACGACGCCGATCGCCCAGGTGCCTGCGGCCAAGTCCTCGCCTTCGCCCGGCGGGGCTGGAGCTTCGCCTTCGAATGTGCCGTTCAATAACGAGCTTTACGCCCAATACATTCGGACCAATCAGGAATTGACTCAGAAACTGTCGGAGGTCGAGCAGTGGAAGACCGTCTGGAAGCCGAAGCATCCCAAAATGCAGGCGCTTCAGGGACAGGTGGAGAATCTTCAGCGGTTGCTGACCGTCATCAAGGAACAGAATGCGACCGCGGCCAAGGGACGAGTCGCTGCGATCAATGCCGAACTCAAAAGCCTCGAAAGCAGCATCGCGGGCTGGGAGAAAAAGGTCCTCGAGGCCAGCCGCAAAGACGCTGAATATCAGCAACTGCAGACCGACCGGGACAATCTCCAGAAGGAGCTCGAACGAACGCTCGGCAACACGCAAGGGCTCGACCCGGTGAAATCCGCGACTCCTGATCTCTTCGTTATCACGCAAAAAGCCACTCCCCCCGTTCCTGTCCCGGCGGGGACGGTCAAGCATCTTCTCATCGGTGTCATCGGAGGCTTCGTCGTGGGCATGATAGTTCTCCTTGTTTTGGACCGCGCCGACGACCGGCTCTCTTCCTCGACAGAAATGCTCGATCATTTTTCCGAACCGATCCTCGGCCAAATCCCGAACGTCGCCGACAGTCGCAAGGAGTCCGGCCTGCCGCTGCTCCAACCTGAAGACGAACGCTATACTTACGCCGAGGCTTTTCGCAGCCTGCGCTCCTCTCTCATCTTCATGCCGAACCAAGCGGAGCTGAAGACGATCCTCATCACCAGCGCGATTCCCAACGAAGGCAAATCGACCATCGCCAGCAACCTCGCCGTCACCATGGCCGCATCTGGAGCGCGCGTGCTCCTGGTCGATGCCGACCTGCGCCGCGGCGACATCGCCCAGCTTTTCGACATCGACGGGCGGCTTGGCCTCTCCGACATCCTCCGCGGGGAAGTGCATTGGAAGGAAACGACGCAAACGACCAAATACCCGACCTTGACGATCATCCCGCGTGGTCCGGTCACGAACCAATCCGGCGAGTTATTGCTCAAGCCGCAACTCATGACTCTGCTCGAAGAGTTTAAAGACACTTTTGATCTGACGATTTTCAATACCGCGCCCATTCTGGCGGCCGACGACACGCCGACCCTTGCCCCGAATTTCGATGGCGCGCTCATGGTTATTCGTGCGCAATTCACCTCCGCGCGTCTCTCGAAAAACGCCCTCAATATGCTCTACCAGCGGCAGGTCAACGTTCTCGGGCTCATTTTGAACTGCATCGATACTGAGATGCCGGACTACTACTACTACCAGTATCCGAAATACTACGCGGCGCAGTAATCGCCGGCCTTTGCCGTCAGGCTGCGGGCGTGGCTCAGGGTGTCGATTTGGTCTGGATTTTTGTCGCGCCGGATTGCTTTGATCCGCGGAAAACGCATGGCGAGTCCGCTCGCATGACGGTCGCTGGGCTGGATGGAATCGAAGGCGATCTCCAGCACGATCTCCGGCCGCACTTCCCGATAGCGACCATGGCGGGCGATGGTCGTCGCGATGAAGTGCTCGGTCAGTTCCTCAATCTCCACATCGGTTAAGCCGGAGTAGGCTTTGCCGATGGTCAGCAACTGGCCGGTGGCATCGTCGCGCACGGCAAAGGTGTAGTCGCTCAGCACGTGACTGCGCTTGCCGTGGCCCTGCTCGGCGCCGATCACCACCACGTCGAGCGTGGCGAGTTCGCGTTTGTATTTCAGCCACGCCTGCCCGCGCCGTCCGGGCGTGTAAAGACTCGCCCCATCCTTGATCATCAGACCTTCATTGCCGCGCAAGCGGGCTGCCTGGAAGGCGGCTTCGATGTCGGCGGCCGAGGCGACGCGATAAATCGGGGCGACTTCGAGTCCGGCCGGCAGGACGAGGGATTCGAGCGCGAGACGGCGTTCGGCCAGGGGGCGCTTGAGCAGCGCGGCGCCGTCGAGAAGCAGCAGATCGAACGCCTTAAAAACCACCGGGATGTCACTCGCGCTGTGAAATAGATCGTCCTCGGTTTTGCGTCCAAGCCGCTTTTGCAGGTCGAAGAAGGTGAGCCGGCGGCCCGCGTCGTAGGCGAGGATTTCGCCGTCGAGGATGACTTCGTGCGAATACGCGTGCGCCGCGCGGGCGAGATCGGCGAACTGATCCGTGACGTGGCGCAGGTCGCGCGTGAAAATTTCCGCGCGCCCGGCACCGATGTGAAGCTGAGCGCGGATGCCGTCGAATTTGTCCTCGGCCCAGGCGCCCGGCGCGAGCGTTCCGGCGATGCGCGACCAGACGGCTTGCGCGGTGGGCTCCGGGCTGGCGAGCATCACTTGAAGCGGGCGGAAGAGCCGCAGCGTCGCTTCTTCGAGCGCACTGCGCGCGGCCAATGCGGCGACTTCACCGAGATCGCCCGTCAACATTTGCGCTTCGCGCACGGCGTGGGTTTCGGCGCCGAAGGCCGCGGCGATGGCTTCCTCGACGAGCCCTTCCTTCAGACCGATGCGCAAGTCGCCGGTGAGGATACGAACGACGTAGCTGCCTTCGAGCGCGGTGAGCGCGACGAGTCGTTGCTGAAGCAACTGGCCCTTGGCCAGCGGACCGCGGGCGCGTTGCAGTTCATCGAAAAACTCTGCGGATGCGAGCAACGAAAAAGGTTCCGGCTTGGTGCGTTCGAGGAGCGCTTCGTGGGTGGTTTTGCCGGCGTCCGCGTACTGGCGGGAAAGGATGCGGAGTTCCTGCTCGGTCAGACCGCTGGCTGCGGCGAGGGCGCGTTTGATGACTGCCCAACCCACTTGCAATGTGCGGCCGTCCGCCTGAGCGAAGGCGCGGCCTGTGAGGTAGCGGACGGCCACGGGCAGCGCCCCGGCCTCGAGTGCGCGCAGATATTCCGCGAGCAGTGAGATCTTCCTCAACTTGCTCGTCGTGGCACCGATTTGGTCTCCCGTAACTGCGAAGGCGGCAAACTCGGATGCCGCAGAAAGTAGAACCGCAGATGATGCCGATGGCGCAGATGAGGAAGGCGCGGGCGCTTCTTCTATCTGCGGAATCCGCGCTATCTGCGGTCCAATCATCGGCGTCATCTGCGGACTGTCGCGCTGGGGTCTTCCTACCGGTTTTGACGTGGGTAACGAAAGTTCGAGCTGGTTCTCTTCACTCAACGCCCATGCTTCAAAGCCCCGCTCGCGCAGATCGGCGGCGAAGGCGGCGGCGAATCCGTGGAGCGTGAGGACGCGGCGCGGTTGGACGAGTTCGACGTAGCGCACGAGGTCGGTGTAATCCGCGTGGTCGCTGAGCGGAAAGGCGGCGTCGCATTGGTAGCGATAGGTCGCGCCGGGATCGAGCGCCCAACCGGTGAGCACGGCGGTGCGACGGTTTTTGATCCGCGTGACCATGAGCGTGCGATTTGCGCTCGGTGGGCAGACGAGCACTTTGCCCGCGACTTCGCCGGCCTCGTAGCGCACGTAGCCCGCGGGGAAATCGGGTTTCAACTGGCGGTAAATCTCCGTCATTTTGAAAACGGCGCCGTGCAGCATCGGCGTGAGTCCGGCGGCGAGCAGCGCGCAAAGAATTTCCTGGGCCTTGCCGAGCGAGTAGCCGAAGAGCACCGGCACCGCGCCGTCTTCCAATGCCTCGTGGCAAAAGGCGACCATCCGGGCGATGACTTCCGGCGTCGGCGGCAGCCGGTATTTTGGCAGACCGTAAGTCGTTTCCATGATCAGCGTATCGGCGTGCCGCCACTCGGCCGATTCGGCGGAAAGACCGGGGCGCAGCTTGAAATCGCCGGTGTAGAGTAGCGAGCCACGATCACTCTCGATGAGCGCCTGCGCGGAACCGAAGATATGCCCCGCGGGCAGCAGTGTGATTTGAAAATCCCGGAAATGCCGCGGCTGACCGAACTCCAGAATATGTTCGTGTCGCTGACCGCCAAGCCGCGCCTGCATGAGCCGCACCGTGCCGGCGCTGGCGATGATCTCGGCATGCGCGGCGATGTGATCGCTGTGCGCGTGCGAGACAAACGCAAACGGGCGCGCTTCCCAGGGATCGAGCCACAATCCGAGTTCGGGAAGTTCCAGGCCTCGGGCGTAGCGGACGGAAATCGTGCGGTTCACACCGCCGACTTTCGTTGGAAATCTGCGGACTGCCAACTGGGCGGCGTCGTTTCGCGCAGGCTGCGGTGGTTGACAGTGCTTCGCTTCGCCGCTTATTTTCCACCCCCAATGAAACGACTTCTTCTGTTGCTGGCCCCTCTTTGCTTCGCCGTGGCCGGCTTCGCCGCGGAACGCCCGCGGGCGCTCGACAAGGCCACCGTCCTGCCGCTCGCCCTCGACGATGCCTTTCAGTTCCGCAAGACGATCGGTTTCCTGAATGATCCCGAACTGAACAAACCGTCTTTTGACGCGATGATCAATTTCGAGCGTCAGCGGATCAATTACGGCGCGATCAACAATTACGAGCGGCGGCTGCGCTACGGTCACTACTTCCAGTTTTTCTGGCGCTCGAGCCGCAAGGCGGATCTGACCGTCCGCTTTGAATATCGGCAGCAGAACCTCGGGGCATTCGTCCAGGCAAAGGAGTTTTTCTACAAGGACGCCAAGGGCTCCTATAAATCGGAGTTTCAAGTCATTGGCGACGATTACATCGATGACGGCAAGGTGAGCGGCTGGCGCGTGGTCTTGATCGAGAACGGCAAAATCGTCGGTCTCACGCAATCGTTCCTCTGGAACTAATCGAAGGATGCATTTCGCCGTCATCGCCTTATTGTCTCCCCATCAAGTGAATCCGGGCATCGCGCCCTACGTGCTCGCGCGTATTTTGCTATAAACTCGTGACTGTCCAACCTTCCATCCTTGTCGGAACTGCGAATCGCACGGTTTGCGTGCGCGTCGAAGGGAAGGGTTCTTTTCTGAACAGCACGGGGCTGAAGGAGTTTTCCAAGGAGATGATCAATCGCGGGTTCCGGGAGTTTGCGATCGATCTTAAAAACTGTCCGGTCATGGATTCGACGTTTATGGGCACGCTTGCTGGCATAGCGCTCCGGCTGCGGGAACTGGGGCAGGGCAGCCTGCGCGTGACGAATCTGAACGAGCGCAACAACGACCTGCTCGCCAATCTGGGGCTCGATCAACTCTTCCTGATCGAAGCGCGGGGTGGTGCGCCGACGCCCGTGTCGGCGCAAGTCCCGATCGCGGCCCAGGTGCCGCTGGTCAGTGCCGCGCCCGACAAGGTGACGCAGGCGCAGACGATGCTGGAGGCGCACGAGGCTTGCGTGGAAGCGAACGAGGCGAATGCCGCGAAGTTCAAGGACGTGCTCGAATACCTGAAACAGGATCTGCACCTGGCCAGCTAGGCGCCGATGTGGCCCGGCATTTCCCTCGCGCTGCTCGCTCTTTTCACGGGCGTTTTCCTTTACGTCTATCGGCGGCAGCGGGAGATGATCGTCGCGCTGCGGCGCGCTCGTGAGAAAATCCAGCTCGAGGAAACCCGGGTCTTTGATTTTCTCCACGGTCTCGGCGCGGCGCTGACCGCGGCCAGCAAGCCCTCCGATCTCCATGTGCTCATCGTCGAGGGCGCGCTGCGCATTCTCGATGGCCACGGCGGCGCGCTTTATCTGGCCGATCGTTCCGGCGATTTGCTTCGCCCCGCCTTCGCCACTCGAAACTGCCCGGCCTTTTTTACGGTGCCCGAGAACATCGCGAACGAGCCCGGCTTTTCGTGGGCGAGCTATCTGCGGCTGCGCACGGTCGCGCCCGAGGATGGCGTGCTCGGCGCCGTCTGGCGCGAAGAAGAACCACTCCTCTTGCGCGGGGAAGACAGCCGTCTCGTCGCGCTGCGCGTCGGGCCCTTGAAAACCGCGTCCGCAATGCTCTGCCCGCTCTTCTATGGAGATGTCGCCCTCGGCGTGCTGGCGATTGCCCGCGGTCCGGACAGCGACTCTTTTGTCCCGAGCGATTTCCAGATTTTCAAAGCCATCGCCGAGCAGTCCGCCTTCGCGCTTTATACCGCGATCATCTTCTCCGAAGCCGCGGAAAAAAAGCGCCTCGACCAGGATTTGCAAGTCGCCCACGAAATCCAGCGCATCCTGCTCCCGGCCAGTTCGCCGGAGATCAGCGGCTGGCAGATCAGCGGCATCAATATCCCGGCGCGTCAGGTCAGCGGCGACTACTACGACTACATCGCCGTCGATGAAACCCACTGCGGACTGGCCATCGCGGATGTCTCCGGCAAGGGTGTCCCGGCCTCGCTGATCATGGCCATGTGCCGCAGCGTCCTCCGCAGCCAGGCGCACGGGCAACTCAATCCTTCCACCGTCCTCCGGCAGGTCAACGCGCAGCTTTTTCCCGACATCAAGGAGGACATGTTCATCAGCATGGCTTACGCGATCATCGAGCGCGACGGCGGCACCATCACCCTCTGCCGCGCCGGCCACGATGCCCCGCTGCTCTATAAGGCGGGCGACCAGACCGTCTCGAAGATCAACCCGCCTGGCATGGCCCTCGGCATTGACAGCGGGGGGGTGTTCAATAGAGTCACGGGCGATTTTTCCCTGACCCTTGAGAGCAACGATTGCCTTGTCCTGTACACGGACGGCGTGACCGAGGCGCTCAATATCGAGGGTGAAGAATTTGGGATGGCCAGCGTGATCAAAGCAATCCAGGCAAGCGCGTCCGAAGGAGCGGCTGGAGTGATCACGCGGCTGACGGACGACCTGAGGGCGTTCGTCGGTCCCTTTCCGCAGTACGACGACATCACCTTAATTGTAATCCGCAAAAAATGAGCAACGACACCACCGACGAAACCGCGGACCCGAAGACCGGCGAGCAAAGCGAAGAATCCCTGCTGGGCCAGTTGCAGGGTGATCTTGATCGCTTCCGCGACCTTGCCCTGCGCAGTCAGGCCGACTTTGAGAACTTCCGCAAACGCGCCGCACGCGAAAAAGAGGACGCGGTGAAGTATGCCAACGCCAGCTTCCTCGAGCGGCTCATCCCGATCCTCGATAACTTCGAACTCGGGCTGCACGCGGCCCGCACCGGCGCGGATAATTCCCCGATCATCGCGGGCATGGACATGGTCGCCAAGCAACTCAACGACTTCCTGCTCTCCAGCGGCGTCGAGCCCGTGAACGGCGAGGGCCAGCCTTTCGATCCGAATCTCCACGAAGCCGTCGCTCAGGAAGAAAGTGCCACGGTGGCCGAAGGCATCGTCATTCGCCAGCTTCGCAAAGGGTACAAACTTCGCGACCGCCTCCTCCGCCCGGCGACCGTGGTCGTTTCCAAGGGCGCGTCGGCTCAGCAATAAATCCGAATCTCGAAATCCGAAACAAATTCAACTGCTTGGAAACGTTTGAAAACGACGGGAACGCGCTTCCTCTTTCTGCCTTCACGTTTCTCGGATTAGTTTCGATTTCTGAATTTCGGATCTCGAATTTCCCCTAATGGCTACCAAGCGCGACTATTACGAAGTCCTCGAAGTCACCAAGACTTCGACCGGCGAGGAGATCAAAAAATCCTACCGCAAACTCGCGGTCAAATATCACCCCGACAAGAATCCTGGCGATCACACGGCGGAGGAAAAATTCAAGGAACTCGGCGAGGCCTACGACATTCTTTCCGATGAGCAGAAGCGCGCCGCCTACGACCGCTACGGTCACGGCGCTTTTGCCCAAGGCGGTGCGGGTGCGCGGGGCGGTGGCGGTGGCTTTCACGATCCCTTCGATATTTTTCGCGAGGTCTTCGGTGCCAGCGGTGGCGCGGGTGCGGGCGGCATCTTCGAGCAGTTTTTCGGCGGAGCCGCCGCCGGCGGGCAGAAGCCGGATCGCGAAGGGAAACAGCGAGGTTCCGACCTGCGTTACGACATGCAGATCCGCCTGGAGGAAGCGGCCTTTGGTTGTGACAAGGAGATCGAAGTCGCCAAGCTGGAGTCCTGCGATGTCTGCAACGGTTCCGGCGCCGAAACCGGTTCGCGGGGCGTCTCCTGTCGCGATTGTGGCGGGCGCGGCCAGGTCATCAGCTCACGCGGTTTCTTCCAAGTCTCGCAGACCTGTCCCCGCTGCCGTGGGACCGGTCAGGTCATTGAAAAGCCGTGCCGCAAGTGCGCCGGGGAAGGTCGCGTCGAGACGCCTTCGCGCATCAAGCTCAAGATTCCTGCCGGGATCGAGGACGGCTCGCGTCTGCGCTCCATGCGCAACGGCGAGGCGGGCCTGCGCGGCGGCGCGCCCGGCGACCTGTACGTCGTCATCCACATCAAGGAGCACGAGGTCTTCGAGCGCGAAGAGAACCACCTTTTTTGCGATGTCCCGATCAGCTTCGTCACCGCGGCGCTGGGCGGGGAGATCACTGTGCCCACCCTCGAAGGGCAGGCGAGTTTGAAGATTCCCACCGGGACGCAGGGCGACACGGCCTTCAAGCTTCGCGGCAAAGGCATGCCTTCGATCAACTCGACCGCGCGTGGCGATCTCGTCGTGCGCGTGGCCGTGGAAGTCCCGACCAAGCTCAACGGTGAGCAGCGCAAAAAGCTCGAGGAATTCGCCGCGCTCATGGGCGAGGAAAACACCCCGCTGCACAAAGGCTTTTTCGACAAGGCGAAGGAATTCTTCCGCTAACTCGCGCTACCGAAGCGACTGCCAGCGTGGAAGCGTCGCTTGCCAAGGGGCGTGCGGATTCCGCATTCTGCGCGGTCCTATGCCCCGCTTTTACGTCCCGCCACACGCCTGGAACCCCGATAAGCTTGAGCTTGATCCCGGTGAGACGCATCACGCGCTGGACGTGCTGCGGATGAAGCTCGGGGATCGCGCGACGCTCTTCAACGGTCAGGGCGCGGAGGCGACGGTGGAAGTGGCGACCGTGGAGAAGGGGAGGATCGCCCTGCGCAAGATCGCCGCGCACAAGACCGCGCCGCTGCCTTGTGCGCTGACGCTGGGGCAGGCGATTCCGAAGGGGAAAAACATGGATCTCATCGTGGAGAAGGCGACGGAACTGGGCGCGGCGGGGATCGTGCCGCTGCTGAGCGAGCGGACGATCGTGCGCGCGGATGCCGACGAGGCGGTGTCGAAGCGGGATAAGTGGCAGCGCACTGCCATCGAAGCGGCCAAGCAGTGCGGGCAAAATTGGGTGCCGACGGTGGCGAAGCCGCAGACCCCAAAGGAATTTTTCCAGGCCGGCGAAAAGTTTGACCTGATGCTGATCGCGTCGCTCCAGCCGGATTCGCGAGCGCTCAAGGAGGTGCTGGCGGAGTTGGGACCGAAGAAGTTTGGCCGCGTGCTGATTCTGGTGGGACCGGAAGGGGATTTCACGCCGGCGGAGATCAATCTGGCGAAGAATGCGGGCTGCCGCCCCATCACGCTCGGCCCCATCATCCTGCGCACGGAGACCGCGGCGATCTATTGCCTGAGCGTGCTGTCGCACCAGTTATTTTAAGGAAGACGGGGCGGCGACCTGGCGGGTCGCTGTCATTTTAAACGCAGCGACGCAGAGGCTCGGGCCTGGCCCCGGTGGGTGGCCGGATCGCGCCTTCGGCGGAATCTCTCTCGGCGTCTCTGTGTTTGAAGTGGAAAGCCGAATCGCGCGGGATGCTCGCCGGCGAAGAGATTTTCGCTCGCCCCGCGCGAGCGGTTGAGCTTTATGCAGACATGCGCCTGAAGCTGCACTGCTTGCTCCCGCTCTCTCTCGCCGCGTCGCTGGCGGGCGCGACGACGCCGGAAGAATTGGCGCTCCTCCCGTATCAGCCGCCGCCCCCGGTGGACGCGAAAATGTGGCCGCGCGAGCGATTGCTCGGTTTCATGAGGGAACTCGCGGACTTCGTGCAGAAAAATCATGTGGTCACTGACCCGACGAGGAAGACCTACGGGATGGTCTATGAATTTTGGAAGGACGGGAAGAAGATGCAGGAGTTCGGGCTCGATGCGATGCATGACGGGGCGTGGTGGATGTCGGCGCTGGTCACCGCCCAGCGTGCGGACCCGAAAGGCGACTGGCTGGCGCGGGCGCAGAAATATCAGGTGCCGTTTTACGCGAACCTGCTCAACCACAGCGACGCGCTCTTTCTCAAGATGCAGCCGACGGATGAGGACAAGCGCCCGTGGAACAACCCGGTGAAAGGCTGGGCGCCGCGTGGGTGGGACGATGGCTCGGGCTTTGATCGCAAGAACGGGCAGCCGCTGCCGGACGGTTATTCCACCGGGTCGAATCACCTCGCGCAGGATCTGGCGGATACGCTGCTCAATGTCTGGCTGACGACGCGCGACCCGCAGGTCGCGCAAGCGCTCGGCCATTTGCGGGACTACAAGCAGCAGTGTTTCGGCGGCATTCAAGGCATCGACATTGCGGCGGCGGTTTCGGCGGGGCAGGCGGATGCATTTCTAAAATACCGGCTGCCCGACTTTTCGCCGCAGGCTCTGATTCCTTACTACACGGGGCTTTTCGAGAAAAAGGCGCACCGGCTGCCCTGCTATGACGACGGACTGGCCTGGCGTTACCGGGAGGGAACGGCCGCGGCGTTGATCGCGGGCGAGCCGCCGCGCGGGCTGTCGGCGCATTTGGTGGGGCGTTGCTACGGCGCGCAAGCGGCGATGGAGATGTTTTTCGACGACCGACCGGCGCAGCACGGAGCGTGGTTTTTCGATCTCCAGCGCGCGCCGGGATTCATCGAGGGGAAGGGGAAGCTGGAAGCTTACGCTTCGACCGCGAAGAATTTTTACGGGCCGCGAGGAGTCCAGATCTCGTGGGTGAGCGCCGCGGTGCTGCCGGAATTGAAGGCCATGCCGGCGCTGTGGGATGGTGCATGGAAAAAAAATGCGGGCGACGCGCGGGTGCGGATGGTCGATGAGCCTCCGACGACCGACGGCACGAAGGACGGGATGTATGCACGGTCGGCGGCGCTCGGGGACGACGCGGCGCGGGTCTCGATGGTCAGCGACCCGCGCAATCTGCATGTCTATATCGAGACGACGCGTCCGCAGTTGACGGTGACTTTTCAGGAAGAGACCGGCGAAACGCGGATGACGAAGACAGCGGAGGTGCGTGCCCCGGCGCCCGTCGCCGAGCGTCGCCTCACCGCGAAGACCAAAGGCAAGTCGTCCAAGAAAGCGAAGAAGAAGACAACGCGGGGGGCGGCCAAAAAGACCGAGACCGTATCGAAAGAAAAGGTGGAGGCGCTTCCGCCTGAACCGGTCTTCGCCCGCGGGGGGAAACTGGTGGTGACACGCGAAGGAGGCTGCACCCTCACCAACGAGAAAGGCGAGCCGTTGCTCGCCCGGGTTTCGTTCAAGCCCGCGACTGAATTCAAGCAGGGCGAGGGTGATGCGTGGATGGTGGAGGTGCGGATTCCCTACACGTTTGTGCCGGGGCAGAACGCGTGGATCAATGGGGTGGACTTTGGCCGCTACCGGGTCGGCATCGATACCGCACCGCAGCAGACGGTGGGCATCTTGAGCGAGGCTTCGCGGGTGCAAAAGAGGCTGGAGCAGGGCGTGCTCGGGACGATCGACTATTGGGCCAGGGTGTGGAAGGAAGCGGGCGTGATCCCGAGTGGCTGGGACACTCCGACGGTGAAGGCCGGCGCCTGGGCGGTGAGCGATGCCGGCGGCTACGCTCACTTGCTCAACGCGATGGCTTTCTGGCTCATTTATCAGGACGGGAACCGCGAATGGGAAATCATCCGCGAACAATTTCCCGCCGGCTCCATGCCCGCACCGCCCTTGCCGGCGGGTGTGCGGAAGGCGCAAGGGCTGGCGGAAAACTGACGAATGACCGATGGAGAACGACCAATGACCAGCCGTCTCACCTTACGAATCTTTGGCGTGTTGGCGTCTTGTTTGGTCATTACCGCCACTGCCGCCCCCGTGCCGCGGATGCAGGCCGTGCCGCAACCGCATGACGAAGTCTCCTTCCAGCGCGATGGCGTGGAGATTGCGCGCTACTACGCAGGTCGCGACAGCTTTCGCCCATTCGTGTTTCCGGTCATCGGGCCGGCCGGCCGGTCGCTCACGCGGATGGGGCATCCGCGCGATCCGGTCTCGCACAGTCATCACAACTCGGTCTGGCTTTCGCATCAGTCCGTGAATGGCGCGAATTTCTGGGCCGATGGCGCGGGTCATATCGGGCATCAGCATCTCGTACGTCTCGAAGATGGGCCGGACCTGGCATCGATCGAGACGCGGAACGCCTGGCAGGACAAAGAAGGCAAAACGCAGATGCTGGAGCATCGCCGCATCGGCGCGCAGGCGCTGGAAAATGGCGAATGGCTGCTCCTCATCGACACGCAACTCGAGGCGCCGCCGAATGCCCCGGTGACGCTCGCGCCGACGGCTTTCGGCCTGCTCGGGGTGCGCATGGCCAAAACCATCGGCGTGCGGGACGGCGGCGGCACGATTCGCAATTCCGAAGGCGGCGTGGATGAAGCCGGGTGCTTCCGCAAGCCGGCGCGGTGGGTCGATTATTCCGGACCGATCACTCCGCAAGCCAGCGAAGGCATCGCGCTGCTCGATCATCCGCTGAACCCGCATCACCCCACGGTTTTTCATGTGCGCGATGACGGCTGGATGGGCGCTGCGCTCACTTTCCCCGGAGAGATCGTCATCACCCCCGGCCAACCGCTCCGGTTGCGGTACGCGCTCTACGTGCATGCCGGCATCCCGCCGGTGGAGGTTTTGCAGAAGCGCTGGGAGGCGTTTGCCCGGACCGAGTGGATCAATTTTGGCAGGAAATGAATGAGCCCTTGGGCGAGGCGGACGTTGACACTCTCACCCGGTGACGCCATTTATTTGGCACCATGCATGCCCCCGAACCGAAAAAGCCCCTCATCATTCGAATTCAGGAGCGCCTCGCGGCTTCGCGCTTTCTGACTTTCTCGGTGCTTTTGCATGCGGTGCTCGTCCTCATGGGCGGCAGCGTGGTGCTCTTCAAGCAATACGTGGAAGCGCCGGATTTTGCGGCTTCGGATGGTGGCCTGGTGGCGGCGGATGTGGCGGTGTCGGCTCCGCCGGAACAACCGCCGGACATGACGCAGCAGACGTTCACGCCCCAGACGCCGCAACTGATTTCGCCGACGATCTCGGCGATTCAAACGACCAACGTCAGCACGCCGACTTTTCAAGTGCAGGCGGCCGTGCCGATGATGAAGGTGATGCCGAACGACGCCATGGAAAAGGCGTTGAGCAACGTGGCCAAGGCGGCAACCGGCTCCAAAGGAATTTCCACCGGACTCCCCGCGACGATGGGCGCTCGTGCCGGCGGCACGGCGCGCGTCATGGCCATGCAGAAGAATGGCGGGAAAAAGGAGAGCGAGGACGCAGTGATGCGCGGTCTGCGCTGGCTGGTAAAGACTCAGAACCCCGACGGTTCCTGGGCCAAAGGCGCCAAGCCGACGATGGCGGCGATGACGGGCTTTGGGCTGCTGTCTTTCCTCGGTCATGGGGAGACGCCGGTCTCTGCGGAGTTCGGACCGACGGTGCAGAAGGCGCTCGACTGGCTGGTCAACAACGGGGTGAAGAACGGGGGCCGCCTTTCGGCGGAGCCGTCGATCAGCCAGGCAGGCTCCTACGCCCACGGGATCGCCACCTACGCGCTGGGCGAGTATTACACCATGACCAAGGATGAGCGCGTGGTGGAAGTGCTCAAGCAGGCCATCACCCACATCGTCAAAGGGCAGAGTTCGGACGGGAGCTGGCGTTATGCTTATGCGGAGAGCAATCATCCCGACACCTCGGTCTCCGGCTGGCAGATCCAGGCGCTCAAGGCGGCGCATCTTACCGGCTTGAATGTCGAAGGCGTGGACGCGGCAATGGACAAGGCGATGGTTTATCTCAAGAGCGTGCAGGGGCCCAAAGGCGGCTTTGGTTATAGCTCGAAAGAAGACCGCTACAGCCTCACCGGAGTCGGGGTGCTCTGCACTTACTTCTGGAAGCAAACCAAGGATGGGAGCGTGCGCGACGGCATCGAGTTCATTTTGGATTCCGTGAAGACGAGATATCCCGTCGAATACAAGGGTCCGAACGCCGACCTCTACGCCTGGTACTACAATACCCAGGCCTGCCTGATGGTCGGAGGCGCCGCTTGGAATACCTGGAACCGGTTGTTTCAGGATCAACTCGTCAAGAACCAGAGCCCCGATGGCAGTTGGCCGCCCGTGACGACCAGCTCGCCCGGCGATCTCAAAGATCCCGAAGGCTACGGCCCATTCTATCGCACAAATCTCTGCATCCTGATGCTGGAGGTTTATTACCGCTACATGCCCACGACCAAGTAGCCGGTCGATTCAGATCTTTGACGAAAGCCGCGTTCGCTCCGGACGCGGCTTTCTTTTTGGCGGCCGACGTTTCCCAAAGAAATTTTTTCGTGTCCAATTCTGTCGTTCCCAAACCTTCAGGCTGCGAAACATGGATTCCATGCCCCCAGATTCCGCCGAAAACACCGAGGCGTATCTGCGTCTGCTGACGCAGCACGACCGCTGGCTGGCGACCTATGTTTACAGCCTCGTCTCGCGTCCGGCGGATGCGGACGACATCTTGCAGGAGGTGAAGGTGACGATGTGGAAACACTTCGCGAGCTTCGAGGCCGGGTCGAACTTCCGCGCCTGGGCGCGCAAGATCGCGACCAATCAGATTCTCAATTACCGCCGCTCCGAACAGCGCCGGCCGGGCTCGACGCTGGATGACGAATTCATCGAAATCGTCGCCGCGGAAATCGATCGGTGTGCCGACACGCTGGATCGCAAGGCGGACGCGTTGAAGATTTGCCTGCGCAAACTGCCGGAGGCGCATCGGAAGATCGTCGTCTGGCGTTACTACGAAGATTGCGGCGTGGAGGAGATTGCCGCGAAGAGCGAGCGCACGGTCGAGGCGGTGTATCGTTTGCTCAGCCGCATCCGTCAGGTGCTCAATGATTGTGTCAGCCGCCAACTCTCGCCAGCGCCCGTGTCATGAAGGACTCCGCCATCAACGACGATCGCATCCAGCGCGCGCTCGACGGGCTGCTCTCGCCCGAGGAGCACGACGCGCTGAAGGCGGACGTGATTCGTGATGCCGAATTGCGCGCCGCTTACGTCGATCAAATGTGGCTGCACTCCACGCTGCGGGCGGAGCGCGAAACGCTGGTCGAGCTTTTGGGGGAAGCGCCGGTGGCGGAGGATAAAGTCGTCCGGCGCTGGCCGGTGGCGATTTGGGCGGCGGCGGCCGCGGCTTGTCTGACACTGGCGGCGAGCGTTTGGACTTTTGGCAAGGGGACGATTTTTCGGCATCCGGTGGCCACGCTCGTGCAGGCGGACAATTGCAAATGGGCCGGCTCCGATCTTCCGACCGCGGTAAATTCAAAACTCGGCATCGGCAAACTCGCGCTGGTCGAAGGCATCGCCACCCTCAAGTTCCAAAGCGGCGCGATGGTGACGATGGAAGCGCCGACCACACTGGAGATTTTGACTGCGATGCATTGCCGGCTGATTGAAGGCACGCTGACCGCGGAAGTGCCGGAGCCCGCTCACGGTTTCACCATCGATACGCCGGACATCAAGGTGGTCGATCTCGGGACGAAGTTTGGCGTGACGGCGAGTTCGACGGGCAATTCGCAGGTGCGCGTTTTCGAGGGCGAGGTGGAGATCGGCGGTCTGCCCGATGGCAAAATGAAGCGGCTCACGGAAGGCAAGGGATTGCATGTGGGTTCGGCGACACCAGCGCTCGGTCAGGAACCGACGCGCGGCCAGCAAGTGCAGGAAGCGGGCGGCTGGACGGCGATCCCGACTTCGTTTGGCCGTGGCAAGGATGCCTGCGCGCGCCGCGGTGATCGTGGTGCGCCGTTGGGTTCGCAGGCGCTGATCATCGTCAAGCACAGCGATATCGAGGCGGGCCGCGATAATGAGCGCCGCGCGGTGATCTCCTTCGACGTTTCGCAGGTCGCCACGGCGAAGGTGCTGGAGGCGCAAATCGTCCTTGATCCCGAGCCGAGCGGTTTTGGCTTTGCCACGCTCGTCCCGGATGAATCGCGCTTTGCCGTGTATGGCCTGACGGACGAAGCGCTCGACGCCTGGGACGAGAAGGAAGTGCGCTGGGCTTCGCTGCCGGGTTGCAGTGATAAAGGTCCGAATCCCAATCAGGTGCGGAAACTGGCGGAGTTTTGGATTCCCCGCGGCGGCTCGGGCGGACCACTCACCGTGCGCAGCGAGGCGCTCGCGGAATTCATCCACCAGGATACCGACGGACTGGTCAGTTTTCTCATCGTCCGCGAAACCGGCGAAACCGATTCCAACGGCCTGGCGCACGGCTTTTCCTCCAAAGAACACCCGACCGCGCGTCCGCCGACGCTGCGCCTGAAATGATTTTCCCTACCATGAAACGACTGCCGATCCTGCTCGCCTGCCTCACGACCACCGTCGCCTTCGCCGAGGACGACGCTGCGCGCGCCGCGATGAAATTCTTTGAGAACGAAGTGCGGCCCCTGCTCGTGAACCGCTGCTACGAATGCCACGGCGAGAAAAAGCAGAAGGGCAGTCTGCGCCTGGACAACATCGCTTACATCAATAAGGGCGGTGATTCCGGGCCGGCGCTCGTGGCGGGAAATCCGGACAAGTCGTTGATGATCGAGGCGATCCGCTACCAGGATCCCGACTTCGAGATGCCGCCGAAGAAAAAGCTGCCGGACAAGGAAATCGCGATTCTCGAAAAGTGGGTGAAGCTCGGTGCGCCGTGGCCGGAAAACGAAGCGAGCCGCGTGGCGGTGGATGAATTTGGGTTCACGGAAAAGGATCGGAAGTTCTGGTCGTTCCAGCCGCTGACCAAGCCGGTGCCGCCGGAGGCGAAGAGCGAGTGGGTGAAGACGGACATCGACAAGTTCGTCGCCAAGAAACACGCCGAACTCGGCCTTACCCCAGCGCCGGAAGCCGATCGCCGCGAACTGGCGCGCCGCCTTTACTTCGGTTTGCACGGGCTGCCGCCGAGCAAGGCGCAGGCGGATGCCTTCGTGAGCAGCACCGACCCGCAGGCTTACGACAAGCTGGTCGATGAGTTGCTCGCCAGCCCGCGCTATGGCGAACGATGGGCGCAACACTGGCTCGATCTCGTGCGTTTCGCCGAGAGTGACGGCTACAATCAGGACGCCGCGCGACCCGCGGCGTGGGCATATCGCGATTACGTCATCAAGAGCCTGAATACGGACAAGCCCTACAACCAGTTTGTGCGCGAGCAGCTCGCGGGCGACGAGATCGATCCGAAGAATCCCGACGTGCTCGTGGCCACGTCGTATCTCCGCAACCCAATCTACGAATACAACCAGCGCGACGCGCGCGGGCAGTACGAGGTCATGCTCACCGACATGACGGACAACGCGGGCGAAGTTTTCCTCGGCCTGAGCTACGGCTGCGCGAAGTGCCACGACCACAAGTTCGATCCCATCCTGCAAAAGGATTACTACCGGCTGCGCGCCTTTTTCACGCCGGTGCGCTGGCGCGATGACCTGAAGCTCGCGACCGACGCGGAGAAGGCGCAATTTGCCGAGGCGCAGGCCGAATGGGAGGTAGCGACCAAGGACATCCGCGCGGAGATCGACGCGATGATTGAACCGATGATCGAGAAGAACGTGCGCAAGGCTTACGACAAATTCACCGATGACATCCGCGCGATGGTGGACAAAAAGCCCGAGGACCGGACGCCGGAAGACTGGCAGTTCTCCTACTTCTGCGAGCGGCAGATGGAGTATGAGCGCGAGCGGTTCGATGAGCTGAAGTCGATCAAAAAGCCGGAGGACAAAGCGCGCTACCAGGCGCTGCTCGAAGAGCTGAAGAAGTTCGACGACGTCAAACCGAAGCCGTTGCTCAACGCCTTCATCGCGACTGATGCGATGGCGAAGGGCCCAGCGAATGTGCTCAAAACGCGCAAAGGCGAGGCGGACATCGCGCCCGGTTACCTCACGCTGCTCGAACCGCAGGAGCCGAAGATCGAGCCGCTGGCGAACTCGACCGGCCGCCGCAGTGCGCTCGCGGCGTGGATCACGCGCCCGGACAATCAGCTCGCTACGCGGGTGATCGCGAATCGCGTGTGGCACTACCTCTTCGGGCGCGGAATCGTCGAGACGCCGAACGATTTCGGCGAACTCGGCGAAGAACCTTCGCATCCCGAACTGCTCGACTACCTCACGCAAAATTTTCTCGCCGGTGGCTGGAGCTTGAAGAAGTTGCACCGCGAAATCCTGCTCTCCGCCACGTATCGCCAGACCGCGCATCGCACGATGCCGGAGGTGGCGGCGAAGACCGATCCGGCGAACAGATTCCTCTGGCGCTTCAATCCGCGCCGGCTCGACGCCGAGCAGGCGCGCGATGCGATGCTCGCGGCCAGCGGCGAACTCGATCTCAAGGAAGGCGGCCCATCCGCCGATGGCAACGGCGTTCGCCGCTCGATCTACACGATCAAAAAACGCAACAGCCAGAACGAACTTCTGCGCAGTCTCGACGCACCCGCGGGCTTCGCCAGCATCTCCGAACGGCAGAGCACCACGACGCCCACGCAGGCGCTGCTGCTCATGAACGGCGACTGGACGCTGGCCCGTGCGGAGAAACTCGCGACGCGCGTTTCGTCCGTCGAAGAAGCGTGGCAATACGCGCTCGGGCGTCCGCCGACGGCGAAGGAAATCGAAGCGGCGGCGAGCTTCATCGAAAAGCGCGTGGCAACTGTTGAGCCGCGCCCCGCGCCGAGTGCGGCCGAGGTGGCGAACGCGAGTGTCTTTAAGGAGAATACGCCGCAGGAACGTCTCCTCGCGCAGACGAAGGAAAAGGAGGGCGACGAGTTCACGATCGAAGCGGTGGTGAAGCTCGAGAGCATCGACCCCGCGGCCTCGGTGCGGACGATCGCGTCGCGCTGGAACAACGCCAAAGACAACGTCGAAGCGTTTGGCTGGAGCCTCGGGGTGACCGGCGAGAAGTCGCGCTTCAAGCCTCGCAACCTCATCATCCAACTCGTGGGCGAAGACGAAAACCGCAACATCACGCATGAGGTGGTCGCGTCCGGCCTGCGTCCCGACCTCGGCGAAACCTATCATGTGACGGCGAAAGTCTCGTGCAGCGAGCACACCGTGACTTTTTCCATGAAGCAGACCGGCAATCCCGACGCTTCACTCCAGACTGCCGTCGTGCCTCATCGGGTGCGCACCGGACTGAGCTACGGTGCTTCGTCGGTGGTCATCGGCGGCGTCCATCGGCGGGCTCCGACGCATCAGTGGGACGGGACCATCGAAGCGGTTCGCGTCGTCCGCGGTCTGCTGCCGGACGGAGCGCTCTCGCCTGATCCCGCGAAATGGAGCGCGCCGGCACTGATGGTTTGGAATGCGAAAATCGGTCCGACCGATGAGATTGCCTGGTCGGGAGCGGATGCCGCCACTCCTTCCGACGCCGGTCCGCGCAAGCTCGCGCTCGCCGACCTCTGCCACGTCCTGCTCAACGCCAACGAATTTTTCTACCTCCACTAAAACGCACTGCCATGCCCTGCCATCACTACGACCTCCCCACTTCCCGCCGCGCCTTCCTCCGCCGCGCCGGTTGCGGTTTCGGTGCCGTCGCCCTCGCTGCCCTGATGGGCGAACGCGTGCTCGGAGCGCCGAGCGCCGTGAACCCCGCGCTCGCCCGCCTGCCACAGCGTGCCGGTAGCGCGAAAAACGTCATCTTCTGCTTCATGGAAGGCGGCCCGAGCCATCTCGATACCTTCGATCGCAAGCCGCTGCTCAATGAACTCGCGGGACAAAAACTGCCGCCGAGCTTCAAGGAGCCGGTGCTGGCGATGGGCGAAAGCGGCGCGCCCCTGCTCGAATCGAAGCGCGTCTGGACGCAGCATGGCCAGAGCGGAATGTGGATTTCCGACTGGTTCACCAATGTCGCGCAGCACGCGGACGACCTCGCGGTCATCAACTCGTGCGTCTCCGACGGGATCAACCACGCGGGCGGCGTCTGCCAGATGAATACCGGCTCGATCTTCGGCGGGCGTCCGTCGCTCGGCGCGTGGGTCAATTACGGCCTCGGCTCCGAGAACCAAAATCTGCCGGGCTTTGTGGTCATCAAGGACAGCGAAGGCACGGTCGTGAACGGCGTGCGCAACTGGGGCAGCGGCTTCATGCCGGCGGTCCATCAGGGCGTGGAGTTCAACTCCGACGGCGTGCCGATCAAGTATCTCGACAACCCAAAAGGCGTCACGTCCGACCGGCAGCGCGACAAGCTCGACCTGCTGGCCGTAATGAATCGCGGCTACGGCGCTTCGCGCACCGACAATACCGAACTCGACGCCCGCATCCGTTCTTACGAACTTGCTTACAAGATGCAGGCCGAAGCGCCGCAGGCCGTCGATCTCAGCAAGGAGAGCGACGCGACCAAGGCGCTCTACGGCATGGAGGCACCCGAAACCGCCGTCTATGGCCGCAACTGTTTACTCGCCCGGCGGCTCGTCGAAAACGGTGTCCGCTTCGTCCAACTCTACAGCGGCGCGGGCAGCAAATGGGACAGCCATGCGAAGATCGAAGAGAATCATACGAGGCTCTGCCGTTCGGTGGACAAGCCGATCGCCGGCCTGCTCGCCGATCTCAAAGCGCGCGGTTTGCTCGACGAAACGCTGGTCATTTGGGGCGGTGAATTTGGTCGCACGCCGATGAGCGAGCAGGGCGGGGGACGCGATCACAACCCCGGCGGCTTCACCATGTGGATGGCGGGCGGCGGCGTGAAGGGCGGCCAGACCATCGGCGCGACCGACGAACTCGGCCTCTACGCGGTGAAGGACAAACTCCACGTCCACGATCTGCATTCGACGATCCTCCACCTGCTCGGCGTCGATCACACCAAGCTGGTCTATCAAAACAAAGGCCGTCCCGAGCGTATCGACCAGAACGAAGGCCACGCCTACGCGAAGATCACCGGTTGATCCCCGCCAGGCGCGTGGGGCTGGCAATCCACGCGGGGTATTCAACAAGAGAGGAGTAGCGGTCGCGCGCCCGGGGGTCGATGTTCAGGGTGCAAAGGAGATCATATGAACAATCAACTCCATGGATCCCAGTGGGCGCGGATCGAGCATTGGCTCATTCGGGTGGCGGTGCTCGTCCTGCTCCTGTTTTTCCTCGCGCCGCGGGCGGGCAGCATCGACCGAGTGGCGGTAGCCCCGACGGTCGAATCCCGCGCTTCGCCGAGCGAACCAGTGCTTCCGGTTTTGGTCCTGCCCTTTTCGGCAGCCGACGCCGTCCACTATTTCTCGACGGTGCTCGAGATGTCGCCGGAAAAGGCGGCGAATGGGGTGACGGTCTTTGAAAACTATCAGGTGGCGCATCCCGAGGACCGCTGGCGGATCGCCGTTTCGACCGAAGGCAAAGGGGTGGTCGTCGAGTTCACCGTCGGCGGCGACTACGGGCTGACCCTCGCGCGGGAGTTCTTCGAGTGTCCGATCTTTGTGCGGACCGAAAGCGAGGAATTCTACGCGATGCTCGGAGACGCGCGGAACGCGCCCGTGAAGAAGATGCGGCGGTTCACGGTGGCAATGACCTTCGCCCAAACGACCGATCTCGAAATGTTGGTCATGCGGTTTACACCGCGCGATGCGTCGTGAGGGGTCGCCGGGAGCCGGCTACTTCACCGCGTAGCAAAAGATAAGATCCTGATCGCGCAGGTAGAGGCGGCCATTCGAGATGACCGGATGCGTCCAGATGCGGCCCTGCGGACTGCGGATGGCGGTCTGCGGATCGAGCTTGAAGCGGCCCTTTTCGCTGTAGCCTTTCGGCGTCGCTTCGATGAGGACCACGTTGCCGCTGCCCTCTTCGAGGAAATAGAACATCCCGTCGGCGTAGCTGATCGCGCCTTTTTGCACGGCTTTCTTTTCGCTCCAGACTTCGGCGCCGGTCTTGATGTCCTGGCAGGTGAAGCCGAGGCCATCGCTGTAGCCATAGACGTGGTCGCCGAGAAGAATGACGCCGCCGTGATGGTTCTTCATCACCTTGTTCGTGCCCGCGGTTTCGTCGAAGACCATCTTCACCTGGTTTCCCGGTTCGATGGTGAAGCTCATGCTGCCGACGCCGTAGCCGGCGGTGACATAAATCTGGTTGCCTTTGACGATGGGCGTGGGAATGACCGCGGTCTTGCCGGGGTAGGCTTGCTTCCACAGCACCGCGCCGGTTTTTACGTCGAGACCGACGACATTCTCTGCGGAGCGCTGCACGTATTGCGCCTGGCCGTTGATCGTAGCGGGGACGGCGGAGGAGTAATGCGCGCCGTCAGTCCAGTCCTTCGATTGCCAGATCGGTTTGCCGGTCGCCTTGTCGAGCGCGGCCACGGTGCCCTGGCTGCCGCCCGGCGTGCAGATGACTTGTTTGCCATCGACGAGCACGCTTTCGGTGTAACCCCAGCCCGGGGTTTTGCCGCCGAGCGACGCCATCGTCGTGCGCCAGAGTTCCTTGCCGTCCTTGACCTGCGCGGCGATGAGCGTGCCGTCGCCGCCGAGGGTGTAAACCTTGTCGCCATCGACGGTGGGCGTGCCGCGCGGGCCGTCGCCCCACTTGTTGCCGAGGACGTTGCCGAGCTTGGTCACCCAGAGTTCCGTGCCCTTCGCGGCGTCGAGACAGATCAGCACTTCGGAGTTGTCGCGCGTGCCCATGGTGAAGAGTTGGCCGCCGACGATGGCGAAGCTCGCGTAGCCCTGGCCGGCATTGGTGAAGCTCCACACTTTCGCCGGGCCTTCCGCTGGCCACTGCTTGAGCAGGCCGGTTTCCTTGGTGAGATCGTCGCGCGCCGGGCCGCGCCACTGCGGCCAGTCGAAGCCCGCCCCGGTGGGAGGAGCCGCGGCGGCGATCGGCTGGACGGTGGCGCTGGCTTGCGCCGGAGGACGCTGTGCCGCGGGCGTGCGCTGGCGGCGCGCTTCGAAGAGGTAAGCCTTTTCTTCCGCAGAGAGTTGTTCGCCTTTCTGCTCGCGTTGGTAGAGTTCCCCGGCGCGCTTCCAATCGATCACGGGATCGGCCGCGTGGAGCAGGGTGGCAGCGAGGAGTGTGAGAGGGAGCAGAAGGGCGGTGGTTTTCATGGGAGGAGATCGAGTGGGTTGGAGCGCGATCAAGGGCGCTGGACAATCCACGGCTGGGGATAGGGATTCTTAGGAAAAAAGTCGAGGGGCAGGCGGTCGATTTTTCACCCGCGGATCGAGATGGGGTCGGGCTGATCCCAAATTACGGGCGCAGGACGCGGACGCGATGCGCCTCGCTGTCGCCGATATAAACCGCGCCATCCTTGTCCACGAAGATGCCGTGGAGACGCGCCATCTTGCAACCGAGCGGGTCGCCATCCGGCCCGTCGCCCTTTTCGCCCGTGCCCGCCATGAGCAGCAGCTTGCCGGTCTTCGCCTCAATCATGCGGACGCTGTGGCTCTCGGTATCGGCCAGCCAGGCGTTGCCCGCGGCGTCGATGGCGATGCCTTTCGGGCCGGAGAGCGTGGCTTCCTTGGCCGGACCGCCGTTGCCGGTGAAACCTTTCTTGCCCGTGCCCGCGACATGATGGATGACGCCGGCCTTGAGGTCGAAGCGAAAGACCTGGTTGCCCTCGCGCGTGGCCAGCCAGAGATCGCCCTGTGCGTCGAAGTCGATCGAGCGCGGGCCGCGCAGTGGCGTGCCGGCAATCGGCGATCCGTCGGGCGTTGCCCCCGGCGCGCCGGTGCCGGCGAAGGTGCTGATCGTCCCGGTCTTCATCGCCACGCGGCGGATCACGTTGTTGCCGATGTCGCAGATGTAAAGATGCTCGAAGGCCGGGTCGAACTGGATGCTGTGCGGCTGCTTGAACTGCGCCTTGTCCGCCGGGCCGCCATCGCCGTTGTAGCCCGCCTGGCCGGTGCCCGCGAAGGTCGTGATGACCTGCGTTTTCGCGTCCACGCGGCGCACCGCGTGGTTCACCATATCGACGATGAAAAGATTGCCCGCCCGGTCGAAGCGGATCTCGTGCGGCTTGTTCAGCGTGGCTTCCAACGCCGGTCCGCCGTCGCCGGTGTAGCCCGTTTTGCCATTGCCGACAACCATCTCGATCTTCCCATCCGCCGTCACCTTGCGCACCCGCATCCCGCCGTATTCGCAAAACCACAGCGCGCCATCCGGCCCGCGCACGACGCCGAAGGGATCATTGATTTGCGCCGCGGTCGCGGGACCGCCATCGCCGGAGAATCCGCGCACACCGTTGCCGGCGACAGTGGCGATGGTTCCGGCCAGGCTGGAGCCGATGGAAGCGAGAAGAGTCAGCGCAATGAGCAAGGCAGCGAATCGGGAGAGCATGAGAGGAATCATTTTCGGAATGGGTGGCGGAAGTCGAGTCGTGTTTGGCCGTGCGGTTCGCCCTTGCCGCTTTCCTGCGCATTATGAATGCTCGCGCCCCTCGATCCAGACGAGCTTTCCTTGCCTCCCATGTCTCTCCGCCGGTTCCTTTGGCCAGTTCTCATTTCGATTTCGACCACCTTGCAGGCGGCGGATTGGCCGCAGTGGCGCGGCCCGGATCGCACCGGCCATGTCCCGGCGGGAGAAGCTGTCCCCGCCTCGCTTCCGGCGGAGCCGAAGGTCGCCTGGCGCGTGGCGGTCGGCGATGGCTTCGCCTCGCCGGTGGTGAGCGGCGGGCGTGTCTTCCACCTCGACAATCAGGAGGGTCACGAGAGCGCCTCGGCGCTGGACGCCGCGACCGGCAAGGAACTGTGGCGCACGAAGATCTTCTCCTCGCATCAGGATGGCTTCGGCATCGGGCCGCGCTGCACGCCGGTCGTGGATGGCGACCGCGTATTCATCCAGTCGGCCAAGGGCGAATTGCAATGCCTCGAAGCGGCCACGGGCAAAGTCCTCTGGCGGAAAAATTTCGAGACGGATTTCGGGGCGGTTTACATCGGCGAGAAGGGCACCGCGGCGGGCGCGGTCCGGCATGGCGCGACGGGTTCGCCGATCATCGATGGCGGGAATATCCTCGTGCAGGTCGGCGGTCCGCAGGGTGCAGGGGTCGTGGCTTTCAAAAAAGCGACCGGCGACGTGGTCTGGAAATCCCAGAGCGACCAGGCCTCCTACGCCGCGCCGATCCTCGCCACGGTGGCGGGAGTGCGGCAGTTCATCAGCTTCACCGTGGAAGGGTTGATCGGGCTCGATCCCGCGACGGGGAAACTGCTCTGGCGGGTGCCGACGGTGACGCGCCTCGGGCGAAATGTCACGACGCCCAATGTCTGGAAAGACCGCGTGGTTGTCGCCTCCCATCAACTCGGTCTCGTGGCGACGCGCCTCGCCCAAGAGAGCAGCGGCCTCGTCGCCAGCGAGGCGTGGGTGAACAAGAAGATGCTCATCAATTTCTCCAGCCCGGTGGTCGTCGGCGATCATCTCTACGGCCTCGGCCCGGCGAAGAATCTCGTCTGCATCGACCTCGCGACCGGCGAACTCGCGTGGGAAAAAGCCGGCTTCACGCAGACGGACGGTGGCCGCGCCGAAGCGGCGTTCCTTGTCATGGGCAAAAATATCCTCGTTCTCAACGACGGGGGCGAACTCGTGCTCTTCGCCGCCAATTCCAAAGAATATCAGGAGGTCAGTCGGACGCAGGCCTGCGGCAAGACTTGGTGCAATCCCGCCTACGCGGGTGGCCGGCTTTACCTGCGCGACAATCGCGAACTGCTCTGCGTCGAGCTCCTGAAGTAGCAGAATCTGGAAGCGGCCTGAAAAAACCCAATCTCGCGGTCATCTGAGCGGAGTTCCGTCGGGGGCGGAAGGCGGGACGGAACGTCGTCGAAGAACCCCGTGGCTCTTCTGGCGATGTGGCTGGTTGTTCTAAGCGATTTCCTGGCTGTCTGCGGCTCTCCCACTCCGTGACCTTCCGCCTCCACAGTCGTGGCTCAGTTTGAAATAGAACCTGTCATTCTGAGCGGAGTGTAACGGAGTCGAAGAATCCCGTGGCACGACCACCGGTTTCTTCACGGGATTCTTCGACTGCGTTCCGTCCCGCCTTCGCCCCCGACGGAACTCCGCTCAGAATGACTCGCGGAGAGCGGTCGTCACAGCATCTGCTCGACGAAGGCCCGGCTTTCGAAGAACGCGAAGTCTTCAAACTTCTCCCCCGTGCCGATGAAGCGCGTCGGGATGCCGAGTTCGTTTTGAATCGCCACGACACACCCGCCTTTGCCGCTGCCGTCGAGCTTTGTGACGATGACTCCGGTGAGCCCGGTGGCGGCGTGAAATTCGCGAGCCTGTTGCAGCGCGTTGCCGCCGGTGGTGGCATCGACGACCAGGAACGTCTCGTGCGGCGCCTGCGCGTCGGCCTTGGCCAGCACACGTTTTATCTTGGCCAGTTCACCCATGAGGTTGGTCTTCGTGTGCAGCCGGCCCGCCGTGTCGCAAATCAGGAACTCGATGTTTTTCCGATCCGCCGTTTGGTAGGCCTCGTAGCAGAGCGCCGCGGGATCGGAGTTGTACTGGCCCTTGATGATCTCGATCCCGAGGCGATCCGCCCAGATGCCGAGTTGCTCGATGGCCGCGGCGCGGAAGGTGTCCGCCGCGGCGAGCAGCACGCTGTGGCCCTTGCGCTGGAGGAAGTGCGCGAGCTTCGCCGTCGAAGTGGTTTTGCCCGTGCCGTTCACGCCGACGACGAGGATGACTTTCGTCTTCGAGGCTAGCGGGCGCAGGACGACATTGTCGCGGGGCAGCACTTTCAGGATTTCCTCGCGAGCGACTTTGACCACGCTCTCCGCGGTCAGGTTTTCCGCCTGCGGCTGTAGTTCCTTGATGATCCGCGTCATCATCGGTACGCCGAGATCGGCGCGGATGAGACTCTCCTCCAGTTCCTCCCAATCCACCGGCTTGCCGGAGAATTTTTGGATGAGCGATTTGAAGAAACCGAACGCCATGCCGCCTAGAGATTCAGCGGCGATGCGGCTTCGCGGTCCGGTCGGCCAAGCTCCCGCTTGATCCGGTCGAGGATGCCATTGACGAAGCCGCCGGATTTTTCCGCACCGAACTTCTTCGCGATCTCGATGGCCTCGTTGATGATGACGACGGGCGCGACATCGGGCGAGTGGAGCATCTCGTAGATGGCCACGCGCAGGATATTGCGGTCCACGGCGGCGAGACGGTTCAACTCGTAGTTGGCGGTGTATTTCTTGATCCGTTCGTCGATGTCATCGCGATGCATCATGACGCCGGCGACGAGCTTTTCGGTAAAGGTGCGAGTCTTGGCGGTGACCGCGGCTTTGCCGGGCCCGGAATGCAGCGCCCAAAAGGCCTCGGCATCGCCCGGCGTTTTGTCGCCGTTCAAGTCGAGCTGATAAAGGAACTGGACGGCTGCTTCGCGGCCTTCGCGTCGTTTGCCCATGATCAGTCAGCGAGTGCTCCGCAGCGCGCTCAAGGTTTGCACCATCTGCGCCGCGACCCGGGCCGCTTCGGTGCCGCGATTGATTTCCTCCTCCAGACACCGCGCGCGGGCTTGCTCGGCATTTTGCACGAGCAGGACTTCGTGAATGATCGGCAGCCGGTGGGTGAGGCTGAGCTGTTGCAGCGAGGTGGTGATCGCGCCGGCGATCAAGGCCGCGTGCTGAGTTTCGCCTTCGATGATCACGCCGAGGGCGATGATCGCGTCGATGCCACCGCGCGTCGCTACTTCCTGCACGACGAGCGGGATCTCGAAAGCGCCCGGCACTTCGTAAGTCTGGACGCTGAACGTCGGGGAGATCGCTTCCAGTTCCCGCTTTGCATGATCCACGAGTCCATTGACGAACTCGCTGTTATATTGGCTGGCGACGATGGCAAAGGAGCGTCGCTGGCCGGTCTGGCGCGGGCGGGATGGAAAGGCGGTGGACATAAGGGACGGAGAAAGTAGAGGCTCGGTCGCCGGGCGCAACAACCTTATCCGCTACAGCAGGTGCCCCATTTTCAGCCGCTTGGTTTCGAGATATTTCGCGTTGTGTGGATTGGATACGGACTTGATCGGGACGACTTCGACGATCTTCAATCCGTAGCCTTCGAGGCCGATGACTTTCTTCGGGTTGTTGGTCAGGAAACGCATCTTGCGCACGCCGAGATCGCACAGGATCTGCGCGCCGAGGCCGTAGTCGCGCAGCTCCGCGGGGAAGCCGAGCTTGATGTTGGCTTCGACGGTATCGAGTCCTTCCTCCTGGAGTTTGTAGGCGTGGATTTTTGCCGGCAATCCGATGCCGCGCCCTTCCTGCCGCATGTAAAGCAGCACGCCATTGCCCGCGGCTTCGATTTGCTGGAGGGCGGAGTGGAGCTGGGTGCCGCAATCGCAGCGCATTGAGCCAAAGACGTCGCCGGTCAAGCACTCGCTATGCACGCGGACGAGCGTGGCTTTTTTCGGCGAGATCACGCCTTTGACGAGCGCGAGGTGGTGCACACCATCGATGACGGAGCGGTACATGTGCAGGTCGAACTCGCCGAAGTCCGTCGGCAGCTTGATGACCTGCTCGCGTTCGATGAGTCGCTCGCGGCTGCGGCGATGGACGATCAAGTCCTCGATCGAGCACATCTTCAGGCGATGCTTTTTGCGGAATTTCAGCAACTCCGGCAGCCGCGCCATGGTGCCGTCGGCGTTGAGAATTTCGCAAAGCACGCCGGCGGGAGTCAGGCCAGCGAGGCGCGCGAGATCGATGCTGGCCTCGGTGTGACCGGCGCGCCGCAGGGTGCCGCCGGGTTTGGCGCGCAGCGGGAAGACGTGGCCGGGTTGGACGAGGTCCTGCGGCGTGGCTTTCGGATCGACGAGGAGCTGAATCGTGCGCGCGCGGTCGTGGGCGCTGATCCCGGTGGTCACGCCCTTGGCGGCATCCACGGAGACGGTGAAATCGGTGCGGTAGCTTTCGCGGTTTTCCAAGACCATGCGCTGGAGGCCCAGCACCTCGGCCCGCTCCTCGGTGATCGGTGCGCAGATCAGGCCGCGACCGTGCGTGGCCATGAAGTTGACGGCGTCCGGCGTGATTTTCTCCGCGGCCATCACGAGGTCGCCTTCGTTTTCGCGGTCGGCATCATCGGTCACGATGACCATCTTCCCGGCGCGGATGTCCTTGATGACGTCTTCGATCGGATCAAACAGCGAGGCGGTGGGCATAGGAGGAGGGTGAACCAATCACGTCCGAGGCTCCAAGGAAAAGGAAAGATGAGCGAGTGGCGCCTTCTCCCGCGTGTCATTCTGAGCGGAGTGTAACGGAGTCGAAGAATCCCGTCGCGGGTCGTTGGACGGGATTCTTCGACTCCGTTCCGTCCCGCCTGCGCCCGCGACGGAACTCCGCTCAGAAGGACACTGCTTTTACGGTGCGCCGGAGCCGACGACCGCATCCGGGCGGTACATGTCCGCGTTGCTGCCCTCGAATTCCGCTTTCAGCTTCACGCGAAGATTGGCGAGGTCGATCAATTCCCAGCGCAGGAAACGCACGAAGCCGTCTGCCCCGCGCTCCTGCTCGATGCCGATGATGAGATGCCGCGCGTCGTCATTCACCTTGTTCGTCTCGCGCTTTGGCTCGAAGTAGAACGTGCGAAAGCTGCTCGTCCTGCTGCCTTTCGCGTAGAGCTTCGGGTCGAGGTAAATGACGCGCCCGGTGGCTTTGTCGAGCAGCCGGAGATCGGGATACCCGGAGCGGAGTTGCTGGCCTGCGGTGGTCTTGGGAAAGCTGCAGGTGAAGCCGGCCAGCGTGTTGAGCCTGGCCTGAATGGCGTCCTCGAACTTGCTGCTCATCTCGTTCACGCGTTTGGCACTGCGCGTCTTGCTGTCGGGCGCATTCATCGCGGTGAGGACTTCGTTCAATACCGTGCCGATTTCTTTCACGATGCGCTGATCGTCCGCGTCTTTCGGATCCATCGGGAGGATGCGCTTTCCGGACGTCGCGGCGATGACGTCGGCGAAGCGGATGCCCTTGAAGGACTGGGCATCGTTGAGCAGCCACGGGATGAGCACCTGGACGCTGCCGGCTTTTTCGTCGGCTCGTGCTGGCAGGAGCAGGACGCAGGCGAGGATGGGGAGAACGTGGCGCAGCATCGGCGGAGTCAGGTAATGGTGACGGCGGCCTCGAGGAGCGGGAGCACCGCTTGCAGGCTGTTCTCCGAGCGCGCGTGGACGCGCAGCAACGTTTCGCCGCGCTCGACTTTGACGCCGACTTTTTTGAAGGCGTCGCACCCGACCGCAAAGTCGATGGCGTCGCTGGCCTTGGTGCGGCCCGCGCCGAGGGCGACACAGGCGCGACCGATGCAGCCCGCGTCCAGTCGCGCGAGCTGGCCGGCTTGTGGGGCGGGGAAGTCGTGGATGATCGGGGCGCGATGGATTTCGGTGATGCGCTCGAGCGCGGTCGCGTCGCCGCCCTGCGCCTCGACCATGGCGACGAACTTTTTCCACGCGGTGCCGTCGTGCAGCCAGCGGGCGAGAGTTTCCCGCGGCACCGTGGCCACTTTCTCCGCGAGATCGAGCGTGAGCCCGACCATGTCCGGCGGGCCGCCACCGCGCAGGCAGGCCACGGCTCCGGCGACTTCGAGCGCATTGCCCGCAGCCCAGCCCAGCGGTTCATCCATCGGGGTCAGGAGATGGCTGACCTGCAGGCCCATCTCGCCACCCACGGCGCAAAGTGCGGCAGCGAGGGAGGCTCCTTCCTCGCGCGTTTTCATGAATGCGCCCGAGCCAAATTTTACATCGAGCACCAGTCGGTCGAGCGACTCCGCGAGCTTCTTGCTCATAATGCTGGCGACGATGAGCGGCTGCGAAGTCACCGTCGCAGTGACATCGCGCAGGGCGTAGAGTTTTTTGTCGGCGGGGCAGATGTCGCCGGTCTGGCCGATCATGACCACGCCGAGGCGGGCGAGTTGAGCCATCGCCTGCTCCTCGGAAAGCGAGACATTGAAGCCGGGAATACTTTCGAGCTTGTCGAGGGTGCCGCCGGTGATGCCGAGGCCGCGCCCGGAGATCATCGGCACCCAAAGATCGTCGCAGGCGAGGAGCGGCGCGAGGATGAGCGAGACGGTATCGCCGACGCCACCCGTGCTGTGTTTATCGACTTTCGGCGGCGTGCCCGGCGGATAGCGCAGGACGCTGCCGCTGTTCATCATTGCCCGCGTGAGATGACTCGTCTCAACGGGAGTGAGGCCTTGGAAGAAGACCGCCATCGCCCACGCCGCGGCCTGATATTCGGGAATCTCACCAGTCGTGAAGCCGCGGATGAACTCCTGAATCTCGGCTGACGGGTGGGCCGCGCCGTCGCGCTTGCGTTCAATGAAAGTTGGAACGTGCATTTTGTTGTTGGAGAGAGATGAAGGATTTGCCGACGGGCCACGGCTGCTTCAGTCCGAAGTACGCGGCGAGGGTGGCGGCGACATCGGCAAAAGTCTGACGGGTGCCAAGGGCGAGGCTGGCTCCTCCATGCAGGACCATCAGCGGCACCTCTTCGCGCGTGTGGTCGGTGCCGCGCCACGTCGGGTCATTGCCATGATCGGCGGTGATGATGATGAGGTCGTCGTCGTCACAGCGCGGGAGGAAGGTGCCGAGCCAGGTGTCAAACTCCACGAGCGCGCGGGTGTAGCCAGCGACGTCGCGACGGTGTCCGTAGAGCATGTCGAAATCGACGAGGTTGGTAAAGATCAGGCCGTCCTGGCCATCGGCCCAGAGTTGGTCGATGACCGACATGCCCTCGGCGTTCGAGGCGGTCGGCGTGGAGTGAGTGATGCCGCTGTCGGCGAAGATGTCGCTGATCTTGCCCACGCCTTCGACCCGCAGGCCGGTCTCGGCAATCGCGTTCAGCACGGTGGGTGGCGGGAGCATGGAAAAATCGTGCCGTCTGCTCGTGCGCTTGAAAGAGCCGGGCTCGCCTTCAAAGGGCCGGGCAATGACGCGGCCAATCCGCCAGGCATCGGCGTGACGGCGGGCGACGCGGCAGATTTCATAGAGCCGCTTGATCGGGACGACGCTCTCGTGCGCTGCGATCTGGATGACGGAATCGGCCGACGTGTAGAGAATCGGCTTTCCGGTGCGGACGTGTTCGGCGCCGAGTTCTTCGAGCACGGTGGTCCCGCTGCTCGCGTAGTTGCCGATGAACTCGACCCTGGCATCACGCTCGATGGCGCTGATGAGTTCCGGCGGAAATGTGGGGAAGGTGGCGAACGCTTCATCGAGGACAGCCCCGGCGATTTCCCAGTGGCCGGTCGTGGTATCCTTGCCGGCGGAGCGCTCGCGCATGCGACCGAAGCTGGCGATGGTGCCGCGGGAGCGATGGTCGAGGACATCCGCGGTGAGGATTTTCCACAGACCGAGGGAGAAAAGAGTGGGCAGATCGAGTTGCGGCCGGGCGGCGAAGATGTGGCCGAGCGTGTTGGCGCCTTCGTCACCGTAGGCGGCGGCATCGGGGGCGTGGCCGCAGCCGACGCTATCGAGAACGAGGAGGAGGGCGCGCATGCGGGGGCAGGATGCACGGGTGCGGGGAAGTTTGGAAATACGGAATCACCACGCAGTTCGTCATTTCCGAAACGGGCTGCCGTGCTAGCGTGCGCGCCGTGAAAAAGACCGATTCCATTTTTGTTGCCGGCCATCGCGGACTCGCGGGCGGCGCGATCCTTCGTGAACTGCAAGCGGCGGGCTACGCAAATCTGCTGACCCGGACACGGGCCGAGGTCGATTTGAAACAGCGGGAAGCCGTGCGGCGTTTCTTCGAGGAGCAGCGCCCGCAAGTCGTGGTGGTCGCTGCGGCGAAAGTGGGCGGGATCAAGGCGAATAACGATTTCCCCGTCGAGTTCCTGCTCGAAAACCTGAACATCCAAAACAACCTGATCGAGTCGGCTTCCGATTTCGGCGCGGAGAAGCTGCTCTTCCTTGGGAGTTCGTGCATTTATCCGAAATTCGCGCCGCAGCCGATTTCGGAAAGTTCGCTCCTGACCGGGGAACTGGAGCCGACCAACGAGCCCTACGCGCTGGCGAAGATCGCGGGGATCAAGCTCTGTCAGTCGTACGCGCGGGAGTACGGCCGCAACTTCATCAACGCCATGCCGACGAATCTCTACGGCCCCGGCGACAACTTCGACCTGAACACGTCCCACGTCCTGCCCGCCTTGCTCCGCAAGGTCCACGAGGCGAAACAGCGTGGCGACGCCACCGTCTCCGTCTGGGGTTCGGGCACGCCGCGGCGCGAATTTTTGCATGTCGAGGATCTCGCCAGCGCCTGCCGCTTCCTGCTCGAAAACTACGACGCGCCCGACATCGTCAACGTCGGCTTCGGCGACGATGTGACGATCCGCGAACTGGTCGAGTTGATCTGCGAGGTCGTTGGGTTCACCGGGGCACTGGCTTTCGACGCCACCAAGCCGGACGGCACGCCACGCAAGCTGCTCGATACCACGAAGCTGACCGGCCTCGGTTGGCGCCCGCGCATTTCTCTGCGGGATGGCATCCGGCAAACCTACGACTGGTATTGTCGGGAGCGGACGGCGGCGTAGCAGCACGGACCGAATGCGCCAGTGTTAAAAAACAGCGGGGACGGATCGTGCGCGGGTGATTTCCGGGCGGGGGAATCCCGTCGTGGTGCTGGTTAGCGCGGCGAGGTGAGCGACTTCATTTTCGGTGCAAAAATCCAAAAACATCTTGTGGGCAGGCTCGGCCGCGTGTGCAATTTTACGGTCAAGGTATGAAACGAGATCGGATTCGCGGCTTTTGCACCAGATGCCGTCATGAACAAATTTTCGAGCGGGCGGAGACTCATCATGGCGTCCATTTTTTCCTCACGGTGGTGACGTTCGGGCTCTGGCTGGTGAGTTGGATCGCCAGCTCCATCGGCCACCGCATCCGGCCCTGGCGCTGCCTGCAATGCAACTGGCCTAACCCGGTCTTCGATCTTCCGAACGAGCCTCGCAGCAAGGATTCCACGCGCACCCCGTCGCCGGACGGGTCGTCAGATTCTTCGCTGCGTGCGCCCTAGCGCCGGCCGTTTTTCACTTCGGGGGCGAAGTGCTTTTCGAGGACGAGTTCGGTGCCTTCCTTCTTGAGGTTGTAATCCACCTGATCGAAGGCGCGGCGGATCAGGTGAATGCCGAGGCCCCCGGGTTGCACGAGGTCGAGCGGACGGCCATGCAGCTTTTCCGGCGCCGCCTGGGCACCATAGTCGCGCAGCCGGAAGCGGATGCCGGGCGCGATCTGCTCGCAGACCAGACAGATGAGCTGATTCGGTTCGTGATGATAGGCGTAGCGGATAACGTTCGTGCACGCTTCATCGAGACCGAGGACGATGAGATCCTTTTCCGTGTCGGTGAAAGAAATCGCTTTCAGAAATTGACGGACGAAATCGCGCACGAGGCAGAGATTCGCGGGATGGCTGGCAAATTCGATTTCGCGCTTCATTGAAAACCAAATACGAGGATGGTCAGGTCGTCGTGCGGGTCGGCTCCCTGGCGATGGTTTAATTCGCCGGCGCTCAGTGCGTCAACCACATCGGTGGCGCGGTCGAACTTTCGCGCGAGGATCTTCTCCACTCCTTCGCGATCGAGCGGCACGTCTTCGCGGTTGAAGGATTCGACGAGGCCGTCGGTGTAGAGCACCAGCCAGTCATGAGGTTCGAGTTTGAGCGTGTGGGAGCGCGCGGGCAATTCCGGCAGCAACCCGAGGGGCGGTGAGCCGGCGATCTTAATCTCCTCCACCTGGCCGCTGGGGTGCGCGAGAAAGGGATGACAATGGCCGGCGCTGCACAACTCGACCTGCCGCGAAATGACATCGACCCGTCCGAGCATCGAGGTGATGAACATGCCGCGGATGGTGTGCCCGGTGAGCATCGCATTCCAGCGGGCCATCGCGGCGACCGGCGAAAGGCCCGGTTTCAAAATGAGCCGCAGGATGCTCAGCGCCTGCGCCATGAGCAGCGCGGCCGGTGTGCCCTTGCCCGAGACATCGCCGACGACGAAGTAGAACTCGTTCGGGCTGAGTTCGAGCACGTCGTAAAAATCGCCGCCGACATTGAGCGCCGGACGGTAGGCAGCGGCGAAATGAACGTGCGCCAGTTGCGGAAGCGACTGCGGCAGAAAGCTCGCCTGGATTTCTCTCGCGAAGGCATACTCCTGCGCCGCGCGCTGCTGCTCACGCTGGCGATCGATCGTGCGCAGCTTGTCGATCGCCGTCGCGGCGAGGTTGCCGTAGGCGCGGAAGACCTCCAGATCCGTCTCGTCGAAGGCCACGCGGTGCAGCGGGTTGAGCACCTGGAGCACGCCGATCTCCTTGTCCTTGCGGCGCATCGGCGCGCAGAGAATGGAGCGCGTGCGGAAGCCGGTTTTCTTGTCCGCGTCGGCGAAAAAGCGCGGGTCGGAATAGGCGTCGGCGACGAGCAACGCCTCGCCGTGTTCGAGCACCCAACCGGCGATGCCACGCCCGCGGGGCACGGTGATCTTCGTCGTCGGCGCGCCAGTCTGGCCCGAGCTGCCGCCGCTCGCGCATGCGAGTTCGAGTTCATTGTCGGTATTGACCAGAAAGAGAGACGCCGCCTCGACCTCCATGACCCGCCGGGCCACCTCCAGAATCGCCGGCAGCAATTCGCGGGATTCGGTGATCGCATTGATCAACGCGCTGACCTCGACCAGGCCCTTGTAAAGTTTCAACTGGCGCTCGAGCAAAACGGGGGAAGGCGGCATCGCGCCTGACTAATGACCGATGATGCCGGGCGAAGAAAGCGCAAACACCGGGCGCGGCTGCGGATTCGCACTGGATAAATCTTCGCACCGGCTCCATCCTGCGCGCGATGAAAGCCCCTATTTTCCTCGGAATCTTCCTTGCCTCGGTCTGCTTCACGCAGGCGGCAGACACGGCCTACTCGGCGCTCCGCGTGATCGGCAAACGCGACGGGCAGGAAACGCTCAATCGTGTCGTCGAACTTCGCGGGCGGGGCGGCAATCCCCACCCCTCGGTCTGGAAAGTGATCATCGACGAGCCTCGTGCGCGCGGCGGAGTACGCGAGATCGAAGTGCAGCGCGGCCGGATCGTCGGCGAGCGCACGCCGAATTCGGGCGGCAGCGGCAGCCCGATGAATTTCAACCAGCTCAATCTCGATTCCGAAGGCGCCTTTACCATCGCCAATCAGGAGGCGCAAAAAGTCGGCGTGCCTTTCGACCGGGTGGATTATTTCCTGAAAAGTGGCACCAACGGCGGCGCGCCGGTTTGGGAATTGGAACTTTCCGATGGGCGCAACGGTCGCATGGGACTGATCACCATTGCCGCCGACAGCGGGACCGTGCTGCGCAATCAACTCGACCGCTCCCCGCGCGGCTCGGACGAGAATGACCGGGCGTATCTGGACGATCGCCGCAATGCGCCGCGGCGCCTGGACGACGACGAAGTGGATCGCGACCGCGACCGCGGCTCGTCGGCCACCTTGCCGGCCTTCATCAATCGGGTGGGCCGGCACTTCCAAAAGCGTGGGCGCCAGTTGGAAAATTTCTTCACGGGCAAATAGATCCGTGCGGCCACCTCGGAGCTTGCAACCCCTTCGTGGCGTCCGTAATTTTCGCGGCTCTCAAAGCTGGCGTGGCGAACTTGGCAGACGCGCTAGACTCAAAATCCTGAATTTGCGTCATTCATGGCATTGCTCGAAATAGCTCTAGATCAAGTTTCCATCAGGTTGTTTTGGCGACTCGGGCCGCAAAACGAGTGGCGCAAAGGCCCGCCATAAATGGCCTCATTCTAGCACAAATTCTAGTACAGAAGCCTCGGGGCATCGGCCTGCTTCCGCACATTTTGGCCAAGGCGTTGGGCTCATCGCTGCGGACCCGCCCGCACTCCATCTTCATCGCCCGCGAATCCCCCAATACCTGCCTGACCCGCGAATTGTTTTTCCTCGATTGCACTTGAGCGGCCGCGCGGCGGTATTTATTTCCTCCGCCATGAAGCGTCCCCCGATGGCGGTCCGACCTGGCACGAACCGAGTTGCGGTCATGCACTCCCGGCCACCGCTGGAGCGGATGATGCGGCTCCACGAAAAGCTCCGGGCCGGGGCGTTTCCCAACTGCCGCAAGCTGGCCGACGAGCTGGAGGTCTCGACCAAGACGATCCAGCGCGACATCGACTTCATGCGGGACCGACTCGGTCTGCCCATTGAATACGACCAGCTTCACTTCGGCTTCGTATATACCGAACCGGTGACCAGCTTCCCGAGCATCGAGGTGTCGGAAGGCGAGGTCATCGCCCTGTTCGTCGCCCAGAAGGCGCTGGAGCAATACCGGGGCACGTCCTTCGAGAAGCCGCTGAAGACGGCGTTTGAAAAGATCACCCAGGGGCTGAAAGACCGGATCGGGTTCCACTGGGGTGATGTGGATTCCGCGATTTCCTTTCGCGGGCTCGGCACCAGCGTGGCGGATCTCGAACTCTTCGAGACGGTGAGCCGGGCGGTGCTCGACTCCCACGAACTCGCCTTCGACTACAAGAAGCTCGGCAGCTCGCGGCATGAAGCTCGCCGGGTGCAGCCCTACCATCTCGGGTGCGTCGAGAATCAATGGTATCTGTTCGGTTTCGACCTGGCCCGCCAGCAACTCCGCACCTTCGCTCTGCCGCGGATGCGCGCCGTCTTGAACACCAAGGCGCGGTTCCGGCGCCCGGCGGACTTCTCGATCACCCAGCATCTCGGCGACAGCTTCGGCGTCTTCACCGGGAAAGGGCGTTACAAAGTGCGACTGGAGTTCGACGAGTTCGCCGCGCGGTTGGTCGGCGAGCGCAACTGGCACGCTTCGCAGCGAATCAAGTCGCTCGGCGGCGGACGGATCGAACTGACCCTAAACTTGGGCAACCTCGAGGAAGTCGAGCGCTGGGTTCTCAGTTGGGGCGCGCACGCAAGGGTGCTGGAGCCGGTGGAGTTGAAAAAGCTTATCCGCCGGACGGCGGAGGCGATTCTCGCCGCGTCCTGAAAGTGCCCGCTCAGTGACGTCCCATTCGGCGGCGGAGATAACTCCAAAAAATCTTAGGAGTGGGACAGCATTTGTCCGGACGGCTCTGCGAAGCTGGGCGCATGAATACGCACCTCACCGAACTCGCTTTCATCCTCGACCGCTCCGGATCCATGAGCCATCTCGCCAGCGCCGCCATCGAGGGGTTCAACCACTTCCTGCACGAGCAGCAGTCCGCCCCCGGTCGCGCGCGGCTCACGCTCGTCCTCTTCGATGACGAATACCTCGTCCCCGCGCAGTCCCTTCCCGTCGCCGAAGTGCTCCCTCTTGATGAGCACAGCTACGTCCCACGCAATACCACGGCCCTGCTCGATGCCATTGGTCGCACGGTCGATGAAATCGGCACCCGACTTGCGGACCTGCCCGAGCCTGACCGCCCCGCCAAAGTCATCGTCGCCATCCTCACCGATGGACTGGAAAACGCCTCCACTCACTACACTTGGAAGGACGTCGCCAGCCGGATCAAGCACCAGACCGATGTCTATCGCTGGGACTTCCTTTTTCTAGGAGCGAATCAGGACGCCATCGCCACCGCCGCCCAGCTCAACATCGCTGCCCAAAACGCCGCCACCTATCACGCCGACGCTGTCGGCGTCCGCTCCACCGGCCGCAGCCTCTCTCGCAAAAGCAGCGCCCTGCGAGCCCAGAGCCAGGGCTGCGCCAGCGCGGAAGAGATCCACGCCGCTGCCGCCCCAATGCAGGACCTCGTCCAGGAAGAGGACCGCAAAGGCCGGGGAGAAGATTGAGGCCACGACCCAGATATGAGCGCCCGTCCTCTAGCGAAACCGAATATTGCTCGGCGACGGATCGTGCATGTGGATGCCGAAGTCTTCCAGCTCGCTAAGAATCGTCTGCGCCATCGGCCAATCGTCGCCGAACTGCTCCCGATTCTTGTCCTCCCATGCCTCCCAGATTTCGTCCGAAAACTCGGGCGGCCAGTCCAGGTATGCGCCGGCAAAATCGAGAACAAATGGCGGCTTCACGACCGTCATTTCGAGCGCCAGCAGATCATCGTCGGAGGCGAGCAGTTGCGGGACTCGGAAGCCGGAAAGCTCGAAAATGCCGTGTTCCATCAGCCGTTCATAGATGTCGCGTTCGCGAGCGTAAGGCTCTTCCTCACGATGGATTTTGAGGGCACTGAAGCCGGGATCGGCATTGCCATCGGTCTCAAAAACAATACCGTGAATTCCGAAACCGAGTCGCCCGCTCAACCGCCGGTTGCGCTGGGCCACATATCGCTCTGCTTTTTCGATTATGTCTTCGT
>Ga0105047_10001208_pt1 | contig 45987 bp, 33 predicted proteins | sample MAT04_FD_78384 | JGI IMG/M metagenome (GOLD analysis project Ga0105047, IMG submission 78384) | Freshwater microbial communities from Lake Fryxell liftoff mats and glacier meltwater in Antarctica - MAT-04 (megahit assembly) | ecosystem: Environmental > Aquatic > Freshwater > Ice > Liftoff... | reverse complement strand
TGTCGGGCACAAAAAGTGAGCCTGGGAGCGTTTCGTCCCCAGCGGATGGCAACGGAATCTGGCTTAGAGCGTCTGCCCTTCGTGGCCACGCTTGAAGGGTCTTACTTGGGCGTGATGCGCACGATCCGCACTCTGGAGACGGGGGAGGATCGACTCGCCGTGACGCTGATTCAAGTGAACCAAGCCGACCCGATGGGCGACCGGGTGAATGCGACCCTCGGCCTCAGCGCGTTCCGAAAACCCACGCCGGTGCGCCGAGTCACCGCTCCCGTGACTCCGGCGGCATCCATGAAAACCCCGGCGGGAGGCCGGCTTTGAGCCAGCCGAAAGCGAAATCGGGCGCACCGAAGGTGAGTCGGACCTTTGTCTATTTGGTTATCGGAATGGTGATCCTCGCGGCTTGGGCGTTGGCCCCCGCGCCCAAGCCACGCAAGTCCACCGGCATCCCGCCGTTGCCGGGCGGGTCGCGTCGCGCCGCCAATGATGCGTTTACGCCCGAGGACTACACCGCGAAGTTTGCGGTAGTCACCGAGTCGCCGCGCGATGTGTTCCGGCCCCTCGTGGTGCCGACCTCGGCCGCCAGCAGCCTCGTGGCGATGTCGCCGGAACTGGTGCCCGCGGGCATTGCCGGGGGCGAAAGCAACTGGGCCTATACCGGCACCGCGATCATCGACGGGGTACCCGTGGCGCTCATCGAGAACCGCCAAACCCTGGACGGCGCGTTCTTGAAGCAGGGCGAGGGCTGGAAGGGCGCGATCGTCGCGGCCATCACGCCCGACACCGTGACCCTGGTGGGGGCGTCCGGTCGGGCCGTGACACTGCGATTGCCCATGCCCAGCTTTGACGAAAACGGGGCGCCCTCCGGCCCGAGTTCTCCCGGCATTTCCCCGATGGGCGGTTCCCCCGTTCGTCCCTTAGATCCCCGACTCAGCGGGCCGATCGGTGAGATTTCTGTCTCGCCGGCGGCCACCGCTGATGTGTCCCCCGGCCGGCCATTGGCCCGGCGCGAGGTGCGATAATGCGCAAAACCCTACTCACTCTCATCGTCAGCCTTCTGCTCTTGCCGGTCATTGCCTTTGGCCAATTTGATTTTGGGGGCGGGGCGAGTGCCGCGCCGGTCGATCCGTGGACTCAGTTCAAGTTGAACCCGAAGACGCGGATCAAGTTGGACTTCCGAAACGCCAACGTGGACCTTGTGATCCAGTTGTTCAGCCGAACATCGGGGATCACCATCGTGAAGGACCCGGCTCTGACGGGACCGATCACGGTGCTCAGCGCCGCCGCCGTCCCGATGAAGGAAGCCTTCGAGATTCTGAATGCGGTGATGGGGCTGAAGGGCTTTGACATCAAGAAGGAAGGCAACTTGATGGTCATCCGCAAGAAGCAAGACGGACGCGGCGGCGGGGGCGGCAACCCCTTCCAGGGCATGACCCCCGACCAGATGCAGGGCATGTTCGGCGGTCAGCAGTCCGAACTGCGCGTGTACCCCCTCAAATTTGCCGGCGCCACCAGCGTGTCGCGGGTGATTAACGAGGTCTTTGCGGGGAACCAAGACCCGACCCAAATGGCGATCCAGCAGATGATGGGCGGCATGGGCGGTCAGCCAGGCGGGGGCGGCAATCCGTTCCAGCGTGGCGGACGGGGTGGCCAGCCCTCGCCGTTTGGACAAGGCGGTTTTGGCGGGCGCGGTGGCTTTGGCGGGCGAGGTGGTTCGACCAGCACCGTGCGGGCCAGTGCGGACGAGTTCAGTAACTCCGTGATCGTCAACGCCCCGACCAAGGACCACGAGCAAGTGCGCCGATTGATCGATCAGATCGACCGGGAGACCGAAGCGCCGGTCTCGCCGAAGGTTTACCGGCTTCAGTTTGCATTTGCCGACGAAATTGCCCCGGCGGTGCAGAACGTGCTGACTTCATCCGCGCCGACGGGGCGCGGCGCACAGGCGGGGAACGTTCCGTTCGAGCAGCGCATCCAGCAGGCCGCGCGGTTTGGCTCGGGGAGAGCCGCGTTTGGCACGGTCGTCGCCGACGCCCGCACCAACTCCCTCGTGGTTACCGCGACAATTGCTAACCAGGATTTGGTGGCCCAGGTGATCAAGGAGTTGGACCAGCCGGTGGAAGCCTCCTCCAGCACGTTCGTCGTCCCGCTGAACAACGCCCGCGCCGATGATGTGGCAAGCCTGATGAACCAGGCTTTTGGCACGCGCACGGGCTCGGGCACGCAGCGGCGGACGAATACGGTGGGAACCCGGACGACCAATACGAATAACCAGCGACGGACCCCGGGCTCGAATAATGCCACCGGCGGACTGGGCACGGGACGAGGCCCCGATGACACGCTGAACCTGAATCTGGAAGACCCCAACGCGGATGCGGGCAATCTGGAGACGATTGTTGCCGTGCAACAGGGTGGGTTCTTTGGGGGTTTCGGGGGTGGAAACCGGAATAACACCCCGTCGGGAACCGCCGGACGAGACGCCCAGGGCCGCGCCGTCAACGTGCGCGACCTCACCGGCCAGGTGACGGTGATCCCCGATCCCAACACCAACAGCCTGATCGTGGTGACGACCCCGGACAACCGGGAGCTGATCACCAACATCCTGACGCAGCTAGACAGGATTCCCGAACAGGTGATGATCGAAACGATCATCGTGGAGGCCACTCTCGATGCCAGTTCTAAGATGGGCGTGGAGTGGACGTTCTCCAATTCGAAGGTGTTGAACCAAACCGGCGTGCGCGATACCACGTCGGGGACATTCGGACTCCAGAACGCCAGCCCGGCGCTCCAGGGTCTGCGCTACACGCTGACGGGCGGCAACCTGAGTGCGTTCGTCAACGCCCTGCAAACTGACACCCGGTTCAAGGTGCTCTCAACGCCCCGGATCTTCACAAGCAATAACTCTGAAGCTCAGATCAACATCAGCCAACGCGTGCCGTATGTCTTGAGTAGCCGGGAAGACACGAACGGCAACCTCACGTTTACGTACGCGTTCGAGGATGTCGGGATCGTCCTGACCGTCACGCCGCGAATCACGGCGAACGGCTACGTGACGATGGACGTTAGCCAGTCGGCGAACGACCTGCAAGGCTTCACCAGCTTCAACGCCCCGATCATCAACCAGCGACAAGCCGACACCACGGTATCGGTACGCGATGGCGAAACGATCATTCTGGGCGGGATCATCCGCAACACGGTCTCGACCACCACCAAGAAAATCCCGTTGCTTGGCGATTTGCCCATCCTGGGCAACTTGTTCCGCTCGACGGATCGTCAAAACGTCAATACCGAGTTGCTGGTCTTCCTAACGCCGCGCATTGTGCGCGATCCTGAGGAAGCCCGACGCATGCGTGAGGAGGACCAGAGCCGACTCTCGAAACCCACGCAGGATGCGTTACGCGGCGTGATTCGCGACCCACTCCCGACCGAATTGCCGGACCAGGCACCCCCGACGGTGCCCCCAACTGCTCCGCCGACGGCTCCGCCGACCGGCCCCGACCCCAAGCCCACGGAACCCCCCAAGAAGGGGCCGGCCGTAGGTTGATTTCCTCAGTGAGAGGTTCGAAATGAAGATGCGAAAAGTGATGCGCGTACTCGGTGTAGTGATGGCGACCGCCCTTGTGGCGATGGCGTTGGCTCAAGGTGGACCAGGTGGGCCGGGTGGGCCTGGCGGGATGCGCGGTGGCAATAACATGCAAGACCGTAGCGGCGTGATGTTGCTGGGTCGCGGCGATGTCCAGAAAGACCTCGCGCTGACCACCGCGCAGAAGGACCAGCTGCAGGCTATGCAGGACAGCATGCGGGCCAAGATGCGCGAGCTCTTCGAGGGCGGAGGCGGTGACAATCAAGAAGCCATGAAAACGCTGATGGCGTCGACGCAGAAGGAAGTCGCGGCCATTTTGAACCCCACGCAGGTCAAGCGCCTGGGCGAGATCCGCGTACAGCTGATGGGCAGTCGCGCCGCGCTGGACGCCGAGATTCAGAAGACACTCGGCGTTACGGCCGATCAGAAATCCCGGCTGGAGAAGCTGGCGACGGGACAGCAAGCCGCGAACGCCGCCGTGCGAACCCGGATGCAAGAAGGTGGCATCTCGCGCGAGGAAGGCAGGGCTTCCATGCAGAAGAACACCGAAGTCTTGAACGCCGAAATTATGAAGGTCCTGACCGCCGAGCAGAACGCGAAGCTGAAGGAAATGGGCGGCCGCAAGTTTGAGGCTGAAGAGCAGCCCCAAGGTGGCATGGGCCGCCGACGCGACGGCTGAACCTTTCTAAGAGGTTAACGGTGGGGGTCGGGGGCAGTTGCCCTCGGCCCTCCGTTGGCTAAGGGTTTGGGTGGGCTACCGACCGTTACGGGCCGGGACCGAGTTCCCCGCAGATTTGGCATCGTCACGAACGCACTCGATCAGTTGGCGGTGAACGTCCAGAATCACCCGGTTTTCGCCCAGGCCACTCACCACTTGCACGGTGCCTTTGCCCAGAACCTTCGCCGCATCAATCACTAGCTTGTAGCTGTGACGACTCCATTTGACGATCATCAACACGAAGTCGGCGCGGCGCATCGGGGCATCAAACGTGCTGATGTGGGTGTGGTCCTCCGAATCCGGCCAGTCCAACTCCGCGCAGCCCAGCGCTTCCTTCAGCCCCGAGATCTTGCTGGCGTGAACCTTCTTGCCGCCCACAATCAGTACTCGCTTGCCCTGCATCAGCGCCTGAACTTCCACGCGACGTCGGATCAAGTCCTCGTTCTCCTCCACCGGGACGTCACGGGGGAGCTGGTGCTTGGCGAGTAACAGTAACAATTGCTTGTCCAGGTGATTTCGCACGGCCTTCAGGTCGTCGTCCTCGTCCAGCAAGCTCCGGAAGGGCAGTAGCGCGTTGGTCATGGCCTGGTTGCTGTAAGGAACTCGGGCCGCCAATGCCCGGCGCACCGCCGCGTTAAGTTGCTCCGCAAGATCATCCCCGCAGGGATCGGCTACCAACGAGATGAGGGCCGCGAGCGCGTCTTTCCGGTCGTCGCGGTGGTGGATGTTCTTGGTCGCCTGATCGGCGATTCGTTCCAACTCGGCGAGGTGGGCTTGCGTCCGGGTCAACTCGTCGTCAGTTTTGATCCGAAGCGGTCGCGAGGACGGGTCGAGTCGGCGAATTCTGGCGCGGAGCTCCTCTACTTCCCGGTCGGCCGCTCCCGCGGTGCGCCACGCTAACGTGCGGTCCCAGACGGCCGCCACGGCGGATGCGTAGTTCACCACTATCGCCGTTGCTTGGCTGGCGTCGTTTAGTCCGAGACCTGTGACTGCCAGCAGGTTCTCGGCGCGGGCGGCGTGCCGGTAGACCTCGGCTAGATTGCACCACGTCCCCTTTGCTTCGTAGCGGTGGTCGTTGAGGCCGTAAAAGATGGCGTTAGGCCAACGGCCGCTTTCCATTCGCATCTGGGCCAGCTCTTCCTGGGCCGATTCCGCCCAGGTTAGGTCTGGATACTCCGTGACAATGCAACGCAGGCCGCACACAACGCGCTTCCAGCGCGAAAATGCCCCTGGCGTCGTCACGGAGAGGTTCGCCACATCGCGACCTTCCTTGAGCATCAGCTTGAAGTAGCTCTCGGCCATCTTGCCGTGTTTTCGTCGATCGGCGGGACTGAGGGCCGGTGGCTCGATGACGGCGGATCGGGGTAAGTCGGGACTGACGGTCGCTTCTGTGACTTTCTCTGCGACGAGGGTTGGCACCGGTCCCACGATGGGTTCCGGCGCGAGTTCGGGTTCTGGCTCGGGTTCGTGCTCAAGAGCGGGCGTAGACTCGGTGTGGAGTAATCCGTTGATCCGGAAGGCGTCCGGGACCTCGCCCTCGGGCTCCCTCTCCGTCTCGATCAGCTCTAAACTGAGGGGGAGAGGTTCAGACTCCTCCACGGTTTGTAGCCACGCGAGAATGCGTTCTAGCTCCGTGGTTGCGCATTCAAGCGAGGTCGCGTGATTGAGGGCGATCTGCGCGTCGGTGAGGTCACCCGAGAGCATGCAGGCCGCGCCGACTTGGCGCACGCGTTTGCGCAACTGACGGAGCGCAGTCTCGATCACGGGGTAGTCAACGTCGGTAATGGGCATGGTGAGAAACATCCTATTGATCTCTCTCGCGACCACGCCCTCTGGCGACGGTTAACGCGTGAGAATCAAGTGCTCCACGAAAAATTCCATCGCGAAGTCCTCCCGGACGGCCGAATGCTCCTGATCCGGTAATGCCATCATACTGAATCCTCGTCCGGCGCGTTGTAGGGCTGTTGCCAATTGGTAACTGTTGGCGGGATGCACGTTGTCATCCGCCGTGCCGTACGTCAACATCAACCGGCCTTTGAGCTGACCGGCGTATGACGCCGCCGCTCCTAGGCGGTAACCCTCGGCGTTGTCGCGGGGTAATCCCATGTACCTTTCGGTATAGATGGTGTCGTAATTGCGCCAGTCCGTCACACTGCTTTCCGCCAGCGCCGCCGCAAACGTGTCGGGGTAACGCAGAATCGCCATCGCGCTGGCGTATCCGCCGTAACTGGCGCCCTGGATCCCCACCCGATCGGCTCGCACGTAGGGCCGTTGCGCCAGGTAGCGCACCCCCGCCGCCTGATCGTCAATCTCGATGATCCCGAGGTGCCCATAGACGGCTTCGGTGAAGGCCTTGCCGCGGCCTAACATGCCACGCCCTTCAAACGAAGCCACCAAAAAGCCCAACTCAGTCCATCGCGAAGGCGCGGCGTACTGCTCGGAACCGCCCCCACTATCGGGTCCCGCGTACACCAGCACAAGCAGCGGGTACCGCCGCCGGGCGTCAAAGTCGGACGGGTACTGGAGCGTACCGTAGAGCATGACTTTCCCATCAAGCGACGGGAACGTGAGGCGCTCGTTGGGACGCGCCCCGGTCGCCAAAAACGGCCCGGCGTTGGCGCGGACTAACTCGCGGAGCGCCTTCCCATCGCGGTCCCGCAGCGTTACCGTCGGCGGGGCCGCCGCCGACTCGGCAAAGTCCACGAACGCCTCGCCGTCGGGCGAGATGTTGATGCGGTGGGACAACGCTGGATCAGTAATGCGGCGATCGACAGATTTGTTAAAGTTTAGGCGATAATATTGGTTGCAGTAAGGATTCTGAGGGCCACGCGTTTCGTACCAAACGTCGCCGCGCTGCGCGTCAAACCACTCGACACGGTTGACATCGAATGGATGCCGGGTAAGTTCTCGTTGAGCAAAGGTTGATAGGTTTAATTCTATAAAGTTGGCGAAACCGTCGATAGTCGTGCGCCAAATCTCGGTACCCGGTCGAGCGGGCCAACGGGGGGGGCGATTGTCCACCCAGGTCAAGGCCGTCTCGCGATGGGCCACTCGCACCGATCCGTCGGCCGGGTTCGCCACGCAAAACTCTCGCGTACGCTGAAGCCGGTCGGTGCGGAAGAACCGCAACGCATCCCCACTCTCGCTCCACGCGATGTCATAGACGTAGTGCCCCACGCCATCTTCGGCCGCCCCTAATGGGCGCACCGCGACCGCCGTGGTCTGCCCGGAACTCACGTTGACCACGAACAGGTCAACGATGGGGTTCGGCGCGCCGGCCTTAGGATAGGGCTCGGACGCGACCCGGTTTTGGACCTTCGTGACGTCCAGGGTTAGGTGGTAGTCCACCACGTTGGTTTCGTCAAACCGGTAGCACCAAAGTCGTTTCCCGTCGGGCGACCAGCCGAAGGCGGCGCGCTGCTCTAGTTCTTCGCCGTAGACCCAACTCGCAGTACCGTACTTCACGCGGGGAGGCGTGGCGAGGGGATCCGTCGGAAGAAGCCGTCGCTCGTTGGACCCATCGGCTCGTCGAACCCACAGCTGCCGCTCGCGGTAAAAGCCGATCTGGGTACCGTCCGGTGAGGTGACCTCGCCCCGTTGGCGACCCCGACCGATTGCCCCGACGGCTGGGCGGCGGGCCGGTGCGCGGGGAGCGGCCGCAGGGGGGGCTTGCTCGCCGAGATTGGTCACGGCCCGCCTAACTAGGTCATAGCGTTGCCACGTGGTGCCAGTTTTCCAGGCGACGGCTTTACCGTCTTCCAGCCACTGAACCGGCGTGGCCCGAACCGAGGCGATCGCGTCCTGGTAGGCCTTGGCCACGATCGGGGCGCGCTCCTTCATGTGGGTGTAGCCGGGATATTGGGCCAACCGGTCTTGGGCGAATCCCCCGGTCGCCAACCACGCAATCCCAAAGCATCCCCCCCAGCCGCGAAGTTTCATGCGCCCTAGGGTATCTGATTGTGCCTAACGATAACGCTCGCTCCGGCTCTTCGGGAGAACTTGGGCGGGTGGTCCAAGCCAAGGCACCTCACCCAAGGGCCCAAGTCGCGCTCGAAATCATCGACATTGATGCTTAGATTGAGTTGAGCAAACACCGGGGATCTCGCGAAAGGTCCCGAAAACTTCAAGGCGACGGCGATCTAGCGGCATCTCGCGAGACAATGAAGCGTCATGGAACCGGCAACTAACTCGACGACTCCCCCCTATGCGGCCGTGAATCCGGACGCCCTATCCCGCAGTATTCCCGCTGAAGACGACGACTACGGCACCTTTGGCGCTGGGACCGAACCCGGAATAGGGCGTCAGTCCTCGCCCATCGATGGCTTTTACTTAGACCCGTCATCTCCAGCCCTCGCTCGGGAACAGGAGATTGCGGCCCGCCGCTCGAGCTATCAGGAGAGCACCCGCGAGGAGCTGAAGCGCATGAAAGAGCGGCTAGAACGAATTCGAGGGCAACGCAGTGGGGAACGGGGGGAACTCGTGGCAAGGTTGGGCGAATTCGGCTTCACCTACGACCCCAAGGAACACCGAATCGTCCGGTTCCAAGCTTCGGCGCAGCCCGAGCCGGAACCCGAAGCCGTGCCGTTGCCTCCGCCCGCGCCGATGCCCCCGTCGGAGCCCTCGCCTGACGCCCTGTCGAACGCCATAAAGCCATGGATGCACGTATTGACGTGGGGGGCTATTATCCCACTGGGGTTCTTCTTAGGCTATTCCATCGGGCTGATGGCGGGATTCGACGTGCAGCGTAACTTCACGCTGATGGCGGCGTCGGCGGCTTTTGGCATGTGCATCCTGGCATGCCTTAAGGTGGTGTGCGCCTTCACGATGCGAGAAATGACCCGCCAAGCGCGACGAATGGACCGTCCCGGTCTGGTCGCCGTGGGCATCGTCGTGGTTCTGGCTCTCCTCGGTGCCGAACTTACTCTGGCCGCTCGGGCGATCCACCACTACTCGGCGATGTCAGCGCTGCGCGACAGCGATGCCCTTCCCCTATCCATCTGCTTGGTCATCGCCGCCTGTTTCTCCACCCCGGTCCTGCTGATGTCGGCAATGCAAGGATGGTCGGAGGGGGAACTGCTGGACCACGACAGGGAGGACAAGCTTCGGCGGGACGCGCGGCACGCCCAGGAAAACTTGGAGGCGTTCCAACGCCGAACGGCGCAGCTAGAGGCCCACGCGGCGGCCGAACGGCAGCGGAAAGACGAGGCCCGGCGCACGTTTGAAGAGGCCGAAAAGATCTACGCTGAGAATCCGCGCTGGCAAAGTGCGCTCAGCCTCTACTCGATGGTGACGATTCGTAACCAAGAAATCGAAGAAGAAGAGCAGCGAATCAATAACCTCAAGATAGAGCGCGGGATGGCCCGCCGCAGCGAGGTGTTGGCGTGAGTCTGTCCTTGGTGGCGAAGGCCGGGCTAGCCGTTGCGGGGGGCCTGGCCGTTGGCCTGAGCTTCCTGGTGGTGAATGGGGGCGACCAGAACCCTACGGCGGGCCGCGCCGAGCCACCCGGCACGGGGAAACCGAGCGGCCCGCCGGTTGTCTTCATCGGCATTGATTCCAGCGGTTCCGCGCTCCCGTTTCACCAGGATTGGTTGCCGCGGATCGGCCAGTTAAGTGATCGCCTGCCGTTGAGCGCCGCGCAAGAGGTCTACCGTTTTGATACCGCGGTGCATGAACTCTACGTCGGCCCGCCCATTTCGAGGGTGAGCCTAAAGCGGATGATCAACGTGGTCGACAAGGACCGTGGACAGGTCGGCACATCGCTGAAAGAGTTCGCGAAGCGGGTCGAGAGTCGCTTGGCCAAGTATCCCGATCGACCGGCGATGGTCTGGATTTTCACTGACTGCGGCGTGGAGCGGATGACGAAGGCCGACCACGACGCCCTCCGCTCGGTGGCGACCCGCTGGTCAGCCCGACCGGGCTTCACTCTTCTCACCATCGTCGGGGTTCGGCCCCTTCACCGCGAGGCATTGCGCACCGCGTTCGATCCCCTTGGCGATCGGTTGATGATCGAGTGACCCGAGGCCGGGGGGACACCCAAGCAAAAGTGCCCCCCCCATCAAGCAATGGCCGATCAGACCTGGTTCAGTTTGGCCAGCAGCTTGGCTTCAAGAGCGTCGCGGAGGCCGGGGTGAGAGATGCGTTCAAGGACTTCGGCCGCGAAGGCGTAGACCAAAAGCCCGCGCGCTTGCACTTGGGGAAGGCCCCGCGTTCGCAAGTAGAACAGCGGTAGATCGTCCAATTGGCCGACCGTAGCGCCGTGGGTGCACTTCACGTCGTCGGCAAAGATCTCCAACTGGGGCTTGGTGTTCATCGTCGCTTCTGACGACAACAGCAGGGCCTGATTGGTCTGCTTGGCATCCGTCTTTTGCGCGTCTTGGTGAACGAAGATCTTGCCGTTGAACACCGCGGTCGATCGTTCGGCCAGCACGTGCTTGTACACTTGGAAGCTGTCGCCGTGGGCAAAGGCGTGGTCCAGCCGGGTGTGGTTGTCGGCCAACTGGTCCCCGCTCAGGGCGATGACGCCGTCCATTCGCGCGTGGAGATTTGTGCCGTTCAGGAACCCATTCAGGTCGTGTCGGGTGAGGTGACCACCAAACACCACTTGGTAGTGCAGGTACGAAGCGTCCGCCTCGGCCCGCACGTCGGTGGTGCCAATGTGGGTTGCCAGCAGGTTTTCGTCCTGCAACCGCACGTGCTCAAGTCGGGCGTTTCGGCCCACGAATACCTCGGCCACGGGGGTTACGAACGACGGGCCGTCCTGAACCGATTCGTAGCTCTCCAGGACTTGGGCGTCGGCCCCCTCCTCCACAATCACCAGCAGGCGCGGGGCAGCGGCGGGGCGATCACCCGCCGTAAGGTGCCGCACGTGAATCGGGCGATCGAGCTTGGCGTTGCGCGCCACGTGAATGAATGCGCCATCCACAAAGGTGGCGGTGTTCAGCGCGGCAAACGTGTCCGCGCCGGGCTTGCCCAACCGGCCCAAGTGGGCCGTCACCGGGAAAGATTGGTCTTCCAGGAGGGTCGCTTGCATCAGGTACTGGCGCACCAGATCTGGGTGCGACTCGACGGCGGTCGCTAGGCTAATCGCCGTCAGGCCGGGAATGGCGGAGGCGGCGGAGCTCAGTTCCGGGGCGAAGCGTCCGTTGACGAACACGAGCTGAATCGCGTCGGCCATCAGGCTCGGACCCGCGAGGTTCTCGCCGGTCAGGTTAGCCGTGGAGACGAACTGCCAATCCACTTCGGCCAGTCCGCGCACCGAGGTGTACTTCCACTCCTCATCGCGGTGGGTGGGCAGGCCAAAGGCGGTGTGGCGCGCTAGGGCCCGAGCACGCTCGGTTTTCCAGGCGGAAAAGGCATTGCCGGCAGAAAATCCGGGAATGAGAGTGGTGGACGGATCAATGACTTGGCTCATGGTTGGGGTGCCTTAGCCCTTGGCCACCAGGGCTTCTTCCAGCCAGCCGTAGCCCTTCTCTTCGAGCTCATAGGCTAGCTCTTTGCCGCCGCTCATCACGATGCGCCCATCCATCAGGATATGCACGAAGTCGGGCACGATGTAGTTGAGTAAGCGCTGGTAGTGGGTAATCACCAGGAAGCTGCGGTCGGGCGAACGTAGTGCATTCACGCCGTCGGCCACCGTCTTGAGGGCGTCGATGTCCAAGCCGGAATCGGTCTCGTCCAGGATGCAAAGCTTCGGCTCGAGCACCGCCATCTGGAAGATCTCGTTCCGCTTCTTTTCGCCGCCCGAGAAGCCCTCGTTCACACTGCGCTGAAGCAGATCGTGGTCCAGGTGCAGCAACTTGAGCTTGTCTTTAATGAAGCCCAGGAACTTCAAGGCGTCGATCTCCTGCTCGCCCCGGGCCTTGCGGATGGCGTTCACAGCGGCGCGCAGGAAGTAGGTATTACTCACGCCGGGAATTTCAACCGGGTACTGGAAGGCCAGGAAGACGCCGGCGGCGGCGCGGGTTTCGGGGTCCATCTCCAGCAGGTCCTCGCCCAAGAATTCCACGGCCCCGTCGGTCACTTCGTAGCCGTTCTTGCCGGCGAGAACGCTGGCCAAAGTGCTCTTGCCCGAGCCATTCGGACCCATCATTGCATGGACTTCGCCGGGTTTGATCGTGAGGTTGATACCGCGTAAGATGGGCTTGTCTTCGACACGAGCTTGGAGGTTTTGGATCTGAAGCATGGAGTTTTCCGTCTGGTCTTGGCCCGAATTCCAGGCCAAATGCGTACGCCGAATCGGATCGGCCGTGGCCGATTCGATAATCTTTACTATTTTAGCATGATTAACGCGCCCATCGCGATCGGCACGAGGAACGTGGCGAGAAGTGGCCTAGTTTGTGGCCGCTAGGACTATTGTCTCACACCGGTGCGGGCCGGTGGGTAGCGTTGGACTGAGCGGGGTCTATTTAACCGAGAACCGCCGATGGAGGACCGCACCGATGCGTAACCAAATGCAAGCATTTCTGATGGCACTAGGCCTAGTGGCGGGGCTGACAGCCGCAGCGATCCCGAGTGCCCACGCCCAAACTCCTGGGCCCACGGCACCGCGAGCAAATCTGCCTCGTTTGGGAATTGCCCTGAACGTGCCTGAAGGCGGCGGCGAGGCCGAACTGCTGGACACCTTGCGCGAGAACATCCGCCTTGGGTTGGATGGCGCGGCGGTCTCGGTGAAGTGGAGCGACGTCGAACGTAGCCCCGGGCAGTACGAGTGGAAAGCGCTGGACGATGGGTTAGGGTTCGCCAAAATGATGGGGGCCGAAGTAGCCCTGACTATCCAGACCATCGACACAAACCAACGCACCATGCCCAGCGACTTGATGGGCAAACCATTCAACGATCCGGAATTGAGGCGGCGGTGGCGCGAGTTTTTGGCGGCCATGGTCCCCCGGCTAACCCCGGCCGTAAAGTGGGTGAGTTTGGGCAACGAGGTTGACGGCTACCTCGGGACGCGCCCCGACGAACTCGGCCCGTTCGCGGAGTTCATGCGGGAAGGGCGAAACGTTTTGCGCCAAGCAAAGGCAGGCTTGCCGGTAGGCGTGACCTTGATGGCCCACGAACTGGATCGTAACCCCACCGTCGCCGGGCAACTGATCCCGGTTTGCGACGTCGTGTTCTTCACGCTCTATCCCATCGGGCCAGACTTCCGGCCCATGCCCCCGGCGGAATGGCCCAAGTCGCTCCGCAAGGCTTTAGCGGCGGCCGGAACGCGACCGGTGATCATTCAAGAATTGGGCCTGCCGTCCTCGCCCGTAGTGGACTCCTCGCCCAAACTACAAGCCGACTTTGTGCGGGCCATGATGCACGAACTGGAGCGCGGCGGCGATCAAATCCGGCTTGTGTCGTTCTTTATGAGCGTAGACTTTGGTCGGGCATTCCTGGATGTACTGTCCAAATACTACGGACTGGACGACGCCCGGTTCCGGGAGTTTCTAGGTTCGCTCGGGTTCAAGGACGCCCAGGGCAAGGCCCGGCCCGCGTGGTGGGAGTTCGTGCGCGCGGCCCGAGCGTGGGACGCCCGTAAGCGGCCCGAGCCTGCGGTGCCATAACTTGGCGGCAGTCCCGCCGCCCTTTGCCAAATCCCCGAGGAGTACAAATTTTACGTTTCGGGGGTTGGGGAGGCAGGAACTCAGCGTCCGCGCGTGCAACTAACCAGTTATCGTGATGAGCCTAAAAATAGCCGTCATCGGAGCCGGAGCCGTGGGATTTACTCGAACCCTCGTCCGCGACATTCTCACCGTTCCCGAACTCCAAGACACGCAGTTTGCGTTCACCGATATCAACCCGCACAACCTGGGGATGGTGGAGCAACTGGTACGCCGCGACATTGAGGCCGCGGGCTTACCCGCGACCGTAGTGGCCACGACCGATCGGCGCGAGGCCTTTACCGGGGCGAACTACGTGTTGTGCTTCGTGCGGGTAGGCGGGCTGGAAGGCTTTCAGACCGACGTGGACATCCCGCTTCGCTATGGGGTGGACCAGTGCGTGGGCGACACCCTCGGCCCGGGTGGACTGATGTACGCCCAGCGCGGCATCCCCGCGCTACTGGATTTCTGCCGAGACATTCGCGAAGTGGCCGCGCCTGGCGCCACGTTGCTGAACTACAGTAATCCGATGGCGATGATGACGTGGGCTTGCCACCAATATGGCGGCGTTCCGACCATCGGCCTGTGCCACGGGGTGCAGGGGGGGCACCACCAAATCGCCTCGGCTCTCACTTATTGGGCGCGACAACACGGACGCATCCAGCCGGACGAGACGATTGCCAAGCGCGATGTCGAAATTATTTGTGCCGGTATTAACCACCAAACTTGGTACACCCAGGTGAAGTGGCGCGGCGAGGAGATGACGCCGCACCTGTTGGAGGCGTTCGAACTGCATCCAGAGTTTCCGCAGACCGAACGCGTCCGGATTGACATGCTGCGCCGGTTTGGCTACTACAGCACGGAGTCGAACGGGCACTTGAGCGAGTACGTGGCCTGGTACCGCAAGCGGCCCGAAGACCTGCCGAACTGGATTGATCTGGGCACGTGGATCAACGGCGAGACCGGCGGGTACCTGCGCGTGTGCACCGAAAGTCGGACCTGGTTCGAGCATGACTTCCCGAACTGGATGGCGGCCGATCCGTACACGTTTGAGCCGGAAAAGCGCTCAGAAGAGCACGGCAGCTACATCATCGAGGGCCTCGAGACGGGACGGCCTTATCGTGGCCACTTCAACGTGCGAAATCGGGGCAAGATTGCGAACTTACCGGACGACGCCATCATTGAGGCACCCGGCTACGTGGACGCGAACGGCGTTTCGATGCCGATGGTCGGCGACTTGCCCTTGGGCTGCGCGGCAGTGTGCAATCAGTCCATCTCGGTACAGCGCATGGGCGTTCAGGCCGCCGTGACGGGCGATGTGGAGCTGTTGAAGCAAGCCATCCTGTTGGATCCACTGACCGCCGCCGTGTGCAACCCGCCCGAAGTGTGGCAGATGGTGGACGAGATGCTGGTGGCCCAGGCCGAGTGGTTGCCGCAGTACGCGGCGGCGATTCCGGCGGCCCGGGCGCGGCTATCCAGTTCGCCAAGCCTGGCCCGCTTTAACGGGTATGCCGGGGCGGCCCGACTGGCGACGAAGTCGGTGGACGAGATGGCGGCGGACAAGGAATCGGCGCGTCGGAACGCCGCTGAGACGGACAAGGCCAAGGAACGCCCCGCCGCGTCGTAGCCCGCCAAACTAGGCGAGGGGCGTGGGCTCCTCGCCTTCATCGGCGGGGACCACGGCCTGAAGTTGGGCGATCTTGGACTCGAACTCCGCTTGGCGTTTGCCGTCCAGCGGGGTCGGGGTATCGCCCGCCAGCATCGCCGCCAGCGCGGCGCACTCGGCGCGACTAAACCGCACCGCTCCCATCACGTGCTCTTCAAATGCCTCGTAGGCAATCGGGGCCACCGCGCGAGCGCACCGGGCCATCGCCTCGCCGTAGGCCCGGATTTCGTACTGGGCGTGGGGATCTAGGCGCAGACGCAAGAACCGCAGCAGATTGTGCAGATCAATCTGCCAGTACCACTCGGTGTAGGTAGCGAGGGGAAGGTTGGCGCGGGCCACTTCGCGGGCCAGGCCGGCTTCCAGCATGCCCTCGTAGTGGGTATAGATCTGGCGCTGGTCGGCGGTCATCTCGGCGCGAATCTGCTCCGCCAGGTCGGCGGGGAGCGCTTCGTCACCCCGGGCTTGCTTGTTGTCCGTGCTCTGCACCCGCATAGATTCGGCGGTTGGCACGTAAAACTCGTCGCGCATTACCGAGTAGCGGCCGCTGATCTCGTTGAGCCGGGCCGTGCGGTGGCGCACCCACTGCCGCGCCACAAAGATCGGCATCTTGGCGTGGAACGTCAGAACAACCTGCTCAAACGGAGACGTGTGTTCGTGCTTGAGCAAGTAGTGGATGAGGCCGCGATCCTGGCGCACGGTCTTGGTGCCTGACCCATAGCTCACGCGAGCGGCCTGCACGATGCGCTGGTCACCGCCAAGGTAGTCCACCAAGCGAACAAACCCGTGGTCAAGGACCGGGATTGCCTGGTCCAGCAGGGCTTCAGCTTCGGGGACGACGATACGAGCCATTGCGACATTGTGGCAGAGGGAGCGCCGATTCCGACTGTGCGCCTGGGCGAAGCTCCATCACCGCGTGGCCCGGTCTAGGTACCCTAGGCCGGTGAGGGGTTCTCTCCGCGTAGTTGTGGTCGGGGGCACCGGGTACACCGGAGCCGAAGCGTTGCGCCTGTTGGCCGGACACCCCGGGGCGGTGGTGGTGGGCGCAACCTCCGAGCGCCAAGCCGGTCGCCCGGTCCGCGAATCCTGCCCCTGGCTGGCCAGTGACCTCATTCTCGAGCCCTTCGATCCGGCGAAGATAGACGCCGACGTCATCTTCCTCTGCCAGGACAACGGGTTCGCGATGCAGCACATCGACGCCCTCGTTCGATGCGGCCGTGTAATCGACTTCGCCGCGGACTTCCGGCTTCGCGATGCGGACACCTACGCGGACTGGTACGGTCGTCCGCACGTCGCTCCGCACTGGCTGAACGACGCCGTTTATGGCCTAGTGGAGCTAACCGACGCTGCGCAGTTGCGTGCGGCCCAAGTGGTGGCGAACCCGGGATGCTATCCCACGGCGTGCCTCCTGGCCCTCTTGCCTCTCGTTCGGGTCGGGCTGGTGGAGGGTCTGCCGATCATTGATGCCAAGTCCGGCGTGAGTGGCGCGGGCCGGAGCCGCACCGAAACTGACTACTTGTTTACGGAAGTCACCGGCGGGTTCCGGGCCTACGGCGTGGAGCGCCATCGGCACACGCCGGAGATTGCGCAGGCGCTGGGCCGACCGGTGCGGTTTGTGCCGCACCTCATCCCCGCCACGCGCGGCATTCACGCCACGATTCACGTGCCGGTGGGCGCGGGCGTCACGACCGAGCAGATTCACGACGTGTGGCGGGAAACCTATGCGGGGCGACCCTTTGTGCGGGTGGTGAACTTCTGGCCCAGCACCAAGCACGTGCAGGGGGGCAATTCGGCGTTCCTGAGGGCCAGCGTGGACCCCGAGACGGGTCTGGCGACCCTGGTGAGTGTCATCGACAACCTCGTCAAAGGCGCGGCCGGCCAAGCGATACAGAATATGAACGTGATGTTTGATCTACCGGAAGCCACCGGCCTTCCCGTGGGGGGGGTGTGGCCATGATTCCGCAGGGATTCCGATTCGGCGCGGCCCGGTGCGGTCTTAAGAACAAGCGGAACGACGTGGGCATCCTGCTGAGCGATGTCCCGGCCTCCGCCGCCGGGTTGTTCACCCAAAACGTGTTTCACGCCGCGTGCGTGGACGTCTCGCGCGAGCGTCTGGCCGACGGGAACCTGCGCGCGGTGCTGGTGAACAGCGGTAACGCCAACTGCGCCACGGGCGAACAGGGCCTGCGAGACACCTTGGCCAGCGGGGCCCTCGCCGCCCGACTGTTGGACTTGCCCGAGTCAGAAGTGGCGGTGGCGAGTACCGGCGTGATCGGTCGCCTGTTGGATATGGCCCGCTTCGAGCGCGGCATCGAGGACGCCGCCCGCAACTTCAGCGCTGACCCCAACCCGTTCAAGGAGGCCATTCTCACCACTGACCTAGTGGAGAAAGAGGCGACCGCCGCGGTGGGCGAAGGCCTGATTTACGGTGTGGCGAAGGGGAGCGGAATGATCGCCCCGAACATGGCCACCATGCTGGGCTTCATCATCACCGACTTGGCCATCGCGCCGGACGCACTGGCCGATCACCTACGTCAATCCGTAGCCCGCAGCTTTAATGCCTTGACAGTGGACGGTGACACTAGCACCAACGACATGGTGCTGATCCTCGCGAATGGTGCCTCGGGCGTTACGCCTGACCCCGTCGAGTTTCAGCATGCGCTAGACGAGGTATGCGTGACGCTGGCCCGCAAAATTGCCCGCGATGGCGAGGGTGCGACGAAGCTGGTCGAGATCACCGTGCGCGGCACCGAGAACCCCAGTCGCATCGCGCGGACCATTGCCGAGAGCCCCCTCGTGAAGACCGCGCTTTTCGGATGCGACCCCAACTGGGGCCGAATTCTGGCGGCGGCGGGGCGTTCGGGCGTGAACTTTGATCCCGGCAAAGCGCGCCTGATCGTGCGCGCGGGCGGCGAGGACCACCTGCTGTTTGAGGCGGGCGAGCCCACCGCGTTTGACGCGAAGTACGTTTCATCAGCGCTTCGTGATGAAACCGTGATCATTGAACTGGACTTAGGGCCCGGCCCCGAAGCCACGATCTTCACGTGCGACTTTGGGTACGGGTACGTGCGCATCAACGCCGAGTACCACACATAAGTCACGGGATAACTGGGAGGCTATTGCGGAGGCGCGTCATGCTTGGGTCGGCGCGTGATTCCGGTGAGGTACATGCGGTTCGGCGTCAGTTCCTCGCCGCCTTCCACTAGGTCCTGAAGCGTGAGGCGGTAGACCACGCCGTCAATCGCACCCTGGATGCGACCCCACAGCGATCGCAGGTTGCAATCCGTCTCGTGGGCGCAGCTGTTCTGCGTCCCGCTGTAGCGGTCGCAGAATCCGTGCTCAAACAGGCGTCCGCCGAGGGCGTCCAGCGCGTCGCCCACGGAGATCTCGGACGGCGGACGGGAGAGGGTGTAGCCGCCGATCATGCCGCGAGTGGCCTTAACCAACCCCGCGCGGCGCAGTTCCGCAAGGATCTTCGCCGCGTGGGGGGGCGTGATACCCTCGATGCGGCTGATCTCGGGGATCGTCAGCGCGTGGTTATCCGCCTGGCGAGCCAGGCTGATGAGGCACCTCAATCCGTACTCCTCTTGCGCGCTAAACTTCATCTCTTTGATCCAGGGATCATGCTACCCGCCGCTCGCGGGCGCGCTTAGAGTTTAAGACGTTGCGTGGCGATCGGCTGGCCGGTCCAAGTGACGTCTTCGCGCGTGGCCGAGACGAGTCGACCGTTCAGCATGACCTGCGCCCAATCGCCGTAAACCACGACCGAGGCATCGGTGGGGCCAGCGCCTTGGCTCAGTTCGGTGTAGGTGATAGTTAGGACCTTGGCCGTCGCGTGGGCCTCAATCCGGACCGAGCTCTCGGCCCCGGTTTGGTACGCCGTGGTCTGCCCGTCGTCCCAGCTATACGTCAAGTCCGCGGATTCATCTTTCACAAATAAGTGGAACTCCACGCGCCCCAAGTGGGTGATATTGGACGATTCCGGGCCGGGCCGGGCCGCGATGATGGCGCCGTCGCGGGCATACAAGGGGGTGGTGGAGGGGTCGGCCCACATCCCGTGCTCGCCGGATTTCGTCCATTGACCATTGCGCAGGTCGAACCATTCCCGAAGGCCGGGCAAGATCAGTCTTCGCGATCGTTCGGCCGAGACGAACGGCGCTTGCAGCAGGTCCGGCCCGATCAGGAACTGGTCGCCGATCGATTCCTCGTCCGCGTAGTGATAGAGCAACGGACGGATGACCGGGTCACCGTCGGTCTCTTGCCGGATGAATTGCTGGTACAGGTAGGGCAATAGCCGGTAGCGCAACTTGATGTAACGCGTGAGGATGGCGAGGGTCGCGTCGTCGTAGGCCCACGGCTCCTGGAAGGCCGCCGTCAGCGTGGTGTGATTGCGGAAGAACGGGAACAAGAAGGTGGCCTTGGTCCAGTCAATCATGAGGTCGGCCGAGCAGTCACCAATAAACCCGCCCACGTCGTTCCCGTGAAACGCGATCCCGCTGAGGCCTAAGTTAAGGGCGGTAGGAATCGACGCTTGCAGATGGAATCGGGTGCTGGCGCTGTCGCCCGTCCATATCGCGCTAAATCGGCTGGTGCCGATACTACCGCTCCGGCTGATGAGGAAGGGCCGCAGCGTGGGTGCCGCCGCCACGAACCCCTCGCGGGTGGCCATTTGCATCCCCAGCGCATACTCGTTGCGATGGCGGCGATGGGGCAGCCTGCCGTGTTGCCAAAGCATAGCGCTCGGGTCCACGGCTCCGGTTGAAGGGTCGTTCATGTCCACCCAAGCGCCGGCAAAACCCGCCGCTCGGAAGTCGCGCGCGTAGTTCGCCCACCAGGCGCGGGCTTTCGCCAGGGTGAAGTCGGGGAACACGGTGAGTCCGGGCCAGACCATGCCCACAAAGTCACCGCCCTCGGGGTTCTGGCAGAAGATCCCGGCGGCGCGACCGCTCTCGTAAACGGCATTCCCCGGCTCCAACTTCACGCCGGGATCCAAGATCGGCACCACGCGGCGGCCGCTCAGCGCGAGCTTCGTGATGGTGGCCGGGACCCCGGAAGGAAACCGTTCGGGGTTGATCGTGAAGACCCGGAACCCGTTCATGTAGTCGATGTCCAGCCAAAGCCCATCGTTCGGGATGTCGTGCTGGGTCATCCGCTGGTCCAGTTGGTTGAGGTCGTTCTCGCCCCGGTAGCCCCAACGGCATTGATGGTAGCCGAGCGCCCACAACGGCGGGCGAGGGGCGACGCCCACCAGACGCTGAAGCTTGCAGGTGAGTTCCGGCAGACTTGGGCCGTCAAGAATCCAGAGTGACGCTACGCCGTCTTCGGCGGCCAACACGATGCGCCGATTCTCGTCCAGGTTGCCAAAGAACGAGGCGTCCACGCCGGTATCGATGCTGGGACAGCTGACATTCTCCAGCAGCAGGCCCACGTAGCGGTCGCCCTGACGGATGATCAGGTACGGAATCGAGACGTAATACGGGTCCGTGGGTTGGTCCCACCATACGGGCTGGGGATGATCGCCCACTACGTCCGCATTCCAGAACCGGGTGAGGATCCGGCCGTACTCAAACTTGCCCAACACCTTCTCGCCGAGGCCGTAGAACCGCTGATGGGGGCAGGATTTGAATGCGAACAGGAAGGCGTCGCCCATCACGCCAAACGCCATGCCGGGGTGACTCGACAGCACCACGTCGCCCGATTCATCCTCCAGCGTCAGAGCCAGATCGGGCCCAACGCGGAGCCGCCCAAGTTCCGACACGGCGGGCGGGGGCGTGAGGTCGACCAGCAACGGGGCCTCGGATGACTGCCCGGGGCGATCCACTCGCACGTTCCATACTCCGTTCTCGAACGCCCTCACCTGCACGTCAAAGGTGTGCCTGCCAGCCGTGGCGACCTTCCTGACCGGGTCAAACTTGTCGACGAATCGGAAGTTGAGGGGCTGAGGGTATTTGTTAAGGAACATAAGGGCGCAGGTCTATTGAACCCGATCCCGGCAGGACCGGGGGCCTACTGGTTCGCCCACTTATTGATGAGCCACCAGGCTGCTTGGTCGTGGGGCACGAACTTGGGGTGCGTGAGGTGCTCGAACGCCGGGCGGTAGCCCAGTTGCCCGTCGCCGCATTCACGGATCCGTTGCATGGCGCGCTCCACCATCGTTTTGGCCGTGCGGCACCGTTCAATGTCGGCCAGGCTTCCGCCGATGCGCTCGTGGGTGTGCTGGGCCACCTTGGTGAGGGTGTCGAACAGCCCTCGGCAGGGTGACAGCGCGGCGACGGCGGCCTCGGTGCGCCCTTCGGCATAGGCCTGGCGCGCGACTTCGGCCATGCGCACAAAGTCCACGGCCCCTCGGGCAAAGTGGGTGATGCCGCGTTCGGCTTCGCCGGGAGCGGCCTGCATTGCCTGGTTCAGCACGTCAATCGCGCGCTCGCCCACTTCGCCGGTGAGTTCGTCGGCGTGGTGCAACCAAGCCAGGAACGGGTTCGCATTCAGCAGCAGTCGCACCTTAAGTGAACTCCGGATGCCGGTTGGGGCGAAGGTTCCGCCGCACGCGGCGAGGCCGTCGCTCATCAGGCGGGCCCACTTGCCGGTTTCGGGCGACACCGCGTCGTAGGCGGCCTGGAACGTGCCGGCCGGGGCATCGGGATCGCGCAGGATTTGGCCGCAGGCGCGTAGCGCCGGGAACAGCGTGTCGTAGCTCCCCATCAGGGCGCATTCCCACGTGGTCACGCAGACGCCGTCAAGGCCGAGGTCGCGTACGTCTCGCGCCACTTCCTGCACGTTACGCTCGCTTTGCGCCAAGTGCATCCAGGTGGCGTTGTAGGTTTGGATGGCGGGGCAACCCACCACGTCGAACCCGCGCTCCGTGAAGGTCGGGGCCGTTTTCGCCACGCCGCTAAAGTACTGCCAATCGAAAATCAGCGTCTCTTTGGGCATGAAGTCCAGCGCGGTGGGGTGCTGCAGGAACATGTCGCCCCACACGCCGGGGCGGCGTCCCGACTGGACTACATAATCGGCGAGCGGGCCAAAGTGGGCCCCGTAGATTTCGGCCTTGCCGTCCTTCCCTTCGGCTTCGGCGGCCTCTTTACGGGCCAAACAGAGGGGGCACAGGCCCAGTTGGCCCGTTTCGTCGCCGCCGATGTGGATCAGTTCCGAGTCGAAGATTTCCAGCACGTCGTCGATGATCCGCTTCGCGAACGCGACGAACTGGGGGTTGCTAGGGCACGCTTGCAAGCCGGTAAAGCGCTCCTCGCGGAACTGCTTGCCCTCTTCGGTGTACATCATGCCCTCGAAGTGTCCTAGCAAGTTGGCGAACGGGATGAGTTGCAGCGACGGGAACTCTTCGCGCACGCGGCGAATCATGGCCGGGGTCACTGCGCCCACGCCCGCCGCCCACGGGGCCGAGGGGTATGCAAATCGGTGCTCCAGGTAGAGCCCTAGTGCGTCAAACCCCGCTTCCTGGGTTAAGGAGGCGATCTGAAACAGGTGGTCCAGCGTCGGAGCCTGTTCGCGCGCCAAATCGTACATCCACATGCGAAGCCGCATGACGTGAGTTTAGCCCTGAATGCGCGAACTGGATCAGGCGGTGACGTGGGGTTTTTGGTAGGCCGACCACGCGAGGAATAGCCAGCCGGTCATCAACAAGAGGCCGCCGAGAGGAGCCACGATGCCAAACACGGTGAGTCCCGTAGCTCCGTAGGCATAGAGCGACCCGCAGAAGATCACGATCCCCGCTTGGAAAAGCCGCAAGGTCCGGCGTGCCGGCAGGTCCATCAACACGCCGCCCGCCGCCGCAACTGCCACCGCCAACACCACCAGCGCATGGGCCAGGTGGTACTGCGCGCCGGTCTGCCAGGCCGCAAACGCGCGTTCACTCACGCGGTCCCGCAGCGCGTGGGTGCCAAACGCGCCCATTAGCACCGCGAAGAAGCCGTTCAACGCTGCCCCACTTATCCATTGCCGCACCCAACCAAGTTACCCAGCGTGCGCTCGAACTCGGGGCGATTAGGCCCCGAGGATCAGCGAAAGGAGGGCCTTTTGGGCGTGGAGTCGGTTCTCGGCTTGGTCGTGGATGCGGCTCCACCTCCCGTCCATGACGTCATCGGTCACTTCAAATCCGCGTCGGGCGGGCAAGCAGTGCAGGAAGATCGCGTCGTCGCCGGCCAGGTTCATCACCTCGGCGTTGACTTGGTAGTCGGCGAAGACTTTCAGCCGGTGCTCCTGTTCGCGCTCGTCGCCCATCGAGATCCATACGTCGGTGTACACCACGCGCGCGTCTTGCAAGCCCGTCTCGATGTCAGAGGTCTGGCGTAGGCCCGGGATCTCTTCCAGCCGGAAGTTCTCGGGGCCGCAGATGGTGACCGGGTAGCCCAGACGGGTGGCCAACTTGGCGAGTGAGCGCGACACGTTGTTGCCGTCGCCCACGTAGGTGATGGGCACGCGCTCCTCGCCAAAGTTTTCGCGGATCGTCATCAGGTCCGCCAGCGCTTGGCAGGGGTGCTCCCACTCGGTCAGGGCGTTCACCACCGGCACGTCGGCCCCTTCGGCCAGCTCCTTGATCTGTTTGTGCCAGAACAGGCGCGCCACGATGAGGTTGCACCAGCGGGCGATGTTGCCCGCGATGTCGCCGATGGACTCGCGCTGACCCAGTCCGATGTCGTTCTTGGTGAGGTAGACGGGATGTCCGCCAAGTTCGCTGATAGCGGCTTCGAACGAAACCCGCGTGCGCAGCGACGGCTTCTCGAAGATCATCGCGACGGTGCGGCCTTCCACCAGGCTCACGTTGCGGGGCGATTCCTTTCGCTGACGCTTTTGCCGGTCCGCTAGGGTGAAGATCTGGGCGATCTGGTCGTCCGAGAGGTCGTCAATCGAGAGAACGTCGTGGAGCGGGCGCGGCGGCCGCGACAGGGTGAGGGGCACCACTGGCTTCGGCACCCCGATGCAATCCGCGAGGATGCTCAGGGCTTGGTCCACTTGGGCGTGGTCCACGATCAGCGGTGGCACCAAGCGGAGCGTGTGTTCATCGGTGGCGTTGATGATCAGGCGGGCCTCCAGGGCCTTCTTCACCACGTCCCGGGCGATGGGTTGGTCGAAGACGACCCCGAGCATCAGGCCCTCGCCGCGCACTTCGACCACCGGCCCGCCCAGGCTTTTCAAGCCGGTGCGAAAGTGCGCGCCGATTTCGCGGACGTGGTTCAGCAGGTGTTGACGGTCAATCGTGTCGATGACCGCGAGGGCGGCGGCGCACGCTAGAGGGTTACCGCCAAAGGTTGTGCCGTGATCGCCGGGTTCCAGCGTTCGGGCCGCAGCGCCTCGGCACAGGACCGCACCAATTGGCACCCCGCTCCCCAAGCCCTTGGCCACTACGGTGATGTCGGGCAGTACGTCGTGCTGTTGGTAGTTGAACCACGTGCCGGTGCGTCCGATTCCGGTTTGCACTTCGTCCAGGACCAACAACGCGTTGTGTTCGCTGGCCAATTGCCGGGCAAGTTGCAGGAACTCGGAGCTGAGCGGGATGACGCCGCCCTCACCCATGATGGGCTCTAAAAAGATCGCGGCGGTGCGATGGCTAACGGCCTCGCGCAGTTCGGTGAGGTTGTTGGCCTCGATGTGCCGGATTCCCGAAAGGAGCGGTTCGAACGGGCGTTGGTACTTTCGTTGTCCCGTCAGGCTGAGGGCCCCCGTGCTTCGCCCATGGAAGCTCCGATGGAGCGCGATAACTTCGTAGTCGCCGTCGGGTCGCTTGGAGTTGCCGTGTTTTTTGGCGATTTTGAGGGCGGTTTCAATGGCCGTGGCCCCGCACCCGGTGAAGAACACCCGCTCCATGCCCGAGATCTCGCACAGCCGTTTGGCCAGTTGCGCCTGGGGCACCGTCATCAAGAAGTTGCTGGTGTGGATCAGCTGTTGGGCTTGCCGGGTGATCGCGGCGACGACAGCCGGGTGGCAGTGCCCGAGCGAGCAAACGGCGATGCCACTGAGAAAATCGAGGTACTGGTTGCCTCGGTTGTCCCAAAGGTGGCATCCCGCGCCCTGGACCATCAAAACCGGAAAACGACGGTAAAGCGGGTAAACGTAGTCGTCGTCTAGCGCTTTGATCGTGTCGTATTTCACCATTTTCATTCAGTCCTTGAGCCACCGTGGAACCTAAAACCGGGCGGGCGGCACCGCGACAGGTTACCGCATGCAACCTGTTGCATCGAATCGCCGCTACGGAGCGTCACTAGAGTTGCGGTTTAGACTTAAGGTCCTCACCTCACTTGCGGGGTGCAGTATCAGGTATAAATCGCAACGCGGGTCCGCCCGTAACCCGCCGGTTCACCGGCAAAAGTTTGGAGGTATCTCACGATATGAAGAAAATGATGGCTCTGTTCGCGGTTGCGTGCGTCTTCGGCGCGATGTTTGCTGGTTGCGCTCCGAAGGAAGAAGCGGCGGCTCCTGCCGCTGGTACTGAAACTCCCGCGACGCCTGAAGCTAAGTAAGTTTCACTCGACGGTAAACGATGGCCCGGTCCCCGAAAGGGAACCGGGCCATCGTGTGTTACCGGGGCGGTGGAATTAGGCGTCGCCGTAGCGAATCGTGTCGGTGATGTCGCCGCCGGTGACCTGGCCCCCTACAACCGAATGCCGGATGGTGCCGGTCGATTGCACGTGCGCGCCGGGCAAGATGACGGCGTCCTCAATCCGCTTGGCCTGGACTACGGCATTGGCCCCGATCACCACGTTGGCCCCCACCTCGGCGTTGACTTGCGCGGTCGGGTCAATCCGCTGGGATCCCTCAATCAAGAACGCGGTGGTCTCCAGGAACGAGTCCAGGGTACCGGTGTCGAACCACGTATGGTCGTACACATACCCGCGCACATTGAAGCCTCGGTCCACCATCAGCTGGATCGCGTCGGTGATTTCGTACTCGCCTCGGGCGCTGGGCTGGAGGTCGGGCAGCACGTCCCACAGTTTCGGACCGAAGAAGTAGAGCCCGGCGATGGCGAGGTTGGACTCCGGCACCGCCGGCTTCTCCACCAGCTTTACGATGCGGTCGCCGTCGACGTTGGCCACGCCAAACCGGCGCGGGTCTTCCACGGGCTTCAGCACGGTCATTTGATCAAGGCCCCCCGCCCGGAACTTTGCGGCGGCCTCGGCGAAATCGTGGCTATAGATGGCGTCTCCCAAGTACATCACGAACGAATCGCCCGCCACAAAGTCCTTGGCGAATCCTACGGCGTGGGCGAGGCCCTTGGGCTCTAGTTGCCGAACGTAGGTGAGATGGACGCCAAAAGCGCTCCCGTCGCCCAACGTGGCGCGCATCTGCGGTTCGTTCTCGCCGACCACGATGGCGATGTCGGTGACGCCCATCTCTTTCAGGCGATCAAAGGCGTATTCCAGCGTCATGCGGTTCGCAATCGGTAGGAGGGGTTTGGCGATGTGGTGCGTCACCGGATAGAGACGCGTACCTTTTCCGGCGGCGAGAATTACTCCCTTCATGGTGTTGGTTTCCTGGCGGGGCCAGCGTCGGCACGCCCGGGCCAGTCTATCCTATGCGCCCCTCATGCATCGTAGCCGGGTAACTTGCAGGCGACCATGGAAGGTCTTTATCGTCTGGGGATGTACGCCTTGGGGTTGCTGGTGGCCGGAGCGGGCCTCGGTTGCCAGTCCAAGCCGGTGCCCGTGTTGCCGCGCGTTGCCGAGTCGGTATCGCCGTACCTTGCGCCTGAGGGCTCCACGAACGCCTTCGACACGTACATTCGGGCCGCCGCGCGGGTCGAAACTGACGATCAGCGGGGCTTGGTGCGCGTTTCGTTCACTCCCGACCAGCGGGCCGCGTCACTCCGCCGTTCCGCCAGTGCGGTCGCGATTGCCGCCCGGGGAACCGCGCAGCGGATGGTCTACCGGTTCGTTCCGGTCACCCCCCTCGGCCCACGTCCCAACGTGGCCGGTTGGCGCTTGATCGGGCGCGTGATGACGTGGCGAGCGGAGGACGCGGGGGCCGCCGCGAACTACGGTCGGGCGATTGACCAATGGGCGATCGCCACCAAGTTTGGGATGGATCTCACGGCGGGAAGTGCGGTGGAGGCTTCGCTGGGGTGGACAATTGTGGACGATGCCCGGCGGGCCATCTTGCCTTACTTGCCGCGTATGGGTGCCGCTCAACTCAATCGCCTTTCGACCGTCGCCACCCGCCTGATTGAGAACCGACCCGACCCGGCGCTGGCGTTTCAGCACGAAGGCGAGAATCACCGACAGGCCATTCAGGCGTTGCAAGATGCCGCGACTAGCGGGCGCGGGGAGGAACTCACCGCCAGGCTCGGGACCGACGCGGAATCCGCGTTTCGGTACCTCAAAAACTTGGCGACCAATCGGCCCCAAGACCTGCCCGCCTACTTTGCCGGACTGGGGCAAGAATCGGCCCAGGAAGTTGCCGAAGGCCAGCGACGCGTGGCGATGCCGGTGGCCCAGCGCGGGGCATGGCCCGCCCCGCCGACCGGCGAGCGCCCTTGGCGTCGGTTTGCCCGACTTTTGTTTACGGCAGGGCGGCCGTTGCTGGAGATCACGGACCGAAGCCTGGCGCGGACCCGTATGCTCGCGCTACACGCTCGGGCGCTCGGTATGGTCAAGGCTCAACGCCGCGCCCCCGTGACCTTACCGGGTTCAGGTGACAATATCGTGGACCCTTATTCGGGTTTAGAATTCCGCTATCAGGCCGAGAAAGCGGACTACCGGCTGTACAGCGTAGGTTCCGATTTGCGCGATGATGGCGGTGAGACCGACCCGAGCGGGATGGCCCCGGACCTGACATTGGAAGACGTTAGTGCTCGATAGCGCAACAAAGGTGTAGACGAAAGGCCCATCCTTTGCTACAATGCGAGGTAATGCGATCGCGCGGCCCGATTTCGGATCGCGGCGGGTTCACCCTGACCGAGTTGCTGGTGGTAATGGCGATCATTACCACCCTGGCCGCGCTATTGTTTCCCGTATTTCGATCGACGCGGGCGGCATCCCTGCAAAACGTGTGCGTCCAACGCTATAAATCCACGCTTACCGCCCACCAGCTTTACACCGGCGACTACGATGATTTTGTGGCCCCCGCCACCTACCGGGCCGGGCCTGGGGCGAATCCTACCAACGACCGCAAGTGGCCCCAGCTCCTCGCGCCCTACCTTCGTACATTCGAAGAGTTCCGGTGCCCCGCCGACACTGCCCAACGTCCTAGTACCGAATCGTTGTTCGATAGCGACTTGATCCCCAGCGACGCCAGCGCGCGGTTCTACAGCTTCGCGGAGCGGTCCAACATCGGTTACAACGCCTACTATTTCTCGCCGCCGGTGGTGTTTCCTGGCAATCGGGTACTCGTTTCGCCGCGCAACTTGGGTCAGGTGGAATCACCGTCCAACACGATCATGTTCGTGGATTCGATCTACGACCTTGACGCCGCGGGGCGCCCCACCGGCGGGGGCTACTACGTGGTTACGCCGCCGTGCCGCTACATCGAGGAGGCCGACGGATCGCTAAGTGATACGTTCCAGGTAATGCAGGTGCCAGTCGGCGGTTCGTACCTCCACCTCGGCGGGTGGTCCAACCCGAAACGTAACGACCGGAACCGGTACGGCGGTGCCTGGCCCTGGCACGAAGGGCGCATGACCGTGGGCTTTACCGACGGCCATGTCGCGCCGATGACCCCCACCCAGCTCGTGGCGGGTTGTGAGAATCAGCCCGAGTGGCAAGGCACGATCATCAACTCGGGCAACTACTTCTGGGACCTCCGCTAACGAGGCCGATTAAGCCGTTCGCCGATGCCGCGAACTGAGCACCTTCGTGCGATCACGGTACTTGTTCACGGTACGTCGGGCCACGTGCACCCCCCGTTCCGCCAGCAGCTGCGCAACCCGTTCGTCGCTCAGCGGCGCGCTGGGATTCTCGTGCATCAGGATCTCCGAGATCATCTGCTGAATCCGCAAGGCGGGCTTAAAGAAGACTTCGAACGAGATGACTTCGCCGGTGGCGATCTGCACGAATTTCCCTTGGGTTGCGCGACTCACGGTGCTCTCGTGGAGCCCGAGGTCGGCCGCCAGACGCGACCGCGTGAGTGAACCAAGGAACCGCAGATCGCCCGTGGTGCAAAAACCGGCTTGGTGTTGGGTCAAGTGCTCGCCCACTCGGCGGAGCGTGCGCTTGCGTTGGTCCAGCGAATCCATGAACCGCTGGGCGCGGTCGACGTGCTGCGACAGGTGCTTGCGTTCGTCCCGAGCGCCAATCCCCAATCGCTTGTCCAGTTGCCCCAGTCGCTCGCGGTAGGCGCGGGAAATCGCGAAGTCGCGTCCCTCGGCCCCAGGTACTTCTACTTGCCATCCGGTCTCCTCGCGGTTCAGCACGAGGTCGGCCGTGGCCGAGTGGCTGGCTTCGCGCAACACCGGTGCGTTGTGCGTTCGGAAGCCCGCCGCCGGGTAAGGGTTCAGCGTAGCAATCGTATCGAACGCCGCTTGCACCAAGTCGGGCAGCGTCCGGAACCGACGCATGATGGGGCGCATGTTGCGGGCCACGAGGTCGTCAAAGTGGTACCGCAAGATACCGCGGGCCAGGCGACCCTCGTGGCTGGTCTCGTCGCGCAATTGGAGCAACAGGCACTCGCGCAGGTCGCGCGCGCCAATTCCGGGGGGTTCGCATGCCTGCAGGGCGGCGAGGACGGACACGGCGTCTTCCAGAGAGGAACCGGCATCTAGTGCGGCCTCTTCTAGCTCAACTTCGAGGTATCCCCGGTCGTCCAACCCGCCGATGAGGTAGGCCCCAAGGTGGCGCAAGGTGGGGTCCAAGCCCGGCAGTAGCTGCGCGGCCAGATGATCCACCAGGGCATCGCTGGACGACGCGAAGTCCAACCACTCGCACGAATCGTCGTTTGGCAGCGAGCGCGCAAACTCTCGATCTTCACCGCCCGGCGCCAATTCGTAGGGGGCCAGTTCGCCGAGGATGTCGTTCTCGGTCAGCGGTTCCACGTCGTTTTCCAGACGCTCCAGGGCCGGGTTCTCCTGCAACTCGGTCTCGATGGTCGTATCCAATTCGGCCCGCGCGAGCTCCAGCAGTTGGCTACTGAGGATCACCCGCGGATCGACGCGAAGCGTCACACTGGTTCGAGTCTCCGTCCGGATAGAGTTGTTGAATTGCACGATTCTGAGTCCTTGCGGTGCGGTGCGGTGCGGTGGGCGGGGCATCCGTGCCGTGCTTAATGACATCGTCGGCAGGCCGCACGTCTCGGGTTGCTCGTAACGGTACGGGAACCGCAAAGGAAAGCGCCCCCGGAGCCAATCCGAAGGCGCTTTCGCTGGCGGTTCCACGCAATTTTCGCGGCGATTAGGCCGACGCGAGGAACCATGCCCCGATGGAGATGCCGGACTGCTCGGTCTCGGTGGTGCCGTTGAACCGCTCGTCCTCCAGCTCAATACTCACCGCGCCGTCGTAGCCCAAAGATTCCAGGATCTCGAACGCGGCCGTCCAGCGCATGATGCCGTGGCCCGGAATGGTGTAGCGCCAGTGCATGCCGCCAAAGCCGTGGGCCTTGCCCAGCGTCGGCGAGATCTCCGTGCCGAACTCGTACATCTCGTCGGTCATGATCTCGGTGTCCTTGCCGTGGACGTGCACCACGAACTCGCCAAACTCCTCGACGAAACGGATGGGGTCAATGCCCATGCGCAGCAGGTGCGAGGGGTCATAGTTGATGCCGACGGTGGGGGAGTCGACCTCGGAGATCAGCGCCCGGTAGCCGTCGGGCGTGCAGGCCAGCGCTCCGGGTCCGGGCCATCCCTCAATCGCCAACCGACCGCCGAACTCGGCCAAGATCGGGGCAAACTCCTGCAGGCCCGTTACCGCCAGTTTGTGGTTATCAAACCGGGTCTGCGTGGGGTCTTCCGGCAGCATCACGATGAAGTAGTTTCGCACGCCCAGCGGAGCGCACACGGCCATCATCGCCGCATTGGCGTCGCGCGCGGCTTGGCGTTTGACCGGGTCGGCACTGATGAGGCCCGACCAGTCTTTGGCGTCTGCCGACCCAATCTGCAGGCCGGCCGCGTGCGCGATCGGGGCCGTCACCTCGCCATCGTTACCCAGATCAATCACGCCGATGGACTGGGAGGTCAACCACTCGGCCAACGCGGGCAAGTCTCGCTGCCACTCGCTCCAGCCTCGTCGGACCCCGATCGGAAACTCACCCGTAGACGTTTTCAGCATGGTGCGAGGCTACTTGAGTCGCCCCAAACTTTGCCGGAGGGAGGGCTTTGCGGGTGGGGTGGCACGACATCGCTAGATGTTTGGGCTGGCGCATCACGGGTGATCTCGCGAACCTCGACGCATCGATGAAAGGCGGCGCGAGGTAAAGATATGACCACCACCGACGCCGAAAAATTCATCACGGGCCAGGGAATTCTGGCGGCGCTTTCGCTCGGTTCGGGGGTCGAATCCGTACAAGTGGAACTCAATAGCCATCGTTGGAGCCTGGACAATGACTTCTGGTATCCATTCAAACGGTTCGACCAAGGGGCGACGGGAGGCAGGATCGATTTGACGGACTACGATCAACGCCAAGCAACGTACGAGTTCTTCACCAACGGCAAGGGATTGGGCCGAGTGGTCGCCGACTTCCGCGTGATCCTCCCCCCTGGCGCGCGGATGGAAGGAGGCCTCCCTGCCTTCCAGGCGAAATCGAGGTCGTGTGAATCCGTGCGGCCGACGCAGAAAGTTACAAAGGCCATAGTGAACGGTTTTGTAGACTTTTTTCGCTCGGACATCGTGTTCGCTTCTAGTATGAGAGGAGATGAGGGGCAAACGTGGCGGGATGTAGACTTCGAGATTCCGGGCGGTTTTGAGCAGAAGGGAAGCGGGGCATTCTGCAAATTGATCAGTGCGACCCGGTACCTGAAAGCCCGAACAAGCGTAGTGCCCTACTCGGTGACCTACGTGAAGGCAAGAAATGGTGGCCAAGTCACGCAAGGGATGTAGGCATTGGATGACGTATTTCCCTACGTAATCACCAAAACCAAAGGTGCGTGGACGATGCCCGCAAATGGAAACGGTGGTGACTCGTCCCGGCAGCCACTCACATGGCCAAACCAGCCCGCGCACTTCCTAGGCGGGTACGAGTCAAGTGCATCTGACCAGTTTCAAACTGGGGTCATGTACCGTCCTCCGGCTAAGGATGGCAAGCCTGTATCTTGGATACCGATCGCTAAATACCTTTGTGATTGGAATGGGACAGCCGTCTCGGACCCGGGTTTCTTGAATTGGCAGATCGTGGATAGTGGTGGCGGTTTTCGCAAACAATGGGAGGAAGAATTGGCGTTTCCTTGGTGGGATCGAGTTTCGCCAAGCCCATTTATATTTGAGCAAGCCCCTTGAGTTCGGAGAGATTGATTATGAAACTTTTCAAGTTAACGATGGCGATGATAGGGTTAGGCCTTTCCGTAGGAGCCACGGCTCAAGGAGGCAATGACCCTTCATCCAACCGCAACACGGCCGAAGACTACGCGTTTCTGGACGTAATCTCAGCGAAGTATGATTTGGGCCTAGAGTTTCTTAAGGATGGACGCTACGGCGATGCCTTGCAGTCAATTCGCGAGGGAATTGCGCTAGAAACTTCGTTGGGTTCCCCGGCTCAAGATGGACACCAGTAACTTGGACGGGTGTATGCGCAAGCCGGGAAGACGGTTGAAGCCCTGGCAGCATAGCGCAAGGCCATCTACTGCGATCGTCGATTCATTTGGAGAGGTCCAATCAATTGGAGAGATCGAGAACATGATACGTCTGCCGTAGATGATGTTTACATCGAGTAGGGGATACTTTTAGCCCGTGCGGGTAAGCCGCGGGAAGCCAAGGCTTTGTACTATGCATTTCTGCGGGAGAACGCACGTGGTATTGACGCGTTTTATTCGAGTACTGAGCCAATCCCATTCCTGGTGCACTTTGATCCAGAACCGGGCATGGTCTGTTGGAACTCTATTGCGGACAAGGCGGTTGGTGTATTCGAGGCATGGAAGGATTCCGATCTTCGACCTCTTGGCGTGCGGATGAACCTCGTGCGACAACTAGTGCCCGATTGGGCGTTTCCGGTAGTGCGATTGTCCACGAGGGTGGCCGGCAAGCCGGCAGAACAAGTGTTGCTGGATGAGGCGCGCCTACTCGCTAAGAGCGCGGAGGAGCGCGGCGGGATTGACGCCTACCGGGAGACAATATCGATGCCGTTTGCCGAGCGCTCGCGCTTGTCCGAGATCGGAATGCGCCGTCGCAGGGCCTCGGTCGTCCTCGAACGTGCGCGCCTCGAGCTGCAGACCGACGTCGACTTCCGCCGCTCGTTTATCACCGACGCCCCACCCCCGCGGTCCCAACCATGGGACCCGCAAGACTCCCACAATTGAACAAGGTTACACCCGGGCCAAATGCTCCCCTCGACGGGGGGGGCAAGGGCCACGATCCCGAAGCGATGCGTCGGAAAGGGTGGCCAAGGCGAATGACCGGGTTTAGTTGGGGTTTCCACGCGATCGTTGGTAACGCCGCCGGCGGACGACGGGCGTGAGGTACACGCCCACGCCACTGGCGGCAAGGGTCGCCAAGGCGACCGGCGCCAAGGGCAGCCCCCAGTCGCGCAGAAGAGGGTGGAACCAGCGCAGGTCATGCACGGGCCCGGCCATCTGGTCCCAACGCTGGCCCACGTGCAACACCCGGCCGGTGGCGGCGCACACCTGCACGTTGGCATAGCCGTCCTTCGGGCGAACTTTGAACACGCGCCGGCCGGCATGTAGTTCAACTCGGTCGATATCGGCCTCGGAGCGCAGCTCAGACAAGCCGGCACCAATTGCCGCGGAGGCCACCGTCGCCATCGGCACCATGCCGGCCCAGTCGCCACCTCGGGCGGTCTCCGGCGTCACCCAAGCCCAGCGATCTTTGTTCGCGAGCAAGAACCCCGTGACGGCGATCACGATGAGGACCAGCGCCGAGCCGAGCCGGAGAGCCTTGGCCTAAGCAGGGGCCACGGCGACTAGAGCCAAGTCCGCCGGGGCCCCCTTTTCATCGGCGCTATTTTTCGCCCGTAGTCCCGCCTTGGGTTTCCGACCACGGCTTACCCGGCTCGTTGCCGCCAGCGTCCTTGGTGCCGGACGTGGCGCAACCCGCAAGGGCGGTGACGCACACCGCGAACAGAACAATCTTCAGCATCTTCATAGAGTCTTTATTGATCGCGAGGAGATGGGGCAGAGTTGCCCCCGGGATTACGAACGCAGCGGATTGTGAACGGGGCTCAGTACGGGTTCCTGTCGCAGGGATACTGCACGCCCCCAACCGTTCCGTCGCCGCCCGCCTGGCAGCTCCGGCGCCAGTTTTCCGCCTTTGTCTGCTTGTAGGTTCGAGCGGAGCTGTCGACATGGACGGCCACGAGGTTATTCGTGTAGCGTTTGGCGATGTTTGGGTTCAGTGCCGGCGTGGGCGTGTTGGGGAACAGATCCTGGATTTGGTCCGCTCCGGCAAATTCCGGCGTGCGGTTGGCGCTGGCGAGAAGGATGAGCTTAGAAACTTCGGGGACTTCGCTCATGTTCACGCCGAACTTGCCCCCGGGAAGTGCCGGAGCCGCGTCCGTGCTCTCACCCCGGTAGGTCGCGGCACCGTCGTAGGCGGCTGAATTGCGATAGCCAATATGGGTGAAGCGCAGGGAGTTGAACGCGTAGCTGAGTTGACGTCGGACCGGTGCGTTTGGCGGATTCACCTGAGTGTCGAAGACGCAGGGACCGCCGCAGCTATCGATAACGCCGCCGCCACTCTTCAGGAATTCGTAGTTCTTCGCGTAGGGCTGGATGTCGTCCCACCACCAGACGGAGTTCGTCGCTGAGTTTGCTGCCGGACGTCGCCAGACTCCTGGGAGGATGTCCTCGTTGTCGCCGGCATAGAGGTGCATCGACGTTCCGATCTGCTTGACATTGGAGAGCGAGGCCGTCTTCTTTGCGGCCTGCTTTGCCTGGGCGAAGACCGGGAACAGGATAGCCGCGAGGATCGCGATGATGGCGATCACGACGAGGAGTTCAATGAGGGTAAATGCACGTTTCATAGCCGTCTCTTCTTAGAGTCGCCCGTACCGCGACTTCGCGGTAATAGAGCAAACTTTAAGGTAACAAAGATGGATCTCGCGCCGGTAGCCCTTAACGCCCTATCCTATGGGCTTTTCGCTCAGAGAGCTTGATCCGACAGGCTGTTCTGGCCGGCGGAGCGGTAAGCCGAGGGACTCAATCCCACCCGCCGGTGGAAGATCTTCGAGAAATGGACGGGGCTTTCGAATCCGGAGATCGTCGCCACTTCGCTGATGGGTAGTTCGGTCAGGATCAAAGCACGCCTCGCTTCCTCGAGACGCAGTCGGGTGAGGTGTTCCTGAGGGGACACTTCCAGAAACTGATGGAAGGCCCGTCGAAAGTGAGCCGGACTAATGCCATGGTGCTCCGCTAGCATCCCAGGTTTGATCGAGGGATTCTTACGCATCGATTGCAGCGAGTGGCGTAACCAGCGCGGCATTCTCGACCGCTCGCTTGTGCGCCCTCCCCCAACGTCCAGGGATTTCCATACCAGGCCGAGGATTGTCCGCGCCGCCCCTTCCACGATCAGCGACTTCCCCTGGTCCCATTGGGCGTGCACATCCTCCGGGGCTTGGAAAGTCGAGCCAAATAGGCTAGGGCGACGGGTAATGAATTTCCCATCGCCCCACTCCGTGAGAAGCCGGATGAAGAGAACGCGGGCCAGGTCGGTATCAACTTCGTCGCACCGCCAGACGGCCGGCAACGAAAGATCCTCGAACAGGTCTAGGCAGCCGAACAGACTGGCCTTTGGGCCGATGCTGAACCACCGAGATTCGGTGGCGGAGCGGATACTTCGGCCCTGGCCCTGAGGCCAGAGGGCCCACTGACCCTCGGTAAGCACATGCTCCTCACCGGCGATCCTCACCTCCACTCGACCCTGCGTCACGAACCAAAGACTATAGAGATCGACTGGCCACGTTTCCACCCACGGAGTTTCTGACCAGACGTGTTCGTTCGCCCAGAACAGGTCTAAGTCAACGGAAGTCATTGGCTCCGATTATGGTGCTCAAGCGTAGCCACGCAGTTCGAACACGCGTGCTTCCGAACATCCGTGAGTCGCGTGAATCCTCAGGGTGAGCTTTTCGACTCGGACCGGTTCGGGCAACCGGTGGACCCGCTTTCGGTGCATGTTTCCTTTCACCCGCAGGAGCGTGGTGCCGTCAGCGATGAGTTCGTAGTCCGAGACGACCTCAGGCTGAGGGCCGCGAAGTTGCCGGCCGTTGTAATGGTCGCTCATGGTGAGCATGAGGGAGCGGTCTAAACCGCTGTCGAAGGTTACGTGAACCTCCCTCAGCGGCACCGGATATCGCCAGCAAAGGTGCAGGTCCGCCGGTAGCGATCGGGAGCGCCACTGGTGGCTACCCCCGTCAGCCCATGGACCGAGGGTCTCGGGAGTGGCCCTCGTAGTGCCGTCCAGCACGGCAGAGGCTGGGTGCGTTTCGCATTCTTCATGGGCCTCGGCGCACGCGAACTGGGCGAGGTCGTCGGCGTCTTCGTTTCGTATCCCGGGCAAGAACGCATCGTCTTTCAGGAGAATCTGTTGCACCCGTGCCGCCAACGCCGGATTGGAAATGGCCGCCACCGAGAACGCTCCCGACTGCACGGCGACCGCCGCCATCGCGCCGACCGCCTGGCCCATGACCGCGCACGTCGCCATCACGCGGGTGCTCGCGAAGGCAACGTGACTCGCGCTCATGTTGCGGCCGGCAAAGAACAAATTATCGATATTTCGGGAGTACAACGCCCGGGCGGGGATTCCGTAGAGCCCGTCGAGGTTGAAATGGGAGCAGGGCGCTTCCTTCACCGCGTCGATCCCCAGAGGCGGATGGAGGTCGATCGGCCAGCCTCCGTAGGCGACCGTGTCCGGGAACACACGCCCCCCTTGAAGATCCTGCTGGGTCAGCACGCAAGGTCCGAGGAACCGGCGGCTCTCGCGCTTTCCGGGCAAGGCTCCGATCCACTCTATCGCCCAGTTTGCGCTGTCTGGATGCTCGCCGGAATTCTTGATGAAATCCCAAATGCCGAGGGCGCACCGGAGGAGTTCGTGGCGGATGGCCGGATTGTCCCGAATCGTGTCGAGGTGCCCACCCCACTCGCACCACCACATGCCGTACTCGTAGGCGTGAGGGCTCCGCATGTAAAAGTCGTCCCGGGTGAAGTGCCGGATCCAGTCAGGGGAGTGGAAAGGCATGGGCTGACCGTGGTCCCGGGCCGTGAAGAGAATGGAACTGCCGAGTACGTTAGGATCGCTTGAGGCTTGGGCCAGCGTTTCCCCATAGGCGTCTCGAGACTCACGGCCGATCGTGTGGTGCGCCCCCGCTTCAAAGCCCAGCCTGCCGTCGCCCGAGCAGTCGGCGAAAAAGGGGGCTTCGATCCGAAAGGACTCCTCGGTGGAGTGACGCACACAGCGGGCGGCGACAATGCGCTCGCCCTGAACGTCGCCGCCGATGCAGTCCGTATCGAGCAACAAAAGGATGTTGGGCTCGGCCGTCACCTTCTCGTAGAGCAAGAGATCCCAGAGTGAGTAACTACGCTGGGGATTGCGGGCCGCGTTCTCAAGGCGAAGCTCTTCGATTATTCCGGTCTCTCGTGCGCCCGGTCGGGCGCCATGCACGTCCGCTCCCACGACGTGCATCCTAATTTCGCTACTCGCATTACCACCGAGCACCGATCGATCTTGGACCAGCACGACCCGGAGGCCGTTTCGAGCCGCGGAGAGGGCGGCGCAGACCCCCGAAAGGCCCCCGCCCACCACACAAAGGTCGGCCTTCACGATGCTTTCCATCTTTCCCTCTAGTTCACGCCATTGAACCTTTCGGACGATAGTCCAAAACGGAAGTGCGCTTGGCCTTTTCGCTCAATGACGTCGAAGAAGGACACGAGGCCGGTCGCGACGATCAGCGCGAGGGCGACCATTGCCGAAGTATCGGCCGTAACCCACCCCTAAGCTTTGGGCTCAACCGACAGAGCCCGTCCGCCCATGCCCCGAGAGAGGCTTTAGTTTTTTACCTGCCGGAAGGTAAGGTCGTCGAGATCGCCGTTGCGAGCTGATTCAGAGTAAGGAGGCAAAGAAGCCGGGTTCCCTTGCCCACTTCTTCAATCCGTCGGGTTTGCGAAGGAGTTTTCCTATGTTTGGCCAACTTTCGATGGTTTTGCCGTTCGCGATCTTACTGCCGATTGCGATGGCCGGGTGTTCGGCGGAGCGCGTAACGACGGCCGCGCCCGCCACCCCGGCGTTGGCCGCGTCCGAAGCGCCGCCTGCCGCCGCCGGGCCGCAGTTCCTTGGCGGGTTCTTCGTGATTGGCGTGATTTCGCAGCCGCTCGAGTCATTTGACAAGTGGAAACAGAGAGGGATCAACACGCTCCTTGAGGTGCCGCAGCACCACGACCCGGACGCCTGGGATCGGGCGGCGCAGGCGGGGGGCTTCCGCATCATCCGCCGCCCCGCGCGCAACCCACGCGCTGACATGGGTCGTAAGGACGTGCTGGCCTGGTCGCACTGGGACGAGCCCGATGCCGCGGGCCGCATCAGCGAATGGACGCCGATGTTTGAGCGAACCTACCGCGAGTGGCGCGCCATTGACCCCAACCGGAAGATCTTTATCAACTTCGCCGGGCCGGACATCTCGTGGTTTGCCACCCGTACCGACGAGTACAGTCGCCACTACGCCTCGCATTACCCACGGCTTATCGCGACGGCGGATTGGGTCGCGAACGACCTGTACCCGTCGGCCGGCTACCTGAACCAGGCGCACAAAGCGCGGCGCGGCGACATCACCTTGATCGGCGAGCCGATCCGAGTTCTCCGGCAGATGACCGACAAGCCGCAGTTCGTGTTCATCGAAGCCAGCGACATCGAGCGTGGTAACGTGCCAGGCGCACGGCGTCCGACTGCGCCTGAGATGCGGGCCCAGATATGGTACGCGGTCATCCAGGGCGTTCGGGGCATCTTCTATTTTCCGGCGGTCGTGGGCACGGGAGGTTTCCAATTTGATGGCGTGCCGCCCGATCTGGTCGCCGAAATGACGCGCCAGAACGCGCTCCTCGCCCAGCTGGGGCCGGTCCTGCAAGGAGAGGTGAACCCGAAATCAGTGCGGGTTGAAGTGGCCGCGCCGTTGGAAGCCGGCTGGCGACAGGCACGCGACTCCGCGGTGGTGATCGTGGTGAACCCTCGCGGGGAGCCAGTGAGGGGAGCCCAAATCCGGGTGACCGGCGTTCAAAGCGCGTCGGCGACCGTCCTAGGGGGCGGGGCCGCATTGCCGATCCGTGACGGGGTGATGACCGACAACTTTGAAGCGCACGGGGTGCGGATCTACCGGATCGGACTACGGTAGCGACGGGTTGAGAACCAAGCCAGCCACGTTTCGTGTCTCTCGGGTACGGGGTCGGGGGAATCATCATCTCGTGATCCTAGAGGGCGGGCAGACCTTTCTTCGAATCCGTCACGATAGGGAGATGGATTCCGTCCGATCGGGGGCTGAAGTGCGGGTTGATGTCGGCTCGGTGACATTGATGACTTACCAACCGGGAGATTTGAGCCCTCACGCGATGTTCCTAGAGTCTCGCGTTTACCAGGGCAGTAGCGGGCGCGTTTACCCGTTGCGCATGATTGATTCGGTCGCGACTTCGGCCCAACCGCAGACTTACCAACTCATCACGCTGGAAAACGAATGGGTTCGCGTTGAGCTGCTACCCGAGCTGGGAGGCCGCATTTACGCTTACTACGACAAGGTTGCCGGCGTCGACATTTTCTACCGGCAGAGCGTGATCAAGCCCGCCCTCGTGGGACTCGCCGGTCCGTGGATTTCTGGAGGGGTTGAGTTTAACTGGCCCCAGCACCACCGACCCAGCACGTACATGCCCTGCGAGTGGTGGATCTCGCGGGAGGATGACGGCAGTGTGACGGTGTGGATGAGCGAACACGAACCGATGAACCGGATGAAGGGCATGCACGGGGTCCGGCTGAAGCCGTCGTGCTCCGCAGTGGAGGTGAGCGTCCGGCTGTACAACCGAACCCCGCTACCCCAGACCTTCTTGTGGTGGGCCAATGTTGCCGTACGCGTGCACCAGGACTACCAGTCGTTCTTCCCACCGGACGTGACGCAAGTGGCCGACCATGCCAAGCGCGCGACGACGACCTTTCCGGAGACCTTTGACCGATACTACGGCGTTCGCTACGGAGAACGGGCAACCCACGGGGTGCCCGAGTGGCAACGCCCCTCGCGTAACCCGCCGCGTGCAGATGTCCGCCCGAACCGACTGGACTGGTACGCCAATATTCCGGTGCCCACCAGTTACATGGCGGCCCGGAGCCGATTCCCTTTCTTTGGGGGTTATGATCATCAAACGGGGGCAGGGTTTGTTCACGTGGCGGACCCAGGTGTGAGCCCTGGCAAAAAGCAATGGACCTGGGGCAACCACGCGTTTGGCTACGCCTGGGATCAGCACCTCTCGGACGACGGCGAACCTTACATCGAGCTGATGGCCGGGGTCTACACCGACAATCAGCCCGACTTTGCCCACTTGGCCCCGTACGAAACGAAACGATTTACCCAGCGCTGGTGGCCCATTCACGGGCTTGGCCCGGTCGTCAACGCCAATGAGGACCTGGCGGTGGCTTGGCACGGGCCTCGCGTGGGATTGGGAAGCTCAGTTGTGTTGCCGCACCTGACACTGGAGGCTTGGACCAACGACGAACTGCGCTTTGAAGCGCCTTGCGAGGTGGCTCCCGGAACCCCGACCTGGATCGAATCGGATCGGCTGGCCGATGCCGACCGGATCGTGGTGCGGGATGCCCAAGGCGCGATTCGGATTGAGTGCCTGGCCCACCCTGAACCCGCACCTCCCCTCCGCCAGGCCCTAGAGCCGGCTAAGCCCGCCGATGTTCTGTCGAACGCCGAACTCCATCAAATTGGCACTCACCTTGAGCAGTATCGCCATGCCACGAGAGCTCCCGAGCCCTACTGGATCGAGGCCATCCAACGCGATCCCAAGGACTCGCGATGCCATACCGCCCTTGGGCGACGACTTCTCCGACGGGGGCTATTTGCCGAAGCACTGCGTCATCTGGAACAAGCCATTGAACACCTGACAACCTATAATCCCAACCCTGTCGACGGCGAGTCCGATTACCTAGCGGCGATCTGCCACGAGCGCATGGGAGACCTTGGAAAGGCGGAAACCCACTACGGACGGGCGTACTGGACACATGCGTGTCGGGGCGCGGCGGCCTACGCCATTGCCCGCCTGGCGATGGCCCGTGGCGACCAAAGTCGTGCCGTATGGCATCTGGAGGACGCCCTCACGTGCTTAGGGGATCACTCCGGAGCCCGTTGCCTGCTGGCCATTGCCTACCGGAGCTTGGGAAGCCCATCAAAATCCAGCGAGTTGCTCTCGGAAGTCTTGGCCGTGGACCCTTTGTGTCATTGGGCGCTACGCGAGGCCGGGCTTACCGACCGGTATCAAGCGGCGATGAGGGCCGATCCGCAGAACTACCTTGACCTGGCGTTGGACTATCTCTCGGCGGGCCTTACCTCGTCGGCGAAACAGGTTCTTGACGAGTGTCTGTCGCCATCGGCCATGGTCTCGGTTGCCCGCCGCGCATTGGGTGAACCCGTCGCCCTCGAAACCGACGACGACGTCTATCCCTCCCGGCCCGAGGAGCAGATGTGGCTTCAACGGGAGGCGGAAGCGGACCCCACGGGTCGGCTCTGTTGTTTGTTGGGCAACTTCCTTTACGATCAGGGCCGAGGGCCGGAGGCCGATCGATGGTGGCAGCGATCAACCGAACTGAATCCAAACCTTAGTTTGGCTTGGCGCAACCAAGGCATTGCCGCCGCGAACCTGCGGGGCGACTGGCAGGGCTCGTTGGCGTGCTATTCCCGCGCCCGATCGGCCGATGCCGCCGATGCAAGGCTATTGTTTGAGTGGGACCAGTTAAGGAAGCGCATTGGCGAGTGTCCCGAGCTTCGCCTAGCTTCCCTTCGCCAAGAGATGGAACTCGTCCGCGGTCGGGACGACCTCCTACTTGAGTACGTTGGGTTGCTGACCGTCACGAACCATCCGGAGGAAGGCCTCCGAGAGCTCGAATCGCGCCATTTCACGCCTTGGGAGGGCGGCGAGGGTCTGACACTACGACGGTATACGCATGCCAGCCTTGAATCGGCCCGCCAATTACCCATCCCGGAGCGTCTTGTCGTCCTGGAACGCGCTTTAGAACCTCCCCGCTCGCTGGGTGAAGCCAGGCACCTCCTTCACAATGCCAGCGACCTTTGGTTTGGCCTTGGCGATGCCTACGGCCAAACCGGCCAGGCTCAGGTTTCCGAAACATTTTTCATGCGCGCCGCCGACTTTGACGATGACTTCCAAGACATGACCGTCATGACCATTTCCGAGCAATCGTACTTCCGAGTGCTCGCGCTCCGACGCCTCGGCAGATTCGACGAAGCTAACGTGGTGCAGACCGCATTGGCGCAGGAAGCCAAGCGGCTACAAACCGAACCGGCGAGCATTGATTACTTCGCCACCTCCGTCCCCAGCATGTTGCTCTTTCCCGAAGACGTCGCCCGAATCCAACGTCGGCGCGGTCGTTTCCTGGAGGCGCAAGCGCACATTCTGGCGGGGAATAATATTAAAGCGAAAGCGGCCCTGGAAGCTGTATTGAAGGAGACCCCCGATGACTATCCCTCGCTTGTACTCTTTAGTGGAGCAACTTCATGATTGACCTCGCCGGCGACTGGACCTTCCAACTGGACCGAGAGGGAATTGGCGAGGCGAATGGCTGGACAACCGACCCCTTTGGGGCCGGGGTCAGGTTGCCTGGATCGTTAGTGGAGCAGGGCATTGGGGACCCGGTGGGGCTGGACACTCCCTGGGTAGGCGGTATCGTGGACGACTCATTCTTCACCGATGACCGCTACGCGCCCTACCGCCAAAGCGAAAATTTTCGGGTCCCGTTTTGGTACCAACCCAAGACATCCTTTGTGGGTCAAGCCTGGTATTCCCGGAGGTTCACCGTTCCTGCCAACGCGGGCGGCAAGGATCTTGAGCTGTTCCTCGAACGGCCTCACGGCACCACTTGCGCATGGCTCGATGGCGCTCCTTTAGGGAGCCAAGACTCCTTGGGTAGTCCGCACCGGTATCGTTTGCCCGGGCTCACCGAAGGCACTCACCTACTCACCCTCCGCGTGGACAACGCCGCTCTGCTCTTTGTGGGTGAGGACGCTCACAGCGTGAGTGACCACACCCAGGGCAACTGGAATGGCCTGGTCGGTCGTATCGCCATCCAGCCTTCGGAGGAATCCGTCATCACGGGGATTCAGGTGGTGACCACGCTCAACCCAACGACCGTGCACGTGATCGGCAAGGTCGAAGTTCCCGCTCAAGCCCGTTTCACGTTGCACCTGCTAGAGGGAGATAACCCGGTCGTGGGTACGTGCGAGGCAATGGTTTCGGGTGAATTCCGAGTTCCGCTCACGCTTTGTGGGGAACCGCGACTTTGGGACGAGTTCGACCCGTGCCTCTACCGCTTGGAAGTCTCGTTAGAGGTGAATGGAAAGCCGACGACGCTGTCCCGACGCGTCGGCCTGCGGTCCATTGACGTGGACGGCAAGATGTTTGCTCTCAATGGCCGCAGAATCTTCCTGCGTGGCACTTTGGATTGCTGCATCTTTCCGGACACCGGCTACCCGCCAACGGACGTGCCTGCGTGGCGACGAGTCTTCCAGGTCTGTCGGGCCTACGGACTGAATCACATCCGATTCCATTCCTATTGCCCCCCCACCGCCGCTTTTGATGCCGCGGACGAACTCGGAATGTATCTCCAGGTGGAGGCCTCGATTTGGGAACGGGGGCCAAAACCCGGGGCGGCGAACCTCAGCGCCGAGTTAAATCAGTGGCTTCGCCGCGAAACCGAGGGGATCCTGCGCATTTACGGGCATCATCCTTCGTTTGTCTTAATGGCGCATGGGAATGAGCCGTCGGGCACGCAGTTGCGCAACGAAGACTTGGCTCAGTGGCTCCAGGAACTTAAGCCGCGAGAGGCCAATCGGCGGTTTACGGCCGGTTCGGGTTGGCCCCACCTCCCTGAGTCCGATTTCCACGTGCATTTCGGGCCGCGTATCCAAGGGTGGGGGGAAGGCTTGGAATCGCGAGTGAATGCTCGGCCGCCCGAGACCACGACGGTTTATTCCGCTGTCCTCGCAGATCTATCGGCCCCCGTGATCGCCCACGAAATCGGGCAGTGGTGTACTTACCCCGATCTGACACGTCTGGACACCTTTCAGGGCGTTTTGCGGCCAGAGGGGCATCAGATCTTCCTGGATGCACTACAAGCTGGGGGGATGGAGTCCCTCGCCGCCGAGTTTTTAGATGCCTCGGGCCGCTTGCAGACCGTGCTGATGAAGGAAGAACTCGAATCGGCATTCCGAACGCCGGACTATGCGGGATTTCAGATGCTTGGGCTTCAGGATTTTCCCGGGCAAGGCACCGCCCCGGTGGGCGTGGTGGACGCCCGCTGGGAGTCAAAGGGCTACTGTCTCCCGGAGCAGTTCCGCGCTTTTTGCCGTCCCACAGTGCCCCTGCTACGGCTTTCCAAGCGCATCTTCCGCCCCCAGGAGGCGATTCCGCTGGACATCGCGGTGTCCCACTTCGGACCGCAGGACTTGACCACCACGCTGTACTGGCGCTTATTGGATTCCGATCGCCAGCCGCTGATGGAGGGAGGGGGACGGCCAGTTCATGTGAAAACGGGTGGCATCACCGACTTTGCGGTTGACACCCTTAACCTGCCGGACCTTACCGAAGCCAGTCGCTTGACCCTGGAAGTGTGGCTCCAGAACGAAGTCCCAAACGAGTGGTCGATCTGGGTTTACCCTCCGCTGGCTCCGCCCGATACGGATGGCATCCTAGTCACTTCAACCCTGGATGAAGCGGCACGGCAACACCTCGGCCGCGGGGGTCGAGTCCTTGTGCTGGCGAACTCCAAAAGCCCCTTCACTGCGCACGACGTGGCGTTCGGCTTCTCGACGATCTTCTGGAACACGGCGTGGACAATGAAGCAAGCCCCCCACACCCTTGGCCTACTGTGTGATCCGAGCCACCCCGCCCTCCGCGGTTTCCCCACCGATAGTCACACGGACTGGCAGTGGTGGTACCCCATCCAACTAGCCCAGCCCATCGACCTCCGAACGATTCCGGGCGCAATTCCGATCATCCGGGTCATCGACGACTGGTTCACGGCACGCCCCCTCGCGCTGGTTGCCGAGGTTCCGGTGGAAACCGGTCGGTTGCTAGTGAGTGGGATTAACTTCGCGCAAGCGCAGGACCCCGTCACGGCACGGCTCTACGCTGGCGTCCTCGCGT
>Ga0105047_10001207_pt1 | contig 46067 bp, 41 predicted proteins | sample MAT04_FD_78384 | JGI IMG/M metagenome (GOLD analysis project Ga0105047, IMG submission 78384) | Freshwater microbial communities from Lake Fryxell liftoff mats and glacier meltwater in Antarctica - MAT-04 (megahit assembly) | ecosystem: Environmental > Aquatic > Freshwater > Ice > Liftoff... | reverse complement strand
CAGGGAGCTTTGGAATGCCCTGTAATTAATAACTATACCACCAGCACTTCAAAAAACGACAACAAAGGCCAGCCAATAGTAAATACCCATTATTACCCAAAAGCCGATTGGCCCAAAGAGGCCAGGGAAATTATTAGCAATGCAGGGTTAAGCGCTGAATTTAAGGATATTAAAGAAGAGAAAAAGTAATAAAATTTAAATACTAATCAAAAAAGGTAAAAATAGGCTTACTGAAAACAATTAAAATCATACAAAATGAAGGATCAACATTTACAGCAGGCTTTCGTTTTTCATCTTTCTTGTTCAGTTTGCTATTATATGCATGGTAAATGCACAGATTCTGAAAAAAACAGAGAAAACCTTATCAGTATTTATTATATCAAAAAGGGTCATAAAGCGATTTCGGGCGTTATGGAATTGGGCTATTACAATTTGGGCGCCGTGCGTGTGGCCTATCATGACGAGGATATCATTAATAACGCCAATGGTAAATTGAATTCTGAAAAATTGTTCTGAATCGGGTAAATTAAAAATTCCCATTAGCAATTGACATTTCTTTAAAAAGGAGGGATTAACTTTTCGTACACCAAGGATATGGCCGATTTTAACCATCCAAATTTTTTTGAGCCGCCTGTGAACCAGTTTTACATTTTGGGAAGATGATAACGAATGGATAAACTACACCGTTGATGTGAAATTTGCAGGGAAGTACCGGATTTCGGCTCGGTATGGAAATGACGACAATCGGTCAAGTTTGTAAGTCGATAATGTAAAAGCGGTCGATATTAAGCTGCCTTTAAGTACCGGTAGTATGCACTCCTAAAACAAAGCCGTAGTAGGCAAAACCACTTTTCAGCAAAAAAGATTGAACCTGCTTGACCTTGCATTACAATACAGTTTCAAACCTTGCCTGTTTCGAATTCAACTTGTGGAAGAAAGAAAGTAACCTTTAAAAAATCGATATTTCTGAATGGAATTAATTAAAAGCCCCGGCAAAGTAAAACATATAATCCGTTTGGGTAGCCTTGTTATTCCAAAGTAGATTTTCTTCAGGTTATTAACCATTATCCTTTACGGAATTATGAGATTATTTGCCAATTTCGCCCGTAACAATATCCCGCCGCTTTTGGTGCAGGTCATTTCCACTTTTGGAATGATACCAATGATTTTCTCCCTATTGTTATCGCCCAACCTAAAAAAGATACACGGAAATTTAAAATGGGGGGTTTTCTTTTCTGTTTTGGTCGGTGTTCTGTCGGCAACAGCCGCAATTGCCCAATATACCTCGTTTAGCAAGGGTGGGCTTGCATCTATTGTAATACCAATTATTTCCCTGGCCGCTTTAATTACCCTAATTCTGGCCCGTTTCGTTTTCAAAGACAAACCTAATAAATATCAATATCTCGGAATCGCCCTTTCAATGGTTGCCATTGTGTTGTTCAATATTACTCCCTGTCAACCGGAACTTCAAAGTACAGGTATGCCCATCCTGAAATCGCTGCTGTCACCATGGATGCTGTGGGCAATTTTAAGTTTGTTTTGCGCCGGAACCGCCCAGCTTTTCATCAAGTCGGCCACCAACTACATTTCGGCCTATTTGCTAACCGTTATTGTCGTTGGCGTCACGCTGGGATTGTCGGTGGTATTAATAGCTACCCAATCTTTTTAGTGGACATTATCCTCAACCGATTGGTGGGCTTGTCTTATTGTGGGTCTGCTGGGCAGCGCGGCATTTTTGACCCAATCTGCCGCATATTCCCGCCGGAATGGCTTTGGTGGTGGCGTCGCTTTGTTCGCTTTATCCGGTAGTTACCGTACTACTTGCCGTTCCGATACTTGTAGAAAAACTACCCTTGTTCATTGGTATGGCCGTCATCATTTCAAGCGTAGCCGGAATAATAAACTCTATTGAACGGACGCCTGATGAAGACGCACGAAACCCGTTTGAAAAAGAGGCACTTCGAAGTTTAAAATAAATTAAATTTAAAAAACATTTTGGATGGATGCCGACAAAAACAAATATTATAGGGTGTATTAAACCACTTTCTGATAGCAATTTTGTTACTCTTTCTCCATTTAAGGCACCTCATGTGGACAAATTAAAAACATTCCTTAACTTTTTGTCACGGGTAGTTAAAGAAACCCGCAAATTAATGAACGACAGAATTTTAAAGGCTAATTACATTTCAACTAATGGGTTTGTAAACAAGCCCCAGCCTTGCTAACACTTTGGAAAATAACCAGCATGAAATGATTTTTTCAAGGACAAATAAAACAAAATAAAAACCAAACCAAAATAATTTAAAATGAAAACAACACTTACTTTTTTATTGATTTTAGGAAGTTTTACCATGCTTAACGCACAGCCCAAAAAACGGGCCGACAGCTTTTTCGGCATCCACATGGATTTCCATGCTACCCATAATAATAAAGACATCGGGAAAACCTTCACTGCCGGAATGATTGACACTTTTCTGACGGTTGTAAAACCAGATTTTGTTCAGGTCGATTGCAAGGGCCACCCGGGTTATTCGAGCTACCCAACAAAAGTAGGGAACCAGGCCGGCGGTTATACTAAAGATATTTTGAAAATTTGGCGTGAGGTTACTGCCAAACACAATGTGGCGCTTTATGTCCATTATTCAGGAATTATGGATGGAAAAGCAATTAGCGATCATCCCGAATGGGCGCGTACCCAGGCCGACGGAAAACCAGACCCCGGTAAGGCTGCTTATTTTGGCCCCTATTCGGATAAACTGCTTATTCCTCAAATGAGAGAAATATCCGATTATGGCGTAAACGGCGCCTGGATTGATGGTGAATGTTGGGCAACAAACCCTGACTATTCTCCGGAATTGCTTGAGAAATTCAAGGCAGAAACCGGAATTACCAACGTGCCAATATCGGAAGCCGACCCAAACTATAGAGTTTTTATCGATTATAACCGCAAGGCATTCAGGCAATACTTACGAAAATATGTTGATGCTATTCATGCCTACAATCCCAATTTTCAAATCACCAGCAACTGGTCATATTCGTCGATGATGCCCGAGCCGGTTGATGTAAATGTGGACTATTTATCAGGTGACGTGGCAGGTCAAAATTGTGTTTACAATGCAGCTTTTCAGGCCAGGTGCCTTGCCTTGCAGGGCAAACCCTGGGATTTAATGTCGTGGGGATTTACCCTCGACTTTGGCCCTGACGGAGGTTTTGGTGGACCCAAGTCGCTGGTACAATTGCAACAGGAGGTTGCGCAGATATATGCCATGGGCGGTGGCTATCAGTGCTATTTTACACAGAATGGTGATGGCTCGATAAAACCGAGCAGCGTTCCGCTGATGGGAGAACTGGGTAAATTTAGCCGGGCACGTCAGCCTTTTTGCATAGGAGCTGAAGCGATACCCCAAATAGGACTTTGGTATTCAACCCACAGTCAACGAAACAAAACCAACCAGATTTATGGCTGGAACATCCGGCACCTCGAAGGCGACCTTTCAATGTTGCTGGATGGCCGTAACAACGTGGAAATACTGATGGACCATCAGTTAAAACAAAGAATTGACAAATACCCATTAATTGTTATTCCTGAATGGACCAACCTGGATGCTGATTTGAAAAAACTAGCCCTCGATTATGTGCAGAAAGGGGGTAATTTACTGGTCATTGGCGCTTACGCCGTAAAAGATTTTGAACCTCAATTGGGAGTCACATTTGTTGACAGCGTCAGAAAAAGCACTTTTCAATTAGGTTTCGATAGTAAGTTTACCGGAGTTAAAACTTTCGTCCAGAATGTAAAACCCAACAGTGGAACACAAATCATTGGCGGCTTTTATAATACCGATGATTTGCGTTTCCCGACCGGCTATCCTGTTGCCACCATTGCCACTTATGGCAAAGGCAAGATTGCCGGTATGTACCTCGACATGGGAAATGCCTACTACAGCTACCAGGCATCCGGAATGACCAAACTGGTAAATGCCGTTATCGACAATTTGGTTCCAAACCCCCTGGCCCGTGTGTTGGGTTCAAATTATGTGCACACCGCTATTAATGAGAAAGACGGAAAATGGTTTGTCCATATCATAAACACCGCCGGAAACCATTTCAATGCAAAGGTTTACGAATACGATGATATTCCGGCAACCGGTAAACTGACTTTGGAACTGAGCGCCGGTAAACCAATTAAGAAAGTCGTTCTTCAACCCGAAGGAAAGCAACTTGCATTGGTTATGAAAAACGGAAAAGCTTTGGTTACAATACCCTCAATAAAGGTTCATTCAATTGTTGAGGTAGCGTTTTAGCAAACCTTTAAACCAGAGTAATTGGAGGTTATGGTAAAAAAATCGTCGCTGGAATTGCAAAGTTTATATTTAATCGTGGGGTAATATCATGAAACATTAAGATACAAAAACAATAATGATAGAAACCTTTTGTGGCAGTGGTTTGCAACATCATTTTAACCCACATTTCAGTAGAATGTCACCAATTGACTAAAGATTGGCGCAAAATGAAATAAACTACCGATATACCTCCATTATCTTTACCAAAATAATTACCTATACAAAGCATCTTTTACCAATTAAAGTCCGCTTCTAAAAATGTAGATGAATAATCACTAGCGTTGCGTTATAAGTCGAACATTTTCAATTGATCATCTTTTTGCTCTTTAATATATTGTAATTGAGTTTGCTGAAATAGCTGATTTTTGGGCATTTTTTCAAAAATAGAGATACTAAAATTGGTAAGATTTCGTAGAGGCTCTGTTTAAGCATGAATTTCTTTTTTGCTATCGCTACCAGCACGTAAACTGAGACGGCGATCCATACTTGTGTTTTGACTGCGTTTTCACTTTGGCCCCAAAAAGATGTTATTTTTAAGTGTTATTTTATCCACTTAAAGAATAATGCTATTTTCCAGCGATGTTTATATAGTTGCGCAATATCAAATGCAGTAAGCGTAAAGTTGTTAGTTAAAAAAATCAACACTTTTCCTGTATCATCTTTGAATTTTATTATCCTTATTTTTTCTGGATAATCTTTTGCAGCATAAAAGTTATTAAGCTTAATGCTTTGATCAAAAAGAATTCCTTTCGCTTTGTCTTTCGGGTGAGAATATAATCGCCTATAGTTCATGTTATCTTTTGTTCTTGTAACGAAGAATGCCCCACACAAATGAATCTTGTAAAGCCGCTTATAGTCTACGTATCCTCTGTCCATCAGGTAAAACTATTGGTCTCAAAATGGATGACATCAAGCGCATTTACATCATGTACATTAGCATTTGAGAATAAGATAAATTTTGGAATTGCTGTCTTCAAAGCTATTTGCGTATGTAATTTAATTCCAGCTTTTGTACTTCAGAAAATAGCCCAATAAAAGGAGGATAAGCATAGATCAATCGTTGTGGCATCTATTGCGAATACATCGTTTGATATTCTAATTTCCAGATCATCATCATCGATATACAGTTGTTGTGCTTCCCTGATTAATAACATGCAAAGTTCCTCATAAATAAGATAAGAACGGCGTTCATTGGCTTTGGTTATAGTACTAAGCGCAACCACCTCGCCAATTCCCACGTGGTACATTTTGTGGTTATTTGATTTTAAACACATCATGGTATCGGTCAGACTTTCCCGACGAGTAAGCTGACCAAAGACCATGCATAGATATTGTTTCCAACAGGTAAAATCACGTACTTTATAATCACCAAAGTGCCTGTTAACAAGGGTTTGAAACTGTTTATATGAAATCAACGCCATTAATTGGGAAAATATATATCGATCTTGGTTCATAACTATTGTATATCAATTAGTTACAAAAATCAGGATTTTTAAAAATTCAAATCGTTTCCAAAGTAAATACCCCGCAAACTCAATACTGACAATACTTTCAAAGAACTAAATAATTTCTAAACGCAACGCTAGTGAAATTTTATTTCTGCTAAACACCTAATTAATCAATAAATAAAAAGACCTGCTGATTTTATGCCGCCAAAAGGGTAACAAGTTTTATTAAATCTGGCACAACATGCTTCGGGAATTGTCCATTCCGGTTCAAAAGGCCATATTTTATTAAAGGCTTTTTATTAATACATAGTTTATGCCTTCGCTTCTTTAAAACGTTTGATGCAACAAGGCAGGCATTCGCCACCGCATCAACAACAATTCTCCTTCAGCAAAATCGCTAACCTCATCACCAATAAATTTTACACCATGGCTCTTTGCTACCATCACCAGTTTGTACTCTTCCTGATAATATCACGGCTTGTCAAAATAATTGCATTGCCATTTTTTTTATAAGAAATATGAATTGCTGATAAGGAGCAACTTGTGCGGAAGTGGCATTATATGCCGCCATTAATCATATTTACGTATACTTCATTTTATTTTAAAACGGACTACATTAGGTATGCGGCTTTACTACTGGCATGCAATTGTTGAAAAAGAAAAAAAGTACATTAAAATGCTGGCAAAAAGGTACTTGCCCGCATTATATTTGAGTGTTGAAAGGTGTTTTTTAACATCTGGCAACGGTTACTTAAATTATAATGTTCCTTCAAAAATTAATGATTGCTTATGAAACAATTTATTTTTATACAGGTAATAATTATTGCTACGATGTTGTTAGTGCAAACAGCCTGTAAAAGTTCCGCATCCAATAGCGATAAGGTAAACCCGGTAGCAACACTCACCAATACCGATACCTTCTTTTTTAATTCGTTTGTTGATTGTAATATGGCCACCGTTTGGGTGCAGGATACGTTTAGAATATTTCCCGGCAAGTATGGCGAAGACCCTTTATGGGGCGAAGCCCATGAATTGAAATTCGCCAGTGGTTTTAGCGTCAACGAGGTATTTGGGCAGCCATCGCCGGCCTTTACACAACCAATAATGCCGGCTAATACCCCGCCGGGTACCGACGGCCTCCATGGTGCGGTTTGGTTCGAAGCCTTGTACAAAAACCCTGACGATAGCACTGGTAATACGCTGTATGCCCTATACCACAACGAAAACTATCCCTCTACACTACCCTACGACAGTGTTAGCGGTGAAGGTTACAAAGATGAGCGTTGGCCACAAGGGTTAAAGGGCCCTGACACCAAAACTGCGGTTGCGCGTATAGGCATCATGAAATCGACCGATGGAGGACATAGCTGGACAAACAAGGGCATCATTTTGCAGGATTATCAGCCACGCCTCATCCTTCGTCCGGACAATAGGGGTATTAACTTTGCCGGTGGTGTAGGCGACCCCTCGGCCGTTGCCAACAACGGTTACCTGTATATTTTTTATGGCGAATACGGCTATCCCGGAACATACGACCCCGCTACCTTTGATACGATTGCCGAATGGAAAGGGCAATGTATAAGCATTGCACGCATACCATTGGCAAACCTTGATAACCCGGCAGGCAAGGCAAAACGGTGGGGTGGAAATGGCTTTACTGTACCGGGAGACGGGGTGGGATTACCTATTGGCCCTATTCAAATTTCAATGGCGGAGGGAGGCGGTCCCTGCAGTTCGCCTACGGCCAAATATTACTGGGGGCCATCGGTCAGTTGGAACAATTATTTAAACTGCTGGGTAATGTTGATGGCCAAAGCCGAAGGCCTGTCGTGGAAAGGCAACAGTATTTATATATCGTACAATACCAGCGCCGACCTGGGTGCTGGCAATAATAGCCAGCAATGGAGTAAACCGGTTAAACTATTGGAACGGCCCGGACACACCATCTGGTATCCATCGTTGCAACCCGCCGATACCAAACAAGACCTTGCCAACAAATACACATCGGTAAACCTTGGTAAAAAAGCCCGCCTGTTTTTTAAAGACATAGTTGGCGACCGAAGCCCGTATTTGTCGGCACATATGATTGAATTTAATAAGTAAATTGGTTTGGATCAATAGCAAATTTTGCAGCGGCCGGTAAATAACAATTTTCTCTATCAAACATCTACACCTTGTGCACAAAAGGCTTGTAAATAGCACAGTTATCGGCGTTTAGTTTTAATGCTGTTTACTTGCTTTACTTGCTGGCAGGTGTTAGTGTTAGGTTAGTAAAAACAAAAACTACACACACTTTTAGCATTGGCAGGATATTGATGCTATGAAAAACAATTGTTAACAGGAGCGTCGCAACCAAAGCCCCTTTTAGCACCATCGCCGGCTCACAAAAAAGCCTACTGTTTTACCAACTTTAATAAAAACCCACCCCCCGGCGCCATGTGTACAGATACGGGTGTTATGTGATCGATAAAAACTTTTTTATCAATCACATAATCGGCGGCATACCGGTCTGCATTGATACCATCTTTGCAAAGCGTTGCCTCGTATTGACCATCGGGCAAAAAACCGAGCGATAAGGTTATGTCCCGTACGGTCCAGTTGGTCATGCCGCCAAGGTACCAGTCGTTGCCTTTTTTACGGGCAGTCACTATAAATTCACCTACTTGTCCATCTACAATAAGCGTTTCGTCCCAGGTAACCGGCACACTACCCAGCAGTTCCATAAACGCCGGCTCCAGGTAACCCTGGCTGGGGTTGCCTGCAAATATTTGCATGGGGTTATCGTAAACCACAAACATGGCAAGTTGGTGGCTGCGGGTGCCCGGGCTTACCGGCATGCCATTGCCCAACGGCCTGATGGCATTTTGTATTGCGTTTTGTAAAATGCCATGCTCATAATCCAAGCCGCCTGCCAGCATGCGGGTAAAGGGCAGGGTAACATCGTGTTCGGGGGTTATGCGGTTGCTCCAAATGTTGTACTCTGAGCCCATTAAGCCCTCGCGGCCCATGGCGTTGGGCCATGTGCGGTTAAATCCTTTTGGTGGAAACGCACCATGAAACATAACCATGATTTTATGATCCGCACATGCCCTGGCAATGCGGTGGTAAAAGTTTACCATCAACTGGTCGTCGCGGTCCATAAAATCGGTCATTATAAAATCAACACCCCATTGTTGAAAGCGGCTTAGAGCACTGTCCAATTGCCGGTCAAGGGTCATAGCGAGTGTCCACATGCTTATCTTAACACCTTGCTGGTTGGCATAAACTAAAATGGTGTCAATATTAATGTTGGGATTAAGTTTAAACAGGTCGGTAGTATTGCTATAGCCCGCATCCATCATAATGCGGTCAAAGCCAAAGCGCTTGGCAAAGTCGATGTAGTATTTGTAAGAAGCAGTATTGAGCCCTGCCCTGAACGGTACATTAAACAGGTTAATGTCAACAGTCCATTCGTCAGTCAGCTTTCCGGGTTTTATCCACGAAACATCGGCTATTCGCGGTGGCGAAGCAAGCCGGTACACCAGGTCGTTACCAGGCAGGTCTTTATCGGCAGGGGCAATAAGTAAAGCCCGCCATGGAAAGGTGCGGGTACCAGCGGTATGGGCAATGTAACCCGCCCGTTTGGTTACTACCATAGCCGGATACATGCCCTCCGTAGGTTTCTCTGCCAAAGGGAATCCGGCAAACACCCCTTTAACTGACGCACTGTTGGTACCAACCAAAAACATACCGGGATATTCTTCCATGTCGCTTTCAGTAATACCTACCTTGGGCAGGGTACCATTGGCTACCAGCAACGGTGAATACGCCATGTCTTTCTGTAAAAGGGTATCCAATTTTCGCAAGGGATATTCTTCTTCAAAGCTGGTATGAAAAATGTCTGCATCGTCCCGTTTGTGCACCAGCGGAAACCATGCTATTGGGTTGCCAGGAAAATTAAACCGGGCCACTTCATTTTTTATAAAAACGCTGTCGGTAAATCGGGTTGAAATGCGATAGGCGACACCATCGTTATAGGCCCTGAACTCTATAGTGTATGGCTTTTTAAAAGTGATGGTCAAAAGGTTATAAGCATCGGGAACCAACTTTCTTTTTTCGGGCACAGGCGCTATGATGGTTTGAGTAACGCTGGTTTTTTTTGACGAGCGCATGCTATTGCCTGCCGATAACGCCCGGCCATCGGTCAACAAAAGGTCAATGGACGATGGGTTTAGCAAAGTGGATCCATTATAGGAAATCGAATAATAAACCTGTTCACCCATCCAAACCTGTACACCAACCTTTAAATCGGGCGATGATACACCGAGTGTATCGCTGGCACTACTTTGCACTGCAGTCAGCAATAATAAGGTGATCATTACCGGGTAGTTTGTTTTGATTATTGGCATCCGTTTGACTTATTAATGAGTGAGCTTTAAAAACAGTTAGTTGCAACTTGTGTAACCTACCTAAAATTGGTTGATTAAAAAAGCATCTGTGCCGTGGGAGTTTGCCGTTTGTGGTAACAACGCAACTACCACAATCTGCTAACTTAACAAACCTGCCTGTGAAAAAAATTTTAATAGCCGGGATTTTGTAAACCTGCGGAAACCCTGTTTTTGTGTTTTCTACGATAGGCTGTCATAAGCTTATAAATTTACTTCTTTGGTAAATAAAGGCTTTGTTGCATGAATATATTTTGTCGAAAAAAATGGACTTTTTTAGAATAATTTCTAATATGCTTATGGCTTTAAAAATCCCTCTACGGTTACAATGGTCATTATTTATACATGGTAGAAGTCCTTCTTTTAAAGTTGTTTATTCATGACACAAAGCCGTAAATAAGTATGCTTTTTTAAGACTACTGCTTTACAATAAAATTTTACAAAAAATCAGAAGAAAAGTAGCATTTTATATCTGCCATAATCAATTATTATTCATGCTGGCCACTGGTAGTAATCACCTATTTTTATAATAACAAAATCTTGAATCTTGAATAATTTAGTCGCCTTTTTAAATGGAGAAATGATACCTGCCAACACAGCCGCCATAGGCGTAACCGATCTTGCCGTGCAGCGAGGCTATGGCATATTTGATTATTGTAAAACGATGGAGGGGAAACCGGTGTTTTTAGACGATCATCTTAACCGATTTTATCGGTCGGCCGAAAAAATGAGGCTTGATCCGGGCTATCAAAAAAACGAATTAAGGGAGCTTTTATTTGAATTGAATAAAAGAAATAACATTCCACAGTCGGGTATAAAAATAGTACTTACCGGCGGCTATTCTAATGATGGTTACACCATGCAACAACCAAACATCATTATTACCCAACAGCCTTTAGCGTTGCATTCGTTTAATGAAACAAAGCCGTTGAAACTGGTGAGTTACCCGCACCAGCGGCAGATGGCAGACATTAAAACCATTGATTACCTGATGGCCGTTTGGCTTCAACCATATATAAACGAAAAAGCTGCCGACGATGTTTTGTACCAGTTAAACGAACAGGTGGCCGAATGTCCGCGGGCCAACCTCTTTATTATAAAAAAAGATGGACAAATGGTAACGCCGGCCAACAACATGCTCAAAGGAATTATTCGCACCCGCTTGCTTTGCCATTTTGGTTCGTCAATGGCAATAACAGAAGGGCCGGTTACTTTGCAAAATGTGTACGATGCCGCCGAAGTATTTATTACCAGCTCTTCTAAAAATATTGCCCCGGTGGTAATGGTGGATGATCACACCATTGGTACCGGACAAACAGGAGCCATTACTACCCTGCTGGCCGAAAAATTAAGGCAATTGATGGAGCAGGAAAATAACTGGTAACCCCACATAGCCTGGCGCTACAATCATTAGTTAAGAAACATTGTTTTAATGAAAACGTTGAGCAAAAATGGACCGCCATGCAAAGCCCGGCTCAGTAGCTCCTTGTGAGTGACAGAAAATTTTACCAACTTCCCGCACGGCCGAAACGAGGGATACATAAGACTTCATTTAATTAAGGTACCTGTGTGGTAATTATACATTTATAAACGGCAACACCATTAACCATATGCATCAACCATTACTATCGCTACTTAACGTACAAATAAGAAATGGTTTAATGGCCGAAAACGACAGGGTTTCGCTTAAAATATTTGAGGGTGATTGTATTGCGCTAACCGGTGATAACGAAGCATTGAATTCGGGTTTGCTCAATGTGCTGGCCGGCCAAACGACCGTGCAAAGCGGCACAAAAACAATCTACCCATTATTGCCACAAAACGACACTGAAAACGATGCCGAAAAACTTGTTCACCGCCCATTGGCCATGTTGGTATCGGCCCGTCATCACTTTAAAAATGTAAGTAACACCAGCAACTTCTATTACCAACAACGTTTTAACTCAATGGACGCCAATAATGCGTTAACGGTAGCTGCTTACCTGGCAGTAAGGGCGGCAAACCCCAATGGTACGTTGGCAGTTATTGATAACCTTGTATCCGATCTAAAGCTGGCGTCGCTATTAGATAAGGAGTTGATCAAATTATCGAACGGCGAAACCCGCCGGGTATTAATTGCGGCAGCGTTATTGGCTAGCCCACAGTTGTTATTGCTGCATAACCCGCTGGCAGGGTTGGATACCGTGTCACGCCAGCAAATAACTGCACTTATTAGCAAACTGGCCAACCAATTGTTGGCTATTGTACTTACCTGCAGCCCGTTTAAACTACCTGCAGGTGTAACTTCCGTGGGTGTGGCAAATGTGGGCAAGCCGTGGCTTTATACACCAGTACAAAATTTTAACACGGCCAAACATAAACCGGTACAAATAGCCATCAATCAACCTTTACTTATCTCCCTTTGGAACCAAACCGAAACGCCTTTATTTGACACCATGGTACAAATGAAAAACGTAAACATTCGGTATGGCGACAAGGTGTTGCTTAATAATATTAACTAGACCATTAAGCAAGGCGAACGATGGGCCTTACAAGGACCAAACGGCGCAGGAAAATCAACATTGCTTAGTTTGATTACCGGCGATAATCCACAGGCTTTTGCCAACAACATCACCTTGTTCGACCGTCGAAAAGGCAGCGGCGAAAGCATCTGGGAAATCAAACAAAAAATCGGCTTCTTTTCGCCCGAACTTTACCAGTATTTTCCTCTTCACACTATAGCCGTACATGCGGTGCTATCGGGCATGTATGATACCATTGGACTATTTAAACAGGTAAGTGCCGCCAACCGCAACAACGCATTGCATTGGATGGAAATATTTAATATTGCCGCGGAAAGCCACCTGCCTTTATTTCAATTATCGCCTGTACAACAACGGATGTGCCTGGTGGCCAGGGCCATGATAAAATGTCCGTCAATGCTTATACTGGATGAACCTTGCAATGGCTTTGATCAACCCCAAAAAGAGTGGCTGAAAAAATTGGTCGATACCATTGGTTACAATAGCAAAACAACCCTCATTTTCGTATCGCATTATCCTTACGAAATACCCGGCTGTGTTAACCAATATTTGGTACTAAACCAGGGGCAGCAGGTATAAGGCAGCAATCAAGTCAAGACTTCGCAAACATTAATACACCACTTTTTTTGTTATTATTTCCCACGTGGTAAACACCTTTACTATCAATGCACCCTTTGCAACGTTGCGCAGCGAAATAATTTGTAAAGGTGAACCGATTACACTTTTACTAATCAATAATTTTCCATTGCTATCGTAAAGGGATATAGTTCTGCTGCCCTCTGGTAAGCGTACCGTTAAATTGTCTGAAACAATGGCTAACGTAAGGGTGGATTTTACTGAATACGGAACATGGGCGATAGCCGAATAAAACGGCTGACTGCTAGTGCCTTTTACCTGTAGCCGATACCACGCCGGGCCATTATTTGCTTCCAGCTTTTGCCTGTAGGTTTTTGTGGCATTATTGCCATTGCTTTTTACCGTTTGTACAAGTGCAAAAGGTCCTGCCGGGCTGCTGCCTTTTTCAATCCTGTATTCATCGCCCGCTTCCTGGTTTTGTACCGTCCAGGTAAGTAAATGATTACTGCCAGCGGCAACAGCCATAAAACTCAGAAGCTTAACCGCTAATACCTGAACGGGAACAATCTTAGCCACCGTTCCGTCAATTGATATTGCATATAAGGTGCCGTTGGAGGCTTCTCCAAATCCGGTTATGTTGCTCATCCAGTTTGTTTGCAGGGTTACATTCCACCCGCCGGTTCCATTGGGTTTTACTAGCCAGCCATTGGCCGACACGTAATCGGCACACAGGTAATATCCTTGTAGTACAGGGTACTCGTTGCCACGATACACATACCCGCCGGTAACCGAATATCCACCGTTTAAGGAGTTGTGACCATATTCAAAAATGGGCGTTACCTTATTGCTGACCACGGTACAGCCAACATTATAGGCGTTAGTGCCTTCAAAACAGTTCCAACCGTAATTTTTATTTAGGGTATTGCTATTGGGTAGCCAGTTAATTTCTTCGTAAAGTCCCTGTCCAACATCGGCTATCCACATATCACCGGTTTCCTTATCAAAGCTCCAGCGCCATGGGTTACGCAGCCCCAGGGCTATTATTTCATTTTTGGTGGTGCCACTGCCTGCAAAGGGATTGGTAGCCGGAATGCTGTAATAAGGCGGGTTAGGGTTGTTAACATCAATCCGTAACATTTTGCCTAACAACGATTGCCCGTTTTGGGCGTTACCATCGGGGTCGCCACCCGAACCGCCATCACCCGTGGCCACATATAAAAAGCCATCGGGTCCAAAATTTATTTTTGCCCCGTTGTGGTTATTAAATCTTTTTTGAATGGTAAAAAGCGTTACGCCACTGCTGGCATCGGCCACATTGGCCGAGGCAGCACTACGCATATAACGGGCAAGCGTAACGGCGCCATTGGCCCTATTGGTATACCATACAAAAAAATACCTGTTAGTGGCATAGTTGGGATGAAAGGCCATGCTTAACAATCCCCGCTCGCCACCCTGGGTTATAACCGACGATAAGTTGGCAAATGGTTGCGGCAAAACCGCATTGCCGCTAATAATTTGAATGGTGCCACCCTGCTCTACAACAAACAGGCGTTTGTCGGGCGTTAACTCTTCCACAATATCTACCGGCGACGACAGGCCGGTAACAATTGGTTCAAAAGTAATGGGTGGCTGACCATTTAATGTGGCGAAAAATAAAAGCAGGCACATGGTTAAATTGACGGAATGTTTCATAGAGTGTGAATTAGAAACATTTTTAAGAAAAAATTGTACCAGATAGGTTACTTTGGCAAAAGTTAAATTATTAATAATGTAGCGTAAAACCGTTTTATATAATTTAATCTTTTTAAAAAACCAGGCGAAATAAAATTTGTCATATTATTACTTCACAATAATTTGTTTTTTAAATTATTACTTTTTTTATTTACAACTAAACGCTATAACATGCTTCGCCGTCACTTTGTAAAACAATCACTTGTAGCCGGGGGGGCCTTAGTCAGTTCCTCCTTTATTAACCGCCTATTTGCCGCTCCCCTGCCGGTTGCCGACAATAAACCTTTCAACTTAAACTATGGTTTTCACGACGGCATGTTTAAAAACAGTGGAGGCGCCAGTTTTATTGACCAGATACAGTTTGCATACGATATGGGTTTTAGATCAATAGAAGACAACGGCATGATGAAACGCAGCGAAGACGAGCAAAAAAAGATAGGCGAGAAACTGGCTAAATTGAGCATGACTATGGGGGTGTTTGTAATAACCACCGAAAACTGGCATTGGAAAACCACCCTAACCACCGGCAAACAGGAGTGGACCGACCTAATGGTTCGCGATTGCAAAACCGCGGTGGAAGTGGCTAAACGATGCAATGCCAAACACATGACCGTAGTGCCCGGCAATTACGACCGCACCTTATCGCCCGAATACCAAACCGCCAACGTAATTGAAGCTTTAAAAAAGGGTAGCGATGTACTGGCGCCAAACGGATTGGTAATGGTTTTGGAAGCCCTGAGCGATAACCCCGATCTGTTTCTTCGCCACAGCGACCAAACGTTTATGATATGCAAAGCAGTAAACAGCCCCGCCTGTAAATTTTTGTTCGATATGTACCATATGCAACGCAACGAGGGCGACATTATTAAAAACCTCGACCGCACCTGGGACGAGATCGGCTATCTTCAAATTGGCGATAACCCCGGCCGGCACGAACCCACCACCGGCGAAATGAACTACAAAAACATCTTTAAACACATTTACAAAAAAGGTTACAAAGGCGTACTGGGCATGGAGCACGGCAACAGCCAACCCGGCAAAGAAGGGGAGATGGCACTGATAAAAGCCTACCGCTACTCCGACGATTTTATTTAGTCCGGGGGTGGATGTAAACAGGCGGTGCAAATCAATCATCGCAATTAATGAAGCATATTTTTTTAGCCGGGCAGTATTTCACTGCCCGGCATTTTGTAGCCCATACTGCAAATGGAATATTGATGTGCCGCGAGGATTTTTTTTTGGTAGCGAGCAGTTGTTTTTCAGGTTACATCGTTGCAGCCTGCCTCTATGACCATAGAGGTAGCACACTTATACAGTTCAACTTTTATTGGCCGGTAAAGTATAATATTTTATTACCTATCAAACCCGCACGCCACATGCAAACAAATATTTTAGCCGATCTTGCCAACCTAACCAGTTTAAGTTTATAACAGTTCGTTCATGCGTAGTATAGTGGCAGTAGTAGTAGGGTTTGGCATTAGTATAGGTGTGGCACAAGGGCAATCCGCCGATAGTATAAAGGCATCCCAACCATTTACGGTAATTGTAAAAGCCTACGAGCAAAACCGGCGGTTGCTTGAAGTTGCAGGTTCGGTGGGGGTGCTGGGGCAAACACAGCTAAACCGTTTTGGCAATAACAGCCTGGTACCCGCCATAAACACTTTGCCCGGCGTTCGCATGGAAGAGCGGTCGCCCGGCAGTTTCCGCATTAATATAAGGGGCAGTTCGCTAAGGGCACCCTTTGGCGTACGCAATGTAAAAGTGTATTACAATGGCTTTAGCTTAACCGACCCCGGAGGTAATACTTACTTAAATCAACTAGGTTTTTTTAATGTGCAATCGCTGGAAGTTATTAAGGGCCCCGGCAGCAGCCTGTATGGCTCGGGCACGGGCGGTGTTTTGCTTATTAACAGTTTGCCAGCCAACGGGCAAACAGGTTTTGAAGTGGAGCAGTCGGTAGGCAGTTACGGCCTTAGCAACACGCATATAGGGGTAACGGTTGGCAACAAAAGCTCCCTCAACTCGGTGCAATACCAACGGGTAAAAAGCAATGGTTACCGCAACCATTCGGCGGTAGACAGGCAGGTGCTTAGCTGGGATGCCAGTGTGCAACACAACAACAATGTGCTAACGGTTAATATGCTGTATAGCGACCTAAGTTATCAAACCCCCGGAGGCCTTAATTTGGCCGAGTTTACCACCAACCCAAAAGCTGCCCGCCCACGGGTAGGTGCAGCACCCGGCGCCGAACAGGTAAAGGCAGCTATCTATCTTAAAACCTTTGTGGCTGGTGCCAGTTACCAGCAGGTGTTTAGCAGCCGCTGGCAAAATACTACCAGCCTGTACGGAGCATTTGCAGAATTGAAAAACCCTGCCATCCGCAATTATGGGCGCAATGCCGAGCCGCATTTTGGGGCACGGACAACGCTGCAGTACACATCGCCCATAAAAAACGAACAGCAAATAACCTGGCAGTTAGGTGGCGAAGTACAACAGGCGTACAATACCGTGCAGGTGTTTAGAAATAAGGCCGGCAACCCCGACTCGCTGCTTACCAACGACGAGATAAACAATAACCAGCACTTTATTTTTACCCAGCTATCGTACCAGCTAAAGCAATGGTATTTTACCGCAGGCTTATCGGTAAATAAAAGTGCCGTTACCCTGTTGCGTACCACCAACGTACCTGCACTAAGTTTAAAAAGAAGTTTTGATAACCAACTAACGCCACGCATTTCGGCACTTAATAAGGTTACTGACAACGTATCGGTGTATGGTAGTTTCGCCAAAGGGTTTTCGCCACCTACTATTGGCGAGTTACTGCCCAGCGGCAGCGCCATTAACGCGGATTTAAATGCCGAAACAGGTTACAGTACCGAGGTTGGCACCCGCGGCTCGGCAATACAAAACCGCCTTGCGTGGGATATAAACTTTTTTTTGTACCGCTTAACCAATACCATTGTACAACGCCGCGATGCGTTGGGAGGCGACTTCTTTATTAACGCCGGTGCCTCGCGGCAGCAAGGGTTAGAAACCTATGTAAGTTACCGGTTGGGAAAGCCAACTATGAATGCCGCCGCCAACGAAACAAAAGTTTGGAGCAGCATTACCTTAAACCGTTTTAGGTACAAAGACTTTAAGCAATTAGACAACAATTTTTCGGGCAAGGCAATGCCTGGCGTGGCCCCACAATACGTTACCCTCGGCGCCGATTGGTTTAGCAACTTCGGATTGTATGTAAACGCCACCTATCAATACAGTAGCCGCATAGCGCTAAACGATGCCAACACCGCCTATGCCAATGCCTTTAACCTTTTAGACGTTAAGACAGGCTACCAATGCAAAGCAGGTAAAAAAATACGGTTTGAAGTATATGCAGGGGTTAGTAACCTGTTAAACGAAACCTATAGCCTTGGCAACGACATCAATGCCTTTGGCGGACGTTACTACAATGCCGCCGCCGGCCGAAATTATTTTGCAGGTTTGCTGGTGAAGGGGGTTTGGGATACGAAGTGAGAGGGGATGATGGGCAATTGGGAAAATAATATTGAAATGCTACTTGTAAAAAATGTAGCATTAAAAGTCGTCGGCGGTAAACCTATCTATTAAAAACTGCTGCCCGCTGCATTTCCGTACACGCTGTGCGACCACTATGGTCATAGAGGCAGGCTGCAACAATCTCTACATCCGTAGAGATGAAACACCTCCGCCCGGCCCAAAGCACCCTCCTACTCTTCCATCTCTAACAATAAATTGGCCACCAGCGCCGTCCAGCCGGTTTGGTGGCTGGCGCCAAGGCCCTGCCCGGTATCGCCGTGAAAAAATTCGTAAAACAAATGGTGTTCCTTAAAATGCTCCTTTGACCAGTTGGGGTGTTTGGGATTGTGGTATTGGTACTGGCCATGTTGGTTTACTTCAAATATTTTTAAAATGCGCAGGGTAAGCTCGTTGGCAATTTGCTTAAGGTTTAGCTTGTTGCCCGAGCCTGCCGGAAACTCGTACTGGTACTTATTGCCATAGTAGGCATAGTACTTACGCAGCGATTGAATAATGAGGTAATTGAGGGGCAGCCACACGGGGCCGCGCCAATTGCTATTGCCACCAAACATGGCGCTGCTGCTTTCGCCGGGCTCGTATTGTATGGAGTAATTATGGCCCTGGTACCCAAACTCGTAAGGTTTTTGTTGGTGTATACGCGATAGGGAACGTATACCGTAATCGCTCAAAAACTCAGCTTCGCTCAACAACCGTTTTAGCAGGCTTTCCAGCCGGTCGTCTATCATAATGGCAAACAGGTAACTGCCGTCGGCGTTCTTTTTATCTATATTGCTTATTATGCGGGTAAGGTCGGGGCGGGTAAGTTTTATAACCTCTAACCGGGTATTAAACTGGTGGAGGTTTTTAAATAGTGCGCCGGGTATTATTTCAACCGCCAGCAATGGAATAATCCCAACCATCGACCGGATTTTTAAGCGTTGGCTGCTGCCATTTTCAAACTGTATGGCATCGTAGTAAAAGGCATCCTGCTCGTCCCACAACGAAATATCTTTTTTACCAATGTGGTGCATGGCCCAGCCAATATTTAAAAAGTGGCGGAAAAATTTGGCGGCCGACTCTTCGTAGGCTTTATTATGTTGCGCCAACTCCAAACTCATGTGCAGCATATTAATGGCATACATGGCCATCCAACTTGTTCCATCGGCCTGTTGTAGCTTTTTTATGCCAGGTGGCATTTGGTTGCGGTCAAACACGCCAATATTATCGAGGCCCAAAAATCCGCCTTCAAAAATATCGGTGCCGTTGGCATCTTTTTGGTTTACCCACCACGTAAAATTCATGAGCAGCTTTTGAAAGCAACGCTCTAAAAAATCGTAGTCGGCCACGCCGGTTTTCTTTTTGTCGGCCTGGTATACATACCAAACGCTCCAGGCATGTACGGGTGGGTTTACATCGCTAAAATTCCACTCGTAAGCAGGTATTTGGCCATTGGGGTGCATGTAGTATTCCCTTAAAACCAACAGCAATTGGTTTTTGGCAAACTCGGCATCTACATGCACAAAAGTGGCTGCATGAAAGGCAAGGTCCCACGCAGCAAACCATGGGTACTCCCATTTATCGGGCATGGAAATAATATTGCGGCAGGTAAGGTGCTGCCAGTCGTGGTTGCGTTTAAACCCGCGATGGGGCTGGTTTTCGCCAGGCTCGCCAAACAGCCACTTAAACACATCCAGGTAATAAAACTGTTTGGTCCATAACAAGCCACTAACCGAGCTACGCAGCAAAGCCTGGTGAGAGTCAGTCAGTTTTTTGGTTGACAGCTGGTTAAAAAATACATCGGCGTCGCTTTTGCGTTGTTCAAAAATGGCATCGAACCCGGCCCATGCATCGGCCTTTGGATGGCGGCAAAGGCGTACCCTAAATTGTTTGCTTTGGCCAGGCTCAATGGTGGCCTTAAACCAAATAGCCGCCTTGGTACCTTCCTTTTTAAGGTTAATGGTTGGCTGGCCGTTGATGACATGGTTGTTAATACCATCTTTTACATAAGCAAACTGGTTGGGGCGGTTGTACATGCGCTGGTCGTTGGTCTCGTTATCGCAAAACAACTGCCCGCCACCATCGTGATACAAATAAAAGGTGCCGTTGCGGGCCGAATTGGTGTACAGGCAACCACTGTCCATTGCAGTAATTTCAGGCCGGATAAAACGTGGGTTGTGCCGCCAAAAATTACGAAACCACAGGTGTGGCAATACGTGAATATCGGCCGCTTCGGGGCCACGGTTGTGCACGGTCACCATCATCAGCACATCGTTTATATCGTCCTTGGCATATTCAATAAAACAATCAAAGTAACGATTGTCCTTAAAAATACCGGTATCCAGCAGTTCGTACTCGGGGCTGTGTCGGTCGCGGCGGTTGCGCTGCAACAGGTCAAGGTAGGGAAAGGCGGCCTGCGGGTACTTGTATAAAAACTTGCAATACGAATGGGTGGGCGAATTATCGAGGTGAAAATAGAGCTCCTTCACATCTTCGCCATGGTTACCCTCCCCGTTGGTAAGGCCAAACAGCCGTTCTTTTAAAATGGCGTCTTTGCCATTCCAAAAAGCGGGTGCCAGGCAAAGTACCTGGTCGGCATCGCAAAAGCCGCCAATACCTTCCTCGCCCCAGCGGTAGGCATAGCTACGGGCCAGGTCGTGAGTTACATAGTTCCATGCATTACCGTTGTGGCTATAGTCTTCGCGAACGGTACCCCACTGCCGGTCGGACAAGTAAGGCCCCCATCGTTTCCAGTTTTTGTTATTGTTCGATTGGGCAAGCCGGTCGTGCTCTTTGTTGTGCGACATTAGTAAGTGACATTTATGTGGGTTATATAATCGGGCACCGCAAGCCTTAAAAATAAAATTTTTGCAAACGATGGCAGTATTTTTTCGGCTGATATGAGGGTTGGCGAGGTCAGCAAAAAGCTTTTTATACCAATAGGTAGAACCAATAACGATGTTATGGCAGGTAAATTAATGCCACGCACACTAACAACTTTAAATTGTGCAATAACGTTTAACCAACAGGATAAGCGAATTTTATAAAACAAACAATTACCTCTGTTATAAATGCCAAAGCATAAACCAAAGCTATTGAGGTGTATCGTGTAAAAGGGTTATTCCTGTAAACGTGCGGTCTTTAAATCCTGGCCAGGTTTTAAGGTTTGGCTGGCTGGTTGCCTTTAAATATTCGCTATAGTTTTTTTGTTGAAGAAAAGTTCCTAAAAAAGCCGTTACATAATGCTGGTTAATGTTATTAACACGGTAACTGCTCCAGGCAGGTTCGGCATAATGGTAATATTCGTTAAAGGCAATGCCCGGCTGTAGCGTAATGGCTGGCGGAGGGTTAGGTGCAATGTTGTGCCTTGCATTTATATAGGTAAGCAGGTAACGATTGGCGCTAACCGCACCATCGTAAATAGCTTTAGTACCGTCCTCGTAGCCCGATACATCGTCGTGGCTGCCGGCAATAAAAAAGGTAGGCACCGTTAACCCCTTCAGCCCTTCGGCATTCCATGCGCCAAGTCTCATACCCCACGGCGCAAAAGCAACCACTGCTTTAATCCGGCTATCGTGGGTGGATAAAAAAGTACTGTCGCCTGCAATACGCACCTTTACAGCCTTGCTACCACCGGTCATGCTGCCAAAAGCCGCTAACAGGTTAGTGCTGTACCCTGCACCGGCTGCATTTAAAACGCCGTATCCCCCCATTGAGTAACCAATTAAAGCAGTATTATCGGCATCGGCCAGGCCAGCCAAAAAACTTTTACTGCCTGCCTTTGCCATACCAGCTACTTCATTTAATACAAATAACACATCTTTTGCACGGTTAAGTAAGGTGCTTTGAAAACCGGCCCTGTCGCCATAGGTGGACTCAGTATGATCAATAGCCACCACCACATATCCTTTTGAGGCAAGATTTTCGGTTAGGTAGGTGAGCAGTAACCGTGTGCCGGGGTAACCATGCGAAACAATTACCAGCGGGTACTTTGCAGACTTGTTGGGTGGTGCATTGCGCCCGGCACGGCCCGTAAACGTAAACGGAATAAGGGGCCGGGTGCTGTCGTTTAATAAACCTATGGTGGATTGGTAAGTCACCAATTCTTTTGTACCTTTTTGCAAAAGCGCAGGATACCATACTTCAAGGGTGAGGCGCCTGTTGTATAATACTTCGCTACTTCCTTTCGAACTTAAAATATCAACCTGGTTTAGGTGGGTTACCTCCATTGTTTGAACGCCTACATTGTATGGCCCGCGGGCCGATAACGCCGGCGCATCGGGAAGCGTATCGCCAATAAAAAACTCCGGGGCGTTTTGCTGGGCTTTAGCTGAAAAACAAAAAACTACCAACAGACAGCCGACAAATATTAATTTAATAGAAAAGCGCATGAAGGTTAAACTTTTATATGGCTAACAAATACAAAAACCGAATATAATTGAAAGATAATAGTTTGAAGCACTCAATTAACGCTTCCAATATTTTAAAAGTTTTTGCCGTTAAACTGCTTCCCTTTCACTTACCAACGTTTGCTAAAAGTCGGGTGCTTTTCATCTACCTAAAAAACAAATGGAAACTATTGACAAAAGCATACCTGCCAACCTGTCACCGTTTATTAAATTATTGTATTTTTGCGGCTCAAAATTTTTTTATAAAGAATGGATACATTGGAACTGACATTAAAAGTACACGATGAAGCCCGGCAGGGCGAGGCCTATGCTGCATTTAGCGACGATCCGAATCCGTTCAATAAAAAATTTTTAATTGAAAGCTATGGCTGTGCAATGAATTTTGCCGATAGCGAAATAGTAGCCTCCATTTTACACAAAGAAGGTTTTGGCGCCACTAAAAATATTGACGAGGCCGACCTGATACTTATCAATACCTGCAGCATTCGCGAAAAAGCGGAACTAACCATACGCAAAAGGCTCACCGAATTTAAAAAAGCCAAACAGGCCAAACCCGGTTTGCTGGTAGGTGTGTTGGGTTGCATGGCCGAGCGCTTAAAAAGCACTTTGCTTGAGCAGGAAAAACTGGTGGATATGGTGGTGGGCCCCGATGCTTACCGCACTTTGCCCTCGCTAATAAAAGAAGCAGGTACCGGCCAAAAAGCAGTAAACGTATTGCTGAGCCGCGACGAAACGTATGCCGACATTGCCCCCATCAGGCTTGATAGTAATGGGTTGACCGCCTTTGTAAGCATTATGCGGGGTTGTAACAATATGTGTAGTTTTTGCGTGGTACCATTTACCCGTGGCCGCGAACGCAGCCGCGATGCGGAAAGTATTGTGGCTGAATGTACTGACCTTTTTAAAAGGGGTTTTAAAGATGTGACCTTGCTGGGCCAGAACGTTGACAGCTACTACGCTGCCCCGCTATTGCCTGCTATCGCGGAACTGGCCGAAAAGGATGCCTCAGTAAATAACGGCAACATCACTTTTGCTATGCTGTTACAAAAAGTTGCTTTAATAAGTGCCGAACTGCGGGTACGCTTTAGCACATCGCACCCAAAGGACATTACAGACGATGTGCTGTTTACCATGGCCAAACACGAAAACATTTGTAAGTACATTCATTTACCCATACAAAGTGGTAGTAACCGGGTATTGCAGTTAATGAACCGTACATATACCCGCGAATGGTACGCAGCTAAAGTAAAACGCATACGCGAAATAATGCCCAACTGCGGCATTACCAGCGATATTATAACTGGCTTTTGTACCGAAACCGAAGAGGACCACCAGCTTACAATGGATAGTATGGAGCATAGCTTGTTTGATATGAGCTATATGTATTACTACAGCGAGCGCCCCGGAACGCTGGCGGCCCGCCGCTACCAGGACGATGTGCCACTGGCAATAAAAAAACGCAGACTAATCGAAATTGTGGCTTTGCAAAACCGCTTATCGCAGCACAGTTACAAACTTGACGTTGGTAACACATACAAAGTGTTAATAGAAGGTAACAGCAAACGCAGCGACCTTGACTGGAGCGGTAAAACCAGCCACAGCAAGGTATTGGTATTTGCCAAAAATGGCCACATATACCAAAAAGGCGATTATGTATGGGTAACAGTTACCAGCACAACCGGCGGCACACTGATTGGCGAAATAGCCATGGAAACAATAGGACAGCAGCGAATTTTTTAAATATTCAGAAAGGCTGAATAATGGTTGATAGCACAAGTGTGCGACGCCACACATGCCCAATAGCACCGCCTGGGCCCGGCCCATAAAAATGTACTTTATAGTTGACCAGCTAAAAAATATTTTGACCAATGGAACTACAAGCAATAAAAAACAGGTTTGGAATTATAGGTAACTCTCCGGGGTTAAACCATGCCTTAAACGTAGCTGTGCAGGTAGCCAATACCGATTTAAGTGTATTGATTGTAGGCGAAAGCGGTGTGGGTAAAGAGGTGTTTTCGCAAATAATCCATGCACTGTCGGCACGTAAACACAACCCGTTTATAGCGGTTAACTGCGGTGCAATACCCGAAGGAACTATAGACAGCGAACTGTTTGGCCACGAAAAAGGATCGTTTACCGGCGCCGTTGACAGCGGTAAAGGTTACTTTGAAACTGTAAATGGAGGAACCATTTTTTTAGATGAAATTGGTGAAATGCCCCTTGGTACCCAAGCCCGCTTGTTGAGGGTTTTGGAGACAGGTGAGTTTATACGCGTTGGCTCGTCAAAAGTGCAAAAAACCGATGTGCGGGTAATTGCAGCTACTAACCGCGAATTGTTGGAGTTTACCGAAAAAGGCAAGTTCAGGATTGACCTTTATTACCGCTTAAGTACTGTGCCCATAAGGGTACCATCGCTACGGGACCGTAAGGAAGACATTGGCATTTTATTTAGAAAGTTTGTGGTAGATTTTGCTGAAAGATATAAGACCACGCCCGTGCAATTAGACGATGCCGCCCGCAACCTGTTAGTAAATTACCCCTGGAAGGGTAATGTTAGGGAGCTAAAAAATATAGCCGAACAGATATCGGTATTAAGTACCGAAAAAAATGTTGGCCTAACCGAACTAAGCCGGTTTTTGCCCGAAGCAAGCAACTACAATCGCTTACCTGTTTTGGCGCATCAGCCGGCGCAACAGGGCCTGGGAAGCCCAAACGAATTTGCCAACGAAAGGGAGCTTTTGTACAAATTGTTTTTCGATATGAAAAAGGATGTGACAGAGTTGAAAAAAATGTTTTTGGAAATACTCCAAAACCCTAATAACGCCCATGCCGCGGCAGCTTTTACCCGCGAGGCGTTAATGAACGATGGGCCATTAACTGAGCATGCACCTACCTATCAAAATAATTTGCCACAGCCCCAAACGGCTAATAATAACCAGCCAGTAATATATCACAACGATATTGACGAGCATGAAGAGGTAGACGAATCGTTGAATATTATGGAAAAGGAAAAAGAACTGATTATTAAGGCGTTAAAGAAACATAGGGGCAAACGTAAGGACGCAAGCCTTGACCTTGGCATAAGCGAACGTACCTTGTATAGAAAATTAAAAGAGTACGATATTGACGAATGATTGTATGTACTTATCAAAAGTTGTTTACATGATATTGATTAACACACTTACTGCCCTAAGGGGTAAACATTTACCGGCCGTGTGCATGCTAATGAGTATGATGGTATTTGCCTCGTGCAAAATTTATAGTTTAAACAGTGCCAGCATTCCGCCCGAGGTTAAAACAGTCAAAATTGGCTTTATCGAAAATAAAGCGAGGTATATAAACCCACAATTGAGCGCCCGGCTTACCGATAAACTACAGCAAAAAATTGTAGGTACCACCCGGCTTTCACGTACCAATAGCGACGATGCCCATTACCAAATAAGAGGTTATATATCGGATTATAGCCTGTCGACTGCCGGTATATCGGGCCAGCAGGCGGCTACCAACCGGCTTACCGTAGGCGTGCACCTCATTTTTTTAAATACGCTAACAGCAAAAACCGAAGAATTTGATATAAGCCGAAACTTCGATTTTGCCGCTACCCTTTCGCTGCCACAGGCCGAAGGCGCCCTTACCGACGAAATTGTGCGCAACCTGACAGACGAAATTTTCAACCGTATTTTCTCCAATTGGTAAGCTAATTGTATTTTCGCCAGATGAACATTATTTTGGATAAATGTTTGGCCAACCTAACAGGTAAAAATAGCTTTAACGAGATTAGTGTAAATGAACTTGAAACTTTCACAAAAGCATATCCATATTTTGCTATTGGGCATTTGTTATTAAGCAAAAAACTTTTGACCGAAAATAATCCAGGCTACGAAAAACAGTTGCAAAAAACCGCCTTGTATGTGCCCGATGTACATTGGCTGCATTACCAGCTAACCTCCAAAAACACCGATGCCGTTAAGGCAATTATGCCTGGCGCACCTTTGGTGGCCGCAAATACTACTTTGCCGGACGTTATTGAAGCTCCATTAAAAACAACATCGCAGCTTTTAATAGCCACCCCGCACCAAAATGTATTAAAGAACCATGAGGATGACGGTGAAGTTGAGCGCCAAAAAGAATTGCAGAATACACCCGATGCACCTGATCAAATAGGTACGGCAAATGAGGAAAATACCACCTTAAATGAACTAACCCCCACTGCCGATGAAACCGTTTTAGCCTTAATAAAAGTTGAAACTTACCAGCAATCCACTACCGCAAATAAAGCTGCGGAAACTGTAATTACTGAGGCATTTTCGATAGAAGAAATTGAAGAAGCAGATGAAAATGGTAAGGCCTTGTTTGAGCCCGAAACGCTAAGCATCAATACCGAAAAAGAAAAGGAGGCGACCAATGTGGGCGATGAAGCAGTTTCAGCTATAACCAGCATAGAAACTACCCACCAAGTAGTTGTTGAAGGAAATGCCGTTGAAACAGTGATTACAAAAGAATTTTTGATAGAAGAAATTGAAGAGGCAGACCAAAAGGGTAAGGCCCTGTTAAAGCCGCAACAGCTTACCAGCATTACCGACGGGGAAGAAAAAACAGGAAAAGCCACAGGTGATACCTCAACAGACGATACAGAAAATAAAGACATAACAAACGTTACCTTAACTGAACAGACAGCCCGGGCAAATGATAGCCAAACGGTTGCGCAAAACACAACAAACACCCAATATTCCAAACAGGAAAAATGGCAGGAGGTTATTTTGACTACCGGGGGTACTGTTAGCGAGGGTAAAAACTATGTGAATGGAATTACCCTAACCGAAGAAATCAGCCTTGGCGAAAGTGAAGACATTACATCCGAAACAGCTTTAGAAGACAACGTGAATGAAGTGGAAGATAATGGCATAAGGCAAATAATTAATACCTCGGAAAACGAACCACAGGCAACCAGGCCAACCCGTGAAGAAGCAGTGGCAAATGATACAGACTACCTTGCACCGGAACTAGAAACAAGCGAAAAACACGACGAATCAACCGACCAAATGTTGAAAAATATAAAACTAGTACTGGATACTCCCTTACCAGCAGGCCAAAACGCCAATACCGAAACAATTGTACCCATCGATCCTTATTACACAGTAGATTATTTTGCATCGCAGGGCATAAAACTTATTTTAAACGACAATGGCGATCAACTGGCGCGAAACCTAAAAAGTTTTACTCAATGGCTAAAACACATGAAAAAACTGGGACCCGAAGACACGCCCGGCCGTCAGGGCGACAAAATGGAAGAGGATATGGTAATAAAAATAGCTGATTTTAGTAATATTCAACGCGAAGTAATTACCGAAACCATGGCCGACGTGCTGGTAAAACAGGGTAAAATTGAAAAAGCAGTACAAGTATATATTAAATTAAGTTTTTTGCAACCGGACAAAAGCGCTTATTTTGCAAACCAAATTAAAATTTTAAAAGCAATTAAATGATAACCCTGTTTTTTATACTGATAGCTTTGTTTGCACTGGTGGTAGGTTTTTTAATTTTGATACAAAACCCAAAAGGTGGTGGCCTATCGGGCAATATTGCCGGCTTTAGTAACCAATTTATGGGTGTAAAACAAACCAATGATGTGTTGGAAAAGGGTACCTGGATATTTTCAGGTCTGATTGCTGTGCTATGTTTGTTTTCGTCGTTTTTTATGACAGGTAGTGTACAACAAAAAAGCGTGTTAGATAAAATTAACACAAACCAAAGCGCACCTGCCCCTTCGCAGCAGCCTATGCCCGGTACACCTGTACCCGCTTCGCCTTTAAAATAACATTCTTTCTTAATGATAATAAATTTTGAAACCCTGCCTATGTAAATGGACAGGGTTTTTTTATTTTTAGTGCGCCGGTTGATACTTTTCAATTATGCAATATTATGATTGATTTGCCGCGGACTTTTAAAACCAACATCGTATTTAAAACACATTCCGTGCTTGTATTTTTTAATTTCTGCACACTATGAAAAAATTAATAAGCCTTGTTTTATTATTTTGCCTGTTACTGGCAGCCGTGGGTGCATGGGTAGTGTTCGGTAGCGGTACTACATTTTTACAAAAACAAAAAGTACTGCTTATATACCCCGGCAACACCAATGAAAAGGCCTTAACCCTTCTGCTACAAAAGGAAGAAATCGTTAACAATCTATGGGCATTTAAATTAATTGCCAGCCAGTTGGGTGTTTGGCAAAAAATTATGCCGGGCCGCTATGAAATATTACGGGGCGAAAGCTTATTTACTTTAGCCAAAAAACTTAAAAACAACCAACAAAGCCCGGTAAAATTGGTGATTAATAAATTGAGGTTACCTGCAGACCTTGCCAAAATAGTTGCCCAACACTTTATGGCCGACTCGCTGTCGACCATTCAATTTTTAACCAACCCTGATAGTATTGCCCAATTTAATGTGGATACCAACACCCTAATGACCATGGTAATACCCAACACCTATAACGTATACTGGACCACCCCTGTAAACGAAATACTAACGCGGTTAAACAAGGAAAAAAATACTTTTTGGGATAAGAATGAGCGCCTGCAAAAGGCAGCAGCCATGTCGCTAACACCAGTGCAGGTGTACACTATTGCCAGTATAGTGGAAGAGGAAACTAATAAAAACGATGAAAAAGGAAACGTAGCCAGTGTGTACATAAACAGGTACAACAAAGGCATGCCGCTGGGCGCCGACCCCACCATAAAATTTGCCCTGAAAGACTTTAAAATGAAGCGGATCTATTTTAAAGACCTCATGGTACAATCGCCATACAATACCTACCGTAACAAGGGTTTGCCACCTGGCCCCATTTGCACCCCCTCGGTAAAAACCATTGATGCAGTGCTGAGTGCCCCGGCAACTGACTACCTGTTTTTTGTGGCCAAAAGCGATTTTAGCGGCTACCATAGTTTTAGCGAAAATTTTGCCGAACATAAAAGGAAGGCAGCCGAATATCAAAAAGCTTTGAACGAAATGATTATAAGAAAACAAAAAGCCAACCAGCCGCTTTGACCAAAATAGAGCGCAAAATATTACAATGGGGCCCGATAGCTTTTTTAATAAAAAGAAGTAAGGAAACCATTTTGCCAGGCTTTTACGGTATTCCATTGTATGATGCGTTGAATTTTTTCGTAAATCAAATTAATAAAATTGGATTGAACCAGCGCGCCAGTGCCATTGCCTTCAACTTTATTATGGCTATACCTGCGGCGTGTATTTGCGTGTTTACGCTGGTGCCCTACCTACCGGTATCCCGCCAGTTTACGAAAGAGTTATTGAGCCTTACCCGCGATATATCGCCCAGCCAAAACGTTTACAATTTTGTAAGCACTTTTTTAGACGATTTTTTAAATACTCAGCGGGGCGGACTACTATCTTTTGGCTTTTTACTGGTAATTTTTTACGCCAGCAATGCCATGCTTACCATTATTAACACCTTTGACAAAAGCATTTACCAACACGACCAAAAAACCAATTTTTTACAAAAAAGATGGAAAGCCATTAAGCTGACCGTAATAGTGCTGGGTCTTTTGATAGGCACTATTCTTATATTGATTGGCGAGGGTTACTTGTCAACTGTTATAATTAACTGGCTGCAATTAAAAGGTACCAGTATTTTTCTTTTTAAATCGCTGCGTTGGCTTATTACCCTATTTCTATTTTACTATGGCATTGCTTTGATCTACAAACTCGCTCCGTCAGTAACAAAGCGGTGGAAAACTTTTACCGTAGGAGCGCTGCTGGCTACTTTTTTAACGGTGGCTACCACCTTTATTTTTTCGTATTGGGTAAACAATTTTAGCAGTTACAATAAGGTTTATGGTAGCATAGGCACCGTACTGATTGTAATGTTGCTTATATATATTAACTCGCTTATATTATTAATAGGCTTTGAGCTAAATGTTAGTATTACCATATTAGGGACAGCATCTGACGAGCGAAAACGAAAAGATATGCTTCATAATCATTCATAAATATAACTGAGCCAAAAGCGATTACGTAAATCATGCCTCATTATTGCAACATATTGGCTATTTCCAACGCAAGCCTTTGCTCAGTTAACTGAAAGTTAAAAAACCGGTAATAATGCTTGGTATTATTAACAAAAACAGATACCGGGATAGCGCCATTCCATTGCTTGTCGATTGTGGAGGTAATAAAGTTGGTGTCCAAATCTTTTAAATAAACCACCTCACTCCTATAATGGCTTTTTTTAACAAAGTTTTGCAGTGCCTTTGGGTACGACAAAGGAAAATCCATACTTACCAATAATAACTTTACCGGCACACCACAGGCTTTTACCTGCGCCTCCAAATAAGGGATTTCGCGGGTGCATGGCCCACACCACGACGCCCAAAAGTTAACGATGGTTGGCCCCGAACTATCATCAATCAATTTTTTTACCTCGCTTGCCGACACACTTTTAATGGTTGGCTGTGTGGACTGGCAGTAAACTGCGTTGGCAACAAACAACCAACTAACAAATAGCCACAGGTATTTAATATTACTCATTAAGCAATACCCGGTCGGCTTCGGAAAATCCCCAATCGTTAAGTAATTGGTTGCGGGTAGAATGGGGTAGTGATGGCTGATTGTACATGCCAGCCTTGTTGCGCTGCCTGAAAGCCTCGTAAATAGTAACCGCACAAGCCACCGAAATATTCAGGCTTTGAATGATGCCTACCTGGGGAATAATAAAATTACCATCGGATAGTGCTATAACTTCTTGGCTTACGCCACTATGCTCGTTACCAAAAACCAGTGCCAGGCTTTGGGTAAAGTCAACATCGTATACATCAATAGCATTATCGGCCAGGTGAGTGGTTAAAATGGTTTGGTAATTTTTGCGGAGTGCTTCAAAACATGCTTCATTATTGTCAAACTGGTAAACGGTCATCCAACGGTTAGCACTACTGCTGCTTTTAAAACCCCATTTTTTGTGTGGACCAATGCGGGTGTTTAATATATACAGGTCTTGTATGCCTATACTATCGCACGACCGCATAACGGCCGATACATTGTGCGGGTCAAAAACATTCTCAAGGAGAACGCAAAGGTTTGCCTGTCGTTTATTTAATACGGTGTAAAGTTTATTTCTTCGTTCGGGTGTCATAACTATGGAAATAAAAGTACAAAGGTTAAAGCAGCCAGCAACAATGCGAGTGAAAGCTGCATAGAAAACCACTGTATAAGAGTGCGACGCCACCAAAAGCCGGCCGATATTACGATAGCTGGGTCCAAAAAACTACTACTTTAATAATTTTAGATCGGGCTGAGCGTATTTGTATACTTTAAAATAGATAGTGGTTTTAGTTTGGAAAACACCTTCGTAAGCGGAAATGGTATTAATAAACTTAATCAAATGGTCGTTATCGCGGCACATAACGTCAACCTCAAGGTCGTACCCGCCACTGGTAAGGGCTAAAAAACTAACTTCAGGCAACAGCGCAATTTGTTGAGCAATAGCATCTTTTAGCGTAGCAGGGCGCACGTATACTGCAATGTGGGCGTACGAATTAAAGCCCACCTTTTCGGGGTTAACCCTGCCAATTACATTAATGACGCCCTCATGTACCAATTTATTAAAACGGGTTCTAATGGTGCCAATGGATACGTTGAGCTTTTGTGCCATTACGGTAAACGACATTCTGCCATCCTGCTGAAGACACGATAAAATATCAAAGTCCAAACTATCGAGCGTTATTTTTATTGAGTTACCCATATACGGAATTGCAGAATTATTGGCAATACTTATTTTTTGAATGCGTCAAAATGCATAATTTTCATTCTCAACTTCTTATTTTACCAAATATGTATTAAATAGTTTACAAAATGAAATATGCACCTGTACAAAATTTTATAAATGGGCAGTTTGTGCCATCCGAAACCGGCAAATCCCTTCCCGTTATTTGTCCGTTAGATGGCACTCATTTATCAGACGTGCCCTTGTCAAATAACAATGATCTTACAAAGGCAGTTGAAGCTGCGCGGGCCGCTTTTTGTGCATGGAGTAAAACGCCAATTAAAGAGCGGGTGCAGGTTTTGTATCGATATAAAACCTTGCTGGAAAAAAACCTGCAGGAACTGGCTGCCCTGTGTAGCGAAGAAAATGGCAAGACCATAGGAGAATCGGTAGCAGAAATTGAAAAATGTATTGAACTAACTGAATTTGCCACATCGCTGCCCCAACTGGTAACCGGCGAAATTTTGGAAGTGAGCAGAGGTGTGGAGTGCCGTACCGAACATGTGCCGCTGGGCGTGGTAGCATCAATAGTTCCGTTTAATTTTCCGGCAATGGTACCCAACTGGACACTGCCCAATGCCATAGCGCTAGGCAATTGCCTTATTTTAAAACCATCGGAAAAAGTGCCGCTGTGCTGTGGCCGATTGGCCGGGTTGCTAAAAGAAGCCGGTTTGCCCGATGGCGTTTTAAACATTGTACATGGTGGCATAGACATAGTGGAAGCCATTTGCGATCATCCCGGTATTGAGGCGGTGTCGTTTGTAGGTTCAACCAAAGTGGCCAAAATTGTTTACCAACGCTCAACCAGTAATTATAAAAGATGCCTGGCATTGGGTGGTGCTAAAAATCACTTAATGGTAATGCCCGACGCCATCCCCGGTATGACTGCGCAAAACGTAGCGGCCAGTATGAGTGGTTGTGCAGGACAGCGTTGTATGGCTGCCAGCGCCATGGTGGGCGTGGGCAACATCGATCATATTATTGATAAAATTTGCGATGAAGCGAGAAAGATTATTCCGGGGGAAAACCTTGGTGCCGTAATTAATAAAGAAAGCAAGGACAGAATTGAAAAATACATTACCGAAGCCGAGAACCAGGGAGCCAAAATATTGGTGGATGGCCGCGGCGCAACGGTGGCAGGTAAAGAAAATGGCACTTACGTTGGCCCAACGGTTATTGACCATGTAACCCCCGACATGAGTGTAGCAAAAGAAGAGATATTTGGCCCGGTCATCAGTATTATGCGCACCAATACCGTTGATGAGGCGTTGGCTATTGAAAACGCCAACCCTTACGGAAATGCAGCTTCGGTATTTACCCAAAATGGTGGCGTAGCCCGCTACATTATTGAGCATGCCAGCGCCGGAATGATTGGCGTAAACGTAGGCGTACCGGTACCCCGCGAGCCTTTTAGCTTTGGCGGCTGGAACGAAAGCAAGTTTGGTGTGGGCGATATTACCGGCAAAAGTTCGATTGAGTTTTGGACCAAGTTGAAGAAAAGCACTACCAAATGGAACCCAGAGGCAGGGGTAAATTGGATGAGCTAAGTTTAAGTCAAAATTAAAAAGTCAAAATTAAAAAGGAGAGAATTTGACGGAAAGCGGGTAAGCTACAAGTGAGCTAACTGCGACAATAAAGATTTTATGTTTCAGTTGTGAGGAGTTGAATTTACCAACTTGAGATCACAAATTGTGACCTCAAGTTGGTAAATTCTAAGGTCGAAAATTATGACCTTAGATAAGGAACAACGATTGCCGATTACAAAAAAGTCACAACGTTTGACCATATAAATTCAAAATATTTCGCAATGGCGACTGCAAAAAACCGTGATGAACAATTGATACCCGACGAGGTGGTCATTAATAAAATTTACGTAATTCGCGATACCAAAGTAATGCTGGATAAGGATTTGGCAGCTTTGTATGAGGTAGAAACCAAAAGATTTAACGAGCAGGTAAAGCGAAATACCGAACGATTTCCTGAAGATTTCATGTTTCAATTGACAAGCGTTGAATTTGCCAACTTGAGGTCGCAAATTGCGACCTCAAGTTGGGGCGGGGCAAGATATTATCCGTTTGCATTTACAGAACAAAGGGTTGCTATGTTAAGCGGCATTATTACTTTGCCGAAAGCAATTGCCATGAACATTGCCATAATGCGGGCTTTTGTACAAATAAGAAAAGTGTATATTGAAAATAAGAAGATAGCCGGGCAACTTAAGACGTTGGAACTGAAATTAGGCCAACACGATGTGCAGCTAAACAGCATTTACAAGGCCATTGAAAACTTGTTGGATGATAAAGTGGAAAAACAAACCGCCGCAGCCAGAAAAAGAATTGGGTTCAGACCAGATGACTAACTCATTAACGGAATAATGCATTGCTTATTTAAATAATAAGATTGATGGAGAAGGTAATAAACATACATCCGCTTTTAATGCCAATGATGAAATCATTAGCAGAATTTATTTTGTCAGAAGGCAAAAGGTGATGTTGGATTATGATTTAGCTATTTTATACGAAGTGGAAACAAAGCGTTTGAACGAACAGGTAAAAAGAAATGCAAGCCGTTTTCCGGAAGAATTTATGTTTCGGTTAACGGTTAAAGAATGGATCCGGATGCGGTCACAATTTGTGACCGTATCCGAACAACTATCTAATTTTCATACAAGTACAAGCTTGAGGTCACAAATTGTGACCTCATAAACAGAACTGATTGTAATCAAAAACACTTGAGATTTGATATCACAAATTGTGATGTCAAGTTCGGAAGGTAAAATAGCCTGATTTCTTATTCATCATTGAATTTATAGCTGAGATGACCTTTCTATAAAAACCTAAGGTGCCAAAATGGTTCCTTAAAATAAATTGAGAAATCATGATGTCGTAATATTAAAATGAAAAAAATAGCTTTTGGACATCACAATTTGTGATTTTCCAATTAAAACAAATTATAAATGCCAAAGAACCAAAATCAAGCGGTTTCCCTGTTACCCGATAAAACCATCATCAATAAAATATACCTTATCAGAGGCCAAAAAATTATGCTGGATAGGGATTTGGCAGAAATGTACCAGGTTGATACAAAACAATTAAAAAGACAGGTTAGAAGGAATATTGATCGTTTTCCAGAAGATTTTATGTTTATTTTATCCTCACAGGAATTTGAAAACTTGAGGAGCCAGATTGGCACCTCAAGTTGGGGTGGTGCCAGATACATTCCAATGGCCTTTACCGAACAAGGTGTTTCCATGCTTTCCGGCGTGTTGAATAGTCAGGTGGCCATCCAGGTGCATATACAAATCATCCGGATATTTTCCAAAATGAGGGAGTTACTTCTTACCAATAAAGAAATTCTATTAAAACTGGAAACACTGGAAAACGATGTAAAGGACAACAAAGCAGACATTGCCGCCATTTTTAGTGCACTCAGGCAGTTAATTGAACAACCCAGCCCTAAAAGAAAAATGATTGGGTTTAAGCCGATAGACTAACCGTTTTTTACTTACAATACAAATAACATTTACTAAATTGAATACCATGATAGATACCCTTTCGCAAACAGACACCGACGAGATATTGCACGACAATATGAAGTACACACTTTTTAGCTGGAGCAAACAAAAAGGCATCAGCCCTATTGCCGTAAAATATGGCGATGGGGTGTACCTGTACGACTACGACGATAAAAAGATCATTGACTTTAGCAGTGGCCTTATGAACGTGAACACTGGGCATGGCGACCAGCGGGTAACGCAGGCCGTGGTAAAACAAATGCAGGAAATATCGTACGTAACACCGTCGTGTGTAACCAAAGTGCGGGGCGATCTTGGCAAAAAATTGGCGGAGGTTTGTCCGGGTAACCTCAACAAGGCTTTGTTTACCATTTGTGGCGCCACCGCCATGGAAAACGCTATTAAGCTGGCCCGCCTATATACCGGCAGGCATAAAATACTAAGCCGCTACCAGTCGTACCACGGCTCCAGTTATGGTGCAATGAGTGCCAGTGGCGACCCACGCAGGTTGCCTATGGACAGCCAGCAGGCGCCCAATTTTATCCACTTCGACCTACCTTACAAATACCGGTGGGAGTATGGAAAAGAAAACCTGTTGAAAGATGCAATAACCAGCCTTGAACGGATGATAGCCTACGAAGCACCAGCAAATATAGCCGCCATTATTCTGGAGGGCCAAAGCGGAAGTTCGGGCTGTTTTATGTACCCCGATGGTTACCTGCAGGCAGTACGAAAAATATGCGATAAGCATGGCATATTGCTGATTATGGACGAAGTAATGAGCGGGTTTGGTCGTACCGGCAAATGGTTTGCCTTTGAGCACCACAACATTGTGCCCGACATGATTTGCATGGCAAAAGGTTTAACCTGCGGTTACCTTCCGTTTGGTTGCCTCACGGTCAGCGATACCATTGCTTCCAAATATGATGATAACATGTTAGCCCTTGGCCTTACCTACTCCGCCCACCCGGTAGCTTGCGCTGCGGCATTGGAGGTTTTAAATATTTATGAAGAAGACAATTTGATTGAAAATGCAAAGGCGATGGGTGAATATATGAACGGCCGGATAGAAGAGATGAAGTCAATACATCCATCCATAGGCGACTGGCGAAACCAGGGTTTATTGGGCTGTTTAGAGTTGGTAAAAAACAGGGAAACCAAGGAACCTTTTGCCCCCTTTAATGCAAAACCCGATGAAATGGTGGTAATGAACAAAGTTGCCGCCAAATTAAAAGAACTGGGACTGTACACTTTTGTGCGCTGGGGATTTATTTTTATTGCGCCGCCGCTGATTATTACTAAGAACCAAATTGATGAAGGGCTGGCTATAATTAGTGAGGCATTGAAAATTGCGGATGCGGAAGTGCGGTAGAGCGAAGATTTATTAGGTAGTATTGTTGTCAGGCTGATCCTGATTTGTGAGGCTGATTGGGAATCTGTCAGGCTGAGCTCGTCGAAGCCCGGTGGAGCAGCGAACAAAAGTTGAACTTCACAACCAAGGCCAGGCTGGCCTTCGACAAGCTCAGGGCGACAATCAAACTGTTGGGCTGCCCTTCAACAGGCTCAGGGTGACAAAGTAATTGTCAGGCTGATCGGTAATTTGTCAGGCTGAGCTCGTCGAAGCCCGGTTAGGCAGCGAACAAAAGTTGAACTTCACAACCAAGGCCAGGCTGCCCTTCGACAGGCTCAGGGTGACAGTCAAACACTTGGGCTGCCGTTCGAAGAGCTCAGGGTGACAAAGTAATTGTCAGGCTGCCCTTCGACGAGCTCAGGGTGACAATCAAACTGTTTAGTTGCCTTCGACAGGCTCAGGGTGACAAAGTAACTGTCAGGCTGCCCTTCGACGAGTTCAGGGTGACAATCAAACTGTTTAGTTGCCTTCGACAGGCTCAGGGTGACAATCGAAATGTCAAGCTGAGCGCTGCACTGTCAGGCTGAGCTTGCCGAAGCCCAGACGAGCATTGAACAAAAGCTGAGAGGCAAAACGAAGGTCAGACAAAAATACCGCCAAAACAGACCAAAGCCGGCAACAAAAAAATGTTCTGCATGCACGAAAACAAACCCATACATAACACGGCCCTTTACAGCGAAGACCTCGCCCCCACCCCAATGGAAAAACGCACGTGGGGCACTTGGAATTTCGCGGCGCTTTGGATAAGTATGAGCCTTTGCATACCCACCTATATGCTGGCCAGCAGCCTTATTGGTGGCGGCATGAACTGGTGGCAAGCCATTGTAACTATTTTTATCGGAAACACCGTTGTGCTAATACCCATGATTTTAAACGGTCATGCGGGGGCAAAATATGGTATTCCATTTCCCGTTTTTGCACGGGCAAGTTTTGGAGTTAAAGGCGCCAACATTCCGGCTATGCTACGCGCTATTGTGGCTTGCGGATGGTTTGGCATTCAGGCCTGGATCGGTGGTTATGCCATGTTCCTGATGTTACGCTTATGGATACCAACATTAAATACATTGCCACAAATTTTTCCTGCTTCGTGGACGTTGCAAACAGGACCTGCCATTTGCTTTTTTTTATTTTGGCTTATTAATATGTGGGTGGTGTATTTGGGGGTCGACAGCATTAAAAAACTACTGGTATTTAAAGCCTTCTTTTTACCAATTGCAGCATTGGCGTTATTATTTTGGGCCGTCAGCGCCGGCAACGGATTGGGGCCAATATTAAACCAACCTTCAAAGTTTTCCACCAACGCACAGTTCTGGCATTTCTTTTTTCCGGCCCTTACTGGTATGGTTGGTTTTTGGGCAACGCTCTCGTTAAACATTCCCGATTTTACCCGATACGCTAAAAGCCAAAAAGCGCAAACTAATGGGCAAATCATTGGCCTTCCACCCAGCATGACGCTGTTCTCCTTTATTGGGGTGGTTGTAACGTCGGCCACCGTCATCATTTATGGCGAGACCATTTGGGATCCGTTGGTATTGGCAGGTAAGTTTAGTAGCAAAACACTGGTAAGCATTGCCATGATTGCCGTAGCCATTTCAACATTGGCAACTAATATTGCTGCAAATATTGTTAGTCCCGCAAACGATTTTGCCAACCTTGCCCCACAAAAAATTAATTTTAGAACAGGCGGTTTGATTACCGGCGTTATCGGTATCCTAATATTTCCGTGGAAGCTTATTGCCGATCCCAATGGCTATATTTTTACCTGGCTGGTTGGCTACTCAAGCTTGTTAGGGCCAATCGGCGGCATACTGATAGCCGACTATTATTTTGTACGTAAACAAAAATTAATCGTAGACGATCTGTATTCATTCAATGGTATTTATACCTATACAAACGGATTTAACAACAAGGCCCTTATAGCCCTTTTGTTAGGTATTTTGCCTAACGTTCCGGGTTTTATGGTAACAGTAAAATTAATAAGCGCTAAAACCTTCTGGCCATGGGTTTCCAATATTTATAATTACGCATGGTTCGCCGGGTTCATTATTTCGGCATTGGTGTATATCCTATTTACGAAGAAGGAAAAATAATTTCAATGCAGCTACAATTAATTCAAAATAGAAGTTACGAGTTAAGGGATGAAAAAGCGATGCTCGATTTTGACCTTGCTGAATTGTATGAAGTAGAAACAAGAGTTTTTAACCAGGCGATTAAAAGAAATATAGATAGTTTTCCCGAAGACTTTATGTTTCGTTTTACAACTGAGGAATGGCAAAATAACTCATCACAAAATGTGATGAGTTCCGGGAAACACCGGGGTGCAAAATATCTTCCTTATGCATTTACAGAACATGGAGTGACAATGATAGCAAGCATTTTAAAAAGCCCTAAAGCAGGAGCAATGAATATTGCTATTGTGAGGGCATTTATAGCATTACGAAAATTAGCGCTACAAAAAAACGATTTAGTAAAAATTCTCAACGCTTTAAAAGATAGACTTGATGAACGTGATGTTCAACTAAAAAATATTTATGACTCTATTGAAAATTTATTGCACGAAAAAATAGAACACAAGAAGTGGATAGAAAGAGAAAGAATTGGTTTTAAAAAGTAAATTATTATTATGACAACCCTAATAAAAAACGGCCGTATCATTACCGCCGGCGACGACTACATTGCCGATATACTTATAATTGGCGAAACCATTGCGGCCATTGGTAGAGACCTAAGTATGCAGGCCGATGAAACGATCGACGCATCGGGTATGCTGGTTATGCCCGGCGGCATTGATCCGCATGTACACCTCGAAATGCCCTTCATGGGCACCTTTAGCAGCGATACGTATGAAACAGGCACCCGTGCTGCGCTTTTTGGTGGCACTACCACCGTCATCGATTTCATTTTGCAAAAGCAAGGGAACAGTTTGCGTGCAGCATTTAATGAATGGAGTAGCCGGGCAACCGGCAATGCAGTGGGTGATTATAGCTTTCACATGGCGGTTACTGATTTTAACGACAGTACCAAGGCTGAAATAAAAGAAATGATCGCCGAAGGCATAACATCATTTAAAACATTTATGGCTTACAAAGGTTTTTTAATGATTGATGACCGGCAAATGATCGGCCTTATGGAAGAAGTGAAGCAACAGGGAGGTATGGTAACGGTGCATGCCACCAATGGCGATATGATCGACTACCTTGTTTATAAAAATGTTAGCAATGGAAACACAGCGCCCATTTATCATTATTTAAGCCAGCCCGAGGTAACCGAGGCCGAAGCCAGCGAACGCTTTGCTGATATATCTAACTACACAGGCTGCCCCGGCTACATTGTTCACCTTACCTGCGAAGGGGCGTTGAATGCTGTCCGCAATGCCACACGCCGAAACCAAAAAGTGTTTGTAGAAACCTGCATTCAATACCTGCTGTTAGATGCCAGTTTGTACGAGCAGGATTTTGATGGCGCCAAATGGGTAATGTCGCCTCCCCTGCGCGAAAAGAAGGACCAGGCAACGTTGTGGGCGGGCATTAACCAGGGACTGGTACAGGTAGTGGCAACAGACCATTGCCCGTTTACCTGGCAGCAAAAGCAAATGGGTAAAAATGATTTTTCCAAAATACCCAACGGACACCCCGCCATTGAACACCGCATGGAACTGTTGTTTAGCGAAGGGGTAAACAAACACAAAATATCGTTAAATAAATATGTAGAAGTAACCAGTACCAATGCCGCAAAGATATTCGGCATGTTTCCCAAAAAAGGAACAATTGGTATAGGGTGCGATGCTGATGTTGTAATCTTCGACCCACATGAAAAGCATACGATTGCCGCAGCCACTCATCACATGAACACCGATTACAGTGCCTATGAAGGTTGGGAGGTAACAGGCAAAACAAAAACTGTTTTGTTGAGAGGAAAAGTGGTGATTGATAAGGCTGAGTGCAAAGTAGAAAAGGGGTACGGGCAGTTTGTGAAACGGGAAAAAGTGAAAGGATTTATCTAATTCTGGTAGACCGAAGCGACTAATGTCTAAAAAAAGTCGAAATTAGTAGAAATGGAGAGACAGCAGGAAATATTAAAGACGATCAAAGCGCTTGTAAACGAAGAAATCCCTGACGCCAGGGTGTATCTATTTGGCAGCAGGGCAAGAGGTGATTGGCATAGTGAAAGCGATTGGGATATTTTGGTACTAACCAATAAAAAATATCCAAAAGCTATGAAATGGAAAATTCATGATAAGCTATTTCCGTTGAGCGTAGCAGTGGGTACTATTTTTCAGTTTATTATGGCTAGCCACGAAGAGTGGGAAAATAATGCAGGGTATTATACTTTTCAACAAGGCATAAAAGATGAATTGGTGGCTTTATGACAAAAAAATTGGAAGAGATAAAACTGAAGCTCCGAAAATCCAAAGCATTTCTAAATGAGGTGGATGTTTTAATTGAAAACAAGTTTTACAATACCGCGATAAACAGGCTTTATTACAGTTGTTTTCATGTAACATCGGCATTTCTATTATCTAAAAATTTTGCACCAAAAACACATAGTGGTGCCGGTACGCTTCTTCAAAAAGAATTTGTACAAAAAGGATTGTTTGATCTACAACATGCTTCTCTTTTTTCTAAACTAATGAATGAAAGGCATGAAAGCGACTACGGCGACTATCTGATCATAGACGAGAAAGATATAGACGAATTCTTAGAACCGTCAAAGCAATACGTTGGCTATGTATCCAAATTAGTTGAAGACTATTTGGAACACTCGTCTAACCACTAAGTCAACTCGTAACAAATCCGAATCAACATTTATCATTTACCACCTCAAATACTTCCTATGGCTCGTATTATTAAATCAGGTTTAATTCAAATGAGCCTTCCCAAAACCGAAGGAGAAGGCACGATAGAAGAAATTGTGGAAGCGATGTACCAAAAACATATTCCGTTAATAAAAGAAGCCGGGCAGAAAGGTGTGCAGATACTTTGCCTGCAGGAAATTTTCAATACGCCCTATTTCTGCCCCGGGCAGGATAAAAAATGGTACGCCTCGGCAGAGGCGGTACCCGGCCCGACCACCGAAAAATTGGCAGAATATGCGAAGCGATACAACATGGTGATCATTGTACCCGTCTATGAACGGGAACAGGCAGGTTTTTTATACAACACGGCAGCGGTGATTGATGCGGATGGTACCTATTTAGGAAAGTATCGCAAAAACCATATACCGCATACCGGCGGTTTTTGGGAAAAGTTTTTCTTTAAACCGGGCAACCTTGGCTACCCGGTATTTAAGACTAAATATGCTACTATTGGCGTTTATATATGCTACGACAGGCACTTTCCCGATGGTGCAAGAGTATTGGGATTGAATGGAGCAGAAATCGTATACAATCCATCTGCCACAACGGTTGGGCAGTCGCAACACCTGTGGAAGTTGGAACAGCCAGCCCACGCCGTAGCCAATGGTTACTTTATGGGTTGCATTAACCGTGTAGGCGAAGAAAAACCCTGGAACCTTGGCCGGTTTTATGGTTCTAGCTATTTTGTTGACCCAAGAGGGCAAATTATAGCCCAGGCATCGGAAGACAAAGACGAATTGCTGGTGGCAGAGTTTGATTTGGATATAATTGAAGAGGTAAGAAACACATGGCAGTTTTTTAGAGATAGAAGACCGGAAACTTATGGGAAGATAACTGAATTATGAGTTATGAGGTATGAGGTATGAATTATGAGTTATGAATTATGAGTTATGGGTTATGAATTATGAGTTATGAGTTATGAATTATGAGTTATGAGTTATGAATTATGAGTTTAGATTTATGAGCTATGAGCTATGAGTTATGAATTATGAGTGAAAACAAAAACAATAAAAGTATCATTGGCGGTAAAGCCTATGCTTTTGCATTGGATATTATTGTTGAATACAAACACATCATAAGCGACAAGAAAGAATATGTGTTATCTAAACAACTTCTTCGATCAGGCACGTCGATAGGAGCAAATATTAATGAAGCTATTTCAAGCGAGTCTAAACGTGATTTCGTTCATAAATTAGGGGTAGCCTTAAAAGAAGCAAGAGAAACTAACTATTGGCTAGACCTTTTAAAAGACAGTTCTTATATTTCGGTCGAAACCCATATTAAATTAGCTTGTTCATGTACCGAACTTATCAGAATGCTCTCAAATATTATTTTAACAATTAAAGAAAGATACTTTAAAACTTAAAAATCTACGTTATGTAAATACTCATAACTCATAATTCATAACCCTTAACTATGATTAAGAATAACAGATTATCCCCCGAACAATACGCCGCCAACTTCGCCGACATTCATCCGCCGTTTGAAACACACGATGCAGCGTTGGTGGAAGCGAACAGGTGCCTGTTTTGTTACGATGCTCCGTGCACCAAATTGTGCCCTACAAGTATCAATATTCCTAAATTCATTAAACAAATATCAACGGAGAATATCAAAGGTTCGGCGCATACTATTTTATCGTCTAACATATTTGGGGCAGGTTGTGGCAAGGTTTGCCCTGTTGAAAAATTATGCGAAGGTGCTTGTGTGTTCAACCTCATGGAAGAACCTCCTATCCCTATAGCCAAGCTGCAGCGGTATAGTACCGAGAAAGCCATCGAAAAAAATTGGCAGCTATTTAACAGAAAGAAACTCGCTGACACCCATTTAGCCAATGGGGGCAAAAATGTAGCCGTTGTTGGTGCAGGACCAGCAGGATTAAGCTGTGCCCACGCATTGAGCCGCGAAGGCATTGATGTTACTATTTACGAAAAAGAAAGCAAGGGCGGCGGACTGATGAACTATGGTATTGCAGCCTATAAACTTGCCGAAGACTTTGCTGAAAAAGAGGTGGAGTTTATTCTTGCTTTAGGAGGTATTGAGATAAAGTATAACCAGGCGTTAGGAAAAGACATTAGCCTTGAACAGTTACAACAACAATACGATGCGGTGTACCTGGGCATGGGCGTAGGCTTAACCCGTACCCTCGGCATACCCGGCGAGGAACTGGAAGGCGTTGTAGATGCGATTGATTTTATTTATTCCATTCGCGACAAAGGATATAAGGAAGTAGTCGTTGGCGACAGCGTAGCCGTTATTGGCATGGGCATGACCGCTATTGATGCAGCCACGCAAGCCAAAAGGTTGGGCGCTTCAAAGGTGTACATACTTTATCGACGTACACAGGCAGAAATGCCCTGCACGCAACATGAGTTAGATATAGCCTACCTGGATGGTTGCGACGTAAGATGGTTAGCGGCACCAAAAACAATTTTGGGAAAAGATGATAAAGTAAGCGGTATAATTTGCAACATTATGGAACTGGGCCTACCCGACCACTCAGGCCGTCGATCGCCGGTGGAGACAGGCAAAACGGTTACCCTTGAGGTGGATATGATAATAAAGGCGACCGGGCAAACGCCGTTTACGCAACTGGTTAATGAAAGCGGTGTAAAAAACTTTAATGGTAAAATACTGTTGGGAAATGGTTGTAAAACCAACCTGCCAAAAGTTTTCGCTGGTGGCGATGCAGTAAATGGTGGTAAGGAAGTAGTTGACGCTGTGCAGGCAGGTAAGGACGGGGCTAAAGGGATATTGGCGTTTTTGGGGGTTGGGAAAGTTGAGGTGGAGCAGGTTTATAATAATAGTGTAGTGGCAATAAGAGAAGAATAACGAACCAACAGCTCGTCATTGCGGGGAACGAAGCAATCCTCTTGATTGTAATCGAGCTTGCAGACAGTGCGAGGGATTGCTTCGTCGTTCGTCCTCGCAATCACGAGCAATGGAAATGATTAGACAACTGACGTAACAATGAACAACAGCCCGTCATTGCGAGGGACGAAGCAATCCCGGCACAAACAACAGGTAAGAACATAATCAACAACACCTAGACATGAAATACGGCGGTTGTGTTTACATATTGACCAATAAGAACCACACCGTTTTGTACACAGGAGTAACATCAGATTTAAAAAAGAGAATGTACCAGCATGAGAACAAGAAGTTTAATAACAGCTTTACAGCTAAGTATAATTGTGATAAGCTGGTGTACTTTGAAAATTTTAATAGAATTGAAGAAGCAATAGCAAGAGAGAAGCAGGTTAAAGGAGGAAGCAGAAAGGCCAAAGAAGAATTGATAAAAAGTATTAATCCGGAATGGAAGGATTTGTGGAGCATTGTTGAGCAATGGTAAACTGACCGTCTTTGATGTAGCAAGTAATCCTGTCGATTGTCATCGTGTTTGCGGTAAGTGCGACAGGATTGCTTCGTACCTCGCAATGACGAGCTGCAAAGTGGATTGTCATCGTGTTTGCGGTAAGTGCGACAGGATTGCTTCGTACCTCGCAATGACGAGCTGCAAAGT